>Ga0179593_1757977_pt1 | contig 14863 bp, 15 predicted proteins | sample CZODoug2_1_08_16_FD_185931 | JGI IMG/M metagenome (GOLD analysis project Ga0179593, IMG submission 185931) | Vadose zone soil fungal communities from Angelo Coast Range Reserve, California, USA - CZODoug2_1_08_16fungal (PacBio error correction) | ecosystem: Environmental > Terrestrial > Soil >... | reverse complement strand
CTCTCCTGTTCCCCCCCCCCTTTGGAGCATCCCACTGGGGTCTTTTTCCTTTCCCCTACGTTCAAGGTGCCCTTTCATCCAAAGCAGGGTCCTGTTTCCCTCCTTCCCTGGGTTGACTAGGTTGCTCGGCGTCCTTAATTTCCCTTCCCTAGGCCTGTGCCGCCAGTTTTAGCGGTCCTTTCCCTCTTGGGCCTCGAGGAAACGGTATTCGACTTTGCCTACGTTACTCTGAGCCCGTCGCCCGCCCGCAGCGCTCACCCCCTTTGCCCCTCCTTTCCCCCGCAATATACGTGGGGCCAAGTTTTCCTGTAGGCTGGGTTCGCTTTGGGGGCAGAGTTACCATTGGAATTGCTGTAAGAAGCGTACCTCCCGTTCCGGCTCTTTCCTCCGGTTTTCATTTGATCTCCAGGTCCTTTCTTTTTGAAGTTTGGGGTTGCGCCACTTGAGCTGGGCCTTTCCCTGTTCTGGTAATAACAGTCGTCTTCCCCCTGTTCCGTATGCGGTCTTCCCCATGACCCCTCCTCCTTTTCTGGAATCCCTTTCGTCCGGTCCCCCGGTTTTTCAACACCTGTGCTCACGCCTTTGGCTCTGCTTTGCTTGACCGAAAAGAAGCTGACTGCGCTCCCATCCGGACAACGAACCCCCTTTCTATGTTTCCTTCTCCCTTGAATGATGGTGAGCTCCCCCCCTCGCCTCCTTTCAGTTGTTTCCCCTTAGCACAAAGGAGTCGTTTGTGCGAGTACCTGATGACTCTTGCCTATTACCCGTAATAAAACAGACCTTCTTTTCCCACAGGTTCCCCTCTCCTGCGGTTATTGTTTTTCCCCGCTTATTCTTAAAAACCCTCCCTCTGGACAACACTTTGTAACCTGAGTGGAGTTCCTTTTCACCTTTTTCCCCCAAAATCGAATGGTCAGCTTGTCTCCTTCCTGTTTGTTTTTGATATTCCAGGACCTCCCTTCAGGTTCTTTTTCACGTGGCTTGAGCGCCGGAAAGGTCCAACTTAACTCATGCGGCCGGCCAGTGTTTTCCCCCGTTTTAGGAACTATCCCCATGAATGAGGTCCCGGTTGAAGATGGTGATTTTCCTGAAGGTCTCCTCCTCGGTTTGGTTGAAAGTGTTCCCCCGGGGACTCAAGACCCCCCCTCCGCTGTTTCTTGTTTCATCCAATGCCTGGATTGATGTCTTCGCACGACAATTTCCTTCCCCAGTTAGGGTTTTTTTTTGGTCTGTTTTCTCCCTGTTCACGGGGGACCCCCCGTTTCAAAGTAAGTCAATTCTCCCCCAACCGGATCTTCTCCTGACAGTGGTCCACTCCACTCCGAAGGGTATAGGAGTTGCCTTTTTTTTATTTTAGGCGGTAAGCTACTCGGTTTTCTCCTTCCTCCACCTCAGAAGCACCCCGCCTTCTTATGAACCAAGCAAGTACATCCATCTCCACGTGTTTCGAACAAATAGTTTTTTGTTCCCAGCTTTTTTTGCCCAATCACCGAAACCAGTCCCTTGCCTTTTTACGGTCTGTTCCCTTTTACGTCTGGATTGCGTCGTCTCCTAGGTGTTGTTTTTTTAGATACGGCGACCCTCCCTATTCCAGATTGCACCATGCCTTCACCCTTTCCGGTGTTACTAGGCAGTTCTTTGAACCCTCCCCCCCCCTTTTTTACCCCCCCCTTTTTTTGTGAAAAAGCTGGTTTTGAATTCGCCCCTTGTAAGTTTTTTTCTTAAGATAAAGAAGGACCTCGTTGTCATATCAGGATCAGGACAGCCTCTTGACCTCAGCTACTCCAGTCCTTCCCTTCCAACTCTCCAAGGCGGAGTTTCCGGAACCAGGCTTTTTCCAGTCGATGGTAAAGTTTCCCCGACTTGGACCATTCGTTCCTTCCTTTTGCCCCGGAGAGTGGTCATTCGGCCAAAGCCGCGATGCAACCCCCCCCTACTTTTGTACAAGTTTGTCTGCTTATCGACCACCAATCGTCTGCATAATTTCCCCCCCATCCAATCCCCCCACTCCTGCGGTTTCTGACCCTCTGTCGTGAGCCTCACATCCCCACCCCGGTAAGAAGAGTGTCCTAACCCAGAACTCTTTCCCCCTTCAGGGTTAAACTCTCTACGTGATAAACGCCCTGTCCCACTTTGAGTATGACACCCCCTTGCATGACCTCCCGCGGATCCCCCCCAAAGCCTTTTTTCTGCGAGTCCTTTGCCTATTCAAAAACGCACTTTTCAAGCTTACCATTAGATTTTGTCCACCCCATGCTTCACTGGCCTTCTTTCCAGCCCTCGGTGCCCCTGGCGTGACGCTTTTTTTAAGCCTTGGCCCCTTTTTTCTGCTACCGAATAAATAACTCATGTCCCCCCTTTTTCCCTGTTTTCCAAACATCAAAGTTTTTTTCCCCATGTCCATTCGCCTAGTACTCTCCCCTTTCCAGGCGGGCTACCCCCCGCAGTCTTGTCCCCTTATGCCGGTTAGAGGCCCTTTTTGCGTACCATCATCACTTAGGCTTTATTTCCCTGAAATTTGGTTCGTTTTGCCTTTCATGCCCGATGCGGGGGTCGCACCCTGCAATGGCTTCGATTGAGTAATTTTTCCCTTTGTGAACTCACCACGGGAGCCTCCTTGCCCCCCTTACTCTATATCCGAAGAGACAACTCCTTTCTAAGTTTTTTATCCTTTTCGCCCGCGCTTGTCTTTCCTTTTTCCGGTGGAAGTCCGCTGGACACTTTGAAGCGACCCGGGGACGTCCCTTCCCCCTTCAGTTGCCGCCCCCCCTCTACTGATTCTTCGGACAAATGAAAACCGATTTTTCTTTTTCGCATTTGTTCCTCTGTTGTTATCGTTGTGCACCTCCCCCGTTTACGACTTAAAATAGGGAATTATCCCATGCCTTAAGCCTTAAAACAGACGATTAACAGGCCCTCTCCCGAGACCCCCTCTCTTATTTTCTTGGCCTCTTTTTCCTTTTCTTATCCGCTTCCTTTGGTTGAATAAGCGCCTGCTAGAAGGAACTCGTCAGGGTTCCCGCGGTGGTTCCCCTTCTCTTGTCCCGTTGACCTCCCCTGACCCTCTTTACCTTCAGGCCCCGGGGCCTCCTCTTCCCGAGGGCTTGTCGTCACATTCAAACTGAGTGGCACCTCGGTCTCCCGTCCCATTTTCTTCTGCTTTACCCTGACTCACCTTTTTTAATTTTTTATCCTATCTTCTTTCCCTTTTCCTTCGTTTCCTAAAAAATTGGGTCCCTTCCCCCTTTTTCCCATTCATCCAAAGGAACGGGAGATTTCTTCGTCTTTTTTAGGTTGCTGTCCCGCCTCCCGCGGGGTTCCCCCCTCTCTCTTCTTGCCCGGTGCCTGAAGGTCCCCTTCTTTTTTTGGCATAACCAGGTGGTTTCGCAGGTTTCTGACTGTTCAAACCAAAGCTTGTATTCTTGAGACGGTGCCTACGTTACCTTTTTGAGTCTTTTCCTTTCAATCCACGCCGCGATCACCCATTTCTTTTTTCTTTTTCACCCCCCTCCGCTAAGGGGGGCCGTCCTTAAGGCGGGGTATGCTTTTTATTTCTTAGGCCTCTTAAGGGGACCCCTTCCTGGGCCCACACCTATCCCCTCACTCCCCCTCCTTTCGACGTCAATCCACTCGTTGTTTCCATGATAGACTTCCTTGAAGGTGTCGCCAAGTTTCTTTTCCCTCCTTTCTGGACGTCCCGTTCGGGGCTTCGTACCGTACCCCGGTTAAGAGTCACCTTGGCTCCCCCCCTTTCTTCTTGTCACGAAGGCGTTCTTGAGCCCCGCTCGTTCATTCCCCCTCGGTTTCTCCTTCGCTGTGTCCCGTCCTCCTCGTCATTTTCGCTGAACCTCCCCCCAGCTGTTCGGAGCCGGAAACGAAAAACTTGTGACCTGCGTACTTCCTTTTTTGAGCTCGCACGTCTCGGTAAGCCTTGAACGAGTGTTCCCTCAACCCGTTCTTCCGCTGGCCCTTTGTCGCTTACGAGCTATGACCTTCTCGACTTCAACCCCCGACCGTGTTGTCCCCCTTTAGATTTAATTGGGCGGGAGTGAGGGTCTTTCCCACCCCTTTCTTTAAAACGCGTCCCCCCCTCCCTAGGGCACACCTCTCCTCTTTCACTCTAGTCTTTCCCCCTTGCGACCCCCTAAGTTGAAGAGATCTTGCTCTTCACTTCTTTCAGGGTGGTCAACGGCGGCCGTTGACTTCAATTCACGCTTTCGTTTTTATCCGCCTTTTTTTTTGCGTGCTCACGTTTTCTACATGACATTTTTTTCCGGGCAGATGCTGTGGTTTCCCCTATTCTGCCGCTTGCTTACCCGGTTTTTTTAACTCTGCCACCCTTTCCCTTACCGGGACATCCTATTTTTTGTGGGTGAGTTGCAGTTTTACTCTTTCTTGTTATTCCGTCGCACGAAATTTTCACTCCGCCGCTTTTTTTTTTGTCTTCCCCGAGTTGCAAAGGAGTCCTTGTGGGTTCGTCCAAATCGCCGCTTTTTTCAGTCCGAATTGTCCTTCCTTCCCACTGATACAAGTTTTCAAGTTAAAACTCCCTGTCTTTTCCCCCTCCGCCTGGTATAGTAGGGATCGACGTTGAGTCAGGTAGCTTTCTCTCTTTTTTCTTTTCTCCTTTCTCCTGACTAGTCTCAACTTGTCCTCTGATAGGCCCTCCTAACACCCAGTACCGTTCGAATCTCCCCAACCGCTGTTTGGGGCGTTCTTCCCACTTTGGCGTTTCGCCCCCCCTTCCTTTCTCCTGACCTCGACAGTCCTGTCTCTTAAGGTATGGTTCTCCCCCCTTTTACTGGATTGCTCCCCCCTTTTTCCTTTCCTCTCCTTGTTGTTTTTCTCCACTGCCTTGCAATCCAGGATCCCTTTCACCCAGGCACCCCGCCTCTTTCTGAGTTCTGACGAAATTACGTTTCTCCCTTTCAGACTCCACCGGTGGAAACCTGCTTTTTTTCTTTACGGGGGCTTTTTCGCTTGCCAGCTTCGGACAACCCCCTTCTTTTTTTTTCTTTCTCCCGAAGAAGAGCGAGCTTCCGCCTACCGCTACAGTGGTTTCCCCTTGATACAGGCGGCTTCCCGGGTCCCTGCACGTTTTGTTTTTCTTTGTCCATTTTCTTTGCTTTTGCCTTGTGTCCGGATCCCGGCTTTTTAACCCGGAACTCTTTTTCCACAAAAAACCTCCGGCCCTTTTCACTTGTTCGACGGATCGAACATCCCCCAACCTCCAACCCCTCCCAAGCGGCAGTCTTGATTTTCCCTTCTGCTCCAAAAAACTTATCAGCGTCCCTTCCTCATCCACAGAATATACGTACCCCCTCATGATGGGCCCTTTTCCCATGGGCTCAACGCCCCTCCAGCTCTTTCAAGATTTGTAGCACATGACATCGTTACTTCCCTTGAGCTTTCCCCCAACTCCTGCGGTTCCGGTGTCATTCACCCCCCCATAGATATGAAATCTGTCTATTTTCCCGTTGAACGGGCACGCCTATCGTTACCCTCCCCCGGTTCCCCAATACTGAGGTCCTTTCTTTTCAGTCGGCCGGGTGTTTTCCTTTCACCTTACCATGAAAATTCCTACCCTTTGGTTTTGCGTTGGGGTTTTACTCCTACCACCAACAACCAGTCGCACCCTTGCCTCCACTTTCCTGGGTTGAGCGGGAAACCCCTAGTTCCTTTCCTGACTAAGCTCGTTTCACCCCCCCTCCCTTCTCCTTTCCCGGGTCAGCCTTATCTCTTTCGTAAGTACTGATCGTCCGAGAAGCTTTTTGGGGTTCAGCTCACCACTTTCATAGTCGTGAGCACCGTTTTTTCAACCCCCCGGTCTACCGCGAGTTAAATTTTTTCTATCTCGCGATACCCTCTCTGGATTTGATTAAGGGGTCAAGCCGGTCTGAACACGGGCCCTTTCCTAAGTTCATTACGACGCCCCGATATCCAATTCTCCGTGGCCTTAGCCAACTGTGATGCGTCGTTACAACTGGTTCCCCAACCTCTTTTAGCCTCTTCTTTTTTTTGTTCTGCTGGTGGGTCTCTGCCATTAAAGGTCCCCTTTCCCCCTCTTCCCCAGGCGGCACGCATACCACCTGCCCCGCCACTTGTCCGCCTTTCCCCACGTCATCTTTTCCCTTCTTTAAGCCCGATGGGTTATCGGCGTTTCTTTGCCGAAAGGACCTTCCGTAGTCCCCTGCTCTCCAAGGAATCTCTCATCGGTCTTTTTTACAGTTCGTGGTTCCCCGGCCCTCTACCTTTCTCCCTTCCCCCCTCTTCTCCCTGTCCCTTCCCCTTTTTTTTTTCTGACTCGTTTCAAACCGATGGGCTTTCAAACCCTGCACCGGCTTTGATGAAAATCTACCCCCTTTCCTTTCTTGGAACTGAACCCTTTCCCCCCCCCAAGTGTGTTTTTTGCTCGAACTATCGCTTCTCCCTCCTTTTGTGATCTCCCGACTTGTCGAGCCCCCCTTGGGAGAAATTCCCCCCGACTTTCATTCTTCCGTTTCCCCGTGACTTTTTCTTTTCACTCATGTTGGCTTTTTTTGGTTTAAAAAGAGAGGCTCCCCTCCCAGTTCCCTGGGATCGTGCCCGGGCATCCCCAGTTTTTTTTTAGGCAGTAGCTTCCGGGAACCAGTCCTGGTTCCCGGACCCCCCCCCTGATTACCTTTCTTCTATATTTGTGATTATAATTCTTAAAGAATGAGAAGTTCTTATCCCCCTCCCGGAGGACACCATCGGTGAATTTTAACGCCGGTTGCTGCAAATCGCTTCCGTGGTGGGCAAGTCTTCACTTTTCCCCCCTTTTTCTTTTTCAGTTTGCTCTTTTATCCTGGCCGGCTTGGTACGTCCATTCGAGGAAAAACTACTCCACCCTTAACTGGGCGCCCATCAAATAGGTTGTTCCTTCTGAGTTTCTTCGGCCCGTAGCCTCATTTTCGGACAATAGGTCTTACGTCCCCCCCTTAAGGTCCCCTGAACCCTTCGTATTCCATCCACCTCTTTCTCGCGTTCTGAAACTGAACCTCTACCGCTTAATGCGGAGACCTCCCCCGGGCCTTTTCTTTCAACCCTCTACCCCAGGTGACAAGTTAATAGTATGGTGTGGTTCAGCTGGTCACCCCCAGCCTGGTTTTTCTCTTCCCGAGCCTTGCAGTCTTACCATGTAGGCTGCTCTTTGCGAATTATGATGGTGGAGCGCAATTCTTTGCCTTCATGAACGATTGTTTCCCTCCCTTCCATTCTCTTCTCTTGACGCCTTTCCCTTTGTTTGGCGATCTCCCTCACATTTCTAAAAGAGGCAACTTCGGGGTTTTCCCATTTACCTATTGTAATTGGCGGGGCTTTAGGGTCCACACATGCCGAATTTCTTAAAAACCCTTGATTTTTTGACTATCTCGTTCCGAGGCGTTTCATGTTTTTGGGACTCTATGTTTCATTAGCCTCTCGTTTGTTTTGTTTTTTTTTGATTTCCCTTGGACCTTTTTTTCCACACGGGCTCCTTTTTCTCAATTTCCTCTTAGGTTTAATAATATAGCCTTCCCAGTGTGGCCTTAGTCTGATGTTTCACTTCCTGTTCCCCCTGTTTTCCTGCTGGATTCTTCCTCCATCTCTATTCCGTACCGGTGTTTTTTGAGTTTTTTGCCCAAAAGACCGACTTCACTCCCTCCGGCTGGGAGTTGTGCTTTTCCCCGTATTTCCTTAGCGACTTCCCTTGCTCCAGCCACGAAATTTAACGTTCCCCTTCGTGTGGTTTTTGTCATAGGTTTGCCATTATTCACGGGGCCCCCTCTCCTCTTTCTTACTGAAGGCCCCCCCCCACCACCGTGAAAGAGACTCCCGACTGTCCTCAGCCCGCCGCCGGTTTATCTTTTTTCTTGTTTCTTTGCTTTTTGGAGGAGATGTGGTGAAGCTCGTCCCGTTGATATGCAACGGAAGCCTCACCCTCTTTTATTTCCTCCGCACATTTCCCCCTGATTTCCAAAAGTCTTGTTTCCCTGTTTAACCCAAGAGTTGGAGTCCCCCCCCTTGACTCCTCCAGAACACCCCGTCCCGTGGAAGGAGTTTTTTTTTGTCCATTTTTTTTTCGCCTGTCTTAAGTATCTCTCTATTTTCCTCCCCTTTTTGCGGATATTTTCCTGCCGCTCCAAATTAAATGTTCTCAACCGTCACAACGCCTTCCACGGGACGTTGTTTCTCTCACTTTTTTCTGACTGCTGTTCAGACCAAACGGTGGAGGAACCTGGTTTTCCTACGGAGGAGTTTGTTCGGCGGACTTTTCTGAAAATGTTCTTCTTCGTGTCATATCATTCTTCAACTTAAGTCCTTTTTTCCATTCGCCTACGTCTAATAGCTTCCCTAGGTTTTCGGTAAGCTTACTGGGACGGAGAGGGAAAAGGGAGATAAGGGTTTAGGTTTGTGCTGTCTTTTCTACGATTTCCCCGTGAATGACTCCGACGCATGACAAAAACCCTAGGATTCCAGTTTCCCCCCGATCGCCCCCTCCCTTCCCGTCGCCAATTTTTCCTCCCAAGCTTTAAGTTAATTGATTCCCTTGGGATTGGCGCCCCGCACCAAAACACCGTGTTTCCCCCTCAGCCCTTAGTCATCCAGCATCTTTGGTCCCTGATTGGAGTCAACATCCCCGAATCCCCTCCAAGAACCCCTGGTCTCTCCCGGAATCGTTAATGGGACCTTTTTCCCCCTTCTATCACGCCTTGATCCCTTTGAACCCCTTTAGCCCCTTTTCCCCCCCCCCTTTTTTTTCACCCCACCCAACCCACTCTCCCTTTTTTGACATACCTTTTTCCTTTTGTACACACTTGTTGATCTTCCCCTCCTTTTTCACCGCTGTGACACCACGAGGAAGATTCTTCCGTGGGTGTGCACCCTCCCCCTCATCCCCCCCCCTCTGTCAAATGTTTCACCCAAGCCTTTTCACCTGTCTCGCCTCGTCTCGCCACCCCCATTTCGACCCTCCTCCGGGTCGTCTTAAACAATGTTTTGTTTCCTCTTCTCGTGCCTACACCATACTCTTTTAAACATGGTCGACGACATTTGCCGTTCGTTCCTTTTTTCATTTTCCCGGCCTTTCTTGTCTTCCAGCCTCCCCCCCCCCCATGGCGTTCCTAGAGTAACGTGTAGCGTCCTCCCTTTTTCTACCGCGTACTTTCTCAAACTGCTTCGTGCAGTTTCCTAAGTGATTGAAGATGAACCTTCCTTCCTGGTGAATCAGACTTTTCCTACCGACGCGGACCTGGGGCTTTTTCCTCCCGTCCTATTCTCGGCGTTCCCCCCTTTCACGGCTGCGTGGATAAAATGGCCCAATATTTCCTTTTGGCCCGCCGGAACGGGCTTTGTTTTATGGTGGTGTGAACAGCCCCAATCCTTGTAATCTTTCCCTTTCTTCCGATCCTGCTTTTTTTTCCCACCTAAGAACGCTTTTTCCTTTCCCCCCCAACTTACGTATGCCCTGTGGCAGCCCGTCGGTTCCTCCCTCCGGTTTTTTCTCCGCTTCCGGTACTTTCCTTACGTAAACGTAGGCACCTTCTTCGGAAGGGATATCGAATACCTTTTTTTGGTTTTCCCCCCGTCGCTGTTTCCCCCCCTTCGTAAAATGGCGTCCCCTGTTTTCGGACGTCCCGATGCCGGACCCTTCAGTCACCCCCTAATCCTTTTCCAACCCGCGTTCGTCAAAAATGAGTTGAATGCTCACTCTCACCTTCCTTTGACGGATGCCTTTAATCCAACCCAGTGAATTTCTCCCCAAGTTTTTTTCTCTCCCTCTTCCCTTCTAGCCCGTGTTTTTTCTCGATATTTCTTTCCCCCATTGTGGAAATTACCCACTTCTTCTTTTCCTTCTCCAAGGAACTGGCTTCATCCGGGTGCATAAGGTTCCCTTTCTTCCCCGCTTTAAACTATCTTCGTTAAGTAAGTCCTTTAACCGTGCTAAGTGGTATTGACGACGCTGGGGTGCGGTAGTCATCTTTCTCCAACAGTCATGGGAACCAAGATGGGACGTTCTTCTTCTTCTTGCTCGCTCCGTTTAAAGATTAGCGGTTTTTCTTTTTAAACTGAAAATAAGAGTTTTTCTCCACCCCGGTGTGATTACACAGGATGCAACTCAACTATCCTTCCCCTTTCTTTTCCCAACTGGGTTTGAGGGGATGACGTTCCCCTGAAGGCAAGAGGTTACATTAATTGATGGGCAAACTCCCCCCACACCATCAGCCCCAGGAGTGCCAATACATTTTCATTCTCCTCAGTCCATTCCGGTTCAGATGACCTTGAGGAAAGCTGGCCAGCGGAGACGTTCCCCCCCGGGGATTAGTTTCCCCTGAACACCCCTTCTACTCAACGACACCCTCTGTCAGCTGTCCACCATGTCTTTTTTTTTGAAATAATCGCGGCGTTATATTTGCTACGCTCAGTCGGGAAACCCCTTGTTCCCCTACCACTTAGTTCCCACTTTTGATTCATCCCCTTGGGCAAAATTGTTGCCTTAACGCCAGCGTGCTCCAGACGTTCAGGAGACGTCCGGGCAACTTTTCCCAAATGCGGCTGAAAATTCCCATGAATGGGCTGTTTTTACAGCCCAAGCTCCTTCCTCCTTTAAACAGGCCCTGGTGTTTCCGTCACCAGGCAAGACTTTTTTCCCTCCCGCAGCCTTGGTTTAGACATGGCTATTGATACCGCCCATTCCCTTTAGGTTTCTTTGAAAGGGACCGGCGGATTTGAGGTCTTACACCCGTCTTCCTAGTCTCCGTATTGGTGTCTCCTTGAACTAGAGGTTTTCTTACCAAAAGGTGTTGTTTCCCCTCTTTCGAAGCAGGCCGTGGTTGGTTTTTGTTCCATCTGTCCCTCTTTCCCTTTTTTGTTAAAATGATCCCATTTTTTTTCCTTTCAACCCCCCTATGTAGGTTTTCATACTTTTCCTGGCCCTTCATTTTTTTCCGTGATCCCGTAGCCGCGTTCTCCGCGCTAGTCCCGGAAGATTCTTTTTTCCCTCTTTTTTTTCTGACCCCGGTGGTTGTTTGCCAACTGTCCTCTCCGGGAACACTCCCGCCGTTTTGCCCCTTCTTTTTATAGTCGACAGTTCTGTATCTTCGCCGCAATTTTCCCCCGGGAGTTTGGAGTCATCTCTCGTTGCCCCTTTTCTAAACAATCTCCGCGCCAAGTCCGTCCCAAGGCCCCCAACCTTCTTTCCCCACGTGACCCCAGCGACGTAAAACGGACCTTTCCCGCTTGCCGCCGTTTTTTTTCTTCTGGCTCTTTTCCTGCTGGCTCTGAGTCCTCTCTTTTTCTGTAACGGGTTTTATGAAAACGTTTTGGTCTGATCGGAAGCCGGTAACGCCAGTTTTTCGTTCATTTCCCCCCCACCACCAAGCTTTTTCCTTTTCTCCCCCTTTGATTTTTTTCCTCCGGGAACTTCGCCGACCTCCTCCCCCCTCCAGATTGGTGCGTTTTGTGCTTCCTTCCCTTTGAGATGATTGCGCCGTATCTTCTTTTCTCCGTTGTTGTGTGATTCTCCCTCGTTCCCATAAATGAAATCCCTTTTTCATCCCGCGTCACCCCCGACGTTTTTTTTCGATTTGAGACCCCATTTCCCTTTTGAACCGATTGGTTCACGGCCCTGCCCCTTTTTTTTGAACCGAAAGGGAGAGGAGGAGGGGGAGGCGTATCAGTCACCAACTCCACCCCCCCCCCCCCCACTAGCTCACCCCTCCCATTTTCCCACCACTCTCACTCGTGTTTCTCACCCTACACCCCTTCACCCTCTTCTTCCCGTTCAAAGGCTCTTGCTATTTGCAACACGCCCCTGCCTCCCCCCGCCACCAGACCCTATCCCCCTTCCCCAAATACCCCGCCCCCTTTTTCATGTCCCCCCCACCCCCTTCCCCTTAACCCTTTAACTGTCCTATGACTTTTCCCCCCCTGTTCTTTCTTTTTTCATATCAGTGGACGTCCCAGCAGAGCGGAGATTCCGCCTACAACTTTTTTCCCTTAACCCTCCCCCCTTCTGGATGACGAGGGATCGTTTTAAGTTTCCTTCCCCCAGTGCGATAAGGTTTTTTTATCTTTTCCTGCGGGCGTTCTATTGAAAGTCGGCCCTCCCCGCGATCGCCAACCTGGGTTGTCCGTGTCTTTTAGTTTTTCCTTCTTTCTGAACATGCAATCTCTCTCATACTGTCAACGACCTCACCCCCCCGGCAATTATTTTGATTTCTAGGGAGTTGGCCGCCATCCACCCACCGGTCACGCAGCGGCCCTCCCCCAGTATTCCTTTCCGGTCCCCTTGTGACTCGGTCCACCACATGAACGTCTTTTTTTTCCACTCCCCCCACCCACACTGTTCCGTAGGATAAACACTACACTGTTACCCTTTCCCGGTCTTTTTCAACTTTTTTTTTCTGCCTTTAAACCCGACAGGAGTGTCCTTTGAAGATTAAAAAGTACCCCCACAGAATACCCCACGATATCTGATTTTTTCAAAAGTTTAAACTTCCCCGCACGACCTCTCTTCCCTCCCTCGTTGACAACAATATCCCTTCCCGAGGAAGTGGGTGCTAAAACCTCCTTCCCGACACTGACAGTCCCTGTTTACCCTCCTTCTGGTTGTGACATTTTTTTTTTTTTTTTTTTTTTCATGTTTTTGGTTTTTTGCCGAACCTTTCTTCTATCAAAAACCACCTGACCTTCGGGGAGACCAGTATTCCATGGGAAACACTCCGCTTTAGGCCCCCCCTTTAGAGCCTGCGAGGCCAGAAGAACAAAATGAATTAAAAAGAAAAAGGGTACATCTATTTTTCCTTTGCCGTTCCGACCTCTGGGAGCTTCCCCCCTAGGAGGGAGGAAATGGAAAAGGACCCTTTTCTCCCCCTTAGTAACGTGGTCCAGGGAACGAACAGGTCTCCCCTTTTTTCAATAAGATTATCCCCAGGCTAGTGAGTATCGGTTTCCGAACATTTATGCAACCTAGGTTACCATGGGTATACGAGGTTCCTTTCTCGTTGACGGGGTTCCTATGGTCAAGATTGCCTCCTTGGCGCCCTTCCCCACTGGCCTCGTAGAGATCCCAACCTGAGCCGCTTGGCTTTTTTCCGCCCTCAAAGGTCTTTCTTGATTAGTGGTGACCAGCACACAATTGGTCCGTGCTTAACGGCCCTTCCAGTTCTCTTCACCCTCGAGTAAGAATTTTGTCTCCCTTTTCCCCTTTCTATGAGTGCAGTTGGAAGCCACTCCAAACTCTTTTTTTGATCGCGGCCGGTTTTCTTTTTCCTCGCCTTCGCCTTTAACGTAATTTTACCTTCTTTTCAATTTCTCAGTCAGACCCTTCCCTTGTTTTCACCCTCCTCCCGGTTACAGTTCCCTCCCACCCCTGCTACTGTTCTCCTTGAAGATTGTTCCCCTTAAGGCCACCGCCGTACCCTCCCCTTCATTTTCACCCCCTCCCTGGAGGCGCCTTCAACCTCTTTTCGATTCTCAAATATACCCTCCTTGAGTCTTCAACCTGAACACCCGTGGGAAGTTCTCCACTTGCATTGAACATCTCTCTCTTTTCCCACCTTCTTGATTTCTTTCCGTTTCGATCACCCCTTTTTAGTCGGGTCTTTTGGTTAAATAATAGTCCCCTACTTTTTCTTTCACCCCCGCCTGGTGCCCTCCCCTTTTTTAACTTTCACGCCCTGGGTTGAAAAACCGCGGTGTCCATCCTTCCCTTTTTCTGAATTTTCCCCGGCTGATCGTCTTTTTCCTAGGGGTTTCAAAGGGTAGAGTCTTTTCTTATCTTGGCGCTTGACGGTCTTCGAGATCTCCCTTAGTCTTGCCTTTTACCCTTCCCTTTCCCACGTCATCTTTTATCCTCCCCCCGAACCTTTAGTTTTAACCCTCGTGTTGATGGATGCCACGCCACCTTTTTCTTTTTTGGAACTTTTTCCATCTTTGGATTGGTATGAGTTGAGCCTTTTATTTTCTTTTGCCCTCTGACCATTTCTGTGCATCCACACAGCTAAACCATACCGTTCTACTTTTCCCCCCACTTACCAATAGGTTTTTCATTTGTTTTTCAGCAGCCCCGGGAAGATGTTTTTTGCTCCTATCTCCTATGTTCTCGTCACGTCGAGGTCCTGACCACAGTTAACCCCCTTACACAGCTTTTTTCCCAGCGCGTTCCTGACTGAAATCATCCATTCTTTTTGTTTCTAGGAGGTATTCCGCCTTCAGGGAAAACGGCCTTCCTTTCACGTCAGTTCCTCGATGGTCAAATTGCCGTAAGTCAGACTTTTTGTTTTTTTTGTTTCCATGCAGACACGATCTACTGTAGGACCCCTCCCCCCCCCCCAACTTCTTACCCTTGTCGCGATTGTGGCTCGCAAGCCTCTTCAAACCCCCCATCCCCCCGGGAACTTTTTTTTTTACTTTTTTTTTTTTACCAGGAGTCCTTGTCCCCTTCCTTCCCTTTTTTGGTTGGTTTTCGGCCTCATGTGACCCGGCAAACCTGAGGTGAGTTGACCACGGATATGTTCCTTGGAGGGCTCAGGGCGCCACCCTTGTCCTCTTTTAACAAACACCCCAGTGTCCGAGCTTTTTTGGGAAAACGTCCCTTTACGAGAGCGTGCCTTTTACCCCCCCCCTTTGTTTCACCACCCTACTCAGTATTTGAAGGGGGGGGTTCTTTTGGATTTTAAAGGTACAGAAGGGCCTTTCCCAAAGCCGGAGGTCGATAAGGGAATGTCGACGTCTGGTGCCATACTAGTTTTCTGTTGATTGGAGTTTTTAAGGAGTTCCCCTATTTTGCCTGTTCTAGGTCCCCGGAAGATGCTTGGATTCTCGGTTCTTCAGTCGTAAAAGCCAGTTTTTGTTTGCACCC
>Ga0179593_1551238_pt1 | contig 14863 bp, 14 predicted proteins | sample CZODoug2_1_08_16_FD_185931 | JGI IMG/M metagenome (GOLD analysis project Ga0179593, IMG submission 185931) | Vadose zone soil fungal communities from Angelo Coast Range Reserve, California, USA - CZODoug2_1_08_16fungal (PacBio error correction) | ecosystem: Environmental > Terrestrial > Soil >... | reverse complement strand
TGCTGGGAAAACCTAATCTATTTTATCGCGCGAATGAACCGCTCCCACTCAGTGTGAAGCCCTTGTTTCCGCGCCTCGCGCGGTCTTGATCTGTCACAGGCTCTAGTCCCCTCCCATTTAAACCGTCGGCAGCATCCGAAGGGCCCCCCCTCCTAGAGTTCTCCCCCAAACTCCCGGCCTTTTCAATGAGAAGGCTGCGGCCGGTCTTTTTCCCAATTCAGCTCGCGGTTGTGATCGGCAGCATGAGGACGGTCCTTCTTGGCCAAGTGAGGACATTCCCGGCCAGTCTCCCCCATGATTTACGATATCCCCCTCCCCTATATGAAGCCAATTTTTCCAGTGTTGCCCCCAAGTCTGTTGCCAGCTTGTTTTCAGACCGGCGTCTCTTCTTCTCAGGCCCTCTCCACCCGCTTTCGTAACACTGTCTATGACTCATTCAATGGTCATGCTTGGAATTCGGGCCTCACTACTCCTGCTCGGAATACTCCCCCATGCCACAAACAAAACCCCCCCCCGTGTCCCAATGGCCTTTTGATGTTCTTCTGAACATGAGGAATCAGGGGTCCCAGACTCAAGCATGCCCCCCCCCAAAGTCTCCTCCCTTCAATGAATTTCTTCGTATGGTTCCTCCCCCCCGAAGCGAATTTCTCTACGACTAACCCTACTGCTGTACCCCTTGTTCCCTATGACGTGTAGATCGGCGCCTGGTGTAGAAATTCCGGACGATGTTTCCCCCAGGTTTTTCCCCCCCAGCAATATGATGGCGGATGGTACTGCGGTATAGCCGATCGTAAAGTTCCGTCACTCTGGGCCGTGTCTAGCGTGGATCCAAGAATCCCCTTCTCCGATCTAGGAATTCTTTGTTCGAACGTTCCTGGCCGGACTACTTCGATCCCCACTTGGCGTTTCCCCGGATTCTCTCTATGCTCGACCTGCGGGCGCAGAATTGCGGCTTGAGGCTCGGCCCCCTTTTCCCATTAAAGTTTCTTGCCTGCTAGACTTCCCGCGCGAGAAGGACCTGGCAGACGAGTAACATCGACGGGTGCGGGTTACAGTTTTTTCCCAGGGACTTCAAAAAGTCTGTCCCCCCTTTTGGACGAGACCCTTTATTTTTGTCATCTTTCTGCTTTCCAACCCAAAGCTCCAAAGGGGCTATTAGAGTATTGTTCACCCTTTACAAAGGAGTCCCTCAAATGCCTTCGATGATTACACCCGCCAATTCCGCGTTAAGAACTCGGTCGAATTTCCCGGTCGATTTAGTTTATCTCCGAATAAAGGAACTTCTTTTACTAAAATTTTATCGATTGTCTTTCCCTGCTTTCATACCTCAGAAAGCCTCTTCTTTTTGCCTGCCTTAGTGGTCTCAGGAATATGGCGGGAGAGGAGTCCCGCTCTCTCTCTCTTCTTTGACCTCTGTATGTATTCCGTAGTATAACTTCTTCTTTCCCCCTCCTAATAATAGAGGATACTCCCCCCCTTTGCTGAACCACGCTCCTCCATAGGAGTTCGCGCCCGCATATTGTGTTAGGCCCCCCCCTCCCAGCAGAATTATTTATTCTTATGACCTATTGCCGCCATTTTTCCCCTTTTTTTCGTTTTTTATTTGGCCGGGTGTGTGCCCAGAATCTCGACTCGGCCTTTTTTTTTATATTTTGCGTCGGATTTGTCTTTTCTCTCCCAATTGACTCTCTCTGATTGCGGAAATCCCGCTTTCCTTCTTGTTTTTCATCGACCCTTCCCTGGTCTTTTCACCATTTTTGTCCCCCCCACTTGTAAGAGTGTTTCCAAAGAGGATCCATTGCCCCCCCCCCCTACAAATTGGGTCTTCCCCTTGTTTCTTTCTCTTGTTGAACGGAAAGTCTTTTTTCAAGTACTTTTCAGCACAAGCCCGATGCTGCTCTTTCCTTGTCCCGACTGACTTCTTCCTTCGCGAGACAGCATGCAATAGCTGTTACTTTCCTGTGAGATCCCCGGCAGCCTCACAACTCCTTTGCTGAATTTCGAATCTCCGCTACTCATGGCCCCGAGAACTGACAAAAATTTCCTTATTCCCGGACGTTTCTGTTCAGACTCGAGAGAATTTTTTTTCTTTCCCTATAGAATTCCCCTTCTGTCTACTTCCCCTGCGCGTTTCCCTAAGCCACGTAGATCGTCTCTTCTGTCCAATAATTTCCTCTCTTTCTGCAGAAACCTTCTCTCTCCTCAAACCGGTGGCGACAACCGGTCGTAAGTGAACCTCTCAGAGTCGTATTCCAGCCGTATTTAGAGACCCTGCGCGGCGTTGTTTCCCATGCCAATACCCTTCCTTTCAAGTCGGATTTTTCGTTGCCTGATTGACGTCGGCTTCTGACCCCCCTGTTCAGGCTTCATGGAAACTTTTCTGGGGCAATTTTTTGTTTGGTGTTTTTTGAGAGGTGACGTAATCAGAGTTTTTTTTTCGCCACCGAAGTAACATTCTCTTCCCCTGATGAAAGTCCCTTTTCCATCACTTTTTTGCGGACTTTCAATCACCGCGGGTAGGTCAACAGCTGGCCCCCAGATTTTCTTCCTCTCGAGGTCCGGAAGATATCGGTATGATTTTCTTCAACGGCAAACGCACATCTGTTCGTCCCTGCCATGGCCATGATCCAACTCGCTGCAGCTCCTCCTCATCATGAGGACTCACCCTCTCATCGGAGTGGCTCCCTCTCCATATTCCTTCGGAAAGTGCATTTCGCCTTCCCCCCATCATGTAATAGCTCTTCTGCCCTGCATTTGCTCGATTTATGGCGCTCACTTGCTTCCGTACTTAACAGATTCATCTTCGAGAGTATCACGCCATAGATTTTCGTCCCCTTTCTTTCTGAGGCGTTTTTTCCTCTAATTCACTTTCGCTTTTCCCTTGCTCGAGATTACTCTCTTTCCTTTCTCTCTCTTCTCTCTCTTCTTCACTTTTCTTCGATGCAATGCCCTTAAATGAGCGTTATCCGAGAAAGCTACCGCGATTCCCTTCCCCCCTCTGACAAGAAGCCGTTTTAAGCCGAGTTCGCCGAGGAGAGGATTTTTCCGGAAACGGCCCCGAAGCAACTAAGGATTCTTTCCCAAAGTAACCCCTCCGAACTCAATGTGATCCCCCCTCCTCGCTTTTCCTCCCAAATCTTTGCACTCCTATTCTTCTGGTTCTCCAATGGAAGCGTTCGGGAGAGGTCCCCCCCCCTCTCATCGATTTTTTATATTCCAGCAGGAGGATTTGCCCCCAATTCGGGGAAAGATTATTTGGTTTCATCGGAAATGTGTGGGACTTTAGGTTTTTTCTCTTCAGACTTCCCCCCCTCCCATATATACCCCGTTCTCGCTTCTTGCAAACAATCTTTTTGCCAGATTTTTACCCCCTCACGGCGGATTTCCTTTTCGCCCCCACTTGGGAGGGCGAGGGCCTTTTTTGGTAAGAAGTCCTGTGCTGCAATTTAACTCTTTACTTCTTTCCTGCTCAAACTCCCAACCCCCAACTATGAACCCCAACAAGGGCTGAAGATGTTTTTTCATGACATGGCCCGAGTGGTACTTCGCTTCAGGCAGTCCCCGGTCCCCCTTCCTCCCCCTTCAATGACGTTCTTTTTCGTTATGTGAAAAGAACCCCGCTCTCTTCACGTCAAGTTTACTTTGTCTGCTCCCTCCTGCTGATGAAAGATGTGATGTTGTCGCATTTTCTCCCACGGTTTTCCGGATCTGTTTCCTCCTCCCCTTGATTCCTGGTCGGTCGAGACCCGGAAAGGGTCTTTCTCCGCAAAACTGGTCCGTAAGTTTCTCTTGGCTGAAACTCAACGCATCTCTCGCTGGAGCCTGGATTCCTTCCTTGCAGGAGCCCTCTCTTCCCCAAAATTTTCCTGTTCTCAGATGGCCCCTCTTTCTCGACCTGGGCTCTCTGGGCATCTCCTTGCTGAGAGTTCTGAGGAACTTTTCCCTTTCCCCCGTCCAATTTTCCCAGGCGATGACTCTCCCTCTCCCTTAACCCCTGCGCTTAATTCTGCGGCTCATGCGCACCGATTTTGCGGCCCGCCATTCGTCGTGGAAAAATTCTTTTGCCGTTTTTCCACCCCTTACCCCCCCCGGGGAAGATCCCACTCTTGTAGTTGCATCACGCGCATTTTTCAAGACTTCGCAACTCTCTTTCTTTCTTGTCACCCTTACATGGAGGAAAGAACTTCCCCTCTTCCCCCGAAGGAAGACCCTCGAGGGAGTCGGGTGGATCGACTCCCAAAGCGAAGACATATAGGCCTTATCTTCCCTCGCCAATTGAAGCACTTCCGATTACGCAAGGATTTTCCTACTCATGAATCCCCTTCCTGCTTTTTGCCTGCTGTGGCGAAGAATATGGCTGTCTCGGAGCCCTCGCTAGTTTCTGACTTCTGAGGGCTTGCTCTATATCCTTTAATTTATAGAATCCTTTCTCTCCCGCCCCTCCTGGCTGAACTCCCTCCTCTCTTCTTCTTTGTCGAAGAGAAAATCCTTTTATTCAAAAATGTCTGAGGCCAGCCCGAATTAGGCCTTCTTTTTTCATGACTTTCTTTTCTCCTTCATGACCATTTTTTCTTCCCCCCGCGGGAAGAATTTCCCTCTTTCCTAATATGATCCTCTCTTTTTGTGCGTCTATCACACTTCCCTCTCCCCCCCCTCTTCGGAAAGAGGCGGATTTTCCTCATCCCCCGACTGGCGGTGACTTTACATTTTGTCCACATCTCCTCTATACAAACTTTTATTTTGCCGAAGGAGGGGTTTTTCACCCTATCTCGATGAACAAAATCCCATTTTGTATACGTTCCCGTCTTTTTTTTACAAGGCTTCCAAATGGAAGGGTAGAACCCGGCACCCGTCGGACTCTTTTTTTTTTCTCATGATATCTTCTGTTCCCCCTGCCTTCGACTCCTTTTTCTTTCCCTTCGAGGCAGCAGTCGCCCTGTTAAGTTAATTACCACTAGTAGAAGCGCGCCTGCTTTTTCTTTTTCCTAGACCTCCTTCCTTCTCCAAATCCGCCCGCGCCCCAATTTGCCCCGTATAGACTTATTGTACCTGGCCCCTCGAAGCGGGCCTGGATTTATTTCACGATCAGAAGTCTTGCGTTGTTGTTAGAGAGCTTTTACGTATTCTTCGATCGGCATTCCCCCCCTCCTCCTATCAGGATTGCTTCCTGACCAATCCCCCGCTTAACAACCGGTGGACCTACCTCGAAATAAGCTTCGTTAGGAAGATCCCCCTTTTTTTTCTCCGTCGTGGACAGTTTTTTTTTCTTTGTCGCCTGGGTGTTATTTTACAGTCCCCTCCCCCCCCACATACAATGAATTGTCGGATTTGCTTTCTGCTTGTACTTCCTTTATAGCGCCTGCTCCTACCTTTAAGTTGGACTTTCCTCCCCCCCCCCCCTTTTTCACCAGGACTTCTTTTCCCGTGGGTTTTGCGGGTGTTCGCAGGATGACCCTTCCTCAGAGTAGTGATCTCCGAATTCACATAGTTGCCTGAAGTCATATTTTTTCTCCTCGGTGGAGACCTGATCAGACGGAGTTTCCTTAAACAGGCTGGCACAAAGTTCTTTTTTTTTTCCCCCTGACTCCCTGGCGGAGATATTTTCTTTTTTATGATCGTAACCCCCAACCAAGACCCTCCCCCCACTTTGAACCTCAAAATTCGCCTCAGTTCTTGAGCTTCCTCCCCCCTTAATTAATGTAACCTGCTCCGATTAGTGTAGCAACTCCCTCCCCATAATCGGACTTTCATGAATGCCTACGCACTTTTTCCTTCTTGAACCTCCCGAGGGTTTTTGGATCCTTCCATTGAGTTAGGTGCTCGGATTTTTTGCCCCTCCATCTAATCTTTCCTTCTTTCTTTTTCCGCGATCCCCCCCTGCCTCGGTGAGTACCTTCTCCTGCGGGTGTACTTCTTTTTCTTCCTTGTTCCTAAGCTTCTTTTTCCCTAATTCCCCTTTCTTTTTTTTCCCTCCTAATTTTTTTTTTTTTCTGAGCAGGACTTGATTCCGTAAACATGCGGCGTACTATCGTAGCCAGGCTAATAATGACTCTGACCGCTCCCCGCGTCCGCCTGCGCTGGCTTTGGATCGCGGGCACTCCTCCTCAGAACTTTCTTGTTTTTCCAAAAAGTCTCGCTCCGGTACTCCTCCCAATTGATCCATCCTCGATTTCAAAGACCGCACAAAGGAAGATGATTTCCCTGCCTTCATGGATTTCTTTCGAGGCTCCACCTCTTAGATCCTTTTCTTCCGCCAGGGTTTTGCCTGAAATTCCTTCTGATTCGACGGGTTTTCATTCGGCCCTTTGCATGTGTTTACCCCAAGTGATTTGGTTAAGAATCAGAACCTCTTCCCTCCCAGACTCTTTTTTCCCCAATATTTCCCCTCTTTATTAGAAACCTCCTCTTTCTTTCGCCCCGGCTCTGTTTCCCCTTTCTGAGACATTCCCCCCTGTCTAGTCCTCATAGGTTCGTGAGCCTTTGATACGGAATCCTGCTCAAACCCCTCCCCCCCGTGAACAGCCCCAGGGGCCTGTGACGATTTTTTCCTTGAACCTCTTTTGTGGGTTTCAGAGCAGAAGGAATTCCCCAATAAGATATCATTTTACTTCTTTTTGAAAATAAACCTCTCCGCCTCTCTCCGCCCTCCCTTTGGGAACCTTACGAAGTCGGCTTTCTTTTGGCGACCCCTTTTCTCTGTGGGGTAGACCTTTTTTCCGGGGATGCGTTTTCTTCTCCCATTGATGCCCGTATCGCTTAAAGTCTTTCGAAATTCCCCTGGTTCCCTTTCCTGAGAGCGTTTCCTTTTTCTTTGCCAAACCAGCCTCCCTGTCGCTCCCTCTGCGAGGGCCGAACTGGTCCGGAGAATTTCCTTCCAGCTTGGTAGCTTGATCCTTCTTTGGCCGCTAGTCGCTCCTGCTGCAAGTTTCCCCCCTCCGTGTGTGTTCTGTGCGTATCGGAAGCACCTGCCGGCCGCGCGAACAGGTTCCCCTGCCGCCAAGTTCTCACCGAAGAGTCCCTTTTGCGCCAACATAATCGCAGATGGGGGCGGTTCACGCTCCCATTCGACGTTTGACAAGTATTTTCTTTCAAAACTTTTCCCTCCCGGATTTTGACCCAAATTGTCTGTTGTCCTTGCGGCATTGATCTCAAATCCCCCGGGCTTCTTCCGCCGTGGTGAAAATCTTTCCCGAAGGATTTTTCTCTCCCCCGCCGTTGAATTTCCTCCTTTTTCCGCATTCGAGTCGCAATTGGATCAATACCCCGTTCAGCCTATGTGGCTCAGTTCGACTTCCTCGTGACCGACTCCTCTCCTGTGGAAGACCCTTTTCGTAGGAAAGTCCCCTTGACCGAAGACCACGCCGAAGTGGTGGGCATGACCCTTTCCGGATCCAGGGTCTTTCTCAGAGAGTGCTCTGGCTAGGAGTCTTTTTTCGGCAATTTCTATCCGTTTTTTTCCTCCTCCTTTTTTTTTTTTAGGCAAGTTCTCTCTTCCCATCCTACATGCTGCCTACCCTTTTCGATCGGCGTGGCGCGCTTGCATATCCTTCGGCCACAACAGGAACCTTCCTTTCACTAGGATTGGCCTGCCGACATTCCTATTTATACCTTGCAGTTTTATTCGGCCTCTGGAAGTTCCCTTCTTCTTTACAGATTGTCTTCCCTTCTCTTGGCTCGTCCTCCAATTTCGTGGCTCGATTGCAAAGCGTCATTCCTCTTGTCAATTTGTCGTTACACCCACGAGAAGAGACCACGTTTGGATTTCCTTTGTTTGGAAAACTTCTCTCTTCCCAAATACCTTTGTGGGTCATGTCACTGGTCTATTTGTTTTTTGCCCCCTTCCTTGCCACTCAGTCCTTATCCCCAATCCCCCCCCCTCCGTGAGATTCTTTATGGATCTCAGTCTTTCCCCCCCTCCTCTCCGCGAGTCCTTTTGCTCAGCACATTTCGGCATTGCCGGTGGTTACTAGTCCCAGAGCTCCTCCCTTTGGAGGAGTCTCTAGAAGAGGTTCCTCCCCCCTCCCCCTGGAACCCTCCTTCCCCGCGACCCCCCCTTTCCGATCGATTCTACGGTCCCGGACTCTCTCCCCTCCCTCGCTATCTCTTTGGAGATTTCCGAAGTCCCTCCCCTCACGGCCCAGTGGGATTCTCTTCGCACTTTTGATCTGTTCCCGCGATAATCAGGCCCCTCTCAAGCATCAGCTTGCTTAGATCGAATCTCCTTTTTAGACCCCTTCTCGATCGCCCCCTCTCATTAAGCTTTCCCCCTTCCCCCTTTCACCCTTTTTCCCCTCTTCGAGCCCCCCCTGCGCTCCGGGTATTCAAACGTACCCGTCTGATTGCTTTTCCGGCTCGTCTTGATTCTCCCCCTCGCCTCTTCTTGAGACCTCCTTTTTTTTTTTCTTGGGGCACCCCCCTTGTTTTTTCTTGTGAGTAGGTGCAGTAATCGAGTAGTGTCTCTCCCGCCGTCCAGACTTCCCACTCCCCAGTCCTCCTTTTTTTTTTTCCGACCGTGCGCAGGTCGCTCACCATTATTCCGCCTGTCCCCCCGCTTTTCCCCCTCTTTCAAATTTCCCTCGAGACCAGGGTCCTCTATTTTCTTTTGAGATTCCCCCCTTCCCCTCCATTTTTTCCCACCCCACATGCACGATGATGACCCAGCCTTCTTCCGTCAATGTCTCTGCTTACTCTCCCCCTCGAGTTTGGCTTCTCCCAGACCCCCTTTTATACATTTCCCTGCAGGAGGCCCGCCGGCATCGCTTTCTTTCTTTTTTTTGCGACTGTCGTTCTCTTGGAGTTCTTCCTGCTCTGAATTTCCCTCATCCTTCTTCTTCTCGTTGGACTGATCCATCCCTGCCTCGGGCGGAACTGTTCATTCCCTCAGTTTCTAGTCTCTCTAAGATCTTTTCCCTCATTATATACTCTTTTCCCCTCATCTAAGGTTTTTTTTTTCTCTGTATGTCCTAACCGGAATGGCGTAATCTAGATACTTCCGACCCTCGAATGAACCGCTAAACCCCTCCTGCGGACCCTCTCTCTCCCCCGAGGAGGAGGTCTTTCTCTTTCCCCAACTCTTAGAGCACTCTTCCCCCCCCCCGTAACTTTAGGACGCCCCCATTGAATGCGGCCAATCCTTATCCTTTCTCCCCCCAGACTCCTCCGAAAAAGCCTTACGGTTTTTTCCCTGCTTCCTTAACTTGGCGGTGGCGCCAACTCCCTCTCGAGGGTTTTTAGCAGGGGATCTCCCCCTCCCCGGCAGCTTGTACCCTCCTTGCCATTTGTGTTCCCCCCTCCCCAATGTGTTTTTTTTTTCTTGGGGGGTCCAGATCAGACGGAAAAAATTCGCTTTTTAAAACTTTTACCCCTCCAAGGCCGGCGGCCTCGTGTTTCCTTTCCCTGAGAAACTTCTTTAAAAGGGATGATGATCCCCCCTTCTTTCTGCGTACTTAAGGTCACGGTCCCCCGGCCCCCTTCTCCCCACGAACACCCCCCCCCCCTTTTCCGCACTCCCTTTCCCTGAAGATGTTCCTGAACATTCTCTCGATTTTTTTGTTTGAGACCCCCCCTTAGAAATCCCCCCCCCCCAAAACCTTCCCCCCCCCTGAATTCATTCCAGTGTTTTCTGGATGTGAAAATACCGACGCCCCCAGATGTCCTCCCCACGATTTCCACGTTGTCTCTTATGAAACAGTTTCTGTTCTTCCCTTTCGTTTTTCGAACGTTTCCCTTCTTTTGTTCGTCTTTCCCCAGTAATCGGATGAGGAGGATTCCTGCGAGTCGATATCCTTTCAGAAACTGGCGTGATTCCTTCCGATTTTCCTCTATAAAAAGCTCTCGGATCCTTCTCTTTGTCGAGGCGCGACTTCCCTTCTTTTTCTTAGATCTTCTGGTTCCCCTCTTTTTTCCCCTGTATCCGCTTCCTAGGGCCTCTCCTGAAGGGCGCCTTTGCTTAGCGTTCTTTCCCTCTGCCTTCACATTCCTTTTGCGACGCCTTCCTCCGGTAGCTCCCCGTTCCCCTCTCTTCTGCAACATCCTCTTTTTGATAGTCCCTTCTATTCGAGTTTTCCCCATGTCCCCTTTAAACCCGCAAAGACCTTTTTTTCTTATTCCCAAAAGTTCTTGGGGGCATACGCGGCGTTTGCCCCCAAGATTTCCCCCGGTGGGCGCTGTTCCCCCCAATTTTCCCCCTTCTTCCCGCAATGATTTCTTTATACTAAGGACTCCTTACTGAATCGTTCTTTTCTTCCCTTTTGGATTTTACGACTTCCCCCCGCGCAAGAAATATGACGACCTTCAAGACATAGCGGCCTTCACTTCTTCCCCCTATTTTAGTGCGGTCCTAATAAGAACTCCGAGATTTTGAATGCCTGCTTGCGACGGTTCTTGCGTTAGTCAGGAGACACGAAGTCTCTCCTCCGGAGAGGGGCTTTCCTTCCTATTCTATAATTTCCCCTTCCTCTTTTTGTGGTGTAGCGATCAGCTGTTTAGGTTATCAAAGGACTCTTCCCCCTTTCCGTAGATCAGAGTCGTTTTTTCTTCCTCCTAACGCACCCCCTTTCCTGAAGGGCAGGAAAGCGCCTTCGGCTTTTTAATCGCCCCTTTCCTCCATCGAAGATTCATTATTCGGCCTCAGAATGCTTCTCCTAATTCTTCTAGGTTCCTTCCTCCCCCCCTAGAGAATACTGTGGAACGAGTTTTACCGTTTTTCCTTTGTCCTGGAGGTCCCCCAATTTTTGGCCAAGACTCCTCCCCTTCCCCCAAAGTTTTGATTTCTCATTTTGAGGGAGCTGCGCGTTGCCACCCCCACTTTGGTACCCTTTTTTGTCGTTTAAATTTCCCCGATTCCTTTGTAGACCCCTCTCTGCGGTGGTTTTTTTTGTTTTTTTTCTCATATCTCGTCGAGTGCCGATGTTCTTTTTTCTCGACGCCTCCCTCCCCATCACTGTCTCCTTTGCTTTCCCCCCCTCTCCTAGAAGACTCAGCCCCCACGGAGGCCCCTGCAGGATGTGCACTTCCCCTCTCCTATTTCGAGATCTCCAAAGTTTCCGCCGCAATTCTTTTCCCCTTCAGGGAGCCTTCCCCCTCTGACGATTCTCCCTGTGCATGCTGGTACTTTCAGCCCGCTCGCTTGACTTCCCCCTTTCTTTTTTTCCAGAGTTTGATCTTGTGATCCTTCCCCCAATTCACAGATTCTCGCGCAAATAACGAGAAAGAGAGCTTTTGAAAGGGCGGACAGAGATCGATCCCTCACGATTCCCTCACGCGTCGAAGAGAATCCGACTTTCCAGCGTCTGTTCGACAGCTTTTGCGATTGGTGTTATTTAAAATAGTTCCATCCCCTAATTAGGATACTTCTGCTGCTTCTCGGCCGTGTCTCTCTCCACACCCTCCCCTGTATCAGGAAGAAAATAGGGCATTGTGCTTGGGACCCTTTGTGTGTATTTTATCATTATCCTCATATCACGATGGAGTGTCTACACCCACCCTCGCCCCCTTTCTGCCTCTACTCCTTCGCTCTATCCCTCTCCCAACTCCTTTTCTACCACCCCTTTCATACCTATCCCCCCTCACCCTTCCCCACTCTTCCCTCCCCCCATCCAGTCTTCCCCCCCCAACTCCTCCTTACACTCTCCCAATAACCCCCCACCACCTCCGCATAACACCTCATTACACCTCCCCCCCTCCCCCCCACCTCCCCCCCTACACCACAACCCATCTCACCCGCTCTTCTAACCCTCCCTTCCCCTCCCTTCCCCCCCCACTTTTCTCGTCCTCTCCCGTCTCTCCAGCAGCCCCACCCCATTCTGACCCAGCCTCTCCTTTCCCTTACTCCCCCACCTCCCTCCCCCATTCCCGGCTCCCCCTTACGTTTTCTCTACCACCCGCCAAAACCCCCCGCCGCCTCATTCAACACCCCTCTCTCTCCAATTTCCTCTTTCCATCTTCGCTCCCCTCCACCTTATTGCCTTTCCCCCCCCGACCTTTTATCACACAACTTCCTCCCACTCCCCGCCCTCTTTCTCACTGATTGTTCCTTCTCCAGTCAATCGCCCATCTTTTCGAAGGTTCTCCCAGGTCTCAGCCGGGGTCGGAAACAGATTTCACCCCCTAGAGAGCCCTTGTTCTGACCCTTCATGGTCGCCCTTCCATGGTCCTTTCTTTTTTTACTGCCGACCTCTAATGAGTCTTGACCATATACCGCTCGATCGTTTGGTCGCCCCCCCTCCTTGCCGGACAGTGCTCTGGCTAGGCCCCTCCTTTTTTGAAATGACGAGGTCCCCCATTTTCTTTAGCGAGGAATTCCCCCTCTCCTGTCAATTTTTTTTTTTTTTTTTGGCCGCGATAACGCCCTCGCCTGTCGGATCCTCCGGTCCGTTTTCTTTCGCGTTAGTATTTTTTCATAAGACTTTCCCATGCCCTCCTTCCCCCAATTACCTCTTTTGTTGTTGAGAGATTGCCTAGGTTTCCCCATCTCGAGCCTCAGCTTGAAATTCTTTAACAGCCGTCTTTCCTCGTCTCTCTAGGGAGGTTGGTCCCCCTTTTTCGACTCCTTTTTTTCTTGAGTCCCCACCCCTCTCGGTTCCCTTTTTAAGTGACCCTTCCCCTCGAGTTTCCTCCTTTTGCAGAATCCCCCCTTCTTTTTCCCGGGATGGGCGCTGCACTGGCGACTGAACTTTTTTCCCCTCCAGATCGTCTTCTCTGTGAGCAGTCTTCTTTTTCTCGTTCCTTTTTGGCCTCAAACAATCTGGCATGAGCCGACCCTTTTTGGTTCAAAATCTTTTGCGTCTTAGGTCCTTTTTTTGCAGCTGTTTTCCTGCGTCTCTCGAGGTACTTCCCTTGCCCACACGTGCGGAAAAATTTTTCATCAATCTTGCTTTTCACGCCTATGATTACTCTCCTTCCTTTCCCCTGAAACAACCCCCCCAGAAAAATTCCCCTCTTTCTGAACATGCTCTCTTTTGTCCTATCCAAGCAAGCTCAGAGGTTCAACATTAGTCTTTTTTGACCCCCTCGCGAACTTCCGAAGTCCCTCTTTCGAAAAAGTTTTAGACTGAAGCGACCCTTTCCAAGATCTGATGTTCTTTTTCGCAAGGTTCCCCCTTTTTTGGTACCTGAGCTGGAGATCCTCTCATCGGCTTTTTTTTTTTTTCTGAGATGTAAGATCCTTGTTTCGACACTTTTTTTAAGGCTTTTTTTCTTGGCAAGATACCTTTTTTCGAGATATAGCTTCCCTTGGTCAGTCACCGTTGCCTTACGCTTTTTTAGGTTTTTCTTGTCAGTCTTTTGTTTGTGTTCTATTAGATAGACCTTGGGAACCGTTTCTGAGTTTTTTCTTGAATCTCTCCCCCCGGGCCCCCTTAAGGATGATGCGTCTCTCTGGAACGCGGTCAAGGCTTTCGATCCCCAGGAGCCATAAATCTTTTTTTCGGGTTTTTTCCAAGAGCCCCCTTTGGACACGGATCCCAACTTAAAGTTTGTAGATCTTGAACCCTTTGTTCGGCCTTTTGCAGAGGTTCAACCACCAGGCCCCCAACGTCCTTTCAGAGGGCCCTTTAAAACTTTGAACTTTTCCCTGTAGATTAACAGGAGACTTTTCGACCCTCTTTGTTTTCCCGAAGTCGAGATTCCCCCCTCCGTCCTCCCTTCGGAAGAGTTCAATGAACGAGGATGAAAACCTTTTTTGCAGTAAAGGGTTAATTGCTTTAAGAAAAAGCCGTAATTTATTTTTTTCCAGTTGCTGTCGCTTTCGATTTCGTGTTCGCCGGAGGAGGCGTTGGCCTCTTCATCCCTCTTTCGATCTTCCTTAGAATCCGCCCAGATACACGTATCCCTGCGTGGTCGACGCGCCCGCCTGCCAATTCCTTTTTCCAGCCGTTACAGGCCTTCTTTCTCCTCATTTTATCTGACGATTCTTTCGTCGGTCCTCGGCGGTTTTTTCCATCCCCTGCCTTTTTCTCATTCTGAGGCTAATATCCCCCTCTTTCGTTACATTTGGTGCTCGAGCCTTTTAAGTGTGGGCTTTTTGCGTCAAACCCTTTGGGTCTCCCCCTGGTCTACTTTGCTCCGGTATTTTTGCGAAGCTTTTGGTTTCACTTACCCAGCTTCTGATGAGGTGGGATATTCTGTTTCAAGCCTCCGCGTCAAATTTCTTCTAAGTATTCTTTTTTCCTCTTCCTGCAGTGCATCTTCCGGTCGACGCATAGGCCCCGCGTCCCCTTTACACTCCTACACCTCCTAAGGTTTTTTCTTTCCTCCCAGCGCCCTCACAGGCTTTTTGGTTGGCTCCCCTACTCCATGGCTTCTTTCTTACCCGTCGTCCTGTCCCATCCTTTCCGCTTGCTGCAGACTCAACATTCCCAAACTCGTCGCACCAGATTTTTCCCTCAGTTCCCTCATACGACCCTTGGACGTCGTCGTTTTTTTTCACATCCGCCCCATATCCTGGGCGGATTTTTTTTTTTCGTTTTCTTTTTTTCCTTTCCCCTCGCGCATCATGTATAAGTGCTTTTACGTTTTCTTCCGTAATTTCCCCGAAACCCTCTATTTCTGATTCACGGGGTGCATTTTTTTGAGAGGTCCTCCCCCGATTTTTTTTCGAGGACAGGGGCCCCTACGGGGTGCACCGTTTAATTTTTTAGTTGGACTTTTTGGGCGGTCCCCAAATATGGGATCCCCCACAAAAGTTTAGAGACTTAGACTGATGAGAACTTTGCTCCTTCCCTATAGGAGTTTAGCAGAGAAAGCCCTATATAGGCAAATACCAAGAGGCCTTCCCCTTTTTGATTTTTCTCATTTGGGCCGCCCCTCCAGGATTTAAATTCGGAGCTTTTAGCCCATCCCCGCACTAGAATGGAGAGTAAAT
>Ga0179593_1403256_pt1 | contig 14863 bp, 23 predicted proteins | sample CZODoug2_1_08_16_FD_185931 | JGI IMG/M metagenome (GOLD analysis project Ga0179593, IMG submission 185931) | Vadose zone soil fungal communities from Angelo Coast Range Reserve, California, USA - CZODoug2_1_08_16fungal (PacBio error correction) | ecosystem: Environmental > Terrestrial > Soil >... | reverse complement strand
TCCCCTCGCTCCAGCCTCTCCCACCCCGCACGTTCAAACCGCATCGACGCCACTCTTTCGCTCGGAGGCAAACAATCCCCACTTTTTGTCGCCCACTTACCAGCGCCCCCTCAATCGATCTAAGCCGCCGCCCGCTCCCCTCTCAAATCTGCCGCCCTGCACCCAGAATCATCCCCCCTTTCCTCTTCTCGCAAATACAACCCCAAACCCCCCTATCTATCTGTTAATTTCGCACCCCTCCCTCCCCTTCCCACAGACGGCGAGTGAAAAATTGCCTCTCGCTAACTCCCCCCCCCCCCCTTTTGAGTAACGCCTACTGCCGCCCAACCTTCCCTAGGCGCCGTACTCCTCCCTGCTCTAGTATCAATTTTAAATATTTCGCGAGGCCCTTGAAATTCCCTTTTCTTCCTATTGACACAAGAGACAAGACGCTCCCCCCTCTCCAAGTGAACGAGCCCTTTGCTATGATATTTTCAGGATGTTACTATTTTCGAGCCTTCTTTAGTGATGTTTCTTCAGTTGCACGTCTTAGCCAGCCCCGGTCTTTAGGAACCGATCCGCCCGTCGTCTCCAAATCTAACCTGCGACTACCTCTCCCCCAGCTTACCTAGAGTGACAGGAACAATATTCCCCTCTCGTTTCCCCCGCCCTCGACTCATTTCCCGCATTCAATTACCTTGCCCGACCACCTGCTCCGCGCCCGCCCCTGAAATATATTACTATTCGGTGCATGTTTTCCCCAGAAGCTTTTTTCAATCTTCATGCAACGGAATCCCGATTTTTACTCACTCTTTTTTTTTCCCTCTCTTTCGTCTCCCTAAATCGGAAAACGACATACTGCCCTCCACCCTCCCCCCCTCCCTGGTGCGCTCCCAACAACTTCCCCTCCTACCCAATGCCCCCCTTTTCCCTCGCGCAACACGTTCCTCTCCATTCCAGGATTGTCTCCCCTCTCCCGTCGTTAGTCTTTTTTGCCTCTCGTTAATTCTCTACCCACAGTTGCCCCCTCAGTTTTGGTACTCAATCGAAGTCCCGTCACCCCTGTTCCCAGCCCCCAAATCGCCTTCTTTTTTTTCTTTCCACCTCCCCCCTAAAATTGCTCTCTGCAAATCCTCCCTCCACACCACTCACACGAGAATACATGAACCCACCCACTCCGTGGTAGCCCGTGGCCCGCCAGTCCGTCCCCCCTACAATCAAAGTCTCGCTCACAACCTCCTTATAATACTTTCCGTAGAATCGGTATTTCGTTGATCCCAGCCTCTCCACAGTCTTTAGCCGGGACCCCCCCCCCAGATCTTCCTTTCCTCCCTCCACACAGAAAGCACGCCAAGTCACACCCAATTCCCCCTCCGCAGCCCACCTCCCCTCCGCAACCTCTCTGTCCCCCCCTCTTGTAAGGACAAGTGCAGCCAAGCCCGACCCCTCTAGCGCCACTGTTTTTCCCTTGCAATCTCCACCTCGCCGGTGCCAACGGCAGACCCAATCCCCCCCTTCCGCTGCCCCGACTCCCCGTCCCAGCAACATAATCGCCCGGTCCCCCAGATTAGCGACCCCAAGCCCATTTCCCGGAAGTCGTTTTTCCCAGAACGAGCCTTGTCACCGCGGCGTTCAGGGAAGACACCTCCGCCCCACTCAACCGCCCTTTCCCCCGCCCCTCGTCGCGGCCTTTGCCCCCCCCCCAAAATTGCTCCCCCTTTCCCCTTTATTCTCAACAATCAGGTCCCCACAATCAACCCCCTGCCCCTGCCCTTCGCTCCCCCCCCCTCTTCTTTCTTTCCAAATCATCGCCCCCAAATGCCCTGCCTTTTCTTTTTGTAATAAGAATTGTCTCTCGCTAATTTTCCCTCAGAACCAAAGTACGCCGTTTTCTTTCCTCTCCCCTCTTTTTCCCCCTTTCTTTTGATATTGTTTTTCGTCTTTTCCCCCCCTTTGACAACCCAACATCGCCGCCCCTTTCCGAGACGTTCACCGTTGGGTTTCCCCCCCACCCACACACACAACAAGCCGGCCGGTGTGAACAACCCCCTCCCCTCACGGGCATAAAAATTGGGGTAACTGCCGCGGCGTTGATACAGCTAACAAGCGGCGCCCCCCCCTTTTCATGATCTGGTCGTTTTAGGTTAGGAAGAATTTCGCTAAGAGTCCTTTTACTCCCCCCCTCCCCTTGCGTTTTCTCATATTTTCTGAAATTCTTTGTTTCTCGGTGATAGCCACTACCCTCTCGGACAAATTCTCCCCTTTTTTTAGAGGTGTGATCCCAGCGCCTGGCCTTCTTGTGATCGTCCGGTCTTAGTGGCCACTTTTCTTTGATGGTTGGTTGGTTACCTCACTTTTACCGCTGGCAAACTTCTTCCTATGTTGGTTGACCGTTTTTTTGCTTTATCAGTTAAAACCCTACCACCTCCCTCTTTGCTTTTGCTGAACCAGATGTCCCTCTCGGCGTCGGATTGCATTCGTGTTTTTTTCCTTCTCCGTCTTTCGGAGTGCTTACTCTATGTTACCTTCTGGGAGTTCTTTTCCTTTTGTATTTGGCTTATGTACCAAGAACGGCCCTACGAGAATGTCTTTTTTGCATGGGCGTTTTGCGTGTATGGCTTTTGTCCTTTTTTTACTCTTCCCAGTGAGTTGGATTTGCCCTGTTTGGAGGCCCCTGCGAGGGGAGCCTCTTTCGAATCTGTTTTCGACGGATTTTGTTAACCACCTTTGCTTGGAACCGCTCTGTGTCTTTTTTTTCGTGATTGTCTTAAAACGTTCCCCTTTTTTTCTCTCCAGTGCTAGCGGGTTTTCTTTTGACCTTTTCGATTTTGGAGTTCATCTTGATGGAGTCGAGTTCCTTTGCCCCCTGTCGCTTTTTGGCGATTGGAGTTTGTTCAGTTTGATCTCTCTGCGGGCTTGGGGGGTCAATCAATGCTGTGGACCGGCGACGTCTTTCTTTCTTTTCGGGTTTTTTTTTCTGGTAGTGTTGAGGACCTGGGCCGGTGCTCGGTGTGTCCTTCCTATTGGGATGGGTATCGTTTTTTCTTTTGGTCTGTCGCTTTTTTCTTTTCTTCACCCTTCACTACCTTCGATTGCTCATGGGGAGGATACTTTGGGTTGTGGTTGATGGAGTCTGTCGTGCTTCCCCGGGAGACGTAAGTTCGGGGGTTTTGTCCTTGTTCCTTTCCGGTTTTGCTTTTTTGGCGGCTTCTGAAGTGGTGCGGCATCGTCAGTCTGTTTTGGATTTTTTCGGTTTTTCTCGGAGCGATGGTGATTTTTCTGGTTCGAGGAATGACCTTAGCGGAAGGTAACCTCCGGCGGCTTTGCGAGCCCGCTCTGCCTATTAGGCCTCTTTGAGTAGGCGGGGAAGCCCCCAATTTTGGTGAAGCGTCGATGACGTGTCTTTTTCTCTTTCGCTTGGTTTGAGTTTTTCATTGGTTACTCTCAGGTTTCTCTTCTTCATCGCCCCCCTTTTTTTCTTTTTTTTGCGATTTTTCAGGGGCGGGTTTGCCTCTTTTCGAGTCAGGCCTCAGGTCCCCACTCCTCTTCTGTCACAACTTCGTATCTTTCTGCGTTGAGATTGTTCTTTTCTTCCTGGTCTTGAAAAGGACTTTTTCTTCCTACTTTGTTCCGTTTTTTTCGGCGGGGCGTTGGTTCCCGGGTACTCTTCCTTAGTTGTCTACTTAAGTGTAGGACTCCTGTTTTGTTATGAATTCCACCGCTCTCTTTTTGGATGCATCGCGTTCCCGATTTCTCTTCCTGTTAGTGACCCGGGATCTTTTTCAGTCACCGTCTTTTTCCTCTTGGAGAAGGTTACTTATCCTCTTTTTCAAGTCGGAGTCCCTTTTTTTTTTCCATCTTCTCGACTGAGCTTCCTCGCCCCTGTCCGTCGCGGGCGGCCTCGTCGTCCTTCCCTCCTTGATTTCTTTTTCACGTAGGGTAGACCGTCTTCCTGAGGATTCGACTAAAAGTTCTCTTCATTTCCCCCGGAGTCTGCGTGCCCGGCTTTCGCGAATCCGTTAAGTTTCATCGTCTGCTGTGCTGTTGGATTTTCTCTCCGTACGCAATTTGTCCGCGCCGTCATTTTGCGGCTTCTGGTCTTTTGATTCGGTTGCCATATTCTTTCTGCGAGACTATTCTGCTTTGAGTGGCGGCAGTTCTTTAGGAGTTTTTGCGTGTGAATTGCCCCTTCTTCCTTCCTTTAGATTCGTCATTGCGTTCTCTGTCCTTTCCGGTATCCGCTCAAGTTTCAGAAGATCTGACTCTTCGTCAGATGTCGGTCTTGCGGAGGGAATCTTGTTCGTTTTTTTTGCGGAATCTCTTTCTCTCCCTTTTTGTTGTTTCTTCTTTTCCCCCGTTCCAGCGTCCCCCAAAGCAATCTTTCCCCTCCCGGCCGCCATCCTCCGTCCATCGCTGTAGCAACATACCAAAGGCCTGCGCCTTTCTATCGCTTGAAGTAGTCAAACTCCGCATCTCACGCCTCCTCTGCAGCCCCATAAAACCCTCATATTAATCCTTTGCCACTTCCACCTTCCTAGACCGTCAAGACTCTACTTTTTCGCTGATAGCCCCATCACTCTCACTCCTCCCCTCCGTTTGCGGACTTTGCGGAGCACAATCCCACTTCCGCCCCCCCTTCCTCCCCCCCCTCAAAATGGACCTTCCTTTCCGACTTTTAGGTGCAGCGAGCCTATTGCAAATAGCCGCTGCACCCTTCCCTCCTTGCACAAACTCCCATCCAAGAGGACTTTTCTGCCAGCTCGGCCCTCGTGACCTGATCAGGCGTCCCAGGGCGAGCACTCTTCCTTCGCGCCGACTTTGATTGGAATGCCCCCTCCTGAGAAAAGCATCGTTCGGACCTATCCCCCTCCCGATTCTCATCCCTTGGCTCTCATCTTTTCCAGCTTATATAACCCCTTTCCGCGTTTACATCGTTGCCCCCCCGCCGCGGCTTAATCCTCACCTTTCCATTCCACGCCGCCGGACCCACCTCTCCGCCTACTCCGCCCTAGATACCCTCTTGGTGCAAAGATACCCCTTTAAAGCGACCTTCCCTCCCGTTCCTTCTTCCGGGATCCTCCTTTTTTCTTTACCCCAAGAGTTTCCCCTTGCCCGCTTTTTACGAAATAGCCCCACCCGGCTCCGCAAACTCCCTTTTACAGAGTGGCTCTCCTCAACCCGCGCTTTAGTAACCCTTCACCCCCTGTCCCTCCCCTTCCCCCTTGACCTCCTCGGACATAACGGCGATTCTTTCCCCTCCTTTCCGGACAGCCGGCGCAATTCTGACCTTTCTTTCCCGAAAACCGTTTGATGTGCCATTCCCCCTTCCCCCTTCCGAACTTCTCCTTCTCTGTACCAGGACCTTTCCCCCCCTCCTCTTCTCGCCCGCCACCGAACCCATCCCAAATTTGCTCGCTGCGAACCGTCGCTACACAATCACCCGCGCCCCCCCCAACACACCATCATTCGCGGTTTTCACGTCCCGACGGTAAGACCCGTACCTTCCCCTTCCTGCTCTCCAAAACCCGGCCTTTTTCCCCCCCGTTCTGCCCCGTCTTCTCGTTTGAGTTGTAGCCCCAGGGCCCCCTTCGCCCCCCCAAACCTCCCGCTCCCTGAACCTCCCCCCTCCCCTCCCGCACCAGGCCACAATCAACCAGAAAGACCCCCCTCCCCCCCCCTCCACGGCTATGCGGCCCCCCCTCTGCAGTCCAGGTCAACTCCCCCTTTTCTTTTCCCGTCGTCTCGAAACTCTCGGTCAAAAAAGCCTCCTCCCGTTCCCAGAGGGACTCAGTCCAGCACAACCTTTTTCCCCTTCCCCCCACCCCGATTCTCACACAGTCCCAATCCTAGCCTCGTTTTCATTCCGAGGCTCCTCGTATACCTCTTTTTAAGAAACTATGCAGCCCAGCGTAGCCCCTTCAAACCCCCCTTTCCGTTGCAGCAAGAGTATGAAGTTCCCCTCATTAAAACCCCCTGTCCCTACACCCCATTCTGTTCCCCCGCTTAAAATGCCCCCACTCCTCAGAAAATACCCCCTTCCCCCCCCTCCCCCTAGCGACAAAAAAGTGAGTCCCTTTTATTCCCCCCATTTACCTCCCCAAAATCAACGCCTACGCTTTAACCCATACTACCTATCCCTCCCCTCAAACACGCCCTGTCAGACCCCTTGCAACAGTCCCTGATTCAACTTTTGTCTCCATACAACCTTCTTTTCTGTTGTAGTTCTCGTGACTAAAAAATTTTCCACACAAACCCAACTTTAGAACAGTTGCCCCTCTCGGTAAAAGTGTAAAAACCCCACCCCTACAAGATGTTTCAAAACTCTCCGGTAGTACAAATATGGCTCCCCCTTTCATTCTGGGATCACCTATACCCTCCTTTCCATGTTTGACGGCTCTTGTCGTTGGCTGTACCGCCCAATTCTAACCTATCTTTTTCTCTCCAGCCCATCCGTTTGCCGATATGGAGCATTTGTTTCGCTGTCCAGCTCCCCCCCTACACAGATCGGCAAATGGACCGTGGTTTCTCTTTTTTGATCATCGGAGAGCCTATTTGGATCGTCCTCGTCTTTTCCACGTCGTTTTGCCGTTTTTTTTTTTTTTCCAAACTTTACCGGCGCTTACTCTTCTCAATGTTTTTGTGTTTGTCAATTTCCCCCGAGAATCGAACCACAATCGACAAGACCTGTGCCTAGATGATACCTCCCTCCGTGATTGCTTCTCCGGATGAGGTTTTCCAGTTAGCTTGATTTTTCCAGGAGACCTTCTTTCTCTTTCTATTCTTTGGAGGTCTTTTTGACCCCATTCGAGTTTTTTTTTTTCCTTTACGGGGGTCTCCCTGTGGTCCTTTTGCGTTTTCCTGGTATCACCCAACTTTGACGTTGTTTTTTTTGGCTTCTTTCCCCCTTGGCGCCCCGAACGCTTAGGCCACTGCTTGGTCTTTTTTTACGTGGCTTTCCCCTGACTCTGAACTAAGCGGTGAGTTTTTGTCGGCTTTTGGCGAAAACCTCTTCGCGGTCGTTGCTTGCTTTTCAGTGCTGCCGGTTTCCGGGGCGGCTCTTGGATTTTGGGAATCTTTTTCCCTGCTGCGGATGGGGTTGGTCAGTTTTCGTCCCCCCTCTTTTTTAGTCGATAGTTCGTCAGTTTGCTTCGTCTTTTCTTTTGATGCGGGTACTGGCAAGCTTTTGTCGGAAGATACCTTTTTTCCTTTTTGGTATTGGGGGTCTTTTTGACAGGTTTTTTGTGGCCTTTCTTTGTTGCAGGTTTTTTGAGCCCGATGGTGGGTTATCGGGGAGTGTTTTCCGTTACTCTTCTGTTGTTCTCTTTCTTGTCTCACCAAAAAACGATGCTCGTTGTCTTATCGCTGTTTTTTTGTCGCTCGAATTTGCATTTTTAGGGTCGTTTGCCCGGTGGTTTTCCCCCGGCTGACACTGACTTTGAGGGTTTTTGCGTTGGTCTGTTGAGGGGATTGGTTTGGAGTGAGTTTCCTCGTTCCGTTCCCAGTTTTGGGGTTTCCGGGGATAGCGTTTCAGCGATTGTGATGGGGACCTTTTTCTCTTCTTCTCTTTCTGCCCTTGTCCTCACGGTGCTTTTAAAATTGCGAGTCAGCTTTTCTTTTATCTTTTGCCCTCCCTCCCCCCCTTTTTGGCTAACTCCCCCCAGGGGTTTCAGTGTATTAAGGTTTTTGCGGAAGATTCTCTTTTGGGGATTTTTCCCCTAAGGTCCTTTTTTTGGCCGCGACCTTTTCTTTTTTTCGTCTGCGAGGGTTTTTTTTGTGTGACTTCTTTGAGACGAGTAGAGGTCCCTAACTTGGTCCTCAACCTTCTTTATTCCTTTGCTTATAGAGATTTTCATTCGTCTTTTCTTTTCCCCCCCTAGCCTTTTTGGTTTCTTCGCCGGTTGCTTCGTCGTGTTCGTCGGTGCCCCTTTTGATCCTTTTCTTAGTCTCTTTTTTTTAGCGTTTGGTTGCTGAATTTGTTCCTCCCTCTGTCTAAATAGTTTTACGATGTCGTATATTTCTCTTTTGGCCCGAAGGGGCTTAGCGGGTTCCGACCTTTTCCACTTTTTTTTCGTAGTGTCACCTTTCGCTATAGTAGAGATACTCCCCTTCTTTTTCCTAGAGTGCATCTCCGTCTGTAAAGTCTTTTTGCTGCTTGGCTATCTCTTGCTAGGTCCCCGTTTTCACTTTGTTTGCGTCTTCTTCATTTCCCCATACACATCAGGTTTTGCAGTACATCTTTCTGCTTGTCGCGGGCGGATTTTTGGTCTTTTTCCGAGGACGAAAGTTTGACCTCTCTCCTTTAATGGATCTCATTTTCATCTTGCCTATATAGTTTCGGCCTCTTTTTTTTTTGGACTTTTTTGTGGCTCAGTGTCTGCTGGAGTGTCTTTGCGTCCGGAGTCTTAGAGGGAGGATTGAGTTAGTTTGTGGCTCTACTGCCTTTGCTTGTTATCTCATATCCTATTTTTAGGCCTTTTGCGGCTTGAAGGTGCTTTCTTTTTGTCCTCATTCTTTTTTGAATCTATCTCTTTCCCTCCCCCCCGTTGTGTGTTTTTCCTATCTCTCCCTCTGTAGCAAAATCCTCCCAAAGCCCGCTTAAAAAGTTCCCTCTCCTTAATCCCCCCCCTACTGTTTTCCTGCGTCGTTCTTAGCCGCACCAATCCCCCCTTCCTGTCTCGGCTTAGTTCCCTGAAAGCTAACTAACTCCGAATCTATCCTCCTCCCCTCCCGCAGCCCCCACCTCATTCCGACGAATTTTTGCGACCCGTCCTCCTCCCGTTAAAATTTCGGCTTCTGCACCACCGAGCTTGTTCCTCACTCCCCCTTCCACCTAGGCTGGGAAAAATTTTTAGGCCTTCCCAGCCCCCCCCCCATCTCCCCTCCCGGCCAAAATGTCTTTGCGTAAATCTACCCCTGTCGGCGTCAAGCGCCGCCGCCTAGAACAGATTTTATCTACTGAAGCCTCCCCTCCCTCCGTGCAACGATAATGGAACTGTCTCCACTTTGGGTCCCTCCCCCTCGCCCTGTTCCCTAGTTTAGATTCGAGAAGATTAGATCTCCTACTTTTTGATCCTTTCGCCGTCGAAACCTCCCTGGTCCGCTTCGGATCTCCTCCCGTAATATCCTTCTCCATATCAGGTACCGCTTTTTTCCTCCCCCCACAAATCTCGCGTTTACTTGAACACTTCTTTCCCCGCGATCCCTCCCCCGACGGCGCCCCCATCAAAGGTTCACTTTCGTTTACGCCCCCCGCGCTCCGACACAGGCCAGATAATTACCTAGTTTCCCTACCTCTTTACTTGGAAGGACACCAATGCCTCAGGACTCCCTCCGTTTTGGAGGGTCCCCCGCTCCTTTCTCGTCCCGTCTTCGTTCCTAGAAACCCCTAGGCCCTCCCGAACAATACCCAAACATCCAGTTTGGCCCCCCCAACCAGCTTACCTGAGAACACAAGCCACTCCCCTTCCTCCCCTAAACGTTCCCCCCGTGCCCTCGGCGATGCTACCCAGGCATATTCCTTGTTCTCCATATGCAGTCGCTGACTTCGCCAAAATTTCCCTTTCTTGACCTCTCCCCCTTCCCCCGAAATCGTTCGTACACCCTTCACCCCCAAATCAGGCTCTTCCTCAAAGACACACCCCCCCTGTGCTCGATGGCGCACCGACTTCCCCTCCCCCCCCAAACCAACCTCTCCCACCACGCAACACACACCCTTCCCCTTTCCAATTTATTCCCAAGAAAGTGCTCCCAGGGACCCACATCGTCGACCCACCCTTTTCCTCCCAGTTCCGTAGTCAGTTCTTTCGTTTGAGACCACGGCCCCTCTCCGGCCCCCTCACCGCCTTCCCCATGGCACTTCCTTACTTCACTATAAACTCCCACCTTCCCCCACCCCCCCCCCCCCCTTTAACGTGAGCAAGTATATGCCACCGCTTCCTTCCCGGCCTCCCCGAAAGACTTTCCCACCCTTACAGAACGCCCCCACCCCTCTCTTTCAAACCGACAGACCCCATCCGTGCCTCCTTCCCATGTCCGCCCCAACAAAAGCCCCTTCCACCCCGTCTCTGCCTACATGACCCCAGACCCACTGTCTTCTGCGCAAGAAACCCCCGCAACGCGGCGGGTCACCTCAGGAAGAAATTTAGCCACCTCCCCCACGCCCCCTTGCCGGCCCTCCGGCCCGCCCTTCTGACACCCAACTGACCTACATTTTTTTTTACCCGAAATCTCCAGCCAGCCACTCCCCACGTGCAAAGCCCGCCACCTTCGCTTCCAAACTCTTTTCCCTTCTTTTACAAACCATCGCCCCCCAAATTCCCCCCAGCCTTCTGTAAAAATATGATTCCTCCCCCCCTGGCACCTCCAACTCCCCCTCAGTAGCCCCTTTTTCCTGCGCTCAACGCACTCTATAAACCGTTTGCGTATGGTTCTGATAGCTGCCCACCACGTTTAAACACCCCTGTCCAGCCCATAAGTGTCCTCTTTTTTTCAACCCCCAACCCGACCCCCAGTCTTTTTTCACAATCCCCGACTTTGTAGATCAGCTGGTTCCAACGTCGAATGAACATCCCCACCCTGGCCGATCTTGGGACCAGCTCCAACGACTTCGACAATCTCTCGTTTCCGTTTTTTTTTTTCTCATTGTCAGGGAGTTGCGCCCGAAACGAAATCTCCCGTTCCACTATGGTTCTGTTTTTGTGCCCCCCCTCGAATTGTTGTCCTGCCATCTTTTTATCCGTCTGTGTTGAGTTGTTGGCCCCCATTTATATTTTTTTTTTCCAACTTTTTTAGCTCTGTCCCCAAATTCTTCCCGATTGTTTTGACACCCTGTTTTTCGACCCTCCTCGCAACCACCCCGCACTCTGAGGTTTGCTCTTCTTTGCAAAGATTGATGCGAGGACTTTGCCCGGGGCCTCTTCGGTTTTGGTCGGGTTGCAGTTTTCTCGTTTTGAAAATCTTCTCCCTTCGCGAGTGATTTGGTTTTTCCTTAAAAACTTACGTTTCGTGTTGAGCGACCTTCCTTCGCGGTTGAATTGTTCGGTTTTTCGGTATTGGTCTTTTCTTCTCCGTCATTAATTACCCACTGAATGGTTCGGGACTTTTGTCAGGCGTGAGTCGACGATTTCCCACTTCCCCAATGAGTCGGCTGTCTTTGTGAAAGTGAGCTACCTCCTCTTTGCAGTCCGTTCGTTCTGTATTCAAACAGCTCTTGTTCCCAGTTTTTCTTTGTTTGAGCTTAAGTGTTCGGTTCTTTGACTCTTGAGATTCTTTTTTGGCCTTTTTGAGTCTCGATTAAATGTATGGTGTCCATTGCGTTTAACGTTCTTTTGGAGTTTTCTTTCTTAGTGCTCTTTGAATGATCTTTTGTTGGGTGGCTGCTGTCACTTAAAGTTTTGGCCCTCTCGTTGCCGTTAGTTTAGGGTTTGGCTGTATGGTTGGTGTGTTGGTTGAGTGTTGCTTTGTCCCGCGGTTGCTTTCCGTTTGTTTCTATGTGGAGGTCGTCCCTTTGATTGTGTTTTTGTCGAGATTTGCATAGGTCTCCCCCTACTCCTCTGCTCCCTTTTTTTTTTTCGGATACTGGCCGGGTTGGTGAGCTCGACTTTTTCCCTTGAAGGGCCCCCTTCACGGTGTCGGGTTTTTTTTCCCTTTTTAGTCGCGGGTGCTTGTTTGCGTCTCCTGTTAAGGGTGTGTCATTGTCCCCAGGTTGGATGGGTTCTTGGCTCGAAGTGCGTTCTTGGTTGGTTTTTCCGTCACTTGCGTTTTTCTTGATTTGACATCACGGCGGAATTTTTTGGTCGATCCCTTTTTAGCGGGCAGTCCTTTCGTTCGTGGTTGGTCCTGCCCTAGCGGGGGAAGTGTCTCTTTTCCTTGCCCTGAGTATTCTCCTTTGTTCTATGGTCTTCTGTTTCACCGCGTTTTTCTTGTGACCGCGCTGGAGGGGGTTGACTTTGGACGGAGTATTCTGCCTGCGTCTGAGACGGTGGCGGGTTCCCCCTGGAACCTTTTCACCAAAACTTTTTCCCCCTTGTATTATTATCGCTTTTCCTTGTCTCCTGTTTCCCTCTTTTTCAAACTTGCCCATTTTCCAATTACTTGCGTTGGCCGTCGCTTTTTTCGCTGGCGGAGTGGTTTTTTACCTTTTTTTTCGGTCTTATTTTTTTCTGGTGGATGATTCGCCTTCGTCGTTTTCTTTCTTCAGGGTGACATTTTCCCCTCCCTAGAGTTGTTTTTGAGAATCTTTTTCCCCTCGATTAGGGTGGCTTTTGAGCCGACGGTTCTTTTCGGTTGTCCCGCCTGCCGCATTTTCGTCCGTGGCATCCATCCTTCAAGTGGGTCTTGGCACTGCGAGAGGCTTCTCCCTGGGTAACGAGGGCCTTCGAGCTTGGGCGACTCCTCGAGTCCGGTGTCACTTCTATTTTTAATAGGCTTTTTGCTTATGATCAATCTGTTTATAAGGCCGCGGAGAGGTCGCGACCATTTCCTCTCGGACATTTTCGGCGGCTTTTTTGCTTTTATCGCTCTTTTTCCCGCGCTTTGCTCTCGGCTGGTCCGATTGTCTTTGAGCGATGTGTCCTGTTCTTTTTTTTTTCTTTTCTTCGGCTTCCTGTTGCTTCTTTCGAGGCCGGTGCATTACTGCGGTTGCGTTCTATTTCGGCTAGAATTCTCCCCCTTTCCTTTTTATTTTCGTCCCCCCCCCTCCCTCCCCCCTTTGCAGACGAGTTCTTCGCTGGTTTGCAGTGATTTCCTCTTTGTCTTTTCGTTCGCTTTTTGAATATTTCTTTTCTCCCCCTGTTGGTTTTTTATCCCTCCTGTGACCCCTCCAAACAACCTTTTCTTGCTTCCGCTCGACTTCTTTTTTCTCTCGCGGCGGCTAACAATTTCCAAATTCCTTGGCTCGTATCCGCAATTCCTTTTCTTTGCATCGCCATCCCTCTCCGCGGCTTCAAAATAATACCTCCTGCCACCTTCTTCTTGACCCCATCTTCTCGCAATCCGAATCGGGTCCCCCAGTGATCTCTTCACTCCTCCTTCAATTTTCCCCCCCCCCAACTTTCGATACAAAGTTCCAAAGGCCTACCCCGTCCGCCTCCAAAATGCCTGAAATGCGCCGTCGGTCCCTCTGGGTCCGCCGAGTTTCCCTAGACACATCTTTTCTCCTCTGCAGCCGGTTCTCCCGCCCCCTGCCCTTCAACCCTGGACAGTGCAAAACTTTCGCCGCCCGCTTCCCTCCTTTACCCCTGAGTCTTCTCGCAGATTTGAACTTCCGTTAGCGTGAGCTGATGTGACTTTCCCACTCCTTCTACCCTCCCCTTCCCCTTTGCGTCTTGCACCCTTCTAAGTCCAGTGGCTCCCAACCCTTGTCACATTAAACCCTCTCTTCTATAACTCTCCTTTTTTTTCCTTTAACACCACATCGTCAACGCGCTTTTCAGCCGCCCTACTGTCCATCATCTTCTCCCCCTAGACCTTTGCTTTTTGACCACCCACTGGTACTCCTCCCCTGTCCATTACGATGGTTTCCAATCCCTGGATCTTTCTATGACTCACTGAATACGAAGTTTCGGTGACCAGAGTTCTTGGACTCTCCCTTTTTCCCCTCACGGTCAACCCGTTCCCGAATCCCCTCAAACTCAACTCGCGTTTCCAAAAACCGCGGCCCTTTGATCCCTGCCACTCCCACTTCGCTCTTCGCTCCCTGGGACCCCCCAACCCCCCCCCCCCCCCCCCGCAATACGGCGATTTTTCTCCCCCTCCTACCGGCTCTTCTGCATCTGCCGCTCGCTGAAATCCCAAACATTCCCCGCCTTGTGCTTTTTATCCTTTGTTTTTGAAATCGCCTCCTGGACCACCCCCTGCCCCACCCCCATCGCGACCTCCCCCCCCCCCCCACTTATAGATTGACCTCGCCAGCCAAACACCTTTCCAGTCCAACCCACCCACCTAACACACCTTTCTCCCTTCCCCCAGAAAGACCCCCGACATCCAAGTCGTTGCTCAACCAACTCTGATCCTCCTCCCAGTCGCTAAGCGGTATGTCTTTTTTTTGCCCCCCCTCTTTGCCATTCTCGGAACACACATTACACCCCCCCTATACAAAAAGACTCCCCAGCCCAATGCCAATACCTAAGACCGACAACACCCTCCCGCGAGACAAACGTATCTTCGTCCCCCTCTAATCCTAATCCCCGTCCGAACAAGATCCACCCAGCATCCCATCCCCCATTTCGCCCAAATCGCAGGACCAAACTGCCTCCCCGTCTGCGACTTCTCTAACAATCCCGGTCCAAAACGAGCCTTCCTTTCGTCCAGCCCCAATGCCTTTTTAATGTTTTTTGCCAGACGCCGTGCTATCCCTTCTTTTAAGCTCTTCTGCAGACGCCGCACCAAAGCTCTTTGCTTTTCAGGTCCCCCCCCCCTCCTGAACCCCAAGTCCTTCCCACATTCCTGTTACTGTCTTTTCCCCCCCGAGACCCCCACACTAGCCCTTTTTCAAGCCCCCCAATGTCAAAGCCCCCCCCCCCCCCATTCGTATCCCCAACGATTTTATTTTTCCCCCACCACCCTCCAACCAAATTCCTCCTCCTATCGCATGTAACTACTCTCGCGCGCGCCCCTGTCCCCTCCTTCCCCCCCCCCACGCTCCCGATATGCAAAGTTCGCCTCTTGCAGCCTCCACAAACTCTTTTCCTCTGTTTCCCTGCGTTTTTGTAACCCCGGTTTACAAAAACAATGCATTCCCCCGCGATTTTCAAGGGCAACCCCCCCCAACCCGCAGTTTCCCCCCCCGACCTCCCGTTTACCCTTTTTTGCAACTCCTCGCTTCAACCCACCTCCCCCCAGCTTTTACAAGATCTTTCGTTTCCCGCGTACAGAATCAACACCT
>Ga0179593_1675485_pt1 | contig 14864 bp, 19 predicted proteins | sample CZODoug2_1_08_16_FD_185931 | JGI IMG/M metagenome (GOLD analysis project Ga0179593, IMG submission 185931) | Vadose zone soil fungal communities from Angelo Coast Range Reserve, California, USA - CZODoug2_1_08_16fungal (PacBio error correction) | ecosystem: Environmental > Terrestrial > Soil >... | reverse complement strand
GTTGTCGGGTTGAAGCCTGCTTTTCCCTCTCGACCTTCCCCTTTTGGCCGTTTCTAGTCCCTCCCTGTTGTAGTCTTTTGTTTTTTTCCCTTCTTGGAGACCCCCTCGTTTATTGTAGGCCTGATTTCAGAGAAGACCCTCCCTTCGGTCTTTTCCCCCCCTTCTTTTGTCTTCCCTCCCCCCTCAGTCAAAGTTTCCTCCCTACAAATCCCCTTCAGTCCGGAGGTAGAGGTGGTGCCCTCATACCCCTTTTTGTTGTTTTTTCTTGCTTTCCCCCACCCCCCCCTCCAGTCTTTTCTTTTCCCTCCCCTCCTTTCATCTTCCCACTGCAGTCTACTTGGAACTGAGCAAACCCTCCTTCAGGATTAGGACATAGAGACAATCCCCCCTCCCCTTAGGCTATATCCCTCCCATTTCCTCCCCCTTTCCCTCAGTTTTTTTTTTTTCCCCTCTTTTCCTTGAATTTTCTTACAAAGTTTGAGTTAAAAGCCCATGGACTTCCCCCTAGGAAACCGTATTTTACCTTCCCTTTTCCTAAACTCTTCCTTTGAAAAATCCTCCCACCAATTCCCCCCCCTTCTCCCCATAGATTTTTTCCCTGTCGAAGAAAACCTCCCCTTTGCATCAATTTTAAAAGTTTTTTTTTCCATTTTTTTGTTTCCCCCCAACTAGATCCCTTTCTTCTTAAGCTTTATAGCACCTAGCGTTTTTTTCGATGCCCATTGCCCTTTCCCCCAGCTGTCTCAACTCCCTGCATGTATCCCGTTCGCTTGGAAATTGACCCTCCTCAAGCGCCTTCCCACCAAACTCATTTTCTCCTTTATACATTTCGCTCTTACCCTGAACTTTTCTTCCCCAGAGTCTCCTGTTATCCTTTTCCCTTGCTTTTCCAGGGCCGTTTGGGGACGTGAGAAGGACATTATTCTCCTCCCCTTTCCCCCAAGGGCGCTTTTCACAACCTTTCTTCCTTCGTTCGGCGCTCTGAGAATTTCTCTTCCCTTAGTCACGTTAAAAGTCTACAAGGTCGCTTTCTCCATTCCCGTGTTCCTTTTCGTGCTCCAGCAGGAGGATGCTTCGATACGTTGTTTTTTTGTACCCTTCCTTTGCCCCCTTTTCTCCTGGATCCCCCCGGGATGTTTGAAGAAATTCCGACCTCCTGGCATTTTTCTCTCCACCTAATTTTCCCGGCGTAAATTCAAAGTAGGATACAGTGAGTAATTTACCCCTTCCTTGAAGTTTTCAATTTCCCCTCCCCAGCTTCTCGCAGGGAAATCTTGCAGATGTTTTACCCCCCCCCCGTGAGTCTCTTCCTTCGCCCCCTTCTCGACCTCTCCCACCGACCTCAATGGAGTATGAGTGGGCATCCTCTTTTCCCCAATCTCCGTATGTTCACCCCGATTTCTGGAGTGTCCCCCCCGCTAAATGTGATGAACTTTTTATTCATTTCACAGCCCCATTCTTTAAGTTGTTTCTGGCTCTGAGAACAGGAACCCCACCCCCCACCCCCCCCCCCCACCCCAAACTTCCCCCCCCCATCGTTTTGTGAGCTGGAGACTCCATCCCTCCAGGTCCCCCACACATGACCTACCGTCCCCTTCTTTACCCACCACCCCACCAGGTCAGAGAGATTGTATGCCCGCTTCCCTACCCACGCTTTTTTGAACCTCTCCTTTGGGCCTAATTCCTCCTCTGGCTCCCAAAGGAGTTGGGAGCCAAGGGAAGCCCACAACCAATTACTTTTTCTCTTCCCCCCCCATGGTCAATCGAAATATGTGAAAGCTCGGAACTGTTTTTAACCACTTGTAGACGATGTGGTTTCCCCCTAACGTTACTCGTTTCTTAACGAAGCCCGCACCCCCAAACCAAAACCCCACCCCCCCCCCCCCACCCCCCCCCCCCACTGGGCCCCTCCTGGATTTCTCCCCGGCGCGGTACACTCTGTGAGTTCCTCCGTTCATCCTCTCCCCAACTCCCTTACTGACGAGGGGCCCCCCCAAAACCTCGAGCGGCTTCCCCAGTCAGTTCTTCGGGGGGGTGCCGGTTGACATAAGAATGATGTTGTGTCTCGCCGGACTTGTCCCCGTCTTTTGCTCGGAGTAACACACTCCCATACTGTTACTAATCCCAGTTTTGTTGTTGCGCATGACTTTTTGTGACTTTGCCCCTCCTTACCGCCAAGCCCACCCGAGCGTATGGCCAAACCATCTCTTGCTTTTTTTTTTACAACCCCCCCCCAGACTTTTTTCTTGGCATTTCCAGAATACCCCGAAGAGGTGTTTTGCCGGTCCTACCAAGAATGGTTCCCTCCTTGTGACAAACCCAGTTTGGGACAGGTCCCTCTTCCAGAGTTGGGAACTCTTTCCTGTACGTCCGCGGCCTTTCTTCCTCCTTCTTCTTTGTGCCTTTTCTTATAAGTCCGAGTGCAAGAGGGAGCATTTAACGATTTTTACAGATCCCGTTTGTGACCCCAAACTCTTTTTTTCCCAGATGAACACAGAGCGGAGGAAGAAACCGTTCTCTCCCCCTTCAGGGTTCGTCCCTTTCCCTTAAACCCCAACCCGTGTAGGCGGAACGCCAGCTTTTCCTTCCTCGTCTCCCCTTTGCCTTGGTCCCCCTCATTTTCCGGTACCTCGTGTAAATTCGATTGCCCCGTACAGAAATTCTCTCTCCATGTTTTTTGTTTTGTTCTTCTCGTCCTGATTCGGTTTTGCCCCCTTCTTTTTTCTCGGTCCTTTCTCCAACCGCCCCCACCGATGAGACGTTTTACCCTTTTTTTTAATCTCCCTTTTGCCCTTCTTCCCTTGATCCCTTCATCCCCCCCTGAGCTGTACTCAATCCATAGTCATCCCTGATTCCCCATTTTTTGATTGGTTTCAAAGCGACTTCTCAAAGCCACTCCCCCAAGTCCTATAGGGGCTCCCTTTCCAGATGGTTGTTTTCTGTATTTTCCCCCTAAGTTTGTCCCTTCCTTTTAAATCTCCCCACGTGATATCCCTTCGAAGGGAGTAACAACCTGAAGGACGTGTTTCCTGAAATAACTCCAGTTTTTCTTACCCCTTAATTCTTCCCTTTCTTGACCTAAAAGTGAGTTCCTTACATCTGTATTTTGCTCTCCGAAAGTTTTAAGCTCAGGACTCGGGACCCGTAAGGACAGTGTTCTATTACTGCAAACAAATCAGCCACTAGCCCGCTCCGAATCCTCTGGTCTCTCTTTGAATGAATTGTTCGAACCTCATGTACCTGTTTTGCTAACACCCTTCAACATCAAGATTTTTTCCAAGGGGTGGAATGTACCCCTTTATTCCTCCCTGCTTTTCCCCGGAATCTTCACTTAAGCTGGAGGCTTTTTCCCCCCCGACGCCTTGCTTTTCTTCCTTTCCCAGACCAGTCCCCCTAAGGATCCCAATTAACTTGCGTTCATGTTTCTGGCCTTCTACCTTCCCCAAGAGTCAGTTCAAGTCGTAATGCGCACCCCCCCCTGTTATCCCCAAGTGTCCGCATCCTTTTTTTCCAAGGATGAAGAGATTACTTGCTTATTTTGAAATTTTTCCCCATAGACACTCCCGATTTCCCGATATTTTTCTCAGTGTTATACGAGAGGCTTGACCTTTTCCCCCCCCCTTCCCTTTAGACCTCTTTTCTCGACAAGCGCTGAAGACCCTTCTCTCTATTGTTTCCACGCCCCCTTGTTTTTTCTTCCATTCCCCCGTTTTAGGTTTCTTCTCTAGTGCCACCCAATCTCTTTGAGTCCGGTTCTTTGGATTGTTTCTTGCGTTTTACGGTAAGTCCGTATAGTTTGACGATGAAAAGGTTGTCTGTTAACTCTGTTTGATTCTTCTCCAATTCATCCAAACCCCCCCCCCTTTGATCTCCCTCCCCTTGTATTTCTCGGTCAGCCGTTCTGTGGGCCTCTTTATTCTTAATCCTTCTAGGCCTTTCTAAGGCAATCCTCATTATTGCCCAAGGGGACCTTCACTTTTTTCATCCCTCACGCCTTTTTTTCCACCTCCATTTTACACTCGCGTGAGTCTAGGTTGGTCCTTTCTTTTCCCCCTCTCCGTTTGTTTGTTCGATATCCCCACTAGCTTTTTCTTTGGTTCCCCCTATTTACGTCTCCCTTTCAACGGATTCCCCTGGTTCCCTGCGGAAACTACGTCGGATCTGTCCCCCACCTAACACCTTATCCATATGCCGCCCAGGCCCCCCCTTCCCAAAATTTTCCCCCACGCAAAAGGTCTGGAATTTGCTTTTCCTAACTTTTTCCAGGAGTTAAACGACATAATTATCTGCATCCTCTGCGGACGGCCACCTCCCTTTTTTTTTTTTCCAATCCCTCCAGCGGCCCCCTTGGTGGTCCTTTCAGGAACACCACAAAGGGAAAGGATACAAACGATTTTCAAGTGAATGGGTTCTACACCTATCGATTTTTTTCCTCTTGTGGCTCTGGATCTATTCAGGTGATGACCCTGGAAACCCATTTCGCACGCTTTTTTCTCCTCCCCCCTCATCCCTTTATGGCAATTTAGTCCCTTGACACAATACGCTACCCGTTCCTTTTTCCCACCCTCTTCCATGCAGTGACTCCCCAACTAAGGGGTGATAATTGATTAATTTAAAGATTCTTGCAGACTATTGACTTTCCCCCCTCCTGAACTTACTTGGTTAGGTGGCTTGTTCGGGTGAAGGGTCTAATGCGCGCCCAAGGGATCCTTTCAAAAACCCTCCCTGCCTTTCTGCGACTTTTCGCTCCGGGGTGCCCCGGATTATACGGCGCAAGTGTCGCCCCGTCCTTCTTCTCTTCCTTTTTTTTCCGTAATTCAGACCCTCTCCCACCGATAGCTGAAGCGATGGATGCTCATAGGTGGGGGGCACGTGGCTCTTTTTACCCTACCAATGGGACTTACTTTCTGTCCGTGCCGTGCCCGTTCTTCCTGACTCGCAGCCCCTCTTTCTAGTACCCTCCTCCTCCCGGTATCTCTGTAAAAGACAAAGTAGCTCCCCCTTTGAGTCAATTCCAGGCTTCCAATTTTTTTCTGAGCTTTCACTTTTTTCCTACGATTCCACCCCCTTCTTCGAGCCCCTCGCAACACACAATCGCCCCCTCTTTCCCACGATATACCTGGCTTGCTTTCTGTCTTCTTTTTCCCTACATTCCCCCCGCTTCTTTTTTTTCCTCCGATTCGCTTGATTAACCTCTCCATGTGATGGCCCCACGGAATCTCTCCGCCTCGGGTCTTTTCTTTTCCTTTCTGTCTAGTCCCTTCTCCATTTTTTTGTCCTCCGCTTTTGCCCCTCCGTTGCGTTCTCCCCCCTTCCGTACGCTCTCCTACCCCCTCACCCCCTTGCGAGATTTTTCGCCTTCGCTCAAAATCGGAATTGTCACCCTGTTCGGCCCCCATGACCGCCCAGCCCCTCGGCGTTCCCCGGAGTCTGTACCCTCCCAACACGGTCTCGTCCCAAATGGGTTTTCGTCCCCCACTTGATCCCCCTCCCTTCTTTTTTTCCCCCTTTTGCTTCCTGACGCAGTCGTTTGAAATTGTTTTCCTTCCCAGTGTTTCCGGACTACCCCCTCCCACCTCCCCCTAGGACCCTCCCGGTTTCCCGGTAAGGCCTAGGAATATTTTCCCCTTAGACCTCACTTCTCAGACCATTTTCAAAACCAAAAACGGGATTTTCCGCCCCAAAAATTTTTTTTTGCGTTCTTTTTTTCCTGGGACCCCCACTGAAGAAGGGGTGGAAGCCGACCGATCGTTACTTTTTTTGTTTTTTTTTTTGCCGCACTGAGAGCGTCATTAATCGCGTACATCCCCTTGTGTTTATTCTCGAGCCCATCCATGAACCCTCTCCAAAATAGTCATGATTCCCCACACCCATTTTTCCTTTTCGTAACCCCCCCCTTTTAATTCTTTCCCTGGAGAGACCCGCTGCTTCACAAGAAGATTTTTTTTACTATAGGTACCTTCAGTGCTTTTTTTTTTCCTGCCTTTTCCAGTTCTTTGTAAATCTATTAATAGGAGCCCCCATAGTATTTGATCTTTGATTCTATAAGCAGCCTCAACCTCCTTTAGGCCCCGTGCGACTAGTCTGCGAAATTTTTTTTTTTTTTGTGCACCCCGCCTTTTTTTTCTTCAAACCCCTTCCCCTTCGTCAATGCACCAAAAAGGGTTGTTGCGAGAAAGTCCCCCATTTTTTATTTCTCCCCCCATTTGGCCCCCAAACCCCCTTTGCGAGTAAGAGAGTCTGAGATGGATTCCTCCTTTTTTTCAGGACTATCTTTCCCTTCTTGACCCACCACACTATAGAGAAATGTTGTTGGGTTGTTTTTTCTTGTAGTAGCCGCCGTCGAGCGGGTTCTGGGGAATTTTTACGTCAGGGAGCCCCCCCCCCACCGCGTGAGACGAGCGGTTCCGGGCGTACCGACTCCAGGCCCAACCTTTTCTCGTCCTCTTGCTACCCTTCTCTGTTAACCAACACTCCAAAAATAGATCCCCGAGCGCCCCCCTTTGGATGAAACCGTTTTCAGCGTTATTCCCTCCCCCCTCGCCCTTTCTTTGGAGCCCTCTATGTTTTCCTGATCGAGCCCTTGAGTAAAAATGTCCCTCAGCTTTTCCCCGCTTCCGGAGCCTTGGTACCAGTTTTTTCCCCTTGCCTTTTTTCCTCCCAATCACTCTCCTAAGGGCGTGAAAGACAGATACAGTACGACTTTTTTTTCTTCCTTTCCCCTGATCGTCTTTTCTCCCCCCCCCCTTTTCTCCTTTTTCCATTACCTTAGTCCTTTTTCGGTAAGGGTCCACCCCAGACACCTGTAGAGCTCACTCTCCTCGCCCTTTCCTCCTTGTTTTTCCCCCTTCATGCCCGTGGACATCACTGGAATAAGCCGCTTTTGGGTCTCCCCTTTTGTCCGAGCCATAATGAATAAGAACTTTCTCCCCTTTGGACTTCCTCCCCGCTTTTGGTTTTTTTTTACCGACCTCCACTTATAGTCGCAGTTACGTTCCACTTTCGCACTACCCCCTTCCCCTCCTGTACTCTCTCGTAAGTCGGCCCACAGCTTGATCTTTCCCAAGGCGGGTTCCTTGTACTGCGCTCTTTGTTCTCCTTTATTTGCTTTTTTGGTACTCCATTTCATTAGTTAGGCCCTCCTTGTCATCCTCCATCCCTTAAATGATCCTAATAGGGGTATCACAGATTTACAGTTTTCCCATTGTCATCTTGCAGTTCCCCCTGAACGCTTCTGACCCCCGCCGATAGATAGGAGTCCACCTCTTCTTCCCACCTGTTTCTCCTCCTTTGGTTCTTTTTCTAGACGTTTCCACCACGATGGGTTTGTGGGCGGACTTTGTTTGGGGCTGCTTCTATTTTTCGGCCCCCAGAATACTCCTTTTCCGATGTTAAGCGCTTGTTTCGGTGGACCTGCTGGTCCCCCTCCTCCTCGACCCGTTTCGATCCCCTCCTCCCCCCACCCTTGTAGGCCTCCCTCGGCAGGCCGGTCGGGCATATCCGCCCGAAGGGATTGTCTGGGAGTTCCCTAGCCTTCCCCCCGTCTTTAGTTAGGTCACTCATTGTAGCAATCCCCCCCGTTGCCGTTCCCGCTTTTTTTCCACTCGATTTCCCTTTATTTTCATGTTGGTTCCCTCTTTTGAATAATCCTCTTCTTTTTGTGCTTTTCTTCTTGACCCACCTTTTTTGGTTCCTTCCTTTGGACCGCTGCGTTTTTCACCTCCTTCTAAATTGGTCACCTGCTAACTACGTAGGCGGATCGGAAACAAACCCAATAAAGGCCTCCATCATGGACTGGCTGCTTTATAGTCCCTCCCCCCCCATTCCTCACCCCTTTCCCCAGGTCGACTGGAATGTATTGTCAAGCTCCCCGACCATCTTTGGGGCTTCGGACCCCCCCTTATTCCCTTTTTACTCCTCGGAAGGTCCCTCCAACGAAAGACAATCCCCGGCCCCATCTCTTGTTCCCTATCCCACCTCCTTTTTTTACTCCCGGAAAAGATGTTCATGCTAGTTTACTACCACCTCCTCTTTTCTTTATCCGCCTTGTTCTCTCCCCTTCCTTTCATCCTCCCAGAAGCGGGCTACGAGTGAACGAGTGGTCCGTGCGATGTCATTTCCCTTTTAACCCCCCGTCCGTCCGTCTCCTCCCTGCCGCTTTCTCCAGACTGGTCGCCCCCCCGTAATACTGCTTCTTCAATCTGAGTTGACTTCCTTCCGCCACGTATTTCGTGCTTAAGTTTTCTTTCCCATTTCCTTGCCGGTAAACCGCCTCCTATTAGATGGCGCTTCTTGTTCGCCTCTGTTTTTCCATTTACTACCCCGCCCGATTATTAAGTGGATCCTGGTTCCCATGTGTTAAGGCCCAGGCTGATCTAGTACCTCCGTTTTCTTCTGCTTTTTGTTCGTGGACCCTCTACCAAGGGGGATTTATTTTACCCCGGTCCGTTTTTTCTCACCCTTTCCTCCCCTGCCCCCATTCATTACTTCCCTCAGAGGGATTCGGCTAAGCTCGGGAGATAGGTCCACGACATGTTTTCTAAAGTGAGTGCCTTCCTGCAGTGCCTTTTTTTTTTCCTTCCGTTTTGTAGTGGTTTCTTTTTAACCCACCCCCCGTTGAGGCGACGCTTTGCCCCCATATAGACGCGTCCCCCTCCTGATCGTTGATAGCCCCCCCATCCTCGCTTTTGGGAGCTCATAGAGTGGTTTAACACGTTCCACCTTTTTTGCGCCCCTTCCTTGAAAGGACCCTCTTCCTTCGATGCGTCTTTTTTTCCGGACAATCGTGACTCCCCAAATAGGTGGGTTCTGTGTAATCGGCCCCCCCCTTCCCCGGCGTCGAAACGAAGCTCTGTTCAAGATCCCCCAAAACCACAGATTGTCCGGAGAGTTCTCCGTCCGTCCACTTAGTTTACTTGTCCAAGCTTAGGGCAGGAAATAGAAGAAAGTCCCCAGAGCTCATATTTTTCACTTTTACGCTTGAACATACCAACTTTGTCTCTTCCGCTTTTGTTCTTAATGTTAAGATGGAGCCCTCCCTTGCGTTTTTGCCACGTTCTGCCCGAATTGCTTTCCCCCTCGTTGCCCCACTGAGGAGACAGAAGCGTAGACGAGTGTCCCGGTCCCCACGTACCTTCTCTTGTTTTTACTTTCTACGTTTATAATGACGCCAAATAATTGAAGACCCTCACACCCCAACTTCTCCCTGCGCCAATTTCCCTGCTTTTTTAACTCAGCGGGGTGGGAAGCACAGTTTGTTATGTCGTGGCCTTCCCCCCTCGCGCATACCCCTTGTTGTTTTGCGAGAGATGGCGTTTCTTGGAGCCCCCATGCCCAGACTGAGACCCCCGCGTCGGATGACCAAACAACATTCTTGCATGATTTCTTTCCCCTCCCCCCCTTGACTTTTTTTTCAATCGACCGCGAGTTTGGGGTGTTGTTTAAATGTCATGGCAACGTTCCCATGACCTATGGTTTGAAATAGGGATGTTTGTAGTCGCCTCTTTTCCGCTTTCCCCGCGCCGCCTTGGAGATTCCATTCGTATTCGGCTTCGTCTAGAAGCACGTAGAGGTACACGTACCATTTCCCTTAGCCTTTCCCACACTAGAAGGTCCGGGTCTAAAGATTTACCATATGCCCCAATCACCCCCTGATCCCGAAGTACTTGTTGGATTGACTGTCAGGTCCCCCCCCCCAATCCTTTAGGTTCCCTCCTCCCATTGAGCGTGGAATTCATGTAGATTAAGGAACATCTTTAACGATTTTGAGCCCTTCAAAGGCGTACAATTTATCTTTTTCTGGGGCCGCCGTACTGATTGGTTCCATAGGGCTTCCGCTTGTCCTTTTCCTCAAGCCCACACCTCTTTTTTACCGGTTTATATGTCGGCGCTTCGTCGTCGTGCCATACATGGAGCTTGTAACCCCTCATCCAATCCGCCCCCTTCCAAACGAGGTGACCTTTTGTAACGTCAGAGATGCAGCACGAAATATGTGATTGGCCCTGTGATTTCGCTGCGATAGAGCCTTGTCCCAACTCCCGTCCCTTTGGCCAAAGCGCCCGTTTCCCCAACTTAAGGGCCTTGTACTCAAGGCCCGAAGTTGTGACCCCTTCTCCAGTATTCCTCTCGCTTCTTCGAGCTCCTTTTCTCGCAATCCCGGGGGTTCCTCGACCAGTGACCGTGTTCCTTCCTTAAATTGGTACGTCCCCCCATAACCCCTCTTAGAAGTTTCTGCGTAGCTCCAACTGCGGGAAACAAAGTACCCCTTTTGATGACCGTGTTCTATTTATAACCTAGGAATTTGTCAGACCTGTGCCTGCCGCAGAACCCCCCTCACCTGACGCCAGCCAAAATGGAATCATCCAGAGTTCATGCTTTCCACGAAGAAAGTCTCTCGACCATCTCACTTACTTTACCCCGATCCCCCCCGAACTCCTCGGGCGGGACGACATCGGCTACCTTTCCTTCTTCAGTGTTCATTTTCCCTGCTCCTCTGGAAAGCGTCTTGTGAGTCAAGGCGAATTTTGACCGAGGAGGAGTTTTTCCAAGTTCATGCCATACGAACGGCAGATGCTCGTTTTCCTGTGATCCCCTCTGCTTTCCGGATCTTTGAGCCGCCGTTCTGCGTCCCCTCCGGAGACTTATAGGTGTACCCCCCCAGCATTACACTGAACTCCTTCGAGTAGTCTTTCTTTTTTTCTTTTTGCCCACCCAAGCGTATTTCTCGCGGGGGGATTTATTGCTGCCCTCGAGGTCTGCTTGTCCTTCCTCACATTTCTTTTCCATGACGCGATTGGGAGTTTTGTTTGTTCCAGACCTGATGGGTTCTGCCCAACTTTCACTCATCTCGCCTTTGGCTCTTTATTCAGTTGGAGTTTCAACGTGGGCCTATGAGAGAAGGTATTGATATCCCTCTCCTGTCCTTTCCCAGGTTCTTCCGCAGACTTTCGTACATCATCGAACTGCGACCCTGGGATGGCCCTTTTTCTAGGTTGTCATCTCTTTTCTTCCCTTCTTTTGTTTGTTTTTCCCCTCCCCAAACCTTCCCCGGCCTCGCGTTTTTTTAGCCAAGGAGTTCGCTCCCCGGATCTACATTGCCTTTCCCCCACCTAATTTTTATTCGGAATTTCAACCCCCCCAATTCGCAAGCCCTCCCTTTTGTGCCCGAATCGTCCTACAACTCTGTTCAGAGACAACGCATTTTCCTGGCCGATGGCTTTTTCATGGCCTACAATTAGTCACGGTCATATAATCCGCACGACCTGAAGTCAGACCCTGGACAAATCCCCTGAACTCTCTTTTCAAGTCGTTTTTTTTGAAACACCTAGTGTAACTAAAAGATGTGTGGCCCTACCCACATATACGCTCCGTTCTTAAGAGGATGGTTCTCAAGCAACTTCGGGTCTTTTTAAGGCTTTAAGTGGTCATCGAAGGTTTATTACATCTAGGAAACTTTTTTGTCCCCTTCTCATCCGTTCGATTTCCGGCTTCCCACCCTTATCCTAGAAGTGACACCAATAAGCGGGGAATCCTCCACCGAATTCCAGCCTTGACCTAAGTTTTCGACGGTATCCCCGACTCCCCATGGGTCCAGTGTCGGGTCCAGGGCAAGAAGGCGCGTATGAGCCCGTTGGTCCGGTTAATAAAATTTTTCCTCGTCTGCATGGCCTGCAAGTGGCGGCGCAGTGCCTTTCATTGCGAAGTACCCTTTCTCGACCCCCTTTCATTCTCTGTTGTACTTAATAATTTGTCAGTCAAGGACGTCGCTTCACTCCCTCGGCTGTTTTATAGCTACGTTTCTGATTAAAAAGTTGACGCCTTTCGCATGGAACGTCGTCCCCCGTGATGGAGAGAGACGATGTTCCCCCGCGCGCAGGTTATCGTTCAGCTTTCGACACGTCGGATTTCGCACGTTCCCCTTCCAGGCCCGGCGCGGTTACGTTCCTCTCATGCCGATTTTTTACCCCGGCGCCGCTCCAATCTTCGACTGGCCCGCCCTCCCTGGCGAGGTATGATTCCTCTCTTCAATTTCCCCACCGAAGGCTTCCCCGCTCGTTCTTGATGTTTGATCTTATTGCATCGAAGCGACGATCCGGGCTGGCGTGATCCAGTCCCGTGGCTTCGGTGGGGTTTGACTTCCGGCGCACACTTCCCCCTCCCTCCCCTCCCCCCTTCTCATGCCCTTCTCCCCCTCTCCTCTCCCTCTCCCTGACCTATTCACTTCCCTTCTCACCCCCTCTCTACCCCCTACTATCCACGCCACACTCCCCTCTCATTCTTCTTCCCCAACCCCCCCTTCCTCCCACCAAACCCCCTTGCCCCCACCTCCTCACCATCCCTCAATCTCACTCTCCTCACTCCTTCATTCTTCCCCCCCCAATTCCTCCTATCACCCCGTCTTTTCGACTCTATTCATTTTCGCTTAACAATGTCCCTCTTATCTTCCTATCCCCCCCACCCCCGGTAGCCCTCCCTACTTCCCCTTTCTACTACCTTTCGCGTCCCCTAGCCCTCGCCACCCCCCTCCCTACTCTCCTCATCCTTATACCCCTATCTCCGCGATTCCCCCTACCCTCTTCCTTCCAATCTTCACAACCCCTCCTCTCTCATCACTTTCGTCCACCCCCCCTCCCCCTCCCGAACGCCTCAGAACCCTTTCCCCACTTCCCCACCCCCTACCATAATCTCATCGCAACACCCCCCACCATATGCCCCCTCCTTCCCCTTACTCCATCCTCCAGCTCACCCCCTTCAGTTGCGGCTACCAAACACCCTTGTCCTGAGAGCCTTGTCGCATTAGACTTTAACCTCGTCATGTAACTGACCTCCCCAGGAAATCTCCCCCCCCACCCCCCGGAATTTATTTGGGCGCCTTTACAGCAAACAAAACTTAAGGGTATAGAACTTTGGAGAATCCACTTTAGAAAGGACCCCCTTTTATTTTTTTTTCCCCCAAAGTGCTCTGTCTTCCGTCCCTTTCCTGAAAGCTACGTGCACATCCGGAGACGCGTCCCAAAGTGACGTCCTTGGATTAGCCTTTCTGTGGCTCCCCGGTAAAAATTTTTCCCGGTCCCTCCTCAGCCCCTCCGAACCGAAATGAAGGACCCAAAAAATCGTCTTTGTATCTGTTCCCAGGGCCGGCGTCAGTGGGCTGGTAGCTGAAATAAACCTTGGTGGGCCAGACGCGGTTTCGGCGGGGCATTCCTCTAATAAAAGATTAGCATCTCTTGTATTGTGCCTCGAGGAGGCGGTCCTGAGCCGCCCCAGCCAAGCCCTGCGTCGGCCACCCATTCCTATTCAAAGCCACACAGCACGGCGTCGTGGCGGACAGACAACGTCCCTCTTTTGGTTCGGAGGAAGGGTTTTGCGGCTCTATTCAACGTTTCTGTCACTCCCCAGAAGAGGCGATAACCCTCTGTCTGCTTCTTTCCCATGTGCTTTGGACGGGTTCCCCCCCCCAATTGCCCTTCCTTCGTCACGTCAGTTTTGCACACAACTCCAGGTTGCGCTCCTTTAAAATGAGTTTGACAACACCCCCTGTTGCGAGCACCGGAAGTTGCTGGCTGTCAGCGCCACTCCGTTCGCTGCCAAAGCGCTCTGAGCGATGTTATGTCGATGTCCCTTCAAACTCTTCCTTACTGTTGCCTTTCCTCAAATCTCGCGGACTGTTGTTGGGGTAGGTTTTATCGCTTACGGCGTCTTTTAGCACTGCCGGGACTTTGCCTCGGTTCACGCTCGTGACCGCGTGTACTTCGATATCCGCGCCAGCACTTCTCTGTTCAGATGCCCTTTCCATTGAAGCCTCTGGTCCCACCGCCACAATCGGCATAGAGCGAACAAAAGAACTTTCTTTCCCCCAGCGCGGAGTTACCTCCTCACTCCCAGGGATATCGGGTTCTTCCGCCTCTTGTTTGTCTCCTTCTTTTCCCCCACGGCACTGCCAAAGCGGAACATGTTGCTCCCACCCAAATTCCCTTGGCCGTTTCCCCCTCAACGGTTTCCACTTTCCCTCCCTTTTCGGCTTCTGGCTTCTTTTCGGAATCTCTCTTCGGCCGCGCCATCCCTTTGAAGCAGGAACGGACCTTTCACGTCATAATTTTTTCCTGCTAAATCAGCCTAGCGTAGTCAGCTTTTGATCTCGACACACTTATGAGTGGAATCAAAAGTTTTTCCTACACTAGGGACTGGAGTTAATGCGCCCCTATGACTTTAGCCAAAGGCAGAGCCTAAGCCGCGGACGGCGGTTTTTCGCCTGGACCGCAATTTTTCCCTCCAGGCCTCTCATAAAAAATCACCCTACATGAATTGTGCGCGGGCTCTACCTCGGCCTACAGTTTCCAGCGTCAGTTGACAACCTCTTGGTCTGCTGCCGCTGCTGAGTTGTGCCCGAAGTCTCGAGCGCGGACATCTTCCCCGAAAATCCTTTCTTTAATTCCCGTCCTGGGTTTGTTTACCCCCTCCCTTTGGGTGCTTATCCTGCTGAGCTTGTATCCAAATTTTCCCGCCCGAAGTCGCTTATTGATGCCAGATCTTTTGACATTCGTTCCCTCCTTCAGGTTACCTTTCTTTCCAACCCTTTTTCGTTTCTTCTGGATTGGGCTGCACATTTTTTTCTTTCTTAACGCATACTTCTCTTTTTTTTCCCCCGCTGAAGCCGTTTGTTTAACCCTGGTTCCCCCCCCCTTGCCCGACCGGCCTTTTTCGTGACGGGAAACAGGTCCGTAGTTTGTCTGGCAGTACCGGTCGGGTGCTCGAATGGATTATGAGTTAGCCGATCCCTGAGCGGTACTGTAGAAAGCCCTTTCCCCCCCCCCGCAGCGAACCGCTTCTTTCCATACCCATCGAGGTTCCGCTTTTTCCTTTTC
>Ga0179593_1667495_pt1 | contig 14864 bp, 17 predicted proteins | sample CZODoug2_1_08_16_FD_185931 | JGI IMG/M metagenome (GOLD analysis project Ga0179593, IMG submission 185931) | Vadose zone soil fungal communities from Angelo Coast Range Reserve, California, USA - CZODoug2_1_08_16fungal (PacBio error correction) | ecosystem: Environmental > Terrestrial > Soil >... | reverse complement strand
TGTGGCGAAAACCAAGCGGTCGATCCCGTCCTCCCTTTTTTGAGCAGGGACCTCTCTGAGCTCAACCCCATTTCGGCGAGGGATTTCGACTCTCGTTCGTGCATGCCATTGGTTACCCCTACCACAGAAAAAATTTCCTCTCGTGATCGAGGTCAAATGGCCCGCCAGTTTTTTCTTGTGTCCTCGGCCCCGTTTTCCTTTTTTTCCCCGTCGATATCGTTGTTCCCGGCCATTCCTAATCTGCACGATTTGGACACGCTCGTTTTTTTTGTCTGTTACCTCACTGGCGTAGGTGTTGGTGTTCCCGGGGGTCTTTTTCTCTTCCCCCATAGAACCTTTTTTTTTGGTGCGTTTTTTTTCCGTTTTGTTTTTTTCCCAACGCAATTTGAGTAACTGGCTTAGAAGTTGTGCTCGACGGTCACTTCTTTTCCCGGCCCAATTGTGCTATCTCGGTTTCTCGTGCCGACGAGTCTCCACGAAAAACATCTCGGCCTCCAGTCGCACCCCCCCCTTTGCGAGCTGGGCCTTCCTCCATTGTCGACTCTTTCTCACTAGACGGACGACCCCCCCGCCGGGAGAGAATTTCGCGACGTTTTTTGCGGTCTATATTCCGGCACTTTTTCGTAATGGGAGAGGAAGGCCCTGGTTTCATTTCACTACGTTCGCGCAAATTTTTCGGCTTCCCCCCTCTTTCAGCCTTTTTCCTTTCCCCAACGATTAAGAGTTAAAACCACAACCCGTCCTGAGGACACCTCGAATCCTTCTGAACGCATCACTCTTTCTCGAGCGGTTATGAACTTCCTTTGCTTTTGTTCGATGAAACTGGTTTTCTTTCCCGACCCATCCCCCCCTCTGTTTAGGTAAAAGGGATCACTTTTGCCTCTCATGACCCGGCTTGTTGATACCCCCCCCTTTTCCTTTCCGTGTTTGCTTTTTTTTTTCCCCCCCCCATAAAAAAAGCCCAGCCTGTTTAACCTTTTTTTCTCGGGTAACTCCTTGAAATAGTATTGATGGCCCACCCTTTTCCCTTTTGCCCCCCGTTCTTTCTTTGCAAGCCGCGCCAGACCGGGATCCCCCCTCTTTTTTGGGGGCTGGCTCCATCGACCTGGCTGCCGTCCAATTCCTTGCTGACGGTACGAGAACCTTTTTTGAACCACGCCGACCCTGAAGCCCCCCAACCCTTCCACCTTCCGTTCGAACCCCCCCCCTTTTCACCAACCCCCGGCTTGGAGTAAGGCTATCTGCTTCCTCTCGTCTCCCCCTGAACCGGTGAGGGACCGCAACCCTATCCCCTCACATTTTTTCAAGTGGTTCACCTCCTCTGGTTCGTGCCCCCCCCCCCTGCCCCCGCTTCCTTCCCCGCCCCAAACGCGAGTTTTTCTTTGGCCCCCCGTAAGCTTTTTTGCGACAGCATTCCGTGCAAGAAGGTTTTTTCAAGGGTGCCTGGTCTCTTTCAAAACCCGGGCCTGGGTTTTAGACCAACCTGTTTCCGGCCAAGGATTTCTCGATTACAGCAGTACCCCTTCGTCCGTACAAGTTCCCCACTTGAGTGAAATCATTTTTAGTTTCGCAGGACCCCGCTCTGCAGTAAAAAGCTGTGCCCACAAGCGGAACGCTGTTTTTTTTTTTTTTCCCCCCCCCCCCCGCGCAATTCTCAGGACTTTTGGAGAGGAGGAGGACTTTTTCCCGATCCTTCTTTTTTCCAAAGGCTTGTCCCCCTGTCGTGAACCATTAAGGGATGTCCCCGTCTTGCCCACACGTTTTTTTCCCCCAAGGGACTTTTGAGGTTGTCGAGACTTATCTGGGAAGGCTGCTTCTGCACGATCCGCCATGTTTTCCCCCCACTTTTTCGGGACTTGTGTGGATGTTCCCGACCTTTGCTGGTATACTTTCTTTTGCAAACGCTCCTGTTTGATGAAAGGTTTGTGGCGGAACTGGCCCCCCCCCCGTTCAAATCACCAGCTGGAGTGCCGTAATTCCTCTGCATATACCCAATTCCTCGGTCAGTTACAAGCTCCGGGCACCCTCCTTTTGTATCACGACCTCCCTCACTTGTTACTTTTTTTTTTGCCTTATGTGCTGGGCACCCCCCCTCTGAAGTCGGCCTTCTGGATTTGGGCCTTTTTCACCGGGCACTTCCTGGATCCACGTCCCTAGTGGGACTTTACACCTCGCCCATACTCTTTTTCTTCTCGTCAAGATGATTCCCCTTTTTTTTTCTGACGTCTTGGTACTGGTGTGAAATCTGGAATCTGTAGTGGCCCGTGGCCTCTGAAGCGGTTGTTCTCCCGGTCCTTTTTTTTCCCCCCCCCAACGGTTTCCCTTCGGACGAGAAATGCCGCCCAACGGTCCCCCTCAAGGGCCTTATTTCTTAAAAAGCCAGCTGAATCCTGTTCAATCAACCCCCCTCTTCCTCGATTCGTACGTACCCCCTCTTTCTCCCCTATCCTCTATTCTCTCATTGCCCGATTGATCCGCCCCCGCCAGTCACGATTATTGAAGGTTTTAGGCGAATTCCCAGGCATAGCGAATGGTCACTCGCTGTGTCCCTCATCTGGACTGACCGGCCCATTCCCTGCTTTTTTTACAAGGTTTTGTGTCGCCCCCCCCTTGGACAATAGGTTCGGACTTTCCCTATCGATACGCCCTTCCTGTTCGTCCGGCTGCACGACCCGGGGCTCCGCCCGAACCCTTGCACTCTTGGCCTTCTCAAGGTCGATTTTTACCGCCTAGCAAGAGTGTCCCAAGGGCAGGACTCCGTCGCGCCTACGCCATGACCATCCAGGTTTAGTTTCCTCTTGGGGGCGCACGAGTGAGGGGCAAGGAGATCCACACCCCCTTCCCCAGGTCATTCTTGTATTTTTATCTCTCTTCTTTTTCCCGTTTTGAGCATGCCCCCCCCCAGATACTTTTCTTGGCAATTTTTGTCGAATTTCTCTTTCCCTCTTGTCCTCCCAGTTCGGACTGCTAAAACGTTCTTTTCCGTTCTTCGTTTTAGTCATTTTTGGTGCGGGTTATGCTGGTCCATTCCTTTGTCTTGTGCACATACCTATTTCTCCGCAGCGTCCCTTTTTGCGCGTTTTTGAAGGCACCCTTCCTTTGTTTAGGCCCGCCCTGGCGTGTGGTTTTTTTTGCGGTTTTCTCCTCCCGGTCCTGTCCCCATAGTTCCCTCGGCACCCACCCCCACCCCACCCCTGACCTTGTGATTCTTTTTTGCATGCGGGCTTTTCGTCGACGATGACGTTTGGCCGGACCCCCTATACGTCTTTCCTATGCCCTTGATCAAAGGATTGCCCTTTCATATCGTTCTTGGGAGGCCCTTTCCCTTGATTCATCGTTGATTCTCGTCCGTACGTGACTCGAGGTCAATTGGTTTGTTCTCCCCTGAACGTTGCCTTCGTTTGAAATGCCCTGAGCTTCCCTGGTGGCTCTTTCCGTGTCCATTTGATGTGGAGCCTTCCGTTTGTTCTCGGGCCCCCCGGACCTTCCAGTGACGTAAAACATCGAGGCCCCATAGATGGACCTTTTGTGCTTTAAGGGGGCTTCACCTTGTCCCCCCCCTTTTTCCTTATTAACTGGTTTCCGGCTTTGTTTGTGCGCGTTTCAAGTCCCTTGATTTGTTCCTGAGCATTCCTGGGACGGCGGCATCATTTCCATGCCCTGAATTTTTCCCGGGTTGAGCCCCCCCTCCCCCCCTTTGCGTCGGTGGTTTCCATGTGATGGCTCTCTTGTATCAAACTGGAGTGCTGTGACGTTTCATGAAGCTCCCTTGCCGTTCTTTTTCTGTAGATCATAATTGGAGCCTCTCTAGTTTGTCTTGCCGAACCTTGTCTTCCGGCCGACCCCACTTCCCGTTTCCTCAAAACCATGTTTTTTTTATTTTTTCGCTAGAAACTTTCTTTGGCATTCCCACCTTTCACTGTATTCCATGTATTTAGTCATCGGGGACCGGCCTCATTTCACATGTACCCCCCCAGTAGGAAGACCTGCCTTAGTAATTGACGTTTCCTTTTGTGTGGTGTCTATGAAATTTTTACTAAATTGCAATAGTTTTCAACCCTTGAAGGGAACTTTTTTTTATCCGACGTCTAAGAACGATCTCCTTTCGACATTGCGGGTTCTGACTCCAGAGGGGTTTTTTTCCTGCGTTTTGCCTGTTTTTATTAGGTGACAGCGAAGATGTCCCCGGTCTTGTCGCCTTAGTGCCATCCCAGTGTGGCATTTTTTTTTTTTTGTCGCACAGAGGCCTCTTTCGTACAATCGAGACAATGGCTTTTTCGGCTTTTAGAGCAAAACACTTTCCCGGACGAAGGGCCCTGGTTGAAGCCGGGAGCCCGCCTCTTTCCCTTTGTGAGAACCCAAAAAAAAAATGGGGTCCATCCTTTTACCTTAAAAACGAGTTTTCGACCGACCCTGCCCCAGCGCTCGCGTTTGGCTTCTTTTTTGATCGAGTTAAAGGGACTGGTGCGGCCCACACACCCTGTCCCCCCAAATTTTCCTTCGTCTTTTCTGATTGAGTGATCTGGACCTTACGTTTTTGAGGTCTTTTTTTTTTACAGATCTACTTCATTTCACTCTGGCGTTCAAGTTTCAACGTTTTGTTGGGCGTAGTTATCCTTCTCCCTCCTGCCAAAGGCTCGCGCTTTTAAAGTACCCGCTCTTCGGAGAGTTAGTGGGACTAGCTGGCTTCAAAGGACACTACCAACGCATTCTGTTCCTTCGGTTTTGTTTCCTTCATTGGCAATTGAAAATCCCCCAGCAAAACGGGTGTTATCTTCAGTCCGTTGGGCCACCCATTACTTTTTGGGAGTTCTCGCTCGGCGTTAACCTTGATGATTTTTTTATGGGAAACCCAAACCCCCGGTACGGTCTTTGGTAGGGTTTTTTCTTTTAGCGCCAACCTTTTTTTTTGAGTATTTTCTTGTGCTCGTTTACCTCTCCCGTTCCTTGCCGACCAATCAGATGTTGGCGTTTTTGCACCATTTCTTTTCCACAACGGCCCGTCTTTGATTCGGTCATTTGATCTGTTCAAGGTGGGGTCGGCGTTCGATTTTCGAGCGTGAGTTTTTTAGTACTCGTCAAACTTTTTTTTTTTTAGTTTTTTTTTTGCTTGGCCAGTTATTGCGATTGCCGTTTTTTTCCCCTAATTCAAGCGCGCCTTCTTTGTTTGGGTTTTGCGGCTTGGCTTCCCCTTTGGTAGCTAGCCCAATAGGTTTTGCCTTTCTTTTTCAGTATTCTATAAGATAACAGTTTTTTTTCTTGCCGGCCTTTGAGTGAGACGACGCGCTTCGGCGGAAGGGTCTTTTCTTTAGACGAGGAGGCAAAAGCGATCCTCTTCCCTCGCGAGTTGGTGTTTTGCATAGGAGAGTCTCGTATTTTTTAGGTTGATTCTACCAGTCTTTTTTTTTCCCCCCCCCCCCCCCCGAGATCTTTCTATTTAGGTCATTTTTTTTCCCTCTTTATAGTCTAGCCGCTCTCAGGTCGGCCGCCGGTTTTCCCTCTTTTTTTCGTTCCCCTTCGGAGAGCGGCATTTTCAGTCATTTTCGGCCGTGCAGGCAAATCCCCAGACCCCACCCGGAGTTTCATTCGATTACCGACCCCCGCTTTTCGTTTCTTTTTCTTCTCAATCCCGTCTTTGTTTACCTTGGGTTTTTATCGACTTGGAAACGAGAATTTTGTCCGGCATCGGACGTTTTTTCCCCCCACCGGGCCTTTTTCTCTGCTGCAATTTCCCTCGTTCTATCTTTTTTTTGTGTTGGTTTTGGTTGTAGGTGGGCGCCCCAAATGTTATGAGAACCTGGCGGGAGATCCAATCCTCTCCCTGTTTTGCTTTTTGCCGGCGATTCTTTTTGTCTCCCGGACCCTTCGCTTCTCCTACGCTTTTTTCGATCTTTACCAACTCTCCCATCTCTTCCCCCTAATAACTACGGTTTTTTTTCCCTTCCTTTGAGATGTTGTGGTTCTACTCCAAAGAGGTTCGATACCGCGCATTGTCTTCTTTTTTCAATCCCAATTATTTCGCGCACCCCCAATTCCCTAGATCCCTCCAGTTTTGAGGCCATGGCTGCCGACCCCCCCCCTTTCAACATCCACGCACTTTTCTCCTTTGGTCGCAGGTCAATTTGGCCGCCTTCCCGGCTGGTTTTGACATGTGTAATCGTTTGCAGGAGGCCCCTTTCCCGTCTCGTGTCCCCTTTTTTTTTTTTACTTTTTGACCCGACGAACGTCTGCTTTTTTCTTTTTTAGACCCATTGCGGTCGCGGTGGTCTTGATTTTCCCTTTTTTTTTTTCCGGTTTTTCAACCTTTCCCTTGGGGGCGCTCGCTCTTTACCGCCAGTTTTTTTGGTTCACCAATGCGGACTAAAGTTTGACGGTTATAAGCGGGCCGTTTGCCCGGTGACACCCACCCCCCCCCTTGGCTCCTCGGTTTCTTCGGGCTTTTCTTGCCCCAACATCCAGCCGGCCTCTTTTGTACCAGTTTTCGCAAATCTGGCGCCAACGCCCCCCTCCCATTTTTTTGTCCTTCCCATTTCACCTTCTCCACTTTGGGGACTGATCGTTCGGCTCGGCCGCAGGGGCCGACGGCGCGCTTGAGGTTATCTTCGTTGCCTGCCTAATTTTCGACGTTAGCCGTTTGACACCCCCTACGCCCAAATTGCCGCGCCGCCGGGTCGGGCCCCCTTTTTTCCTTGCCTACGGCATCTGCCCGTCCCACCACCGCGCTGTCGATCGCACAAAAACCGCTCAGTCCCTTGACCACTTCCGGGTTGCGATACTCCATCGGTCCTTGTTCGTTGAATGTGTTTTGGCGATTTCGCCGCCACCCTTAGTTCTAGTTTTCAACGAGGACGGTAAATCTTTTCCCTTTGACCCGGGCTTGGGCTAACCCCCCTTTCCTCTCCCAGCGTGCTGTTTTTTTTTCCCCATCCAAAAAAACCCCTTTTTCCTTTTTTTTTTTTTGGCTCCCCTCATGAATCGTATTTGCTTCTGTTTTTGAATGTAGAATTTTTTGTTCCGATTCATTGCCAATGGACTCCCCCTTGATTTCACGATCGTTTTGGGTTGGTTTTTTTTCCCTGCCCCTCGTCCGGGAACCTGTGGTTTAAAATGTGAACTGTTGGACGGTCCGTCTCTTTCGTCAAGACTTCGACGGATTAGACGCCCCACAAAAAGGGGGTGTTTCCCCTCCCATCAAGGCCTCCCTTTTTCCCTTGCCTTGGAGATCGGGCTATCTTCCCTGTTTTTTGACGTTTCAGGTCCGAGACGACACCCCCCCCTTAAAATTTCAGGGTTGATTTGCTTGTTGCCTTCCCCCCCAATGCGTTGGTTCTTTTTTCTCCCCCCACCGCCATCTCGCCTTTTTTGGACAGTCTTACCGGCCCCTTTCTTGTTACCCTATGCCATGAGCACGACTCGCTTCCCTTTAACAACCCGCGGTTTCCTGTTTTGTTTTCTAAGTTTTTCGATACGCCCCCTTAATGCCACACTGATGTTTGACATCTACGGTTTCCTTCTCCCCTGCGGACGGATCGACGTCATAACCTTCTTCCACGAGTCCCGGCGCTGCCCCCCCCCCAAACGCGCGTTCTGGATCGGGGTCTGTCGGCTGGGGCCTTTCGACCTGAAATTTACCCAAGGAGTAATCCTGATCGAACCTCGGCAACCCCCCCCTTTTTCCTTTTTCAAGGGACTCCGGGACTCCGGCTGATCCTGGAATGGCGTGTTCATCCCCACTCTCCCTCGAACCTGTCCCCCATCCCGTTCTACGGTGATGGGACCCACTTTGCGGGTCTATCGCAATACTTTTCTTTTGATGAAATTTCTTTGGTCCTTTTCACAAAGGGTCTTCCCCACATAACCCTAAAAGGCGTTTTGCCTTTCCTCCGAATTACACTTCCAGGCTTTCCAGGACAACCGTCCCGCAGCCTTTGTTGCTCTCCGTCACTTGCCCCCGCCCCATCGTTTCACCCCTTTTTTTGTTATCAAAAGGTCCCCCCGTAAATTCAGATTCCTTTCGCAGACGTTCACCGGACCTATTTTTCCCCAGACCTCGGTGGTACTTTTTCCAAAAACACGTCCAACCAAGGAAGAACCGTGCTCGGTTTATATAGAGACTCCCCTCCCCTTCCCCCTAGGTCGCTTTTTTCTCCGTAGTCTTTGGCCGGTTCCTGAATAGGAATGGTCGTTGGGCCTGATACCCCCCCATTGGACGTTTTTTTTCATCATGGATTTTTTCCCAATCCACCGCGCACCCCCTTGTCCAGGCCGCTTTTCCAAAACCGCCTGGCTTTTGTCCCCCAACACACGTTGATTACTAGGGCGTGGACGAGTCTTCCATCCCCCTTTTTCCAAGCAGGCCGGATTATTATACGATATTGGGGAATCACAAGTCCCTGTCATTTTGCATATGTGGAAGACTGTGTTTCTGCACTAGAGCCTTGGTTCCCCTGCCCCATTTGCCCCTCCCTTTCCGGGCTTGTTTTTTTCGCTCCCTTTGACAGGATGGAGGGGCCTTGCTGGTCCTCCTTCGCATCCCTGTCCCTCCCCAATCCGGTGGTTTTCTTTCAGCCGACCTTTCCCCTGCATGTCTTCTCTTTTCCCTTGTCGCTGTGTGGCGCGGCCAGTTCAGGACTTGGCCCAATTTTTTGCCGGGTTTGCGTGTTTTAAAATCTCCCGATATTCCTGACAATTCCTTTCGCAGTCGCGGGTTGGTTTTTTTCCCCGCTCATGTGAGCGATCCAACCAATTGCCCAAGGCATTTTGTTCCCCACTCTCTTTAATCTGTTTTTTGAAGGCGCGATGCCACCCTTCCCTCCCTTGCCTTCCATTGTGTTCTTCTTCCCCATTAATACACATCTTTCGTCGCCCCGTTAGAACTTCCCAGTTATGGTCAGACTGACTCTGATAGTTTTCCGCGTTTTTTTGTTTCAATTTGCTGGTTTTTTTTCACCATCTACCTGATGTCTAATTGCCTGGGCCCTGGGTTGAAGGGGGTCTGTTGGTAGGTTCCAGCCTTCACCCCATGCATTCCGTTATTTTTTTCTGCTGGAGATCTTTCTGGGTGCAAAGATGTCAGACAATCTTGGTCTGCCGGGCCCACTGGTCCCTTTTTTTCTTCTGGTCACTTGGGGGCCTGGTCTATTGGTCCCTACATCGGCTCCCCATTCTTTCATAGGAGCTCACCATTGGCTTCGAATACTCTTTTTTTGCGACTTGTTTTTTTTTCCCCCCCCTGATGATCGATTATTTGATTTGCCCGGTACGAGCTGAGTAGGCCTGTTTCTTCCCCCTTCTGTCTCCGCTGCACGTCTTTTTTAATCCTCCTTTTTCTCTTGACGTTCCGTTTCGTAACATGGCTTCGACCCTCATGTGTTCTGGCCCCTCCCCCCATTTTCTTTCTCGCCGGGCCCTCCACAGTTTGCCTTTCCTTTTCGAACTCGTTTTTGCTTTCCCTTCGCGGTCTCTGGCTTGGTCTATTACACCGACGTTTCCGTTTGTTTTCCGCTTTTTTCCCCCAGCCCCGGTTGAGGTCGTGTCCCCCTGAGAGAGAAAATACGTGTGGCGGTTCCCCCAGTAAGGCCTCCGTTCTTTCGTGTCCCGTGGTTTGAGAGTTCAGTCCCCCCCCTTCTTTTTCGGTTGAAAACCCCACCCCTTTGGATTTCCGCCTTGCTTCTATCAGCAACCGTCCCCTGCGTTCTGCTTTTCGCTGAGCTCCTTGCGCTGTCCCTCCGCATGTTTTATTTTTTCTACCGTCATTTGAGCCTTTTTGATTGAGGCTTGCCTTTCTTTTTTGCGTTTTTTTTTAATGTCCTCCTACCAACGTGAAGTTCCCCCAAAAAGAGATCTTTATGCGTTAGACCCAGTCCCCTTCGCACTTCCCTCGATCTGTAGCCCCTTTTCGCGTTACGTTTATATTCTCCAGGAATCACGTTTCGGTGACCCGGGACGGACTTTCGATCGTGTGGAGTCGGTCGTCTTCTCCTGACATGACCCTTTTTTTTTCCCCGTTTTTTCAGTCATTTCTTTGACGGTGCTTTTAATGTTCTCCCGCTGACGTTCGACCCCATTGATCTTTTTTTTTCTTTTCCCATGGGCGGTTCCTCTTTTTGAAGATCTTTTAGTTTTCCTGGGCCCCGATTGGTTTTCCTTTTTTCCCCTTTTAGGACTGTTCCCCCTTTTGGCTTGTGTCCGCCTCTTTCCTGCGTGTTATTTCTCCCTTCCTAGCTTTAGCACCCCCCATTGGGCCTCCTTTTTTCCTCTTTTACGCCGGGAGGTTTTTTTCATTCGTCAAGGCTAGTGCGGAAATTTTCACGGTTCCCATAAAAAAGCTTCTGCCCCCCCCGGGAGAATTTTGCGAGTTTTCTTTCGCTTTTCTAACTCGCATTGGTGTGCTGTCCACGACCGCTGAGGGCAACCCCCCCCGTTTAGGCCTTTTTTCCTTTTTTTCTGTTCGCCCTTTTCGGGTCGCTTGGTCAGCAGACTTAAGATGTGTCTGGCACCAAGCCGCTGTGTCTTCTTTTTGTCCTGATTAAGGGTCTTTTTTTTTTGGTCTCGGTTTCCAGCCGGGGTCTCCGATTTTTTCACACGGTTCGCGTTCCCCCTTCCCCCCCCACATCCCCCCCCCCCCTCTCTTGAGGGTCCATTTTCTCCTTGACGATGTGGCCCTGTCCCGTTCCAAACCAAAAACTGTTTTTTTACATTCCCGGTTGCAATTTTTTTTTTGTTCGGCTTTGTGCGACAATCGAACACTACTGTTTTTTGCTCGAAGTTCTTTTTCACTCACTTTATTTTCTCGTCGAAAAACCGGTCGTTTAAACAGGGCTGGCCTTTTTTTTCCCCCTCATAAGTTTCCCCCAGGGAACGGCTTCGTCCTTTTCTCGCTCTCTTTTTCATTAGAACTGGTTATTAACAGTTACTTCAGAAAAGAAGTGAACACCTCAGATGTGGCCGGGCGTCCCCCTCCTTTTTCATCGAACCCCCACAAAAAGAAACAGAGGGTTCCTCATCTCCCTGCCCTTGTTTGTGACTCCCGACTTGAGGGTCCTTTAGATGCGAGACGAGGGTCCCTCCGGGGTTTATCCCAGTCAATAGCGGTTTGGGGCGGCCGGGAAAAGGTGGCATCGGCAGTTGAACGTTGTTTTTTTTCTGAATTTTTCGTTTTCCCCCCGAGAGATTTTTTAATTTTTAGTGGCATTGGTGTCCTGATTATCGCCCCTTTTTTTGGCAGGCGTGGCTTACACCTTTAGGTTCAGCCAGTTTTCCCTTCGATGCGGTCCTGTTGCGAGCCGTCTTTCTTTTGCGATTGTCTTTTTTCTCATGGCTTGTTGCCCTGCCCGTTCCCGCGAGCCTTGGCTGACTTTACGATTTTTTTTCTTAGTTTTTTTTGCGTGTCTATTCGGGGCGACTCCACCCTTGAATCGTCCGTTTGACCTAGTCTTTCCGCCCCCCTTTCCCTTCTTACCCGGTTTTTCCCTTTTTAACGATTTGGCGTTCGGCCGTTTTTCGGGCCCCGTTTCATTGCGGGCCTTTTTTTTACCCCCTGTTCAGCCAGGGACAACTTTTTTGCCGACTTGTTTTCTTTTAACTCCTATTGTTTTAGTGACCTCTCAAGTGTGATTCCAGGGCACGCAATCCCTCCCGGGGAAAAGGTTTTGTTTCGTGCCTTTTGACTCCAACACCAGGCCTGCCCCTCCCCCTTTGTCTTTGGGTTCCCCATTGCCTCTTCCCGATGTTTTTTTTTTTCGTGGATTTTTTTTTTTTTTTTGCAGCCAATGCTTTTTTTCCCAGCGCTTCGATCTCCGCCGTCTTTTTTCTCTCGTCATTTGAATTTCCCTGATCTTTTTTCCTCGCGGGACGCTGCTATCGCCCAACAAACATATCTCTCTTTCCTTTCTTTTGTTGTTTGGCATCTGTTTTTTCTCCTGAATCGTCACGGCTTTCTTCCCGGCTAATTTTGTCGACTCGTACCCTTAACCTCGCTGCGCGCAACCAATGTCGGCGAGAGGCCTCTCGCTGGAGCCCATTTTTCCTTTTTACCCCTAAACGGCCCCTCCTGCACCCGGGTTCCTCGTTTCGTTTTCCAACCCTCCAATCCTTTTTGCCTGCTCGGCTTTTGTCCTTGTCGATTGGCGTTTTGAACCGCGCCGTTCAATCTTTTTCCGTTGACTCCTTATTGAGCTCGACACCCCTGCTGTGGTTCTTTGTTATCGCCATGGCCCTTGTGTTTTCCTGGTTCTTTCCCTTTTTTGGTTTTGCCTTGGGCTCCGGCACAATCACTTTCGCTTGCGCTGTAACGCAAGGTTTGCCCAATGGCGGATCTTTGTCTTTTCGTGATCACCCTTTCCTCGCCGGCTCCATGTTTTCGATTCGGTTTTCTTCGGACGCCGTCCCCGGACAACAATCCTTTCTCCGTTTCCGAAGTCGCCCCCTTTCGTTTGTCTCCTCACCCCCCCCAAACATTTTCGTACATAGCGTCCTTTTCTTTTCCCCCTACGGAGATTTTGTTTTTTTCTCCTCGGCGGCGCCCTCTCTCCTACGTCTTCAGGCAGTACTGTCCGAGTGTGGCCCCGAGAGCCGTACCCTTTACTACGACACCCTTTGCTTTTCTGGGGCTCTGCCCTCGTGTCCCTTTCCCGTGCACCCCCCGATTACGGATCCCTAACCCCTCCGTTTTTTATTTCTTTCTCACCTCGAAGCGCTTTTGCCGAATTTTTTTTTTTTTTTTTTCCCCTTGACGATATCGTGCTTTTGGATGGATGACTTATCTTTTTTTTTTCCCTCTGAATTTTGTCCGCCCCCCCCAACATTGTCGCCTTCGCTTTTTCAAACGCTGGGGGGCGTTTACGGCCTTCATTTCCCCCCCGTCTGGCGCTAAAAAAAAGGCTCGCCGCCTTTCCCTTTTTGGAATTATTTGTTCCCTTCCCAACAATTTAGACGCCGGTTTTTGAGTCTGCATCTTTATCTTTCCCCCCCTTTCGAAGACTTCCGCTTTCGATTTCAATTTCCCCCTTTATCCCCCCTGGGCCCACCCCCTTTCTTTTTTTCACGGACTCGCTTTTTGGCTTCCAGCAATGTCTACCTGCCTCCCCTCACTGACTACCTTTCTCCCCTCCTGGGAGGGCTTTGAATGCTATTCTGCTCCCCCCCCGCTTCCCCCCCCCACCCCGCCCTCCCCTTTTCCCGTTACTCACCCAGCCCCTTCTTTCCTGGAAGGTTCCTTTTTTTTCGGGGCTTTTTTTCCTTTCCCAAGGTACCGACTCCACCTCTTTCGACCCGTCCTCGTTGAAAGCTTTGTGGATTCAGCTTTTTGCTCAACAACATGGTTCCGGCGCTCAACTCCTCCCCCCCCCCGGTCGCGGGGTTTTTTCCCAGTCTTACGACCTTATTTTACGTTTTTCTTTCCCCCTTCACGTTGAGGCGTTGGACTCTTCAATTTTTTCGAGTCCCCCCCGTCCGCGAAGGCGTAAGGTCCTTTTTCTCTTTTCCCTCAGTACGCTTTTTCCCTGCACTACCCCCCCTCATGTGACCCCTTTACGGGCGTCATCGCAGGACATCTCCTTCTCAAAATTTTTTTTTGTTCCCGACCGCCTCTTCCCCACCTTCTTTTTTTTCCACTTGCCTTTTCTGGGCTGCCCCCTTCCTTTTCAGGACTTTTCCAAAACACGGACATTTCCATCAGTTCCCTTTCTTGTTCCACACGGATCTGCCCTTGAATCCGGACCCCCTTTGTCCCGCCTTTTCCCTGCTGAGTTTCAGCCACGATCCTGACTTTTTTCGACCAGTCTTATCCCTTGATTGCCGGGGGTCCCCCCCTGTGGGCTTTCTATTACCCTACGTCGGTTTGTCTTTCAAACGTTTCCACTTTTAACTTTTTTTTTTTTTTTTTTTGTACTTGGACAAAGGCGGCAATTTTTCCCCATTTCAAGTGGCTTCTCAATTCCTCCGGCTTCTACCCTCTTCCTTGTTGGCCCAAGCTTCAAAATTTTCAGGCTTGCTTTCCCCCCCTCCCCATTGCGGCCCATCACATTCCCCCGTCCCTCCTGTTCCTCAAGCCCCGGCCCCCCCCCCTGTTTTTTTCCCTTCCTTTTCATGCCGCCGTACGAACCTTCTTCCCCCGTCCCGGGTTGCCCACTTTTCACGCGAAAGTTCCGCACCCCCTTTTTTGGTTTTTCTTTTTTCTTTTCGTTCAATTTTTGCGATGCACTTTTTTGCCCCCCCCTCGAGTCGGCTGTCCCCTCCTCTGTTGCCTAGCATCCCCAACCCCCCAACCTCATTTCCCTCTGCAAACCTTCGGGTCTTTTTCCTTTTCCCCGACTTCCCCTTCCCGGGCAATCTCCCTTCAAACTTTGCGCGGATCATTCCCTTCCCCAAACCTGGTTTTTTTTTCCCTTCGATACTAAGTAACCGAGAAAACCGATGATTCTCAGCCCAGGATTCCCTCCCCAAAGTGACAACCCCCGTCCCTTAGTCCCCCAAGTCCTGTGTGCTCCCCTTTAGTCCCAGGCATTTTGCACGCTCTGCCCTCATAAGGCCTGCCCGTTTTGGCCCCCAGACGAAATGGTCCCTTTTTTTTTTCCGCGCCCCACGATGGTTTTTTTTTTTTCCCGCTAGGCAACTCCTTATTTTTATTCCCCTCCCTGCAGGGACGTTGTCGCACCCGCATGTTGACTCGCAACTTTTTCGAAACCTCCCTCTGCATTATAAATCAATTTTTCGCACACCTCTCCGACATGCTCTTTGCCCCATGTTTCCTGGCGCGCTCAATCAAGTCCCTGAAACATAAGGTTTCATTTCCTCCCCCCATGTTGAGCCCCGCTTGTTTCTGCATCGGATTCTGACAAACAATTTTTGGCTGAGTTTTTTTC
>Ga0179593_1392737_pt1 | contig 14864 bp, 21 predicted proteins | sample CZODoug2_1_08_16_FD_185931 | JGI IMG/M metagenome (GOLD analysis project Ga0179593, IMG submission 185931) | Vadose zone soil fungal communities from Angelo Coast Range Reserve, California, USA - CZODoug2_1_08_16fungal (PacBio error correction) | ecosystem: Environmental > Terrestrial > Soil >... | reverse complement strand
CCAGAGCTTCTTTTCCCCATGATAGTTTCTTTGACCGTTTTGGCTTAAAGTCGTGTTTCTTTTTAATCTTAAAAGGGCCCCCTTTACTTCATTTCTTGGTGTCCCTTTTTCCTTTTCCCTTTCCCCCATTCATCCCAAAAGGAGGCTGCTCCCTTAGCCCTCGCAGGAGCCTCTTCCCTGTAAGGTCCTTAAGGCATTCTCACTTAAACGTGGTGTGTTGAGCTACACAAGATCCTTTTGGGTGTGAAGTCTCTACCTAGCAAATAGAACATGGAGTTCCCCCCTTTTTGTGCCCCTGAAGCTGAGGATCCCGCGCATTTGTAGCCTTTATTCCAATATGTCGTTCACCCTTAATATTCTGTAGCGCCCCTTCGAACTACAAGCTACTTTTTTTGGTTTTTTCCTTTCTCCTTTTTCCAATTTTTCGCTCCTGCGGCCCTTCTCTTCACTTTCGTCTCCCTAATGTATCCGAGGCGTCCCGCCCCCTTCTAGCCTCCCGCTTTACATGTTGGAGCATCCCGTTCGTCCATGCGAATCCACATCTTTCACTCGGAATTTTACCCTCCCTCTAAGGCTCCACACCCAGTTCCCCTCGTTCTCCCCCACCGTCCCCTTTTATTTCAGTATTCAATGAATTGAGATGTTCCCCCCCCTGTTACTCTCTCCCCCCCATGCGTATCCTTATTTTTCCCCTTTTCCATCTGCCTTTTTCGATTGTGGGTCGACACAACCTGACCCTGTCTCTGCAACCCGACAATAGAACCTTTGTCTTTTCCCCTTATCCCGTGACTCCCCTTCCCTAGGGTTGGTTCTTAGTTTATCACGGACTCCGGTTTTTTTTTTGTTCAAGATTTCGATGAGAATCAGGCATAACTCACTTTTTTCGGCCTTGGCTTTGGTTCCCTGATATCCACTCCCCCTCGGTGACACTCCCCCTTCCTTCTTTGTTCTGTTTCCTCATAAACCCTGTTCGGACCCTGTTTCCTGGTGTGTTTCCCCTTGCCCCCTCCTTTGCAGCTTCCCTTCATTTCGCAATTTTTGAGCAAGCTAAAAACCTCCAGAATACCTTTCTCTTTCGTCATTGGCCCTCGTGATCTTCCGTTTGAAAACTCCCCGGACTGTCGTCTTCGTCCTTCTAGTCCCGTGCGTACCTACGCGTTCTCCATTCACCTCTAGGATGGACGATTTTTTCCTCTCTTCCCCCCACCCCCCAACAGGTGTCCTCCCTTTTGCGCTATGTCGTTATGTCAACAAGGATTTTTGTTTCCCTATTTCATTTCCGCTAATAGTCCAGGACAAGCTCCCTCTTGGTCTTCCCACTGCGTCCTCTTTCTTTTCCTTTGATCCCCCCCCATATATTTTCGCTGAGTATACCTTAAGTTTCGTAGTTTTTCAAATGAGTGCCCCTCTTGTCCTTTTCTTTTCATCGTTTTTTTGAAGGTGGGTTGACCAAACAATGCTGTTTGACTTCGGACCCAGTTTACTTTCAGAGTTTGGGTGATTTTTGCCGCGGTCGCTGTTTTCCGTTTGTCTATGTTTCTGGCTATGTCACGACCTTCCTAATATTTTGACCTTTAACAATCGTTCGACTCTTTTCCTTTGAACGGCCCTTTTACTCACCACCTTCCATCCCAGCCATAAACACCCTCCTGCCTCCCATTACTGTAGTCTTTCTTACGTGGTTTCTTAACTCTTTTAGGTCCGTATATTCCGTATTTCTCCTTAGGAAAGATTTTGATTTAGTATCTATTCGCTACCTTTCGTTCCTCCCCTCCTTTTCAGCGGAAATCAAAGATCATAGCCTCCTCCCCTCTCCCCGCCACTCCTTTTCCCGCTAGACAAACTTCTTTGCTTTCCCCCACCTTCCCTCATCGTGCTACTTTTCTTCCTTCTTTCTTAGCCGCTTTCTTGAGTTTTCTCTAATGTCCCCCCCTTATAACTTTTGACGCCTTTTGACCAGTCAAATTTCCCGCAAGATCTCTCTGTTTTATTTCTACCGTGAAGTTTTTCCCAATCATTGACTTTCATCGCTTTATCCGGATTCTTTTCACTTGACTCCTTTGCTCGTGTCGTACAACAGTTTAAAAACTCCCCCTTCCGACTTTCCTTTCTTCTGGTGATGCCTGACCACGAGGGTACGATACCGGAACCCCCTCCTCACACACCCTCCTTTTCACACGCGTCCGCCCCTTATGGACTCCCTTCCAGCTTCGGTAGTCCTCCGTTGCGTTATGTTCCCCCAGCCCCTTGGAAATAATGTGCAATCTCTCTCTTTCCATCCCCGTTTTTGTTTTTTCTTTCGATGGACCCCCCTCCCTATTTTATACTGTCAAGGTGCCAATCCCCACCCTACGACTACATATTTGTATGTCTGGCTTAGCGTGCCCAAAGTGAGTAGGTCCTTGAGCGTCTTACTGTACTTCTTTATCCCCGGTTTTCTTTTCCCCCCAGAGCTGCAAAGCGTATTGTTTTTCCAATTTATTTCTTACGCTGCGCATTCTTCTGTAAATCCCCAAGATTCTAAAATCCATCTGCTTTACCTTCTTTTCACCCCTTAAAATCTCTTTTCTTTTCCCCTCAAAAGGCGTCACGTCCTTTTGCATATCTCCATCCACGCCCAAGGGCTATGCTACAGACAAGGAGGACTCAACCCCGTGACCATTATTGGTAATCGCCGTTTTTCCCCAGTGATAGCGTGCTCTGTACCTTAACTTCTCAGCATCCTTCTTTTTGCCCCTTACGCTCCAATATGGACCGTACCGGTCTTAAATTAACTCCTGTTGTTTTTACCCGAACCTATATTACGTGTCAATCCCCCCCTCTACCCATTTCTTCCCTGAATTCCGCCCTTTTCAGTAATGGAGGGCGTCTTCTATGTACTTGATGGCCTCCCCCGCCGTTCTTAATGCTATAAGTTGCTAGTTTTAATTATAGACCACACTTTGATGTAAACCTCCACATTTCTTCCCCTCACCCCCTCCTCCCCTCCCTTCCCATCCCCCCCCTCTCTTCCCCACTCACCTACCCCCTCCCTTCCCCTCTATCCACTTCCTCCCCTTCCCCTCTCCTTCATCCCCGTTCCCCCCTTCCCACCAAAATCCTCCTGCTTTTACTTGCCCCTCTCTCACTCCCTCTCTTCTCCTTAACCCCCACCCTCCCCACCTCACTCCACTCCCTCTCCCTCTCCTTTCCCCCTACACCCCTGCGCCCCTTCCCTCCATTCCGTCCCTTCTCTCTCCCCCAGCCTTCGTCTCCTCTTCCGCCTCCCCAACCCCCCCCCTCCCTCCTCCCCGCTACCCTTTCTCATATCACCCTAACCCCGTGCCTCTTCCCACACCCCTCACCCCTCCCACGCTTACCCAGTACCTCCCCCTTCTCCCCCTCTCCTCAACCCCCCAGCACCCACATACCCCACCCCCACCGACCTATTCTCTTTCCTTCTTTCCCGCTCTCCCTTATCAGCCCACCCCCCTCCCAACCCCGCACCCTCCGCCATCCCCTCCCTCCCGCGACGCCTTTCCACCCACCCCCCCACTTCCCTTCTCCCCGCTTTACTCCCTCTATACTTCCTCTTCCCTCCCCCTTCCCTTCCACTCTACTTCCCCCACTCCTTGTTCCACTTTCCCCTTGTCTTCTTCACCTGGTGGCTTTATTCAACCCCCCTTCCTCCTACACCCTCCCCTTCTTCTCCCTACACTTCTCATCCATCGCCCTCCCTGCCCCCCCCCCTTCGTCCGTCTCTCCCGCAACCCCTTTCCTACACTCTCCCCTTTCATGTCCCTTCTTACGCTCCCAACACCCCTCCCTGTCCCCCTCCTTTCTCTCCTTATCACCCCCCGCCCCACGATATATACCCCTCCCCCTCCCCAACACCCCCTGCCCCCCCATTCCCCCCGTCCACCCCTCAATTTTCTCCCCCCCCCCCCCTTCCCATCACTCTTCACTCCCTCATCACCTCTCCCTCTCCCCATCATCCAATCTCTCTCGTCCTTATTCTGTCTTTCCCCCCCTTTCACCTCTATCTTTCCTCCTCTTTATCCCCCCCGTCTCTCAGCTCTTCCCTTTTAACCTCTTTCTTTCCTACTTCCCTTTAAACCTCACCCCCCCCCCCCCCCACTCCCCCTATTCTCCCCACCCATCCCTCTCTCCCACCCACCCCATCCCCCCCCCTCTCCTGTCCCCCTCTTTCCCACCCCTCTCATTTTCCTCCCCCCCCCTCACCTCTCGTCCTACTCGCTCCCCTTCCACCCTCCCTCCCGCCTACCCCCCCTACCCCTCTCTACCTCCCCCCTCTCCTCTCACTCCCTCACCCCGTCCCCCTCCTCCCCTCCACCTCGCCTCCCCACCTACTATCCTCCACCCTCCTCCTCCCCCACCCTCACTGTCCCCCCGTCTCCTCATTCTCTTCCTCTCTCACTCCCTTTCCATCTACCTGCTTCCCTCTCCCCCCCTTTTCATCCCCTACTTTCCTCCCATCCCCCCATTTCCATTCCACCCATACTTTCACCCCCCCCCACCATCCCCACACCCCCCCGTATCCCCTCCCCTTCCTCCACCCCCGCATCCCCCTCCTGGACTCTCCCCCTACCCCCTCTTCAATCTTCCTTAACCTCCCCCCACCCCTATCCCCCCCCTCCTTTTTTCCTATTCACGTCCTACCCCCCCCCCTTCTCCCCCTCTGCCTACTCACCATTTTTGTCTATACATCTCCCCCTTTTACACCCACTCCCCCCCCACCCCCTCCCCCCCCCCCAACCTCCACCCATCACTGAATTCCTTGTTCCACGCCCTTTTACCATAGACCCTTACCCCCCCCCCCCCCATTATACCTCTTCCTTCCGCATGTCACCCCCACCCCCTCCCGTTCCCTTCCTTCTCTCTTTTCCTGTTATTCCCCCTCCCCCTCTTCCCTCTTTCCTCTTATCGCCTCCCCCCTCATACCCCCCATCTCCCCCCCCCCCAATCTCTGTTAAGTCCTTTTCCTTACCTCTCAGCCCCTTCCCCCACGTCACCCCACTCCCTACCCCCCCATCCCCCCGCTCATCTTCCTCATCTCTTCCGTCTCTTCTCCTCCCGCCCCTTTCATTGCTCTCCCCCACTCGCCCACCCCGGTTCCCATTCTTCCCTCTCTACACTCCCCTCTTCCCCTTCCCTCTCCCCCCCAAGCCCTTCTCCTTTCTCCCTCTCCCTTGTCTCCCGCTTTTCGTACCCACACCCCCCGTCCTCTGCCAGGTCAACCCTCCCCTTTTCTTTTCTTACCTATCCCCCCCACCCCCCCCACCCCCTCCCCCCATTTACTCCTTCCCCCTCCCCTCTCTCACCACCCTCGAATTCTAGCCCCGTCCGACCTCCCCTTCCCTCACCCTACACTCTCCTTCCTCTCTGACCCTCCTCCTCCCTTAATACTCTCACCGCTTCCCCCCGCACCACGCCTACCTACCCCCTACACCTTCCCACTTCCCCCCCTCTCCTCTCCCCACAAACTTTTCCTCCCCCCCACTTCTTCTCCTCCTGCCTCCCTCTATCCTTTATCCACTTTCCTTCGTTCTTACCCCTTCCCTCCGGCACCTACGACCCACCCCCACCTCGCCCCCCCCCCCCCTCCTCCCCATCTTTCCCCAGACCGATCCTCCCGCCCCCCTCCCCCGTTTCCCTATAAGAATTCACAACCATCACTCAACTCCTTCTCCCCGCCTACCCCGGCACCACCTCGTCCCACTACCTACGTACTCCTGTTTACCCCCTCCAGTGTTCCTTCACTCCTCACATCCCTCTTCTATTCCCCTCACCATCTCCACCTCTCCTTTCCGTCCTCACCTCCTATCCTCCCCGCCCCCTCCCCCGTCCACCCTCTACCCCTCCTCGCCCTAAACATACCCATTATCTCTTTGTCCCCCTGCTACATCCCTTATCACCCTCACTCCCCCCTATTCCCACCCCCCTCTCCCTTTCCCGCCTCTGACCACTTTCCTCGCCTCATCTTCCCTCCCCCCTCTCCTTCTTCTCCCTCCCCTATCCCTCACTCCCCCCTCTCCTTTCGTCCCATACTCTCCCTTCACGCCCTCTCCTCCGCACCTCCCTCCCACGACCACCCCCTCCCCACCCCCCTCCACCCCCCTCTCGCCGCTTTCCCTCTCCTCCTCTCCCACCTTCCTCGCCCTCCCTTCTCCCCCCTTCCCGATCCCCATCCTTCTTTGGGTCCGTTCGTGTCCCCAACCCGTTTAACCTCTTTTTTTTCACTTTTTTCCCACAAGCGAACTGTTCCCATCCCCAACAACTCCTTCTCCTTCCCACCCCCTTTTTTTCACACCCCCCACCATGTAAAAACATGTTTTACCCTTCAACATTCAGCTTTCCACAAAGATCACAAAATTTGTGTTCCTGGCCTCTCTCCTCTTCCTTGTGGCACCCCTTCAACTAGAACTATACTCGGTTTTACCTCCCCGCGCTCTTTTTTTTAATGCTGGAAAATTGTCCAGAATCTGCAGTCAACACCGCCTGAAACTCCCTCCCTTCCGCTAAAGGTCCTCCCAGGTGTTTTTTTGCAGAGGCCAATTCGTATCGACGCTTAGCTAAACGGTCGGGCCCTATGTCTAGACCTTTCGGTCCTCCCTAACACAGAAACCGTCCACGGGTTTCCCTTTTTTCAAGACGACTATCAGGTTTTCCAACATGCCGGATCCTCCCGTAATTCGATGTTTTGTGTATATTGTGTCCACATTTCCCCTTTTTTACCTGTATGAGATTTTGCACTTCAGATTCAGAACAGTTTCGCAGTTTTAAGGGGGGGCAGGGGGAACATAAAGCTTAAGTTAAGAGAAGGTTGGATTTGTACCTTCTGGTTCTTTCATATCGTCCAAAGTCACGGTTTTCCCGTGATTTTGTTAGTGAAGACTCGATATATTCACCCACCCCCCTTCCCTTCGAGTCTTTCTCTCATTTCCTACGAACAAACCCCTTGGTCATGGATTACTTTTCTATTTGAAATTAAAACTCCACCTCTGGGTATCCCCGCAAGGTTGCATCTTACCCCAATAAGGGGTATCCTTCCCCCCCCCCCGACCCTGTACTGCCGCTTGGGCCCTCTCGTCGGAGAAATTGATAACAAATGACATCACCCTCTTTCTCTTCATAAAGCCCCCTCCCTGCCCCTGGGGGTAAATATTTGCCGTATTTTCTTTTCCGATCAAGTCTTTCTTCCCTTTCGATTGTCCAATTTTTTTTTGATTGCATGATAGCCGGAGTCATTTTAGGTAATTTTTTTCCGTCGGCAATCTAGTTTGCATTACATGTCGGGGTCTCCCCTCCTTGGCCGGCATTAGTGATGTAAGTCCGACCCCAAGTCTCCCCCCCCCCAACGGTATTTGCCCATGAGTCAATTATTTCTAGGTGCTGCGCCCCCACCGCTTCCGAATATCTTGTCAATGACTCAATACTCTTCCTCCCTCGTAATCCCCCTCTTTTTTTCCCAGGGCAAACAAATCGTCCTACCTTGTTTCACTGCTTTGTCGTTGGGCTTTAGTCGACCTCTTTTTATCAACCCAAACACTTTTCATTGGGTCTTATTCAATCCTCCGGACGGTCTTCTTTCCCCTTTTTTTGAGAGAGCCTTCTGGTTAACTTGTCCCTTCAGAGGGCCCTAATCCCTCCCTTCCTTGAAGTTTCCAACTTTTTACAAGCTCGGCTTAATCCCCCCCAACCTGCAATAACTAACTCACTCCTTTATTCTCTCTTTCCTCTCTTTTTTTTTCTCTCGATGAAGATCTCTCTGCATTCTGTTATTTTTTTTATTGCCTCGTTGGCCATCTTAGGGCAAAAGGCCCCATGCTGACTTTTTCTCTTTAGTTTTCCTTTTTCCCTTCCCCCATTTCCCTGATTTAAAGGAGGCGCTCATTTGGAGTTTTTGCCCGTCCTTGAACCTTTCGTCGGAAGGATTTACTGGATCCCCCCTTTCCCAGGTTTTTTTTTTTCACACCCAGGTGAGTACATATTAGGAGCCCTCTCTAGCTAGAACCGGCGGACGATTTTTTTTCCCCCTTTTTTTAAGGAGATTCTTCGTGTCAGACCTGTAATTTGAGTAATTTGTACAATATAGGATTTAGTTAATAATATCCTTTTTGCGCCCCCCGCAACTAGATTAACCCCCATTACCCCCCCCCCCCCCTAAGTGTTTGTTATTAACTTTCTTCTTCGCACACTCTTCTCTGTCCCCTTCTTTCTTCCCCCTTCTCTTGATCGCGGCGAGTGGGCACGAAGCGAAACTATCCCTTCTTAGCATCCCGTCGGGCATGCGAATCCACCCCCGTCTTTTCACTCTCCTTTTTTCGCCGCTGCTCCGGAAACTCCCACCGGGCCCTCCTCCCCCACGCCAGTCCTAGAGAGGACTGATCTGTTCCCAGGTTTTTTCCCTTTTAGCCTAGTGAGTATGTCGTTAGAGGGGAGGCCGTACAGGTTCTGATTTGGTTTTCTTACCCCACCCCCGGATTTTGACCTGTTACGATTGACACCTTTTCCACAAGAGCCCTCTTTTTTTGAGATATTAGGTCGTATCCATCCCAGTACCTAGGGGGGGTGTGCGTTTTCCTCTGCTTGAGCTCACATCTCGCAGGGGAGGGGTGGTGTGTTCACGATTATCGTCCTCGTGAATTTTTTTTCCCCCCCCATTGCATCAAATCCCTTTCTCCTTACATTGCGGTAACTGAGAGCCCAATCAGGCGACAATCAACAGGACCTCTGCTTTTCCTCTCCCCCCCCCCGGGCTTTCGGCAACGGCTGCATCGGCGGGTCATGTTACCAACCTCCTCTCTCCGATCGTGCAATTTTTTTCTGCCCCCCCAGCTCACCAACAGCGAATTAAGGATCGTAGCATTAGGTTTTCGTATTCTTGCACCCCGTCTTCCCCGGATTCTGGTTTTTTTTCTACGACATTTCCCGGCCCGTGCGGACGCGTTCTCCCACCTGCTTCGTCTTTATTTATTATTCTACCATTTGCCTCCCCCACCACAACTGTTAGTGAATCCTTTTTGCAGTCTCTCATATTTTTTTCACACAGTCCTTTTTTCTTCTCTCTTCTTTTAACTAATTAGCCAGATCGCGTGTCGGGGATGTACCTCAGCCTAGTCCCCCTTTGTGGATCCACCTTTATTACTTAGATGCCTTCTACACCCCTTTCTCTTTTTTCCCTAGTGGACTAGGAACGCTTCAATGATTCCGTTTTTTTTTTCCACCGTGTTTTGTTTTTGACCCCTGTCCAAATGATGTTTGAAGTATAAGGAGGTTGGGTTACCTTATTTTGCCGCGTTCTGTCTTTTTTTTCCAAGTTCTTCTCCTGTTTTTGCCCGGTCCTATGTCCACCCCTTTTTCCCCTTAATAATCTTTACATTATTATCGTTTCCCTCTTAGCCCCACTTCGTAGAACGGCTCTTAATCCATACCTTAAAATATAGACTCCCCCCTCCCCTTATTTCTAAAAGCCCTGGTTCTTTCCCCCCCCCGATTTTGGAAGTATAAGGTATCTATCAGTTACCATCCTTTGCACCTGATTATATTTCATTACCTTTATCTTCCCCCATCTTCCTTCTTTTACCTTCCCCGAGGCCATCGAAGTTTATCAGTTGCCCCCTCCCGTACCGCCTTCCAAACGGCCTGATACCAATTCTCCTCCCCGTTCCCCTTTCCTCCTACTGTTTTCCTTCCTAGGCTTTTGGGTTTGGCTATAAGGCATATACTGTGAATTCCCCTTGGAATGCCAAGACAAAATCGATTGATCTCTTAGTAACATCCTTGGAAAAACATTTTCTTTTTTACTTCGAGATGGGATTCAATATGTGAAGACAAATTAAGGGCTGTCTGGTCGAATAATCGGACATCTAACCCCAGTACTCTTCCTCTTTCTTGATTCCCCCCTCTCCAAAAATTGGTGATAACTGACCATTTTTAGTCCAGGGACCATAACGCTCACTTCTACAATTACGCAGTGTTAACACGCGTAAGCCTAGCCTCCATCCCATCTTGTTTCTCCCTGTTCTGTGACTACAGAGACATTTTTACCCACTTGTGACATCTTTCTCCGTGGTTTTTTTTTTATGAGAGATGCATATGGTCCTAGTCCCCTTTTCCCCGTCCCTCCTCAGTCGACTTACCCTATTTTGTGTAGTCGTAGGGGCTCGTTTTTCCCAATTTTTCTATTTCCTTCCTTTGATGTTATGGTCATGCCCCTTTCTGTCTTCCCTGTTTTGCTGCAGATCCTGAGTCCCTTTCCTTCATGTTTTTTTCTTGTCCCCTTTATGTCCTTACTTACCTTGCGCATGATTTCAGTTCACATTCTCCCATACATATAAGCTACCAAATCAATATCTTTTCTGACTAATATTCAAACTTTTCTTCCCCTTTTTCTTCTCTGGCCCTTCCCCCAAACTGTCACTTCCTTTGCATTCCTCCCCCGCAGAAGCGGGCCTTAAGGAATCACCCCCGTGAGGCTGGAAGTGTCAAGAAAGTGTAGAGTGGTTCAACCTTCCCCCCTTTGGTTTCAAGAGGCACAGCGTTGCTGAAGGAATGTCCCCCGCCTCTATACTTTCCTTTTTTCTTTACCTACGCCTGAACGTGTTCTGACTCTAAAGTACTTAAATCTAACATAAATGTGTACCCCTCTTTGGGTACCAAGTTTACTATCATACCCTTCTATACGCCTCCCCCCCTTCTTCCTACGACCGGAGGCTCCAAGTCTGGCGGTCTTTCTTTTTCGTTATATTTCCTGTGTGGAAACCAGTTCTAATACTCTATCCGTTCTGCTAATTAAATGATAACCCATTATTCCTTTTCCTTGCCTTTCTCCCCTACACCCCCCGCCCACGCCGAAGGCCCCCAACATAGCAGAACTTTTAACACCCCCCTCCCCTTCCCCTCTCCTCCACCCGACCTTTTAATAACCACCCAGGAAAAACAGAAAAATAATTACCCTTTTATTTAATCCAGCTTTTTTTCAAAAAACGATCCCCCATGTTGCTTTTCTAAGCCTTTCCTCCATTTTTTCTCACCTTACCTCTTCCCTCAGCACGCGTTCCCCTCCCCACGCGCGATATCTTGTTTTTCAATTCCGGAACAAGGACAGACTAGCAGAAAACTTGGAAATATTCTCTGACCCTCTTCCCCCCCCTTCTTCCCCCCCCTTTTTTTTGTGGCTCTCTTGGAACTAGATCATCGCGGACCGTTATGGCCCCGCGTCGTCCCCCCCCCGATCTTTCGAGCGCCTCCCCGAACCACGTTTTTGATTTTGCGGAATACGACTATCACTGGGCCAAAGCCTCAGATGATTACTCTTGTTTTGGTTCCTTTGCCTCCCCAACAATGCTCAAATTCGTACTAGCGAGATTTCCACTCCTATTCCTAACCTTTTGAATGAATGGTTGGTGATGATTGACCAGAAAGGACTTCAGCCGTGATTTAATCGGAGTAATAGTTTGCCCCCCCTTCACGAGCCCTCGGATTGCCCTGCCCTCCTCCGCACTTCTTGAAACCCCACCCCCTTCGAGATTTTTTAGCTCTGGAAAAGTAAGCACACACCACTAGGTCTGTCTTCCTTTCCTCCCCGTGAACCTCCCCCTAACATTCGGGCTAGTGTTTAGTTGGTTGCATTCCCAAAGGTATCCTTTGTGTATACGAAATCCAACCCTTGGCATTTACCCCCCCCCTTCCTCTACTCCCAGACCGTTTAGAGGCTATCACACATTTCCCTCTCCCTTATTCCCTTATTATAATAAAAAGGTTTTTTTATTTTTTCCACTATCCCTTTTAGTGGCGTGTCCGGATACGGCGAGTAAATTCTCTTGCATTTTTAGAATCAGTTCTTTTCTCGTGACCTTGGTCCCGTAGGTCTAGGCTTAATTCTCCTAATCCCCCCCCCCTTTCTTAATAGGTCAGTGTCCTCAGAGTGGCCAGCGTGAACCGTCCCTTCGCGAAGCCAAGATCAACCCCACACTTGTACTTTTTGGCCCTGCTTTCTTTTCTGAGTTTCCCAAATGCTATTAGCAATAGACTCCCCTTTAAATACATGACTCCCCCTGAATGTCTGAAACGAATCCCCTTTTCCCCCCCCTCTCCCCGGGCACACAGTCTCCACCAGGTTTTATAGGGGTCTAGCTCTCAGCGCGTTTCCCACCCCCCCCCACCTCCTGTTCCTTCACTTTTAAATCAGGACTAGGTTCTCTTTTCTTGCTCTATAGCGTCCTTTGGATCATTATGGAACTGTCCCTTTTAGTACTATCTTCACCGTCCATCCTTCCTCCCCCTTTTGAACACCTCAGACGCTTCCAGCCAATTCAATCACTACTCCTTTCAGATTCTTTACTACTCTCTTTACTATCTCCCCGTTGGTTTTTTTCGATCTCTGATCTCTCGCTGCTGAGTTGGGGTCTTATCTCCTAAGGTTTTTTCCCAAACCGTCCCCCCCACCGGTTTTTTCTTAATTATAGTCGCTCTCATTTTCACCGTCCATCGTCCTCTAAACTTAGGCTGCTAAAGCACTCTCCTGCCAGCTAACCCTTTGTACTGAATTCTTTTTTAAGGCAGTGCCTGAAAAGTTTTTTTTTAACACCCTTGGATCCGCTCTTAAATATCCCCTCATCCACCTTGAAGTGGATAGGATTGTGGGCCCCTTAAGAGTGAGGCACTGAGCGTTTTCCTGCCGGTCGTTTACCTTGTAGTAATTTAGTTTTCATAAGTTAGTTATACTCAAATGTCTCCAGTTTTAGCACAGATTAATTAAAATACAACTGTGTTGGTCTCCCCTTGTCTCCTCCCACCAATTAGCTGCACCGGCAAAGTCGTACCACAAGGATCGATGCGCGTTATAGTGAAAAGTACATCTCTCTGCCTCCTAACTTCCTTTACACAAGGCTCTGAAGACTAATCCCCCCCACCCCCCGTCTTAACGTACCGCATTACCGTCACCCGCCCCCCACCGTAAAATAGGTGATCCCACCTCCGGGTAGATGGACAGGGGAATATCTCAACCTTTTTTTTCACCCTCTGGACCAGGTGGGTTGTGGTTTTAGATTTACTTACATGCTGAATGGTTAGATTGTTTTATTGCCCCCCACCGGCTTTCCATGCTGCAGCCGCACTTTTACCGAAACGCGGGTGCGGGAGTTTATGTCCCTATCACACTCCGACTACATTTTCCTTGGTTTTTTATTTCTCCCTTTCTCTCCCTTCCTACGTGAGGGGTTTTTGTACCGATCTTCTCTTCATCTTTCTTCCCGGACATCAAACGGGCGGCATGGTTTGTTCCTTACTTCAATTAATGTACCCTAAACCACTAATTCCACGTTTTCATCCCTCCCCCCCCCCCCCCCCAGTTCCCTCTCATGTTTTCTGCGTTGTTAATGCCAATCGAGTCTATCCAGAAATTGTCCAACAGCGAACCCCCCACATCCCCGTTGGCTCTTTCGATTTTGACTATGACTTAGTATTCCTTGCGTGTTGAATTTGACAACCCCTTATTCTCTGGTTCGTCTTTTCGTAACGCACTTACACAATATTTTCATCCCTTTCTCCCTTAACGTAGATTGACTACCCCCCCCTCTTCCAATCCCAACAAAAAAAATTGGTGAGGAATCTTTTTTTTTCCCAGCTCGTTTCGAGAATATGTTCTGGTAGACCTTCTTTTTCCGCTTATTTCTCCCCCCTTAGCTTTAGTGCGTCTTGCTCTGTAATTCTTTTTCTCAATAGGTTAAGTTTATCACTAATCTTTCTTTTTCGATTCCCTCTCCCAGTTTTTGGATCGTTTTAAAGCATGATAGCCACCTTTCATTGATTTTCATCTTTTTTTGACATGTTGGGGGTATTACAATGCTTGCCTTATGGTCCCTTAAGTGAGTGTGTCTTTTGCACGGTTAGCATGCCTTGCTAATGTTTTCCGGTTCGATAGTTCTTACTACTTGTTTTTTTATAATTTCCATGCAGAATATCTGCCCCCCAAAATTCTGGAAGTGTTATCCTCACCTTCCCCCATCCCGTGTAAAATAACCAAAGCCGCCCTTACTAACCTCCCTCCTTCTTTTGGGAGAGGATATTCTTTCCCGTGCCTCTTTTAGTCCCTTTATTTTTTAGTAACCTTAGTTACCCCCATAGGGAACGCAGGTTCTTCGCTTCCTCCATTATCTACCTCCCTTTTTTCCCTCTGCGTAAAGTCCCACTCTTTTTTGACCCCATTATGCTCGCTGCAAGTTATCGCAGCAAATCCTCCTTTCCCCAAAACCGGAATGAAGGCCCCACCTCAGATCACTGATGTCGGTTCCCCTCCCCCCTCCTCCTTCCCTTAATTCTCTCCACGTCTGAGTGGGGACCCCCTCACCTTATAGTTTCTATTTTTTTTAAATGCTCAGTCAAAGATAATCTCCTGTTTCCTTCTTTCTCCGTTCCCTCCTCCCTTCCTCCCTCTCTTCTCCCCTCACCTCCCCCTCCTTTCCTCCCTAATCTTCTCCTCTTACTTTCCTTCCACCCCTATTTTCCCTTCTCCCCTCCCTTCCACTCTCCCTTCATATCTCCCCTCATCTTCGGATTCGTCCCCTCCTTCTTTTCCAATGCCTTTTTCCTTTTAGTTATTTTTTTACCTCCGTTTACCCCCTCTCCTCTTATCTTTTATTATACTCTGTACTGAACCCTGCTAAGGTTTTCTTTCTCTGGAAATATTTTTACCCCCCCCTCCCCGTACCTCCTCCTTATTCTGCATAAACCAATGTGACCCAGACCTGTAACCGACATACCTCTTCCCCCTATAATACTACCCCACGATCCTCCCTCCGAATACCCCCCCCTAGTTCTAATTTTTTTCTTTGCACTGACCCTGAGATCGTGACATTTTG
>Ga0179593_1378728_pt1 | contig 14864 bp, 7 predicted proteins | sample CZODoug2_1_08_16_FD_185931 | JGI IMG/M metagenome (GOLD analysis project Ga0179593, IMG submission 185931) | Vadose zone soil fungal communities from Angelo Coast Range Reserve, California, USA - CZODoug2_1_08_16fungal (PacBio error correction) | ecosystem: Environmental > Terrestrial > Soil >... | reverse complement strand
TGACTCTCCCCCCTCTCTTGGAAAAAGAAGCCCTTTTCTGGCACGATGCCTTCAGCTACGGCAACCCCCCTCTTTTTCCTGGAGGTCTCAAGACCCCCCCCACTGTCTCCTTTGGGCCGTCCGGATTGGCTTGCTTGAATTCGTTGGCTGCCCTCCCTTTTTGTTCTGTTAGCAGCAATATGAGCGTTTACCGACCTGAATCGAGATTGAGTTCCCATTATTGTAAATTGCCCGAGCGGAATATGTATGGCTTTCTTGAGACTTTTTTCCCTTTTCCCCTTTCTGCCCCATGAGGATCGGGACAACACCACGATGCCTCAATCGACCGAACTTGCGATTAACAAAGGCCTTTAGTACCCGAAAGGCTCAGCTTACTTATCTCTTCCCAAATGCGCACTTGAGGTGAGGATGGTAAAGTCCGGCTCCTTCTTTATTTCTCGGCCTGTAGCCGCCTTTTATTAGCTTCGGTCAAGATGCCGCCGGCGCGCTGTATTCTTAACAAAAGTACCATTGGAAAGCGCACCTTATTAAACTTAGAGTTGGGGTATTTGCATCACGACCCGGCCAATTCACTTTCACCTCTTCGAAAAGGGACGCGATGTATGAGTTGACACCTGTTCGCTATTGACCCCCGCTGACAGAGGGCATCCGTTCCCACATGTTAGAAGATCAGAGCCGAGTGTTTTTTCAAGGCCCCTTTTTCCAATTGAAATATCATTAAATCACCGTTCTTCTAAAATTCGGTTTAGAACTGTTAGCAGGCAGTTTGCTGTGGGTTTGCATTTATGCTTGATCCAGTCAGTTTGCCCCCCCTAGATGTAAGGACTTGCCCCCCCCTCTTTTTTGAAACATCGATCGAGCTTCCTCACAGCATGAGATTGAAAATGTACCATGCCATTTCTTCCTTCGGCCTTCGTCCCTCCTGAATACTTAGATTTTCCTTTCCGGTTAGCGCTTCTGTATCTGCCTTCCAATGCCTCCCCTCATTTCCCGATGCTGACATTTTCTATAATCGGAGAGTCACCCTTTCCCTAAACCTGTCCCCCCTTCCGTCCGCGCTAAGGTTTTGCCCTTCAACTTTTACTGCGCGTTATGCCTCGTCTAAATATTTTCTGTGTTCCGGGAATTTGACAAGAGGCCCACCCTTCCCTCCCAGATTTCTTGACTCTTCTCCCCCGAAATTTGCCAAAAAACTGACCTCGTTCAGTCATGTTCTATGCAGAAGCCTTCCCGGCACCCCTTTGACGTTTCTTCAGTCATCCCCCCCGGCTCCGTGGAGCATTATTGTTCCTTGTACCCACGATTGCCTCCTGGTTCGTACCAGTTCGCGTGAGATTAAGATTTGTTCTAGTGTGTATTCACCTTTGATAATTTTTAATACGGCAAAAGATACCCCGCCAGAAGAGCAAGAGATTTTCCCTGAAATCGCGGCCGCTCGTTTAACGTACGCTGCCCAACACCGGAAAGGTGATACGTTTTTATGTTCCGGGTCGCCGCTGGGGAAATGCCCGCTTTCTCTACCGAAAGCGATACCAACCCCGATATTTCCTGCTTCTAAGTCCTAGGATCCCGGTTGGTGACGCGCTCTCGCTGCTTTTTGAGAAGAGCGATTCTCTCCCGCCGCGGTATTGGCGGGTCTTACGCCGGACTAGAGCTCGTAACACTAAGTTCTTCCGGCTGACGCCCTGACCTTCAGAAGATGACGCGTAGTTTTTTCCCTTTTCATGGCAGATCTACGATTCAAGGAATTTTAGTCGTCGGAACCCTTCCCTTTTTGAAAATTTTAAAGCGTGGCCGATCTCCCTCTTTTTCTTTTTCCCTCCTCTTTTTTTCTATCTTAGACCCCCCCTGGCTTCCCCCGCTCAGGTCAGGAGAGGTCCTCAAGCCTGAACGAATGCAGCGCTTTCCTGCTCTTTTGGGCTTTTCCAGCCAGAGTCTTGCATTCGTCAGTCCCAGGAGCATAACGGCGTTTCTCCTCCTTTGAGTTTCTGCGTAAGGCAGTCCAATAGTGCCTCCCTTTACAGTTTTCTTGATACCGCCCTCCAGCAACTTCGAGCGGATCCAAAATTCTTCCATCTTGCTGCCATCTCTTCTCCCTTGGCCTTATGTATTTATGAACCCTTTCTAGAAGCGACCAGGTTGGCCCCAGGTCGCTGACCCTTCTCTTGCGCCGCCTGTTTCATGATACCCGTTCTCACCCTTTGCCTTTTTTTTATCCAGATGTGAGACCATTTTGTCAAACACGATTGTCAGCTCTTGTTTATCGGTTGGATTATTTTCTCAGACACAAAGTTGAATACACCTCGCTCCTATCGCTGAGTTTCCCTGACCCTGCGAGATGTGGCCAATCCAGTTCCGAGCATTACCCCCCCTTATCCGGTCCCTGCCCCGTGTTGCGGACATACATTACGCCAAACTTGTTTTTTCATCTTATGCTCCTACGTGCCACCTGGCATGGGACTGACCGGTCCGTGCTTTTTTTTTGCAACCTTCTCTCATCGATCCCTTGATCTGCGTCTTCCCGGGATGGGCTTTTTAGTTTCCCCCCACACAAACCGAGGATGCATCCTTCCCCCAATTCTATTATCTTGGAATCCCATTTTGGAGCTTTCAAACTGGTTCTCCTTTTCAACCGGCTTGCGTTCCCTTCGTGAATCCCATGTTTAAGCGATTTTTTGATCCCATCCCCTCGTCGGGCCGTGTCAGTTTTTTTTAAGTGAAGATCCCCAGCCCTCTCGCTCCTCTAGGCGTACTACAGGCTTCATCGGGCGTTTACCGTAAAAGTTCCTCACGCGTAATTTCTACAAGAAGTCTCCCACTGATACCTCTCCGCACCACTCGTTCCCTTTTGGATCCACCATTCATTTTTTCCTGATTCCCACCAACCTTTCTGCCATAACCTTCCCTTTTTTTCCCTAAACCTTTTCACTGTCGAGCCTTCGGAAGTCTCTTCCTTTCTTCCGGCCTTTTTGCTTTTCCTTCCACCTTTCCCCTTCACGTCCCCGCGATTGGCCACCCCCGCTGCCGATCTTAACCAATCGCTCCGAGTCTTTTCGCCTGGATACTTTCCCGAGTCTCCCGCGTGGTTTTCTTCTTCTTCGTCGGTCTTTTCCTTCGGGCTGAGAAGCCTTCCCCCCCGACTCGGTCGGCTTTTGAGCGGTACAATAAGGTTTCTACGGTGTGCAGTCAACGAGGCTTAGAGAGTTCTTCTTTCATATCCTCCCCCCTACCCTTTTCTCGACCCTCCTCGACCATTCTTACCTCCCTCTTTTATCCCATTTCTGGAAAAGCCGACCTTTTTTCAGCGATTTTGGACGCACCCTTTGGTGCAGTATTCCATCGCGCTCTTTTTTAACTTTCCGGCTTTGGCTCGCAATGCGGTGTTACGGTTTTTTTTTGGGGTTTTGGGGGGTTTTGGGGGGTTTTTATTCACGTGATTTTTCTTTCCGCTTCTTTGCTGTTTTCCAATGAACATATCGGTCCACCTCCCCGACCTTAAGCTCTTGCTCCCCCAACATTAAACAATTCCCTCAATCTCTCCGCATTCGGATGTTCCCCATCCTGAGTGTACTTCATTCCCCCGTTCCCATGAAAGTGGCGGTACATACAACGAATTGTCAAGCAGCCACTATTTCACCTGCGTCGCTTCACTGCTTCTCCTTGTTCTTACGTTATAGGGGCCCACGAGAACAGCCCCCCCCCCACCCAATCTTTGCCCCCCCTATTCCCAGCTCGAAGGCAATTTTTTTCTCCCCTTTCGCTCTTGGGTGAAAGCTTCTTCCCCTTCTTTGCCCCCCCTACTCTTTTCTCCTCCTCCGTGTTTTTGTTTCTTTCCAGTGCGGACCATCCCGACGAAGACTGGGGCACTCTCCTGACGAGGGTTTACGTTGCTTGCTACGGTAACCCTCCACCCCGACTTTCCTGTCTATACGCCCTCACCCGGCCCCCTCGTGGACTTAGGGATTGCTTTTGATGGGTCTTGGACCGTCAGCTTCAAGGTTTCCTGTTTTCGCCGGAATATGACAAGCTTTGAGACTTCAGATTCTAAGCTGTCTTTCTTGTTTTTATAATTTTTCCTTACACATATCGTTGATACCCTTGCGTTTCGCTGGTCCGCTTACCTCCCTTCTTCCCTGGATTAGGAACTCCCATCCCACGATTTTCCACTCGGACCTCCATTGAGATAAAAATCCGGCACGGTTAGACCACAGAAGTTCGATGAGATTTAATGTCTCCGTCCTATTTCGTGCGGCTGGTCCGGGGCCTCCCTCTCGGCGCCGAGCTGTAGACAAAAACCTTTAGATGCGGGAGAATCTCTCCCCGGACTCCCCGGGGCATCGTGCAACACCGCTCTCCTTAGACCTCCTCCCCCAGCCTCCATTACTGAGTTCTTGCCCTCTCCGTTCCGGAAAGGAGAATTTCCGACAGGTACCGCCTCATTATAATTGACGTAGCCCTGATCGCTCTGGATCCCGTATTAAATAGCGTGGAAATACTTTCCCTCCTCTCTTCGAGTGTAAGGGCAAGGTCAAGGCCCACCCTTCCTTCAACGAACGCCTACTTTCTCCCACTTAGCGGCTATCCCTGGGATTTTTTTGTGTTCGTATTTTTCTGAGGTTTTAAATCTCTTAGTGAATCCTGCGGCACAACGAGTTCCCCCCTTTTTGACAACTCTGTCGAGCTCTCAAGTGATATTCTTGGATCGCCCCCCCTTCCCCAATGACCCTTTTAGCGACTTATTGCCGACCCTTTTTTTTGATCTAAATTTCTGACAGAATCTTTGTATACCGGGAGGATGTCATTGCCCCAACTGAAGCTGTACGATGCAGAAATTGCGCCCTTTCTCTAAAAAAATTTTTAATTTCCCCAGACCCCCACATCTTTTACAGCAGCCCCCGACCTGTTTTTGAAGAAAGCGTATCCTTCTATTTTGAAATTTTGTGCTAAACGGAATTGCGGGATTCACGCGCTTTTTGTAAATATTCGAAAATACCCTGATAGAAGCCTTGATACTCTTTATCCTTTCTAAGAACCTTTTTGTGCAAAAAAAAGAGGCCCCACTGTCAGGGAAAGAAAGTATCCTCACGGATGCACCCCCTGGCTTTTTTTTGCTGTATGTATACAAGGACCTGGACTTTTTTATTGGGCAAGTTCTCCCCACCATCAGTCTACGATTGGAGCTTTTTAACCAGTTTCTCTCCTACATTCGCATTTACTTCTTAGTTAGGTTGAACTCTGATGGTTCTTAAATTTGATAATGTTCTCCTCCTCCCGGACAACCTCTAAAACCCTCCTATCCCATCTGACCACTCGATGTCTTCCCCGTATGGAGGGTCGTCCCCCTTTTTTTTTTCTAATTTACGCTTTTCATCACCTTCTCGGGGCTCTGCAAAAGGAGAGCTCTTTGCTCTGACTCCTGCCCCCTAGCTAGACCGAAAGGAAGCATCCACTGATACGATATTCTCATTCACGCTGGCAGAATTGGGTTTTCGATAAGAGTCCTGAGATGCTTTTCATCGCTAGTGCTGGCGCTTCGGCCCTCTTTTCGTCTCTTACGTTGGGACAGAGCCCGCAGGGCCGCTCCCCGCCCCAAGACGTTTAAGGGGCTGAAGCATTTCCTTAACGACGATTCTTTTAGGCATTCCCTCCTTCGGCGCCCCCAGACCTCTTTCATTCTCAGTCTATGAACGCGCCTGTCAAGCGTGACCCCCCTCCCTGGACGGCCCTTTGCCCCCTGCCTTATGCTCTTCCCTCTTTAACCTTCCCTCCAGTTTGCCCCGAGAGAAGCCTATGGATTAACCGTTACCTTCCAGCTTCTCTCGTGGCCGCTTGTGTTTTTCAGGCCAACGACTCGTCTTATGCTATCAGATCGGCTGATTTTCAGAAGAGAAGAGCTCTTTGAGTACAGCCCGGAGCCCTCCGTCTAGTATCCTCTTGCGCAGGTCCTGCGGTCAGTCGCCGCCCATTTGCAATCATAGCCAAGAACCCCCTACTCTTTTCTTGGAGAACGACGATACAAGCCCTTCACCCGAAGGATCGTTCAACACTTCATTCCAGAGGCTTATACTAGAGATAGTGGATGATATTTTTCTGTCTAGAGTAATTTACTACCCTGGGTAGATCGAATTTCTGCGAGATTGTTAATGATCAATCTTAGCACCGTCCGGGTGCAGCTTACCGAGATGCGCCCTCCTCAACTAACTTTCCCCAGATGAGTCAGACTTTCTTAGGATTGTTCTCGGTTTTCCCGTTGATTGCATATCCAAAGGACCCCCTTCTCTACCTCTATCGCCTCCTTCCGCTAGACCGTGGCATTCAATTACTATTTTAAGATACCCCTTCCACCAATACCTCCCAGACCGGAGCCTTGGATCTGAACTACATCCCACCTTTCAATTGTTGCCCGGCGGCTTTGACATAGCCTGAATGGCTCTTTCCGGTTTTTTTTTTTTGAAACCCCCTCTAATAGCTTTCCCCAGATCGGAGATTAAGGAGGGTCTTCCCTTTCAAACTGTCCCAGTCGAACTCCCACTATTTAGCCCTGCCATCGGCCCCACTTTCCAGTCCTCTGTCTGTCCCCCTTTTCCCCGGTCGCTTTTTTTTCAAAAAGGCTCCCAGGGCGTGTCTCAAGTGAAAACATTTGGGCGCTCACCGATGATTGATCTCATGTCTCTTCTGGGCATTTATAAATGGTCATTACGCTACCAAGCCTATACGGCTACGAGCACCTCGAAAGTTCATCTTTTAGACGCTCAAGTCCTCTGAGTCCATTTGGGACTGTTCGATCCTCCCTTGAAGAGCCAATTTAGCCAGATCACCCTTCTTTTTTCCGACTTTTGTAAGAAGACTTCATTTTTTTCGATGGTCCCCAAACAATTTATCAAGCAGACCTCGAACCCCCAAACGTCCCCTCCGATGTTACGCCGAAGTTTCCTATCGGTGTTCAGGCCTCCTGTTGCCTTCCCCCTCCAGCTAAAGCCGCTCCTGGAGACGATTGAAAGCGGGAGTGTGACATGTTATTTTGACCAAGATGAGATGTTCCTACGTCCAGGAGAATCGCGTCCGTCACCTTCTTGAGCGGTCGTCTACTTTATGTCGAAATCCCTCGGGAAGGGAAGTTGCCTCTTTTCCCAACCTTTCCGGCGGATTGACCTTTTTGGTTGCAGTTGAATCTGCGCCTACGGAGCATGCGGGTACCTCCCTCAGAAAGAAATCCGTTTTCACAAAGCTTACAGACCTCCGACCGCCCCTCGTGATCCCAGGTTCCTCCCCCGCACCCCGCCAGCTTCTGTGCATGGTACTCTCCCGTCTATCATTAGCCCTCGTTTCTTGGTTCTCGTGGATTTTGAGCGCCCCCAACTAGGTCGATAGGTCACCGTGGATCCTAGTCCCGTGCTTGCCGTAAAATTGACAACATTAAGTGACCCTCCTCCCCAATCCATACCAGTCATCCCCTCCCTTGCTAAAACTTCAAACCCAAGAACAACTCCTTTCTCTCTATTGGCATGTCTCAATACTTCACGTGTAATCTTTTCCGTCCTTTTTTTAACCAAAGTTGAAGCGGTATAACAAGTCTTACCTTCCTCCTTCCTTCCCAAATGCTTTTTTCTCCTTATGACCCCTTGGTGCTTTCGGGCGCCAGAGACCTTTCAATCAATCATGATTCTTGCCCGATAGTTACGGCAGCGTAAGACACGGCCTCTTTTTCCCAGTTCCTTCTTGGGGAAATATCTCTCCTCCCCCCCCCCTTCCAGTGTTTTTTCTAGAGGGCCCTCCTCCGACGCTTCGTGTACCCCCCTCATCGTCCCTGGGCGGACTCTTGCGTTAGATAACGTCCCCCCCTACCCAACCCCCTTGGAATGGATTGTATGCTCCCTTCCCCAAGAACTCTAAAGTCTCTCCTTTCCTGTTGGACTTTTTTGCTTGTAGGGCAGTGTGCCGGGCCCTTTTGTGGATTTCTTTCACGGGGTTGCATCATTGTTAAACGTGCAATTACACGCTGTATTGAGTCCCCCCCTTCCTTTCTGGAGCTCGAGGAGTTTTTCTTTAATTTACCTTTTTAGCGTAGCTTTCCCCCCTTTGTTTGTTTCTGAGGCAGTTATTTTTCCAGTTTCTGCAAGCATTCGGCTTCACTAAATTTTCAAAGGAAAAGACCGCATGCGCCTCAAAATCCCGGCATTCCTTTTTTATTAGAGGATGACTACCCTCGTTTGCCAACTTGCTCCACGAAACCCCCCCACGGTTGGGATTGTTGGTGGGGGTTCTTTAGGCTCACAAGACCGGCTACCCTCTTTAGTTCCCTTTGATTATGAAAGCCTTTTACTTGCTACTTAGGTCCCGTATATACCACTTATCCTCAATTTCGCGAATGCCCACCGGCAGAAGTTCTCCTTTGCTCTCAGGTCATTTCCCTTCCGTTCGGAGGTATTTTTTATTTTTCATCCGCCGAGTCCAATCCTCGTCTTTCAACGGATCCAGTGGGACGCCGATTCCCTGCCGTCTCCCACTGATACTTCTCCTCTGGTCACATCCTTTCAATCCCCTTTTGCCGATATCGCTTCTTGGCGGTCCCTTTGAAAGGCCCCCCGCCCCTTAAAGAACGCACGTATTCCACTTCGGACTGAGAGGACCCGCTGGCAGTTTAGTTGCTGGTCGTATTTTCTGCTTTTTTCTGCAGCTGTTTTCAATCATGATTCTGTCTTCGCAGGAAAGCCCAGTCGGAAAACCCCCCCGTATGCCTCTTTTAAAATTTTTATTGCGACCCGCACATGTACCAAATTTTTTTCCGCTGGATCCTTACGGTATCTGCGCTAGGATGACTGTCAATTCGATTAGATTGTAGCCCTGTCTGCGGGCTTTATCGAATTACCCCAACTGTTAAAGCCGTCCAGATTCTTGAAATTTTTGATTTTTTCCTTTTAATCTTTTTAGCCTTTCATGAAACGACTGGCCCCCCCTGCAAGTTTTTTTACTCTGTCAACCCCTATTTTTTGAAGAAGAGTCAGCCTCCATGATTTTTTCCCCCTGTTAATCCCCTAAGGTCCTTTTTGTTTCTATTCCTCCGTGAATTTCGCCCGAGTAAAACACTTCCTATACGACTTATCTAGCGACAGAAATTGGTTACCCAAAAGCGGCACACGGCAGTAAAGGGAACCCTCACAAGTCATGCAAGCACGAGCCGGCCCCCTGGGAGAAGTGATGTATCCAAGATAACCTGCACAGGTTGCCGGAGACCCTTTCGGGCCAAGTGACTTAACCCCTTAGATTTCCTATTTCGAAAAAGTTCCTAATGCCGATCCCTAGATGGATCATCTCATGGACTCCCCCCCTTCATCCCTGGACTAAGGCCACAACAGGAGAAAACGCCCCAGCTTAAACTTCCCTCCCTTGTTTTCCATACTTCGGCATTCGCGATTTTGTTTAAGCTATGACCCACGGCAAGTTGGTCGTCTGGCCCTATAACCAGGCGACTCAATCTTTCTCCGACCGCTTCGAGTTTACTTTTCCTACAAAGCCTCGCCCAACAGATAGACCCTTATTTCAGCCGTTAGAGAATGTGTGTGTTCCTTAAGAGATTCAGTGCTTTCCTATGCTTTCGCAGACGTCAGTCCGCTGCGCGCGTGCTTTTTTAGGAGATTATTGCAGTCCGAGCGCAAGTCATGATGAGAAACTACGTTTTTTCTTTCTCCCCACCCCTGCACCTTTCTAGCTTACTCCGGATCTTCTTCATACATCCCCCCCACACCCCCCACCCACCCCACCCCCTTCGGAAAGCCTCACTAATCGCATTTCACCTTTTAGTTCAGATTGCAAACCGCTGCGCGCTTATGACGAGGAATCTTTGGAAGCCATTTTCTGAGATCATATTATACTTTACCTATAAGTACTTTGTTGTCGTAGGTCTCAATATCTCACACTCTTTCCATATTCATATTATCTGTTATGCCAGAGTTTTGTTGACAGAGTACACAAGTTCCAATGTCGTAGTATTTATCGTTCCATAGCGGCTTGATGGAGCGTAAGAGGATTATTCCATGATCCCGCAATCGTCAAAGCACCCCCCGTTAGTTGCTCTTCTAGACTTGCATCTCGTCCTGCGTACCGTATTCGAATCCCCCCCATTTCGTCTCTCATCAGCGCCCCCCTCCCCCGACTTCCACGCAGCTCAGCATAGAGGATCTTCCCCCCCACCTTCGTTCCAGGGTTCTGCTCATCGACGATTGGCTTAATTCTTTAGGCTAATAGCCTGAGAAGTGCGTTCCCCCCCCGTCCTAGCCCTCTTCCTCTGACTAATGTTCTGAAGCTGAGATGGAGCCCATAATGTTTAAAAAAGGCCTCACATGAGGAAGCGCCTTTGCCGTTTGTTTTAGATTAACGACGACCTCCCTTCCCTCCGCCAGGGTCTCATACAAGTGATACCAAACTTGAACCCCAACCTCTCAGGAGTAATTCTATTCGGCAGGGGGTCGGGGGTTCCCCAGTGTTCAGGCTCCCCCGTGAATTTACCCAAGTTGATCTCCCCAGATTTAGAGCGCATGCAGCGACCACTTTTAGAAAGTTCCCTATTTGGTCCTCTCCTGAACAAATCATTCCTCCGTCTTGGAGCCTTTTCTCCAGTTACATACAGCACGTACTGTTTGAAGGCCTTATTTTCCTAAGGCTTTTCACATTGATTTTGATTGGCCAGGTTTTTTTTTAAACTTTCTTCGAATCGATAACGGATCGGGCCGAGTCCCTTCATTGTCCTCCTTTCTTGGACCCCCAGCTGAGAATCAGTAACATTCCGTCTTTTATCTTACGGCCACCCCATCTTCTACGCTGTCTGCCCCCCGGCTGGTTCTATCCCCCTTTTGCCATGTGTCAAGGACCCCCCCCCCAATTGGTTTAAGTATTATGATCGCCATGTCAATCCGTCCCTTCTGGATCAGGATTTTTCTTAATTACACCTTTCCCGCTCTACTTCCGCGATCTCGAAATGCTTCATCGTTTTGTTAAGATACCGTAAGTCCTAATACTTTGATACGGTTCGATCCTCAAATAGACATTTTCTCCGCCGACATCTTTCTCGACCCCCTGGGGCCGCCGTTCCTTCCTCTCTTTTTCCCCCATTTTCTGTCTCATTTCAACGATACGACCACACACAGTGTGCCTTTCTCCTTTTTCCCGTCCCCTTCAGATCGTCGCTTCGGTCAGGCGACCTTTTCCCTTTAACTTTCCTCCACGCCTCCGCGATCTAGTTGACACGATGAACGCGCCTCCTACATCTCGATCAAGAGCTCCCTTTGTCCCCCGTTGGTACCGTAGATACGTCCGTTCCCCTTTTGGGTATGCTTGAGAGTAGTTGCGCCTCGGGCTGATTCCATCATTTTTCCTGAAGGTTTCTCGGTACCGCATGCTAGTTTCATTGACGATGCTGCCCGACGCCGGTCCCCTGCGTTGACCCTATAAGACAGAAACTTTTCCCAAAAGCTCCCCCATTCACCGTAACCTCTTGAGGCTTCTTCACGAAGTCAACATGTAGTTCTCCCCCCTTTATGCGTTTCCCAGACTTGTCTCAAACGGGCCGGCTTTTTTTATCGCCCCAGATTTCGGCTCTCCATTTTTTTGTTCCCGAGGCCAAGGGCTTTTGCCTAAATTGACCCTAAGAGGAATACTCCTCCCCAAATTCTACTTTCTGGCTACACAACTTTCTCCCCCTCTTAGTAAAAAACTCCTCTCTGAGAATGCATTTCTCCCACTAGCGTGTTCCTTCCTCCCACTTCGACAACACTTCAGCGGCCTACCAAAGGTAAAGAGATTTTCTACCAGTTATTTTTTTCCCCCACAGCTTGTCAGACATGGTAGGTCCTTTTTCCTCATGACCTTTCAATTTCTTTGTCGTGTTTAGCGACTGTCCACTCCCGCCCCGGGAGATACTTGGGTTCAAAAGTCTTCGGTCCCCCACTCTTTCTCTTTTTATAATAATAACTTTGTTGTTCGGAGCTCCTTTTTGGCACCCCCCCCCATGTTCCCCCCTATCGTCTTGGGAAGATGATAGCTACAGGAATAGACAATCTACCCTTTAGGTTCTGTGAGAACCCTCCCCAAAGAGCAATTTCTTTATCCCCTGGGCGGTCTGCCTTGATGCTTGAATTTGGTGATCTTTACGGGGTTTCATTTTTCTCCCGTTGAAATGTCCTCGATATTTATTGAGACCCCCCCCCCTACTCCTTCAGAGAGTGAGTTTCTTTAATTTAGCCTTTTCCTGAAATCGCTTCTCTCCTTGTAGTTGCGAGGATTCCTCTCTTTATTAAGAATGTTGCATCTTCTCCCCACTTCCAGATGCCCGAAAGAGACAGCCATATTGAGTAACCTCCTGCAGGTTTACCTCACTGACTCAGCTGCCCAAAATTGAGCCTTTTCCCTTTGCGTGCTTATGGTCAAGGGAAGAAAATACTGAGATTTATCTGTTTCTCCCCTCTTTTTGATTTTATCTATGGAAGAATATCCCTCTTTTTGCGGAGTGCGTTCAGTGATCCTATACACAACATACCAGCATCATGACTTTACCCATGACCCTTCCCCCCCAGCGGGGATTCTTGCCAAGACCCTGTCTTCCACTGCTGACTCCTGGTGAGACAGGGATTTCTCTTCTCCCCAATTTAGAGATTAGATACGATTCCACATCGGGCCCCTCGTTCCCTCCTTTTCGGTATGCTTCCTTGAGATCTTTGGGTGTTCGACCTTCCCCGACCCCCCTGAACCGCGATTACTTCGGCGGATCGAACCTTCTAGTTTTCAGGGGGCCTGTTGTTCGTATTTTCTGTTTCTTTCCGGTTGTTACATTTGATCAGGCGGCTTCACCAGAAGTGGTTTTTATGGTCTCAAAGTGATATGATGTATCTTGACCTTTCCCCCACACGTCACCTTTCCTTTTACCTTATAGCGCCTACCATTTCATTTTCTCTCCGTTCCTTAGGGCTGGACTTCCATTTCCCCTGTCCCTCCTTACGATGATGTACTTTGAGATCATCCTTTTATTTAAACCCCCTCTTTGACCCTCACCAAGAACTGACCCCGCTTCCTTCAGAGACTATGTTGACTACTTTTCCATACGGCCTTTTCCGGTATACATTTTTTTCCCGCTGTAACCACACATGAATCCCGATCCTTTCAGTTTTTTAAATTGCACAACCCGTTCCCCCCCTGTCCCCAGTAAGGGGCCAATTAAAGGCCAGACTCCCTTCGGCACAAATCCTACGTGCTGTATGTCACTACCCACTTTTTAGGATTTTGGCTTCGTACAACTCTTTTCCCTTTTCTTCTTTTCGCTTCTTCCGAGAATCATCGAATGTATTACCTTGCTTCCTTTCCTACAAGGCACACCGTGAACAATTAGAGCTGTCATCTGTGTTACCCTTCTAGGAGCGCATTCTTTTTAAGCTGCCCCCTCAACAGGTGATACTTTATCATTACCAGGCGAGCTAGAGTTGCGCTAGACATTTTTAATGCAGCTCTCCTCCTCCACGGCCCCCTTGAATTTGGAGACGACGGCCTAGTTTCTATCCGAGGACCTGCTTGTCCTGATTTATCAGTCTTTTTTTTCCGATGCTAGAGGTCCCTGCTGCGCTTACGCGCCCCTTCGAGCGATTCCTATTATTCTGGTTTTTCAGGCCGCAGCTCTGCTTCCCTCTATTCTGATTCAAGACTTTTTTTCGGCTCGAACAACTTGGTCAGGTACTTGCGTACCGCGGACAAGGTTCAGCCTTCTTTTTCGCTCTCTCCTTTTCCTCCCTCTCCTTTTTTTTTTCTCTTTGCAATCATTTTTTTCCCGCTTTTGTCAAGAGTTAGCAGTTTGTGCAGCGGCCCTTCTCTTTTATCTTGATTATTAAACTCCGCGCCGAGGCTTCGGCATGTCTGAAAGGGCGCCTCCCTTCCCTTTTACGAATTGGCGTCTTTCGTCCGGCGTTCTGAAGAATTTCTCTCTCATCTAATAGTATAGGATAAGCCGCTCAACCCCGTACTCTTCTTCGGCCCACATTGGCGTCTCGCGATGTTATGCTCTTGCCAGAAGAGAACTTTCCGATCGCCCTCCCCCCCCGAGAGGACATGTTTTTGACAAGCGAGACTTTCCGTTTGGGACTTCTTTTTTTCCCCTCTATCTCACTCGACAATCTCTTTCCAACACCCCGGTCATCTCTCCTTCTTTCCGGTTTTTTTTCGACATGATACCCCTACATTCTCTGCTCTCGTAATCTCATTCCTCCCTCTCATGTTCGCGGACCTGATTGGTTTCTGAGCCCACGGCCCAATCCCTTGATGGAAGTCCCTTTCTTATTAAATAAATCAATATCCGTGTTTTCCTCCTTCTTCTGATCCAGTTAGTGCCTTTGGCCCCTTTTTGATTGGGCGGTTTTCACAATTTTTCTTTCTCCTCCTGATCTTCTTTTAGGAGTGAAGTTATGGACCTCCTTTCCCCCAATCACTTAAATCCTCAACATTTCTCTTGCTGATTCCTTTTCCCCCCCCTTGCCTGGACGTTTTTCAACTTAAGACCCGGTACCTTCTTTTTCCATTCGTGTTACAAAAATTTTGGGTAAGCCCACGAGAGATGATCTAACTCTTCAGAGGAGTCTGTCTCCTTTTCAGGCCCGATAAAGAAGATCTAGTTACTCTTCTCGTAACTTCTTCCTGCTCAGATACCGTCAAAGTCCCATCTCTATTGGCTAATGTTAGCTTTCAATATATTCCCCTTCCCACCCCCCTAAGCACGACCGCCCCCACCCCTCTCATACCCCTCCCCCCCTCACCCTTCCCCCCACCTACCCCCCCCCCACCTCCCTTCCCCCCCACCCCCCCTCCCACCCCCACCCCCCTCCCTCGCC
>Ga0179593_1438631_pt1 | contig 14865 bp, 20 predicted proteins | sample CZODoug2_1_08_16_FD_185931 | JGI IMG/M metagenome (GOLD analysis project Ga0179593, IMG submission 185931) | Vadose zone soil fungal communities from Angelo Coast Range Reserve, California, USA - CZODoug2_1_08_16fungal (PacBio error correction) | ecosystem: Environmental > Terrestrial > Soil >... | reverse complement strand
TGATTCCTTTGCCGCTTCTGAGATCACAAATCCCTTTCTAGAGGTACATTCTGCCTTGCCCCTCCACATCTGAAGAAAGCTCCTCCCCCCACCCCCTTACCTTACTCTACCACTCGTTTTTCTTCCCCCTTTCACTTCACAAGTCAACTTGACGTACTGGTAGTCGAGACCCCCACTTTAGCAGAATAGGTCGACTACCGTTTTCTCATCAGTTTGATTCCGATCTATTGATAGGATTATGGAGCCTTTCATCTTGGCTTATTTCGTATCTTCTTTCTCCCAAACTCCTCTGTCCCGGGTCTCACGGTGTCCCCCTTGCCTCAGCTCCGACTGATCCGCCCCCCGGTTTATTTCAATCTGCAAAGTTCCCAGAGCTCCTCATTTTCTCACGTCAATTGAGGCGAGTACCCAATTCCGTACAACCTTTCAAAGAGCGTACTTTTCGTTAGCAGTTGTTTCCCTCCCTCGGCCTGATCACGATTGTCACCTCTTCCCTCCCTGTGTGATTTGCCCCGAAGAGCGGAACACAAACCAATTTTTGAGACCATCTTCACATCTTTCTTGGCGATTTTGGATTTTTTGTAGCTTCTGTCGATCCTATCTTCCTCCCCGCCAACTTTTGCTCGGTCCGTCGCTTCGCACGTACGAGGCCCGCCTCCCTTTATACACCCTCCTCCGACCTCCTGACTTTTTTCGCTGGTCTTGCGCAGGTTCCCAGCGCGTTTTTTTTTCTCGGAACACCCGCGCAGCACTCTTCTTGTCCGCCGTTGAGCTCCTTGGTGTTTTCAACGACCCCGGCCTGCTTCGTGCGTCCGTTTGAGAGGCAAACAACTTTCGGCGCTCTTTATCGATCAACGTCTCACTTTTTGACTTTCTTCTTTTTTTTTGCCGTCCCTGGGTTCATTCCCCCTTCGGGCTCTTTTCCTCGAACATAATATTTTTCTCCTCTCCTTGGAGTCGCCGGCCCCCTGCTGCGTCCCCTCGGTAGACTTCTGTATCCATTTTTCCCTTTCTGTTTTTTTGCGATAGTCGTACGAATTTTTCTTTCTACGGCTCGGGTGATTTTTTTCACTCCATGCTTGCCTCTTTTCCGGTGAAGGAACAATGTCGGTCATTTCTCTTCGCGCATCCCCTTTATATCTCCCCCTTTCTGCCCTTTGCCCGGTACCGTGGTCCTTGAAGAGGGTTTACCAGCGCCGAGATTTTCTCCTTGAGCCGGCCCTCGTCTCTAGTGTTTTTCTCCTGTTTCACTCCCCTTTAACATCCTTTGCGCATTGCTTGGGCTGTGGTCTCCCTCCCCGGTAGAGATAATCAAGAAATTTCCCAGTACTTTCCAGGTCCACATCTGTTTGAGATCTCCCCCCATTTAGTCGTGTCGCCTGAGTTCCAGTTCCCATTACATCCCAACCCCCCTCCCCGACGAAATTGTGGTTCTTCCCCCCCTCTTGCTTTCTGCCCTCGTATCCTGGCTGCGCGGCCTGCTTCTGACCACCTAACCCGCGCCCCGCTTTGGAAAAAGAGTTCGATCTCGCGCTTGTTCGGTGTATTTGCTCCCTGGTATACGGTCAGAAAGTACTGACCCTTCTTCTTTCTCTAGTCTTGATGCTGCTTTTTCCCTCTACTCGTATGACCTTGCTCTTTTCTGAGAGGTCCATTCGATCGATAGCCGGTTTACTCGATTTCCTCGCGGTTACCACTAGGATACCCTACCTATGACTACGATTTCTTCACTTCCTTGCGCTGCCCCTTTTTCTGATGGTGTTTATTCCCCCTGAGTAACCTCGTCGTGCCCCTTTCAAAAGAGGTGAGAAGGCCGGCTATTTGCCCAGCGAGTTCCTTCTCCAGATTTCGAGGTTGCGCACCTATCCCACGCACTTGAAACGATCGGAGAGCCGTGAGTCTCCGAGCTCATCGTGGTTGGGCCCCCTTTTACTCCGCTGCCCGCTTTTTTTGTTAAGCGACCAACACCTACGCCCTCTTCCTCTGTCCGCCAATTCCAGCGGGATGGAGTATTGTGACACACGTAACATTTTTTGAGGATCTGCGGCTCCGTTAATGCAAGCCTTTAACTGAAGGAACCCTCGGGTTCTTAGAGCGGAGGTTTGGGTCTCGTGGTATCTGTTTCCGCACGTAGTTTTGTCACGAATCTCTGACCTCTTTTGTGATCTCGAGATTTTCCTTTTTGACGCCAAGATGAACTCACCAGTCTTTCTCTTGCTTCCATGGGGGCTTTCCCCTTTCTGTCCGTGCGATCTTCTTCTTCCTCGTCGTGTTCGTTTGTCTTGATCACTCTTGTAATTTCCGGCGGCGTACGTTTAGATGGAGTCGGTTGAGTCTTCCTCATCTGCGCCTTCGTCTGTTATTCATCGTATTTTACTCCACGATCGCGGAACTATCGTTCCCCTGGAGGTGAGATTCGTTTAATCCGCGCCACGTTAGGTAGACTGAGTCATCTCTCCTGCTTATATTCTTTTCTCACCTACTTTCCCTCCCTTTTTGCGCGGCTCGGTGGTACGTAGTCTCCATTCGGTACCCCTCTTCAAGGTACAGCGCCCTTGTGACGTGACTCCTTTGTTCTTTGACGTGTTTCTGTTCGCCGTTTTTTCCTTCCCGCTCGTTAGGCTTTCCTAGTAAACTGCGAGCGCCTTTCATTAAAGATCTTTCCTGCTCTGATTCCCTTCCTTGCCCTCATCTTCCGCATCATAACTCCTAACGTTTCTTCCTTGGCTACGATACCTCCTTTTGAGTTCATCGCCTTCTCTGTCTCCGATTCTCGTTTTTGAAGCCTACTGGATTTGGCCGTTCCTCCCAGCGGGAGTTCGACCTCCTCTATCTTCTGCGAAGGGTTCACCCTAGAAGGGTCTTTTTTTTTTTGTTTCCAGGTCATGGTTCCTCTTTCGAGTCCCTTTCTCTGAGCTTTCAGACCTTAGGAGGGTCCCACTGGCACGAGTTTTTTTCGATTATGATCCTTTCCGACTTTCTTTTTTGACTACATCCCCCCGTGCCCGCTTCTCGGTTCAGGGCGGTTACCCCGAGCTCGCTTTTTGATGTTCCTGATCTTTTCGTCCACCCACTTTCTATTTTCTTCGGTCTGAAAAACGAGGTGCAGTTTGGCTCCTTAGCTATCACCCTTTTTTCCCGTTTAATGGAACGAACTTCCCTACCTTTCTATCCAGGCAAGTTTTTCTCCTCTTTCCCCGAGAGCTGGGAGTCGAGTGATTTCGAAGTATTTTGTTTCAGCTCCTGCCTGGCCCCCTTTTTGTGCTGGAATCCTCCGGGTCTCTTTTTTTCTTCCTGCAGTGGCGGTGCCGACCTTGGTCTCATGTTTTTCGCGCTTCCTCGACCGACGCTGTATTCCTATCTCTACGGTTCCCTCCTTTCCCGGCGTAGTGCGTCGCGCCTTGGTGCTGTCACTTCGACCTCTTGCTCCGCCCGGTCAGATCCCCCTTTACGGCCCTTGAAACGTCGTTCCCATGTCTTTCCACACGGTTCCCCCCTTCTTTCGTCGTCGGTGTGTATTTCCCAATTCTCCCCCCCCTCTCTCCAGGCGTAGTGATTGCACATCTCAACCTGTGGCCATGATTTCGTCGGCTCTTTCCCCTTCGAGTGATAGTCGGTTTTTCTTTCCGCTCTCGACCCGGGTTTTCTTTCTTGTGAGGAGGATCCCAGATCGCGCTACGTTCTAAACTCCGCCATCCGCATTTTTTCCCCGGTTTTTATAGAGCAATCTATTTGTTCCCTCTTCGTTGCTCCCTCTCCCCCCCCTGCCCTTTCGTGCTCCTTCCCTTGTGCGTCCCTACTCGGGTTTATCTTTTTAGTCTGACAGCGATGCTCGCGTCGGCTTTCTTTTTTTCTGGTGTACTCGCTTTAATTCCTTCTTGAAATTTTTCTCGTTGGCGCTCTCCTTATTTCCGAGTTTTATCCAACCGTTTAGAATGTCCTAGTTGGACACGTGAGCTTCTCTATGGTGTTTTTTCCGCCCTCGCGAACTGAAGATCTCTTTTCCCCGCGACGCTACGGTGACTGATTGCCGTTCTTTCGCCTCCCATGAGTTTATCGCCCTCGTCTTGTCCGAATTTCAGTACCTTCTTATTGGATAGTCCGAGACCTCTCCCCCCTTCGTGAGGGTGCACTGAATTTCCTTTGCTGACATTGCCTTTGTTACGGGGCCCCCCGGTGTACGTGGTTTTTTGGTGGGTTTGTTTTTGGTAACTCTTCGCGTCTTCGTTTGCTGTTTCTCGGCAGGCTATGTCGCCTAAGCGATAGTGTGCTGAGGCTTTCCCCCCTGCAGGCCGCTCTTCTCTTTTCTTTCCCTCCCTTTGTTGTCTCTCTCAATTACGTCCGCAGTCACGCCTGTCACGCATCACCCCAGTATTTTCTCCTCTGTCTCCCTCCAGTTCCTGGAGAAACCCCACTTTTCTGCATTTCGACAGCTCACCAAACAACCTTCCCTTTCCCCGCTCCCCATCGGTTTCCCGCTTCATTTTTTCTCAACGTGAACACCTGATTTTTTGTCTCCGATTTTCTCTACTCTCTCCAACACCCGCGCTTTTTCTCTTGGCGGCATAAGAGGGCGAGTTATGGTTGGTAGAGATCTCGACGCCTCTTGTATATTCTTGCAGATGATCTCTTTTTTCTCTTGCGACAAATCAGCCAGCATTGGACCGTTTCTCCCCTTTGAACCCGAGAGTGCCGTCCCTGGTTTCTTTAACATCGTGCACCTCTCACCTTCCCTCCGGGTCTCGTACAAGGTACTTATTTGAGACGACTGGCCCCCTCCCCGAGCTTGAGAGCTCTTTCCCCCTCTGCGCAACTGTTCCGCCTCGGCGTTTCCCTCGCTCATATGAGTCAGAAGCTTGACCCTCCCGGTTTTTCTGCACCGCCGCTGTCCCCCGTCCTTCCGCGAGCACTCTTCGCACCCCCGCGTCGTGGCTGATTTGTTAGGATTTTACTTCTTCTTTTTGCCTTGATCTCGCACGACACCTGCGCGTTTTCCCTTCTCTTAGTCCTATACGTCCTCCGCTCCCTGGTCAAGAACCCATCCCTTTTAACTGCCGCTTTTTTCTTGACGCGCGCCGTTTAGCTCGGCTTTCGTTGTAGAGTGAATGACACGCGTCAAAGCCCCCCCCCCCCCACTTCTTGAGAGTGGTACTCCTTTTCCTTGGCCCTTATTTTTCCTTATAGGGAGGATTTTTAACTGAACACATTTTTGTTCGAGCTTTTTTGGGCCGATCTTCCTCTGACCCCGTTTCCTGGACTACTACGCCCGACATTCGTATCTAGACGCTCTTTTTACCTACCCCCACTCGGGCATCTTGCACTGATTTACGTGCGATCTTGCTTCGTTCTTTCCCTTAGCGTCTCAAAGGCTCCTTCCTCTCCCGGTTTGCGGCGCTGTTTCGATCCGCTTCCTGAATCCCACGTCACGCGGAAACCCTTGCGGTCTTTCCCCCTCACGCTGCTTTTGTGCTGGTGGTGAGACCACTGTCGGATGAGTTCCATTGCTCTTTTACGTCCTTGATAGCTCCCCCTTTTATTTGACCTTCCACGTGTCCTTTGCCTCTGAGGTACATGCGCGAATGGTTTGGCAGCACCTTCCCCTTCTCCTGCATGGCGCCTTTTCCCTCCTTGTAACACCCTTGTTCGGCTTATTGGAGACGGTTTTCGTTGCTTTGTTATTTCGGTGAGTAAGCACTAGGCCCCCACTGTCCTGTCCCGTGACCCTTCACTTTAGTTGCTCGTCGTTTCTCGGAGTCCGTTCTTCCCGTACATGACCTTCCCCCACCCTCCTTTCCTCTCCCGTTTGTTTTTAGAGAAGTTTGCTTTTGAGGGTTTTCCAAAAGACTGTCGTCCTCTTTCCAACGATGAGGATATCCTCCTTCTGAGGCAGTCTTCTGTCTTCTCCCCCCCCCTTTTCCTGCCCGTTAGACCTTCCTGGTAGTGTCTTTTGATTTGGTCCGTACGGTCTTTCGTTCTTTTTCTTTCCGATGTGCGCTCGCCGTTGAAGCTCCGCGTCCCTCCCGAGCGCTTACCTCTTCTGAAGTTCCCCCGCACCCCCGACTCCTTTAGAAGTTTTCACGCCTGAAGTGCCCTATTTTTTTTTTGCTCTTCCCGCGTCCGCGCCCCGCCGTTGTTGACCCCTCGTTTTCCCTCTTCTGGCTCAATTCCTGTCCCGCGTCTTATCCGACGTAGCTGTGTTCTCACTTTCTTGGTCAAAGAGCGTCGTCGTATTTTCGTCCCTCTTCATCTTTCCCACACGTGGCTTCGGCTCGCCTTTTCTTCCCAGAGCAACGCCCCATCCCCCGCCTCGCAGCCTTCCTTCCCCTTGCTTTTAGCGCGGCCTCCCAAGACGGCTTCCGTCGAAGCTCTTTGCCTTTAACCGTTTTCCCCCGTCTTCCTCTCTTTTTTAGCGCCGGAGGAGGGTTCAGAGTGGTTTTCCCTGGGACGACTGAGTTTTAGTTGTCACGAACTCCCTCCTCTTTACCCTTTTTGTTGTGAGAGAGATTCTGTGACCACGGTTTGGACCCTTTTTTCCTTCCACTTTTACTACCCTCTGTCTCGATTTTCTTCTTTCATTTCTCGCGCGGCTCTTATGTATCTGCCGAGGGTTCGTTCCGCTTCGGCATCACCGGGTCTTTTTTTTTTTTTTTCGTAGATGGCGTCGAGTTGCGCGTACGCTCGTCGTTTCTTTGTTTCCCGTTTTTTACCCCGGGATGCTTTTACTTTTCTCCGCCTAGCGTTGGTGTTTTTCCAGCGTCACGTAGGGATTGGTTTTCTGTTTTTTTCTTTTGGTGTCGCCCTTCCGTCGCAAATCGTTAGCCCCCTTTTCGCTCTGCGGTACTGCAGGGGGCTTGATTGCACCTCCTTCAATCATCCTCCTTGGGCTGTTGTATATAGTCGCGGTGTGCGTTCGGTTCGATTGTGTCTTTCCCCTAGAGTTCGCGTCCTGCATTTGCATTTATTTCCTTTCCCTGTTGCCATCAGTCACTCCGTCCCTGTTTACTTCTTCTTTTTCCGTCTACCGATCTTGGCGATCCTTGCCTATTTCTTCTCTTTTCTCTTTGAGCATCTCTTTTCTTAGGGTTCTTTTTCCCTTTTCGCTCTCTGATCTAGGCTTCGTAATCGCTTTCTTGCTGTTTGTTCTCATTGCCTGTTCTTTCCCGATCACGGGACCTGGGCCTCTCTTCCTTTGGCCTTACACGTTCTTTTTGCTTTAGTGAGATCTAGAACGAATGTATTTTCGCCCCCCAGTAGCTGCTAGCGCGTGCTTTTTCCTTTGCCAGCGCCCTTTTATTTTCTCTTTCTGTGGATGACCCCCCTGCCCCTCCCTCCTGCACCGACGTTTAAAGAGGCGCGTAGTCCTCAGTTTTCCAAAGGCTTGTCCTTTCTTCCCCGAAACTTCCGCCGTGGATTTTCCCTTCCTCTCCAGTAGCTTCTGATTTGAGCTTCCCTCTCGTGGAGCGTTTTACCGGAATCTGCTGTTTTTCAGCCACGTTCCCCAGAGATCCTTTTTCTTTCCCTCTTCAGAAGTGGCGGCGTCATCCCGTATCCCTTCGATTTGTACGTCTTTGCCCGAGACCTGATTTTCTTAGGACCCTTTTTCTAAGATATGATCGTTTTTTCTCCCGTTAGATTTTTGGAGGACGTTTTGCTCAACCCTTCCTTCGCTTTTACCGTTGTAAGCTGTTTTCCGCCAACGATTTCCACTGGAACGGAGTGTCCCAAAGGCGTCGCCCCCTTTTTTGACACAGATTAGTTGCGTTCTCGGTGTGTTCCATCCCACCTCCCCGACTTTGATGTCCCTTAGTGTGACGCCTTCACATCCGAAACTCTCTGTTCCTTCTTCGTTTCTTTCTTGGATTTGATTTTTTCCGACTTTTCCTGCGTTTTTAGGGTCTTGTGATTCGTACGTCCCGATTTGTCGGCGCACCCCGAGCCTTCTCTAGGTGATAACGTTTCTCTCATTCAGAGGGTTTTCCCTACCCCCTTTCTCGTCTCACCCGTCTTGGGAGCAGAACATTTCCCTCTCCCTTTTGGAGTCCCCCTTCCTTTCGCCGAGAAGCCTTTTTCCTTTGTCCGGCATGGCGTCGCGTTCTTTCCCCCCCCCCCCCCCCCCCCCCCCCCCCCGTACTCTTCACTTCGAGTATTCGGGGAGGCTGCCAGAGTTCCATCCCCATCTTTGTCTCTCTTAGGTCAGCGTGTTTTTTTGAATTTTGCGCTCTTTTGGGTTTTTTCAGCTCTTACGCCTGCGTTTCCTTGGGCAGTTTAGCGTCCCGCTCCCCCCCGCGCTCCATCAACTCTTTGGTCTTTGCCCGCGGATACGTTTTTGAGTCTCCTCTTGTTATAGTTAGAGAACGGACGTTTTGGGCTGTTCAAGTTGCCTGCTCTTTCCCCCCCTCTGTGTTCGTTTAACAGTTTTTTTTCTCTTTAGTGCGTATTTTTGTAGAGATTCTTCTCAGTGCACAATAGGCTCCTATTTTGTTTTCTGTTTCGATGGTTACGGCCGTCCTGCCTCTCTTTTTCAATCATACCTTTGTTTGTTTAGTACGCTTTACGTCTGCCGGACCAGCCGCCCCGCCCGTTGCCTCGCGTTCCTCCTGCCTCGTTAACATCCTCTTTCTACATTCCCTCACACAACGTCAGTTAAACTTCGCACACGGTCAGTCTCGAACCTTCCACGCACCTGCAGGAATGCAGGTTTTTTTTTCGCTTTTCCCCCACCCACCTCTCTATTTTCTTTTGCGCCTGAAGACACCCTTTTTTCTTCTTTTCTCTCAGGAAAGTACTTTGAGAATTTCCCAGTTGGAGATTTGTTCTCTCGCTTACCCACCTGCGCTTTCCTTTCTAGTTCACTGCGACTAGCTTATTCCAACCGATTTTTTTATTTCAATAGGCAACTCTCACCTCGTTCTTTCTCATGTGCCTGTAGCTGAGCGCGACGAAACTTTTGACTGTCCCTCCGAACTCTCTTCTCTCTTCTCCTGATCTTTTTTTTTTCCGCCACCCAGATCGCCTTTTACGATGTTGTCTCTACCTCCTGTGTGCTCTAAACTCTCTTTCCCCCCCCCCACGGCGCATTGCCCCGAGAACGAGGTTTTCTTTCCCCACCCGCGTCTCTTGCGATGGTTTCTTATCTCCGCTTTATGGTTTCCCCCCCTTTCCTCGCCGCACCCCTGCGTTTTCGACTGGAGCGTCGTCCCTTTTTTTTTTTTTTTCACCGCACGACTTTCATTCCCCTTTTTCGCGACCACTTCCCTTTTTCTTTTCCTCTCGCACCTCTGTGCCTGAGACTTTTTGCGAGCAACACAAGCGTCTGCAGTCCTTTCCTCGGGGGGTTTCTTTTGTTGTTTATTTTTGGTGGGTACGCAGTGTCCTTCTCCCCTTTTCCGCTGACGCGCACCCTTTGTTGCGCGGTTTATTGGGCGCTCTTCGTCCGTTTTTCGCTCTCGACAGATTTGTCTCGGGACGAGCTTTTCAGACAAACTGTTTCCTCTTCCGTGCTCCCGATGCGATTTTTTTGATCCTTTGGCTGTTTCTGCGTTTCCCCAGGGAGACGTTACTGACCATTTGCCCCGGCGTTTCTTCGCGTTTTTCCTCTCCCGTCAATGTAGCCCTCGGGGTTTTTTTTGTCCCTCTGCTTGCTTTGTGTCATTTTCTGACCATTTTCTTTCTGTCCCCTTCTTCTCCCTTTGATAGAGACCCCTTGACTCCCCTCGCCGTTTGCCTTAGTTGACAGGCCGTAGGCCCCACATCCTTTTTTTTCTCATGTTCAGTCCCATCCGCGAGGCCGGCTTGCTTCTTTTCTTTGTGCGCTGTGTGACCTCCGGACCGGGCGTCTTGCCTTTCCTGGTCGGCTGTCGCCTTCTTCGCTATTTAGCCTCGGCCACCAGCCTCCGTTCCTTCCACATGAACGTTTTCTCAGACAATCGTAGTGATTCCGGAGTTTTTTTCTCCGGTTTCCCCCCCGCACCAGTTACGTTGCCTGCTTCTTGCTTCTATTCAGGCTTTTTAGCTCTACTCCTTCTCCCCCCATATATGCAAAAACGATCCGTCTGCGCTCTGCGAGTTTCTTCCTTTTCCTCCTTACGAACGGCTTTGGGTTAGTGAGTTGTTGAGGGTCCTTTCTTTTCCCGGATGGCCGATGTCTCTCAGTATCGGGCAGATTTGCAGTTAGTTTTTTTTTTTTTTGCCTTGCTTTCCCTCGGCATCGCCAGACACCTCGCTGGATCGTCCCCTTCCCGTTACGTCTGACTTGTGGTTTTCGTAAAGGCCCCCTGGTCTCTTTTTTCCCAAGTTGTGCAACGAGTTTTGACTCCTTTCGTAACGCCTCTGACCTCTCTCTTCTCCCTTTTTGTAGAGCGGACAACTGATTTCCCGCGGTTTTCTTTCTCTCAGTTTTTTTTTGTGCTTTGTTTGTATTCCTTTTTGCCCCCCCGGTTTTTTCCCCTGCGTCGGCATCCTCCCCGTCTAGTACCTAACGACGATCTACGCAGCGCTCTCCTTCCTTTTTTTTTTCCGAAGCGAGAAAACCTCCACTCCTTCTTCCGAGGAGTATCTCTCTCGCCCTCCCTTCTCCTCCCTGCCCCCTTAAGGGACTGACGTTGCATGGAGGGTCTGGTTTCAGCGTTTTCTTGGCTTCCGTTTTAAGAATAATATACTACCTTTTTTTTTTATTTTCTTGAACCTCGTGTTTTTGAAAAGTTTCCCCCCTTCCCCCCCCCTTCTATCTTATGTCTTTCAGGGTGAGGGTGGTTTTCGTTGCGCGTCGTAGTCCTCTTTTCCCTTGCTTGTCTCGCTCGGCCACTTTTTCTTCTGAGGCGCTTTTTATTAGCTGGCTGTGGTTCTCGAATAAGATGCCTTTTACTGATGTTTTCCTTTTTGATAATAGGAAGTTCTCCCTCTCTGCCTTTCCCCTTTCTGGTTGATATTTCTTCTATTCCTTTTTAGCTATCTTCTTTCAGGATTGCAAATGGTCTTCCCCTAGGCCCCTTAGAGCGTGGAAGAATTCGGTCCCTGTCACCATCTAAATCTTTCACGTTTGAAGTTAAGAGTTACGTCTGTTTTTTCCAGTTTTCCCGCTTTTTTTTTTTCCGCTATCTGTTTTTTTTGCTTCTTCGGCTGCCCCCCTCCCTTTCAAGATATTGAAGGCTCTGGAATCGCATACGTTATCTTCCTCCTTTTTACTCCTCCCCAGTTTCCTTTGGAAAGCCTCCTTTTGCTCAATAGAATCCAGAGTTTCTTATTTTTTTGGATCTCTTTTTCCTTTTTTTTTTTTTCAGCGTCTTTAAGTGCATTTTGGCCGAGGAGACAGTGGGTGCTCGTCGTTGCGGGTGTTTTTTGTTTTTTGACGCCTATGGCTGCTCTCAAGGGACGATGCTCTCCGACCTTTTAAGTGGGCCTTCAGGAGTTTCCGTTCTCGTACCTGCGACATCTCCCCAGTTTCTCCGAAGCGTCCATGGTTGTTTTCTCATCTACCTCCAAACTGGGTTCTATTTTCGGCGCTGATGTGGGCCGGCACCCGAGCTCCTGTACCTCCTCACTGAAGGCCGTTCTGCTTTCCCCCCATTGAGATCTCAGGGGCGCCTGAACTTCCATCTTCCCCGGACCACCCCGAAAGTGCTTGTGTTAGATTCCGCTCTGGTCGTTTTACTTCTCCTCGGTGGATCTGTTGGTAATCTCCTGGCGTTGTGTGGTGCCTTGGTGTTTCCCGCGTTTGACCCATGTTCCTTTGCCTACAAGGGGTCTTGCTCCAGGTGATAGTTAAGGTAATTCTTTTGCTGGATGAGAACCTTTAGTTTTCGTTAACCTTTTCTAGGTACCGAGAATGTATTCCGTTCTCTCCTTAGCTGAATATTTGGCAGTGAGAGACTAAATTTGGCTCTCCGTGCTTTCATGTTATCAACTCTAGCCCCTTACGTTTCCCAACCAAGGGCCCCACTTCTTCACAACTCTCGTAATGTTTGACCTCGTTTACATGCCCCCACCCTTCATAGATGCCTTTGTGCTTCCACCTAGAACGTCCCTTGTGTTGTTCCTCGGATCGTTATCCTTTTCTGTTTTTGGGCCGAGATAATCGTGTGTAGGTTATTATTCGTTCACATTTTCTCGATTTGCTACTTGAGTTCCCCTCGCCATGATTTTTGGCCCCTTTCGATTCTCGTGTTTTCTAGTCTTTTTAGAGCACACCTTCAGGTTTTCGCTGACATCCTTCCATTCACGATCGGGGGCTTCCTTGCTCTCGTTTTTTCTGACCGATACCCTTTTCTTTCTTGCTGCTTACCTTCTCGTTCAGAGTTCCTGGTTTTCCTTCCAATTAGATTTTTGGAGCATCGGTTTCTTTATTTTACCCTAAAACCTTCTGCGCCTCTTCTCGCGCTGAACAGGCGCATGTCCGGGTTTTATTGTTCCCCCTCGCGACCCACACGTCGCGCAGCGTCAAGGCTTTTTTTTCCAGGTTTCCGGTCTGCGATCCATAAAGGGTCTTCCCTAGTTTTCGCTTTTTCGTATGCGCTGTTGATCGAGCGCCCCGGACGTCCCTTCTTGCGTTGAACGCGAACGTTGATCTCCCGATGTGGTTTGAGTTCCATGTTTTCCGTTTTTTTGGGTGTCAGTGGTAGATTCTTTTTCTTTTTCTATATTCTTTGCACTTACAGGTTTTTCTCTTTGCGGAAGCCAGATGTTCTTTTTTTGAAGTACGACCTCTTACTTTCCCCTCTTTGTTTTTTATGATCTCTCACCGCTTCTTTTTTCGCCTCGGCTTTCTTCTCTACCGGTCGCTAGTTTCCTTGGCTCTTCAATGCCCCACTCGAGGCACCTTTTCCGAACTCCACCTCTTCCTTCCCCGACCATTTCATCTGCAGTAGAAAGGGTCCACCTCCATTGAGGAGTAGTGCTGCCCGATAAACCCGCTCATAAGCAGTATTGCGTCCTCGATTTGGAACAGTTTATGGCAGATCTTTTTACGGCATTCTCCTGGCCGAAACCAGTTTCCCGAGGATCTCTGATAGCCTATCCCATTTTTTGTTTTATTTTTTTGGGAGTCCCACATGAAGACCAGTTTTTCCCGTTAAATGAGACGGCTTTCTTAGCTTTGCCCATCTTTTGTGATGGACTGGCCCTCGTCCCAACGCGTCCTCTAAAGTTCCCCCACCCGTACTTGTAGAGTTTTTTTCCACGTCCCTTTTGAAGCTTTCTTTCGTTTGCCCTCTCGCCCGGTTATACTTTTTTGTTACTTATCAATATGTAGCGCTCTTTTCCCCGAACCCAGGTCTTCTCTTTGCTCGATGACATAATGTCGTGGCATTGAATTTCTTTTTTTTAAGCATTGGTGTTGTCCGAGTTGTGGCGCTGTGTTCCTGATCTCTTTAGTCTTTCCGATGATTTCTTCGCTAGCCTCCTTTTCCGTCACGCGCCGTTTTCCTCCGAGCTTCTCCACGGACGATCTCTTTTCGGTTTTCTTTATTTCCCTAGGAGCCTATTTCCTTTCTGTATTGTCGGTTGGATCTGGAACCACGCCTCGTCAGTTTATTGGGTCATCCAGTGTTGTTTTGTTTCCCAGTCTTTTCACTTGAGAGGTGCGGCCTTCAGATGCCCACCTTTCCCCCTGGTCTCAGCCGGTTCGCGATCCCTGAAGACCCAGTTAGCGAATCCAGAAGCCCTAATTAGGAGTTATACGGTGGCGGGGGCCAGCGTGCTCGTCCCACCTAATACCCCTCTTTCGTTCCTCCTTTTCTGTCGCACTCCTCAATTTGATCTCCCGCCCCGTTTAGTCTCTCCTGGTGGCTTCTCATGCTTTCCCGATGGAAGATCTTTGCCGTCGAAGTAACTAGCCCTGCTTGGTTTTCTGCTGTAACTCTTTTAGTCGGGGACCCGGTTTTCCGACCGTCGGATTTCGTCAGTTTTTCATCTTGTAGTTATCCCCTTTTTTTTACGTCTTTCCCTAGGCCTTTGAGTATGGGAAAGTCTAGAGAAGGTTTTTGGCCTCCTCCCCCCGTTCTCTGACATTGAATTGAGTCGGTTTAGCCCACTTGTACCGTCTCCAGTAGCTAGTTTCGCTTCCGTACTTCATCTCTCATCACGTCGGGCCATTTTTCCTTTTACATTTACACCAACGTGAGTATTTTTGTGCTCGACGTGACCCTTTCTCACCATGACATAACCCCCTTTTACTATGTCCTTCGTGCGTTTTGATTCGGTTTTCAACGCCTTTTAAGACCCATTTCGCATACCCCTCTGCCCACACGAGAAGCTTGGTCTTCTGATCGCGCCTTTGATTGCCTTTTTTTTTTTTTGACTCCCTTCGTCATTAGAGTCTCCTCCCGTCCGTGTGTTTAGTTAGAGCGGGTGATTCTGTTTTCCGGGTTTTTACTTTCCTCTATGCCTTTTTAGCATCTAGATTCCGTTCTCTTTTCCGTTTCCTTTTCCCTAGAGCAGTACCACGTTTTTCCCCTCCTCCCAATACCCACGAGCTTTTTTCACTTTCTCTGTATTCCCTTGAGATGGGTGACGTCCTGCCTTTTTCAGCTTTTTTTTCTGTAAGAGGGTTTCGTCTGAAGGGCTTCCCTTTCTCTCCCTTTCTCCCTACGTTTCTTTGAGCGCTTGAGACCGATCCTCCTGTGGGAACGATATTAGGTCTTTTTGAGCGTCCAGCGGTGATCTTTCTTTTTTTTAACCTTTACCTTCCGTCTTCCCCCCTCGTCCGTTTCTGTAGTCCGATCTTTCCATTCTCCGCGGCTTCGTGATTCGTTTCCCTCTCTGCTCATCCTCCGGCGGCTTGATCTTACGATTCTTCGATCGTTTTTCCGTCCGACTCCGCAAGCCTGGCGCCCTTTTTTCTTCTTTTTTTTGGAATCCACTTGTCACGGA
>Ga0179593_1685502_pt1 | contig 14867 bp, 19 predicted proteins | sample CZODoug2_1_08_16_FD_185931 | JGI IMG/M metagenome (GOLD analysis project Ga0179593, IMG submission 185931) | Vadose zone soil fungal communities from Angelo Coast Range Reserve, California, USA - CZODoug2_1_08_16fungal (PacBio error correction) | ecosystem: Environmental > Terrestrial > Soil >... | reverse complement strand
CTTCTTTTTCCTTTACTTTTCCTCTTCTTCACTTCCGGCCTCGTAAGAAAGATGTAGGATTCTTTTTGATCAGCTCTTCCCCGATCCTGTCTGTGTGACTTAGTGGTCCTCTCCGTGCTTCGCTTTTTTCTTTCTTGACGGACAAAGAACAGGTCGGGAATGGTCCCCTTTTTCTTCCTGTCTTTTCGTCCATGTTAAGGAAGTAAGAGGTCTCAAGCACTCTTCCCTCCTGTCTAGGGAAAAGGAGCCGTTCGCCGCCTTCTCTTTTTCTGATTAAGAAATAGCGAGCACCTTTCTTTTAAGAGTACGAGGAACATTTCGACACCCCTTCTTCTCCCTTCACAGCGATGAGACCGTCATTCACTTACGACCTTCCTCCCTCTTTTCTCTTCGCCGGAAAGTAAGCGAGAGATACGACCCTTTCTTTTTCTTTTTTCCACCCTCTTTCTCGTCAGAGAAGGCGTCGTCACACCCCTCTACAATCTTATGAGGCAGAGTATGCGGTCAAGGCGGTGCCAGTCTTCTTTTCTCTTCGTTACGTCGAATGAAGAAAGCGTGCCTTTCTTTTTTCTTTTTTTTTTTTTCGCGCTGCTAAAAAAATGGGAGAAACATGTTCTTTCAGCAACCCCACCGTCACGCCCTTTTACTTTTCTCTCTTTTTTTTTTTTCTTCTCAAGCAGGGGCCGTATCCGCGATGGAAGGGCTCTTTTCCCTTTTTCTTCCCATGCACCCCGGATCAGCCGCGAAAGTAAAGAGACTCCCATGAGTTTCTTGGTTACGCGCCCGACCAAAAAAGACACCTTTCGTTCTTCCCTTTCTTCTCTCTCGCGGCCTCGAGCAAGAAATAAGAGTGTTCTGGACCTTCCCTCTTCTTCCCTTTCTCCCTTCCTCTCCTCCGTGGCACGCTGGTAGGAGTGCTTCCGGACCTCTCATTTTCCCGCCCAGCGCAGGTCTCCTTCACCCTCTCCCCCTTCCCCCATAGTATAAAGCGGTAAAGCTTTTCCCTTTTTTCCTGGGCCGACACAAAAGAGGCTTTTACAAGCTCCAACTCGTCGCTGCACGTTACTCGGAGAGGTTGATTTTTCTTCTAGTAGTAATCAGGCGGATGCCGTTGGCTACTTCTCCTTTCTCCGATGTCAACGGTGACCTGGGCGAATCGAACCTCTCCGATCATTTCATTCGGGACACCGTGATTTCCTTTGTATCTCTTTTTTCTTCTCCCTGGCAAAAATAGTGAGTGAGGTATTCTTCCTTTCTTGTCTGCCTACATCACGGATAGGTGAGGATTATTCTCTCTCTTCTATGACCATAGCGTAGTGCGAGCGCTTACTTCGTTTCTCTTCCCCAGTTAACTAATAAGTATCACCCCTTCCCTTTTACTTTTCGTCTGACCCTTCGCGCCAGACGAAGATAAGGGAGCTTTGACTACCCTCTTTTATCTTTTGAAGAAGGAGGTAGTGCTGCCGAGAAATCGTCTTTACCCCTTTTCTTTTTTCTTTTCTCTCTCTAGCGATGAGGTGTTAAGGAAGCTCTTCTCCCCTCCTCTTTTTTACGCCGGCGTTGGTAGAAGGGAGTGAAGACGCTCTTTGAGATGCTTCCTGCACTCTATCTTTCGTTGGAGACGTCTAGTTCTATTCCTGTTTTCTCCTCCTTTCTCCTTTCCTTTTCTCTGTAGGAAAGGTGCGCGAGCTTCCCAATACCATCCGTTGAAAGAGAGGAGAGTATCTCCCCTTTTTCTCCCCTCTTGACTTCTGGGCACAGGCGTGCCAGCGACTGTCCTATCTCCCCCCCTCGGGATGGGTGATTTAGACTTTCCTTTTTCACGGGAAACGCGCGCAGGAAGAGCACTTTCGTTAGCTCTTCTCTGAGCGGTCAGGCAAGTAGAAAGCTTTTTTGTCATCTTCCTCTTCTTTCGGGAATGGAGGGGGAGAGAGAAGTGCTCTTCTCCTTCCTCTCTCAGTTTTGCCCGAGTAACGATAAGTGTTAGTTGTTTAGGAGTTTTTCTCCTTTAGGGGCGAATATAGTGTAAGTAATCTTCTCTTTTCCTTCCTTTTTTTTCTTCTTCTCTCCTTTTTCGATATTAGAAAAAGGAAAAACAGCAACCTTTCCCCTTCCTTCTTACAACGAACAAATGATAAGTATGGGCCTTTGGACTGGCTCGGTGATACGGGACCCTATTCCCTGCGCACAATAAAGGAACCGCTCCCCTCTCTCCTCTGAGCCCACCTGCGTTCAGAAAGTGATGCCTCATTTCTTTCCTGCGACTCGGACGCCAGAGGACCTCCCCTCCTCTCTCGTTAAAGGGAGCCGACGTCCTTTCTCTTTCGAAAACACAAATCCCTTGGATCTCTTTTTCTGGCTTGCACTGCCGTGACGCAGTAAGCTACACTGGTGCCTTTCTCCTTTTCCCCCTCGCAAGAGAAGTTAAACTTTTTTTCCTGAGTTCGGCGGACTCGACGGAGACACGCTATGAATGCTTCGATCTTTCCCTTTTCTTTCTCCGTCTCAAAAAAGAAAGCATCTTTTTCTCTTGTGTCGAGCTTTCTCAAAATGAGATAAACCTTCCTTCTCTTCACCATGGACGAAACACCATCTAATGATTTTCCTCCTTCCCTTCTCTTAGAGAGAGGGAGAGTAGGAACGCGGATTTTTCCGATTTCCGGCGCACGACCGACTCCCGATTCCTCCTCTGCCTTTTCTCCCGGGCATTCGCGAAATGAGCGGCGTCAGGGCGCGGAATTCTTTTTCTATTTCCCTGAGTGAGTAGTTGATAAGGATGAGCCCTTTCTTTTTTCCCCTCCATTAATCTGCCTACGCATTAAGATATGGTATACGTCTCTGTGATTTCTTCTCGCCTCACAGAGCAGTGATTAGGCGGCCTCGGTACTGCTCTCCCCCTCCCTCATAAAGAGTGGTGAAAGGTCGCCTTCTCCCCTCCTCTATGCGCTCACGAGCACTTAAAGTTGAAAGACCTTTAATGGTTTTCCTTTTCCTCGTGACATCGGATGTCGTTAAATTTTCCCCTCTTTCCCCCGTGCCGAATGTTAGAAAGAGGCAGTACTCCCTTCTTTCGGCGCAATCCGAGATAAAATAGGATACCTTCTTTTTTATCTTGTCTCTCTTTTCTCTTTCTTCAAGAGTGAAAGAGGAAGGACGTATCTTCTTTTTGAGGTTTCTCTTTCTCTGGGTTTTTGTTGCCCTTCCTTTTTTTTATACCGGAGAGGCCCCCCATCTCCCCAGTACAGCGCGAAATGGTGAGGGTTTCGATGCCTTTTCTTTTCTCTACGTATCCGATGTTGTAGCCTTCGCGTCTTCCTCCTTCTTCCCCTTTATTCAGCTTTAGCGTGGGATAGAGCCATGTACCCTCCCCACCCTTCGGTGCCCCGAGGAGACCGGCGTGTAAAAGGGCCCATTATTTTCCTTCCCCCCCCTTTCTTCCTTGACGTCCGAGCGGCGGCGCAGCTTCCTAGTCCTTCTCTTTTTGTCGAAATAGAGCCCGGCCAGCGCGGAGTCTTTTCCCCCCCTTTTTTCTGCCTGCGCGGCGAGCAGGCAGACGAAGATAAGTTCTTTTTTCTCGGCGCGGAAGCATGTTGGCCCCAGGGGTTTTATTTTCTTTTTTTTTTTTCTTTTCAAAAAGTTAAGAGGCTATGGGTCCCCTTCCGCTACCGTGGAAAGGTTGTAGTGAAAAGCCGCACGTTTCCTCATCCTTTCTTTCATTTGCTTGATGAGGACGAAGAATGCTGTACTGAAGACGGCGAGTTTTTCTCCCCTCTCCACTTAGAAGGAAGTGCAAAGATGGTAGTATAGCTCCGTCTTCTTCTTTCGGCTACGTGCAGGTTTTTTCCCTTCTTAGCAAAGCGAGTGACGGTCGACAGAAAGACGTTACCTACCCTGCTCTTTCCTTTTTCCTCGTGGTAGAAGAAGAGCCGCCCTAGATGTTGAGCGCGCGTTACCCACCCTCCTCTTGTCACCGACGGCGAAACTGCGCCGGGCCCCTTCCCTTTTTTCTTTTTCCCGAAGTGTAGTGCTAGACCTCCTTTTTTTCTGCACCTGACGTGATAGCGGAATGCGCGGTTTGATTCTTGCCCGCGTGTTACTTCGCCGACAAAGGTCGACGCCTCTCTCCCTTCTCCCTCCCCCCCTGCCATATAGATGGAAGAGATAATGAGCGTATTAGTGTTTTCCCCATCGCGACGAGCCGGCCGGGACGATCGAAATTTTTGATGGCTTTTGTTGAGAGTCTTTTGGCGGCCAAGGTACACCTTGTCTTACTTTCCCTCCTTCTTTTTTTTTTCTCCCTTCTCTCCGGTGAGGAGAATAAGTGCAAGAAGACTCGCCTCTTTTTTTCCCTCTTCGTCGTCGCTGCCGGAAGTAGAGTTCTACCTTCGTCTCACCAGGATCGTTCCTGGTCCAGAGAGAAGGCCGGCGCCTCCTTCGTTTTTTTTTTTTCGAGCACGGAACAGTCGGGCAGTTTCTTTTCTTTTTTCTGAGGGCCCGGCGCCGTTCGGCAGAGGGTGAACACCCAGGCAGGCTTTTTTTTTTGCGCAAAGATGAGGCTCGTAGTCGCCCCCTTTTTCTTTCCCCTTTTTCTCCCAAAGAAGTGTATTTCCGCTTTTTTTCTTCCCTCCCTTCCTTCCTACGACAGGCACGTAGGACGCCCGGAAAGGGAGCCTCTCGACCGTCTTCTTTTCCTTTGTCACTTCCGTCGCCGTGGCCAAATGAAAAACGGCGCGTCTGTCCTCGTATTTCCCCCTCCCCTATCGACATATGATGAGGCAGATTATGCGTCCCGTCTTCTTCCACCGTTCCTGGTCATAGTGTTCTGAGTTAAGTCGAATGCATTTCTTTCTTCCTCTTTTTGCCGTTCGCGCTTCCTAACCAAATGGGGAGCCCCCATTGTCTTTCTCTCCATCCGAAATGATGATAGGGAGAGTCGGCTGGCCTCTTCCCTTCCCTCCTCCTGTGGCCGTATACGCGATGCTTTCCTAGACTCCAGGCGCGACATGAACACGGCGCCGCCCGTCTCCCCTCCCTCTCTTTCTCTTCCTCTTCGAAAGAAGAAAAAATGGGAGTTTCTATCTTCCTACAACGGTAACCTCGACTGGCGCGGAACAGCTCTTTGACCGACTTTTCGTTCTTTTTCTCTTGACCTGCCTCGACGGAGAAAACAGCGGATCGGTTTCTTTTTTTTTTTTTCTTCCTAGGAGAAAAAAGAAACATTTTTTCCCTCCCTTCCTCGCAGTGTCCCTTACTCTTGTGTGCCGTGGACCCACATCGTCTCCCTTCTTTTTTTTTTCTCGTTAAAAGATGTACTTTTCTCCCACCGCGGCTGGAGCAAAAAAGATCAACATAGTTTTTTTCTCGGAGGCTGCCGTCGTCGTCCTCGCGCTTCCTTTTTCTCTCCCCCTTTTCTCCCTCCTCCAGTGTAAAAGGCGAGGGACCTGGAGCCTCTCTTCTCTCTTTTTTTGTCCCCCTTCTATTTTGTTCTCCTTTGTGTGTTCTCTCTGAGTCTCTATCTCGGGCGGACGGCGTCTCGGCGACCTTGTCCCCTTTTCTTTATCTCTTTCGTACATGACGTAAGGCCATCCTTTCTTCTCGTTCGCGTCCTTCACGAGAGGAAGAAGACACCGGGGTCCTTTTTATCCTCTTTTCATGGCGGGTGATTTTTCCAGCCTCTCCCATACATCACGACGTCCCCTTTCTTCTTTCCCTTTGCGGCCGTCTCCGGACCTGACGCAGTCAGGCGGGTGCCTCCGGTTCGTTTCTCGGTGGAAGACGGAGGTTTGCTCTTCTTTTCCTCCTTTCCCACGTACAAAGTAAGAGCGAAACGCCCTTTTTTTTTTCTGGAGTTGTTCTTAGGAAGCGCTGCGACTCCTTTTCTTTGTCTCCTGAGTGAGGACCTCTAGGTTTCTTTTTTCCCCTTTGGTAGCGTTCCTTTTGGAGACGTAGAGGAGAGCCGTCTTCGAGTATTTTTCGTAGCGGTTCTAGTCAGGCCCTTTGTTTTTTCCCCTTCCAGGATAAAAGACGTTGACTCTCTCTTTTTTATCAGCCCTGCCGATTCTACAGGCAACATTGTTTGATTTCCCTTTTTTCAGTAGTTCGGCGAACAAAGGAATCGCGGTATTTTCCTTTCTTCCTTTCTTAGGAAGGAAAAGGTCCTTTTCCTCGGCCGCAGAGGAGATTCTCGTCTCTTCAGAAGATGATGACTTTCCCTCCCCCGTAGAACTCTTCTCCTTCTTTACCTTCTGTCTGGAGTTTTCTTCGAGAGAAGTGAAATCTTCTTCTTTTCAGACGCATTCCGCGACTCAGTGGACTACCTCCCGGATCAGTTGTAGTTGTGGATGAGCTTCCCTCTTTTCTTTTCAGGGGAGAAGATAGTGATAATCCTTTTTTTTCTATAGAGATAGATATGATAAAGATATTAGACCCCTCCTCCCAAACCACTAAAAGAGAATCCCCCCCCCTCCCCGGTAAGAGGGCACTTCTCTCTCTTACGGATCGTCCTTTTCCTCGCTTCTCCCCGCTAGAACCCTCATTGCCCGCTCTCCTCTTCTCTCATCCAAAGAGTTAGACGTGAGGCCCTAATGCGAAGCGGAAGAAGTCCGCGCTCCTCTTTCTTTGTCCTTTGCCGACGCTCCTCTTTTGTGAAATCCACCATAAAGAGATTGTCTTGGCGACTCTTTTCTCCCGTGCCGTGAACAGCCGTCAGTCGTACCTTCTTTTTCTTTTTTTTTTTTCTTGATAAGAGAAGCGAGGTCCTTTTTCCTTTCTCGAGGTCGGGGCGCGAGCAAAATGGCCTCGAAACGTTTCCTGCCCGAGCTCTCCCCCCCTTTTCTTTTCTAAAAAGAAAAGATCGCTTTCCTCTTCTCTTTTCGAGCTAACTCGACAGTTTTCGCCCCCCTGTCCATCCCCCAACCTTTCGCTTCTGAACACCCTAAAGCGAAGAGGAGCTCTTCCGGGGCGTTTCCCTCTGAATCTGTCCCGACGATTTCCTCCCTTCCGTTCTTCCACAGTAATAAGACACTTTCTTCTTTTTTTCTCTCTCTGAGAGGAGTCAGGGAGCGGAACTGGAATTCTGCCCTTTTTTTACGCGAAGTGCGTGTTGATAGGATTTTGTCCCTTTTTTTCCTCCTTCCTCCTCTAGATAAGATATGTTAGAAGAAGGTGCAGGCTTTTTTTTTCCTTCTTCTGCCGTTCTTATGCGCCTGGCTTAAGGAAGGACGACTCCCCACACCTTCTCTAACGGAAAGTTCCCGCCCGAGATTCTCTCTCCTCCCTTTCCCCACTTTTCCCATTGTTTCTGCTTCGGGTTAGAGGAGCAAAGGGCTCCCTGTTGCCCCTCACCTTTCTCTTTCTCCCCTCGGCATCATTTACTCTCTCTTTTTCCTTCTCCCCTCGGCCGAGGAACGGCAAGAGAAGCGTGGTTCTTTTTTTTCTCCTCTTTGGTGGTTGTCGGCCTATCAGTTTTCACCTTTGGTGGACTTTCTCTTCCCTTTTGAGAAGATGGTGCTTGTCGACCCAACGTTTGTTCTTAGAACACGTGGATCTTCCCCCCCCTTTTCCCCTCCCCTCCCAGGAGAATGGTGAGGGGTGAGCGACTTCCCTCCTCCCCCCTTTTCTGCTCGACCGTCCTCTTTTGGAGCGCGAGGACTTCCTAGAACGACCTTCTCCCTAGATCTAGAGGGGATAGCGCACCATTTTCCTCTTTCCCTCAGTGGACTTGTGGTTTCTTCTTGTCGTAAACGGCCCAGTGTTGGTCTTCTGTTTCGCCGTGACGTGCGCGGCTTCTCTCCTTTTATGGTAGCGAGGGCTGCTCTTTTTTCTCTTTCGCCCGTCCGCGAGAGACGACACGGAGCTACGTCTTTTTTTTCTTCTGAGCAGGGGTCCTCCGATCCGATAGCAGTTCCTCTCTTTTTTCTTTTTTCAGGAGCAGGGTGGGTCCTTCCTTTTTTCTTTTTTTCAACGCGACGGTCTTGCCGCGCCTAAAAAGTTAACGCCTTCTCATGACGCCTTTTTTCCCTTGAAAGGTGAGTGTGACCCGATACCTTCCTCTTCTCTTCTCTCTTAGGATAGGTGGCGTTAATTGATGATTTTTTTTCCTCTTCTCCGCGCCGGGTGTCAGTGAAAAGGCAGATGCTTTATCTCTCTTCCTGCGCCGGATTCAGTTCCTAGTAGGCATAAGTTGAATTTTTTTCGGTCTCAAAATAGAGTGCCTTACCCTTTCCTAGTGTCGAAATGGTCCTCTTAATCGTGTTTCTCTTTTTTTTTCCTCTTGTTGCGAGGATGCGGATAAACCTTTTCTTTGGGTAACCGCGGCGCCGAAGTCCCCTCCAAGGCACGCCCCCCCCTTCCTTCCGTCTGCGGACATGGAAGGAAAAGACTTTCTTCCCTTTCTTTCTGACCAATTGGTAAAGGATCCTTTTCTTTTCTTTCCCAGGTCTACGCCCCCGACGCAGGAGGGACGACTCCGTCACCACTCCCCTCTTTTTTCTTCTTTTCTTTGCACTGATGCGAAGCCCACCGAATCCTCCTTTCTCTCCGACATTCACGGTGGACTGGCAGCAAATATCATCTTTCTCATGTTTTTTCTTTTTCTTCGGCCAAGGTCCCCCGTGTCAATCTTCGATAGTCCGGGCGGCTCGTCCTCCCCTCTTCCTTTCCCCCGAAGACGCGCAATGAGAGAGTCCATCGAGAATTTTTTTTCTCCCTTTTCTTCGAGTGCGTCGAAATGTAGGAGAAGTCCTCGGCTTTTCCTCCTCTCTTGCCTTCGATCACGTAGGTTGCCCGTCCCTGTCCTTCCTTCTTCTTCCCTCCAAAAGGAGGGCAGGTGGCGTTTTTTCTCTCCTTCGCCGCGGTGACCACTCCGTAGTTTCATTGATTTCTTCTCGCAACAATGCTGAGGCTCGTCGTCGTACCCACTTATTTAAGAAAAATACTTGTCTTTCCTTTTTATTCCCGCGATTGCGACCGGCAGGAACTTCCCTTTGAACTATCTTTTCTACCGTCGGAGGAGATACGACAATAGTGGGCTTCTTTTCCCCCCTTGCGAGTATAGTAGAGAGAGTCGTCCCTCGCACATCCTTTTCGATTATGCGTCAAGGCGGCAGTATCGTGTTTCACCTCCCCCTTTTTTTTCTCTCGCGTTACGTAGAATGAAGAAGATTTGCCTTTCTTTCCCGCTTCCTCCGTTTTCGCGACGCCGAACCAACGGAAGCCATGTCCTTTCTTTTTTTTCCCCTCGATAGGCTCGTCGTTCCCTCTTTTTTTCTCCTTTCTTTTTCCTTCTCGAGATGGCAGGGATAGAGTAAAACCGTTTTTCTGCACCCGGTCCGCCGCGCAAGTCAAGGAGCCCCTTGAACTGATTTTTACCACCTTCCGGTTACCGAAGCGACCAACACCCTACATTTTTCCCCTTCTTCGAGAGAAAAGAGAGAAGATGCGGTCTTCTCTCCCTTCCCTCCGTCGGCTAAAACAGAGGATCGTCGCTTGACCTGTTTTTCGGATTTCGAGTGATTAGGCGGCACCCCTCACCTCTTCCCTTTTCCCGCGAAGGTATAAATAAAAAAGCCCCTCCTCTTTTTTTCCTCCACCACGCCCCTCTCCCCGTCTTTTTTTTTTCCCGCGTACAGGGCCGACCACCACCCGTTTTCTCTCAACAAAGAACAAAGCGTCTTTCCTTTCTCTTATCGCGAGGCGCCGCTCGTCTCCGAGTTCTCCCTCCTTTCTCCACTTAGGAAAGGGGACTTCCTTTGTTTCACGGAGGGAAAATGGGCGCTTAGCTCCCATGGTGCCAGTTCTTTGGTCTTACCTTCCTTCTCTCGATATAGGGAGGAAGTAGTGCTCGCTTTTTCCTTCCTTTCTTGATGGTATGAGCGTATTACCTGCCGTAAGAAGAGGCGCCCCACGTCTTTTTTTTTCGCCGACCGGCGTCTATCCCCTTTACTCTCCTTTTTTTTGATTTCCAGAAAGTTCACCCTCTCCCCCTGCGTACCGGATTTTGGGCACCTGTGCGGGCCGCATTCCCTCCTGTCTGCCCTTCCGAACGCCGGCCGCAACGCAGGGTTGTCGTGTATCGGTTTTCTTTTCCTCTTTTCTTCCCTCGGCGGGAAGATCAAAGTCAGTACGAGGTGCTTTCTCCTTTTTCTCTTGTCGTGGTTAAGGAAGCGATGCGAATTTGTGGTGTTCTTTTTTGCGGGTCGAAAGGATTTCAGGTCCTTCTTTTTTTTTCCCCCCGCGGGAGAGGGAGAGCCACAGCCGTTTCTTTCCTCTTTCAGGCGAGCCGTTTGGAGAGAGTAGGGCCCGGCGTCCTCCAGGTGCGCGCGCCGACTCTCCCCTCCCCTCCTTGAAAGGAGAGGAGAGGTAGCACTTCTTTTTTTTCATGTCGCTGACGGAGTGTGCTTGCCTGAGTTCGGAGAACACGGTCAGTTCTTTTCTCCCTTTCTCTTTGTGGAGAGTAGGAAGGAAAGGAGACCTCTCTTGCTTCTGTTTGCGTCCGAGTCGAATTCGCGCTGAGGATGCTGGCACTTGCTCATCGGCGAACAGTGAGTTCCGCGTTCCCTTTTTCCTTCCCCTCAATTTCATCGAGGTAGCAGAGAAACGAGCTTTCCCTTTGTCCGTATCAGTTGTTCGTTGTGGATGCCTCGTCCTTTTTTTGGGGCGAATGATCGTGATCATTCATAGGAGCTCTTTCTTCCCTCCTCCGTTTTTTTTTTCTTTCCTCTTTTCCCTATCTTCGCCCCGGCCACCACGAACCGCGAGGATATCAACAACGAACCACCCCTCTTTTCCCCCCTGAGAGAGGAAGGATAGGTGCTTCTTTCTTTTCCCGATGCACGTCGAGCGCACCCAAGCCCTTTCCTGGCGATGAGCCCCACAGAGTGAGACGTTCTTCCCTCCATCATCATTGCTTTTTCTTTTCTCAGCAGAGACGTTTCCCGAGCCGTCCCGGTGGAAGAAGAAGTGTTTTTGCCGTGGTTTTCGCCGAAATCGGACTTCTCCTCTTTTCCGCGCAGAAAATGGGACTGAGATTCTGCTACCGCGCAGGCGAACGTTAAAAGGTGTTCATATATGTTTCGCAACCTGGAAGACGATAAACCTCCTTTCTTCTCCAAAAGGATAGGAATAGGACGTTTCCTCCTCCTCCTTGGCGCGAAAGAGCGATGGTCGAGCACATTGCACTCCTTCGACACCGAAGGCGTCACCTTTTTTTCCCCCCCCAAGAGAATTTATCCCTCCAGCGCGAGAGGGAGAGAGAAGGGCGATGTCGTGCCCTTGGACTTCTTCTCGGCAGCACTACCGAAGTATTACACGCTACTACGACAACCCTTCTCTTTTCCGCTCCTGAGAGGAGAAGGGCGAGGACGCCGGGCCTTTTTTTTAGTCGTCGTGATAAAGGATGAGTGAAGTTTCCTCATTTAAGCGCTCAGCATACGCTAGGGTCTCGACGCCGGTGCGGCTTCATCCTTTCTTCCCTCTTCCCACCTCTCCCAGTGATTAGAAGAATACGGATTATCCACCTTCCCCCTCACGAGTGGATGGGAAAGGTAGACAGAGAACTAGTAACGCCCCTGCTATCTTCTTTACCCCTCCTTCCACGGTGAAAGAACTGGTCCCTTTCCTTTTTCTATTCGCCAGGGGTACCGAAAAAGGATTCCCCGTCACCGTGCCGAAGCGCCAGCGTCCTTCCTCGTTACGAAGAGGGAGCCTCCTCTTCCGTTCACGGGACAGAGAAGACGTTTCTCTTTTTTTGGACTCCAGACGCGTGTGGTTCTCTTTTTTCTTTCGACGGTGGAGGTGACCTGGAGACGATGTTTTTTTTCTTTGTCGAAGTAGGACCGCGCTAACTTTTTTTCCTCTTTTCTGGGGGAAGCCTAAGCATTCTACCCCCTTTTTCCTCTTCCTCCCCCGCGTGTAGCCGTAGATGTTCCTTTTTCGTTCTCGAGCCGCAGATCGCCTGGGCTCGCGCGATGATTTGGTCGCGGCGTCGTCTCGTAAAAAACGGACCGTCGCGCTGCTTTTTCCCCTTCTTACGTTCCTGGCGGCGGCCGGGTGCATTTGTTCTTTTTTCGGGCAGGGGTGAATCGCCTTTCTCCTTCCCGGCTGCGTGCCGGCCGGCGAGGAGCCCTCCTTTTCTCGCAGTTCTTAGCCGGGTTTTTTTAATGGTGGATCAAAGTGGGTTTCTTCCTCTGACGGCGGGGTCCCGAAGCATCAAACGTTCATCAGTCTCCCGGAAATGTTGGTTAGTGACCGATACTGTCCGCTCTCTTCTTTCTTTTGATAGGATGGCGTAATGATGATGATTTTTTTTTTTTTTTCCTGCCGGGTGGTGTAAGGCCCTTCGATGGTTTTTTTCCCTTATCGCTCGGACAGGTCGGAACTTTCCCCCCTTTTTTTTTTTTTCGTAAGTGCAGGACGTAGCAATCGCGTGCCGTTTTTTTTTTTCCCGGAGTTGGCGACAATGGCCGGTAATGTGGTCTCCGAAGTAGTTTTTTTTTTGGATCAAAACTCACCTCCCCTTTTTTTTCCCCCCCCGTGGCGAAAGGGAGAAAGGGGTTTTTTTTTTTTCTTTTCCCTGCCCGACGGGTAGTGCGAGAAATCGGCGGATTTTTCTGCCTGGCGGATGGAAAAAGGTCCCGTCTTTTCTGCTTTTTCCTTTTCCCTCGAGCCCTCGAGCAGGCGCTTCCTTCCGATTGCCTGAGCTATGGCGCGTCTTGTGAACTGATGCGCGCCACTTTCGACATCCTTTTTTTTTGGCCCTTCACCCGGTGGACTTTGGACGAAAATCTTCTCTTCCTCCTCCCCCTTTTTTTTCTTTTTCCTTCGAACAGTAAACCGTGTAATTTCCGATCGTCACGGTTTCTCAGTGCAAGCCGACGGCATGAGCCTAGTCCATCGAAGGCCTTTACCGTAGTTCTTTTTCCCGTCGCCGAAGTCAAAGCGGCTCCTCTCTTCCCCTTTTTACAGCATGTAGAAGGACGGCGATCACGTAGGTGTTTTTTTTCTTTTGAGCCGACCACGTCGGGGCAGGGGGAGGGCAGCCTTTCGATGTTCCTTTTCCCCACTCGTAGAGGCGGGGCGGTGATTTTTTATTCCCTTCTTTTTCCCTCTTCTTTCGTAGTAGAACACGAGTTACGCGGACCCTTCTTTCTTTCTCCCTGCCTCGTGCGACAGGCCGGCATCTCGCAAGCCCCCTGCCGCCCCGTCACGGGATCGATCTACCACTTTTTCCCTTGCAATGAAACCCGGACGCGTCTCGTCTCTTCTCCCTCACCTTATCCGACAATCTTGATGAGGCAGATTATGCGTCCCTTGGACTTTCTTGACGTCATGTGTTCTGAGTTAAACGTCGAATGCAGTCCCTTTCCTTTTTTTTTTTTCCTCCTTTTTCGCGCTCAAAAAACGGGAGCAACCATGTTTCTTTTCCCACCACCTTTTTCTCCGCATGCCTGATCGGCTCGTCTCCTGTCGCTTCCCCCCCGCCGGGGCTTCTCCGAGATGTTTTTTCCTTTTTTTTTTTCCCCTTCCCTCCAGGCGCGAAAATGGCACACCCGGCGTCTTCCCTCTCCCGCCCCGGACCTGAAGTTCGACAAGCCGCAATCTTTTTCCCCCCCAAGTAACAACTCGAGTCAAATCGCCCTTTCTCCTTCCCCATTCCCTCTTTTACAGACTCCGTCTTTTTTTTGCTACAACAGCGGATCGGTCGAGCAGAATTCGCGTTTCCACCCAGTTCGCATGTCCTTCTTTTTTTTCCTTCCCCCCCTCCAAGGTGGACGGAGAAACCATCTTTTTTTTTTTTTTCCGGCGGCTTTCCAAGCTGTACCTGTGACCCTTTAGCCACACGATTAACAGACCACCTCTTTTTTCTTCTAGGCAGAGGTGATAGCGGAGGCTCCCTCTTCCCTCGTACTGGCGCTTGGAGAAATTCCCCTTTTCCAACGGCGGGAACAGGGGAGCCTCGACCCTTTTTCCTCTTTTGTGACAAGGTAGGGAACAGCTGCCCCTTTTTTTTCGCTCTAGGGCGGGACGTCGTATCGGCAGACTGGCACTTTGAGCGTCGTACATGAGTAGCCTCTTCTTTGATCGGTGAGGAGGCATCCCCTTTTTTTCCGGTCACGGCGTCGGACCATCATTTTCTTTTTATGATTTCCAGCAGTTCAATCATCCGTATCCTCCTCCCCCCCCTTTTCCCCCTGTGAGGGCAAGGAATCCGCGCCCCTTTCTCTCTTTATGACGGACGAAGAGGCAGTCCATGGTTTTTTTTTTTTTCTCGTTTCGGCTGACGGAAATAGCGGGACGATCCACGTCCCCTTTCCTCTTCCCCCGGAGAGATCATAGGCTGGAGGTGGGTTCTCTTTTTTTTTTTTTTCGGCCATGGTGAGCCGGCGGTGGTAGAAGGAGTGAGGGACTGTTGAGCCCGACTTTCGCGGTCGTTGGAGACGCGAGGAAGAGCGTTTGTCTATTCTTTTCTTTTTTTTCCTTCCTTCCCGGGTTGCGAGAGAAGAATCACAGTGCCCTTCTTTTCCCCTGCCGCGCCCCGAAAAGGGGGGTTTTAGATTCTCCCCCCATGTCGCTGACGGAGGAAAGGCGTGGCCAGCGCCCTTTTTTTTTGAAACAAGGAAGCTCTTCTTCTCGTGGGAACGGCGTAGGACGGAAAAAGGGAACCGAGATTCTTTTTTTTTGTAGTGTCCTTTTTTTTTCATTTCCTCTGATGTGAGAGGCCCGTCGATTTTTTTCCCAGCCGAGTTCTCCTTTCCTGGTTTCTTTTTTTAATAGGGTAGGAGAACCGTAGTTTTCCTCCTCTTTGAGCCCTGTACAGATAAGTTTTTGTTGTTTTCTTTTTTGGTGTGTCCGGGGAGAAGTCTTTTCTT
>Ga0179593_1674763_pt1 | contig 14867 bp, 15 predicted proteins | sample CZODoug2_1_08_16_FD_185931 | JGI IMG/M metagenome (GOLD analysis project Ga0179593, IMG submission 185931) | Vadose zone soil fungal communities from Angelo Coast Range Reserve, California, USA - CZODoug2_1_08_16fungal (PacBio error correction) | ecosystem: Environmental > Terrestrial > Soil >... | reverse complement strand
GTCCCCACTGCTAAAAGGCCAGTATCCAAGAAGTCTGCCTCTTCATGTCAAGACCTGTCCTCTTCTTTTACAATGCTCCTTAATCTTATCGTCTCTGCTTGCTTAGAGGTCCCCGGCTCACAAGGATCTTTGAGCCCCGAAAGTTCCCAAGACTATACCCACTTCTCACCTTCTTTTCCAATTTGCGACGGAGGACTAATAACCACAGATGACCTTAGCCCCCAGCCTTAAGAAACTCTGAGCCTGTCAGTAAAAAAAAGGATGTTCCTTCTTTTTTTCCCCTTTCCCTTCTTTATGATCTCTTATTTTTCGTTTCCTCAGTCTGGAGCTCAACACCCCAAAACCCCCCCCGCTAAATTACTACCAAGCTCAGCTCATTTCCTTGAGACTCTTCGACCGTACCCCTTTCCTCTCTCACCATTGTCCTTAGTCCCCGAGTACCTTCTACTCACCAAGTTCCATGTTTCCTCTCTATGCCCAGGACCGATTCGGCAGGGACACGACGGCCCCCGATGGCGATTAATTTACGGTTGCCTTCTCTATATGAGAAGAACAGTTCTCCCGACTTAAAGACCGTTGCTTCTCTTACAGGGCTTTGGTTTTTTTCTCGGTTTCCAATTATTATACCTTTGCGGCCTGCCTTCTGTTTCCTTCATGATGTTCTCCTCATCCCTTTCCCACTTTGAGGAGAAGTCTACCGGTCGACCTTTCTCCCCTTAAGTATGTAGAACTTCGAGTCCAGAACGTAGTTCAGTTGGTTGTCGGCTTTCCTTACCTGGCGGACCCTGAGAATTAATTTCTGTTTCTCGTATAAGTGCAGTCAATGACCTTTAAAGTTCAACTCTTTCAGCCCTTTAGATGACCGGTACCCCATACCTCCTTCTTCTCCTTTCCTACGAAGCCAGTCTTTTTGGAAGAGCCTTTAATCCCCTGTGCCCGAATCGGAGTTCTCCTCTTCCCTTGAAGTATAAAGATAGCTGCGGCATATCCATACCTAGACTCATTCCCCTCTCTATTTTACTAATTCCTTAACTTTTGTTTAGATACCTTTTCGCTTTTCATGTATGAATTTTCCTACCAGGCAGGCACTGAATTCTTTTTTTCGCGGTTATGCTTGCACTAGCTTTCTACCATGCGTATGTCATTTTCTACCTCCGCATGAGTATCCTTTCCTCGTATCTTCATCGCTTTTTTTTCCAGGAAGAATGCCACTCTTTGACTTTTTCCCCACTGTCCTCCTTCAGTGTCCCTTTATTAAATTCCGAGATTGATGTCTACAGAGTGGTCGAACTTACACATGGCCCTCCCTCCTAGCTAGAATAGTTTATGTAATCCGACCCGGAGACCTACTTTCCACCTCCAGGTAGACGTACTCCTCCCCTAAGTTGCAGTCTCCCCAATGTCACAATTTTTGTTCTTCCCTCTATCACTTCAAGATCCGCTCTCATTTCCCCTAACTCCTTGTCTCTTTCTTCCCTCCCGTTATTCGTAATTCGTCTGGCGACTCTTTTGAGTTCGGGACGTTTCTCGCTCCCTTCTCCTGTTAGCCACTTCCCTTTCCCAAGCTGAAGATGCTTTTCTACTATGTTCCTAGAGCCTAACCTTGCCCATTTTTTTTTCCTGCAAGTGATGTACGAATTGGGTCCCAAAAGGCAACGTTCCCTGTCTACCATGTCTTATTTCTTCTTTTGCGGTTTCTTCCCTTTTTTTTCTTGATGGTTCACTTTCTATAGACCTACTCGGTCCCCCTCTCCCAGATATAACAAGAGAGAATAAAGGGACCACTCCTTTTACTTCTAAGGCTTTTTTTATTTGTATTTTTTCCCTTTCCTCTTGTGTCGTGATATTTTCCCCAGTCTCAAAGGTCTCATTCTTCCTCATCTGAGTGTGTAGCCTTCTTCCTTCTCTTGGGACTTTTCTGAGACTTTTCGCTTTTTTCTTTAAAGTCCACATAACGAAGTCTTATAGCTGGATGTGATCTCTTCCTTGACACCTCAGAGAAACGAATTCGCTCCACCTCCTTTCCAGTGAATTTTTTCCTATGGGAGGAGATGTGTTCTTCTTTTTTTAGTACCGGTTGTTGATATTCTTTCATAGGAAGAAATTCCTGCAAGTTTCCGAATGGTACATGGTATCCCATGAGAGGTGTCCTCCTACCTAAGTCCTCGAGTGTTTTCCCTTAGAAAGCCACTTCCCCTCAGGACTGGGTATCTTTTTTACTCCTCCTATTAGTGAGAGTGGTCAAATTCTGGATTACTAGTATCATCCTTAGACCCCTTTTCGAAACCAGTGCCGAAGCTGGAATTTAGGGCCTGAACTTTTCTAGTCCATCCTCTCTCGGATAGAATAAAGGGTTTCCCCCGCCCTGGTGCTAAACCGATTACCTTTCCTAGCCTTATTAAAGGAGCTTATTAAATTTTAGGGATTCCAGAGATTGAAGTGATTTATTAGGCACCGTTTGTTCCCGTCTGTCTTTAGAAACTTGCCATAGACATTTCCTCACCCATTTCTAGAACCAATCTTTGTAACCAAATGAATTTACATAGGATGACTTAAGTATCCGCCTTTCCCTTTTTTGTACTCTTGAGAAAGGAAGTTTACAATCCGGGTATCCTAGTTAATGTTTATTCAGTTATCTATTTCACGTTTCAAGTTACGTGTTAGGAACCGGATTCATCCAGTTGGGGAATTCTTTTTATGAGCCCAAGGAAAAGCATCTAAAACTCCTTTCAGCAGACCCCCTCCCCTCTCCCAGGAAGATTTTTGATCATCCCCACTTGACTCCGCAATACCTCCCTCTGTATTTTTCCTTCCCGGTATTCCCCTGGGAAGACTCAATCGTTTTAGCCCGGTGCCCGCTTCCCCCACAACTCGTTTCTCTTGAGAAAAGTTTTCTCCTCCAAGTAGAGATTCGCCCAAAAACAGGGAGGAGACTTCCCCACCCTCTTCCCAAAACGTTTTACTCCTACCCCGTGTGTGCCGTAGTAGTACGGCCCCCCAAAGGCTGTTCACTCCTTGCAATCTATCCTTGCTCTCTCTTCTCCCGTCTGATTCGTTCCTTCCAAGGCCATGACCATGACCCTTGCTTGATCCTCTCTGCTATCGCCTACACTTGCACGTCTCTCTCTGAATCCCCGGATCTCCAACTCTCCCTTTCTTTTCCGCGGGTCCCCCCCATATAGTCCCCATGTCAGAGCCCCTATGACTCCCCCTCGTGAAACTCGCTCTCGATGCTATTTGCCCCGAATCCCCTTCCCCCCCCCTTAGGGAACCCTCCTTTCTTGAACCAAAGAGCGATTCCCCCTTCTACCCCCTCCCTTATTATCAATACCTCCCTTCGTTCGCGAGAGCCCAAGGCCCAGCTGACTATTTCTCTCGGGATTATCGCAGTTCTTTTTTACATATGTCGGTAGGACTCTCTCCAACTCCAGACTATGCGGTCGATTCAACCAGTCCCCCCTCGCGTCGGATGAGCTCCTGGATAGGCGTTCTCCTCCTATGGTCTAACCCAAATCCTCGCGACTCAGTTAATAGCACGGGGAGGCCCCCGGCCCGTCCCAGAGCCACGGCAAGGCGTGAGTGATCGCGCAGTAGTCTGGCCCTGGTCAGATGAGCCCCACTTTCTCTTTCTTGAAATGTTCAATTATGCCCCCCCCCCCCCTACTTTCTCACTGTTAGTTTATGTTTGTCTCTATGTCCCATTCGTTCTCCTGGTGAAGCTGATGGATAAAGATTTCAAAAAAGGTCTCCCTCTTTACGTTTAATAATCATCTCACCCAGAATTCCATTAACTACCTCCCTTCTTCTCGATCGTCTCAAAATAACTTCCTTCCGGACTGTTTCATTTACAGTCCTTCCCCGGAATGAATTAGCCTCCGTTTAACAGTCCTGTAGATGTTCAGCTAGTACGAGCATGACAAAATCTCAAATCTTTTTCTTATTCCCCCAGTACCCAAAGATCTACGTATTTATTGCCCTTTCTTCTCCTGTTATCATTACCTAATTTGTGTTAAGATACAGCGAGCAACGTAAGGCTTCTAAGTCTTCTCTTAATTCTGTTTCGGGGGTCTCTTTTCCTCTCCTGATTTGTTGGTTTTTCTCCCCCCGCGGCCTCTTTTCTCTTCATGGCCCCACCCAACCAGTCTATACGCGCCGGAACATTACTATGAACGTTGCAGCCCTCTTTCAATCTTTTTCTGCCGAGAAGGTAGTTAGTTTTCTTCATAATTACGAATGAGTTTTTGGCTCTCACCAACCCCCATTCTGCTCCCAACGATCCGTTTGTTCGCCTCCAACCCACTCCCATTTTTCGAGAGACCTTTGATGACCCTCATTCTATTTCCCTAAGTGAGGTATCGGTGACTTCTCCGACGTCATCTAGCTCTCTTTTCTTCTCTCTTGAATTCCCCCTTTCGAATCCTTTTCGGGCTTCCTTTCTTTTCCCCAGGACCCCGTCTCATCTCTCCTCTGCTCCTAGTAATCCCTAAATCCCGTCGCCCCATTCCATCGAACCGTCAAGGACCGCTCTCCTTTGGTCACTGGCTTCTCCCCTTTATGTTCTCCCCTCCCTCTCCTGAATCTCACGCTCGCCTCACTCAGGGACTCTGTGCTTGGCCCAACTACAGTCGAAACTCCAATTTCCCAACGTATCGCGATTCTCTTTCTTCATACCCTGCGGCAGTCCGCGTCAGCCCCTCAGACCCCTCTTCGAACTGTGCCCGCCGACTGTACACCCTCTCTGTCTCGTGATGCGTTTTCCTTTCTACTCTGATTCCCGACCAAATAAAAACGCTTCTTACGCCCCTCACAACCAAAGACAGCCTCCTACAGCAGTTAATCAGTCCTGCCGACATGCGCGACTATTGATACGGTTTTTACTCCCCCTCATAATCATCTGACGTAATGAGGATGCCCGTTCCTTTTCTCAAGCGAGGGTCAGGATCGCTGCCGACTCGTGGTACTCATCTTTTCAAAAATACGTCAACTTTTTTCTTCTCTCCTAACTGAAGGAGAGCATTTGCTATGATCCTGCCTCATGATCCTCCGTTTTGTTATCTCTTTTATTCCTTTCCGGAGACACTGATCTGAATTGGCTCTCCCTTCCCCTTCCTGAACATTTCCTATTAGTTTACTCTAGGCCCTTCTCTTCTGCCTTCTCTAATGAAAATTATCTTAGTTTCGTCATGCTGGTCACTGCGAGCGGCGTTCTTTCCAACCTCTCCTCGGACTTCTTGCGTCTTTCTCTGCCGGCTCCTCTTTATTCTTAGATTTTGTCTCTTCTCAATGAGAGGTTGATGTTTTTTTTTTCCCCCCCCCTTTTTAATGAGCTCTTCGACTCCCCTCTCCTCCTACGCGGGTGAGTCCGTCGTTGAGATTTCGGACGTTAGCTGTTCTTCTTTTTTATCCAGGGCTCCTCCATTCGAACTTCCTAGCTCTCTAATAGAGACTCCTTTCGCTATCTGATGCTGTTATTGCGATCGCCTCAATAGCGTTCCCTGCTGCTTGCTTGCTAGTCTCTCTTCTGGTCTTTCTTTGTTCTTCCCCATCATCGTCACCACACTTTTGACCATGCCATTGACTTTTTCTGATTAAGGCTCGACCTCCGGATGTTATGTGCGACTTTTCTGAACTCTTTGCCCTGGTCTTTTCCAAGATGAAATCTAGCTCTTATTTCTAGTACAGCAACCTGACTTTCATTCGGCACCTCTTTCTCTCATACTGGTCAACTCGACGTCATTCACCCCCTATTATAGAAAATGCCAAGATTATTTTGACCCCGGCGGTTCCCGAATGCTTCTGCAGTTCGCCATTTCCCCCCCGATCATTTATGATCAGGTCCACTGACCCTGCTACCGGTCCAGCAGATTGACCCCGTACTAGGATTCACCTTTTCGTCCTCTCGGAATGAGAGTTCCCTCCAAGACTTCGATGTGTTCTCCATTCTCTCTTCCCCTTTTCTTCCTCTTAGACGGTTCAATTCTTTACACCCCCCAACGAAGGATCTCGCCTTCCCCGCATTTCCGGAAAAGTTAGGTGTTATTCTGCCCCCCTTCGGTCCAGCTTTGCAGAGAGGCGACCGTCACCCCCCTCCTCCTCCATTTATACTCACTCGCCTCATCAGTCCGTACCTCTTGAGGGAAGTGAGCCACCTAACCCCTTTTGTAGAGTTCATGCTCGAGACTCTGCGTTGGTGGCTCTACTGGACGGGATTTAATTTTTTTATAAGCTGCTGCCCTGAATTTTCCTTTTCAGCTCTCTAGGCGGTTTTCTCTAGGCGCTCGCGCGCAAGTGATGCGCTTTTCCCTTTTCGTCTGAGCTGCGTATTCAAACGCGTAGGAGGGCACTAGGGCTGCCTGGCGCCTCATGCCCCCCTCCCCCCCCCCATTGGATAGCGACAAGCACAGAATACACTTCACTGTGGCGCCCCCCAGCCCTCGATTGCCCCTTCTCTCTTCCAAAGAGAGATTTTCTTTCCCTTTTCCTATCCGCACTTCATCCGCATGGTACTGCTCGATTATTTGTATTCTCCCGGGTCACGTCTGCTTCCCCCCTTCTTCTCACCTATTTGGTTGCTCTTTTTCCCTCCCAGCAGACTATCCCGCGAGTCCCTTCCTCAGAATTGCTTTTCCTTGGGGGAACTCTTCGGTTTCTTTTCGTTGGTCATGATGTTGTTGTTCATCCCCCCTTTCCATAGGCGGGTCCTGCACTGCGATAGCCTCCTCTGATACTTCTCCTTCCTTCTTTTTGGCCTTTTTTCGCCCTTTCCCTTCCCCCGATTTCTAGCTATGATCTAGCCTTTGAACCGTCTTGTTTCAGCGCTCATTTTCGTTAACCCACCTTTTCTGTGTAAGCGTGTATGGCATAGATGTTAGCTTTCATACCTCTTTTCTTTAGTTGCTATTAGTTGTATAACCCTATGATGTTTTCTGTTTGCTGATTTTAATGTTTCGGTGACGCGGTCCCTATGGCCGTCACTGGCGTTCTCTCAGATTCGCGCCTCGACTCCAGATCTTTGACGTGTCTTTCTTCCCAAGCAGCGATCTCAGATACTCGGTCATGGTCTGTCCTTTCTCCCCTCTCGCGATTCAGAGACCTCTCTAAGGTATCATCCTTTTCTCTCCTTGAACCTACGGTGGTGGGCGACCCCCTTTCCGGTCCCCTGGTTTACTCCTTTGTAGACCAGAAAGTGGTGGCCAAAGCGTGGCGGCTCAATCCGCTTATGAAGATTCGCTCCTTTTCGCAAGCCGGTCCCCTGACGGTGGGGTATAGGACCGGATCTAAAGTCCGTAACCGTAGACACCCTCTGTGAAGGTTGCATTCAGGGCCGCCTTCCGTGGTCTGCAGCCTGTACCTACGGCTGCATTGTCAGAACTTATGTGGGCCGATACCTTTCGAACTTTAGACTTTCCCCTGCCCACCAAAAAGTGGCGGAGAGCGTGTCGCCCGTCAGTAACCAACCCCCCCTCCTCAACCGACACCCCCTTTTTCCGGATAGCTCAGTACGGATGACATGAATGGAGTATCTCCATTTGACTCCCCCCTGCACCTTCGCAGCCGCCCCTGTATCATTCTTGAACTCAACGCTGGTTTTTTTCCTTTTTCAGAGGCTCTCTTCTGGCAGGGTTATTCTCGTGGCTACAATTCCACCAACCTTTTCGTCCCCCCCAAGACCATGCCTTCGCGGTAAGTCGCTCCTTCCGGTTTTTCTTTCAACGCTTTCCTCCCATCGGCCTAGTCCCTTTTTCCCCCTCAACAAACATAGGGTTTCCACCATGCCCGACGAGGCAGGCGCTACTTTCTTAGAACGCCTTCTATGTTTACGTCCAAAGAATAATAATATGCTCTTCGTCTAGGGAACGTTCCCAGATGGGCAGGGACCCCCTTTCCTGAATCAGAACTCGTGCCCTCCCCGGGAAAACTAGAAACCACCCCACTTTCGTCCCAACGTCCCCATCAAGGCCCGGACCGTACTTCTCCCCTTCGTCGACGTTCCCGCCAAGGTCCAGGTCTGGGGAGATTTACAGTCTCGAAGTGAGCTGCCTCCCCCTGTGCCAGGCGACATCGGCAGGGGCCCTTTCTGTCCAGTTTCCACCCCTTCCCGATGGTAAGCCCTTCCCGACCCTTCCCCGCCAGTCCCCTGATGTACAAATGTCCCTTTTCAGATTACGAATTCACCCGCCCTTTATGGCAGGCTTTGCCCTTTAAGAGGAGCAGACAATTTCAGCGCCCCCGCCCTTCTGCCGGAATGTATGCGCCCAAGGTTCCCTTCTATGGACGCGCGAAGGCGTCCCCGCTAAACGCGTCGATTCCCGTGTTGCAAAAAGTTTGCAGTTCTGGAAGCCTACCCACCCTCTGAAAAGAGCCAAGAAGAGATTCTCCCACGGGACAATGACCCCCCCCTTCTACTTTATTTTTCATTATATTCTTTAGATGGGATGTGCCTCTGTGGTTATGTATTTTTCTCCCTGACGCAACACCACCCCACAGAGCCCCTGCGTCCAAACGCCCTAGTCCCCGCCTGGACATCGTTTCTTTTTTCCATTAGAAAGGCCGGACAGTTATATTGCCCCCCCCCCCCCTCCTGCGGCTAGATTTCAAATCAGTCCCGTCCACCCGGTAGCAGGAAGACCTCTCTTCCCTGGTGTGAGCGTTGCCTCCCCTCCCGTCAACCTAGCTTCTTTGCTGCCGGTCAGGCTTCCTTGTCCTACCGATCCCGCCGTAAGACTCCCGCGGAAGTACGTGAATATGGTGCCAGAACCCCGGCGCTTGATCCCGTAGTTTTTTTTTGATCTTTTTCCTCCTCCTTCCTCCTTTGAGAATGGAAAGAAATCCTTCTAAGGGACGCTATCTTCTGATCAGCGAAGTCAAATGGAGATACGGACACAATTATTTCTTTATTACTAGGAGACCGCCCTTCTATTCGGCCCCTTTTTAAACATGTGGGCTGACTAAACTAGGAGATTCGTTTTGTTTTTTTTGGGGGTGGTGGGGTTTTTCTGTGACGGACGACCCATCCTTCTTCGATAGAGGGAACCAATTTTCATGGACGTGAGGACGTCGAAGGACTTCCTCCGAAGAGGACCTGTCGCCCAGCTTTTTTCCTGAGGACGTCACCTACTCGTGAGGAGCGGGTAAGAAGAGACCCCCTCAGATGCCTTCTTTAATCCTAGTGAATCCTTCCTCCGGTCAGCATGTGTTACCTCATGCCCCCCAGAACTAAGAAACTTAGCCTCTAAAGAAATAAGCCTGAGCCTTTCGTCCTACAGTTGCCCTTTTTTTATCCCCTGGCGTAAGGGAATCTGAAGAACCTTTTTATCTAGGGTATTCCTTTCCTTCTGACGAAGAACGACCTTCCTCTCTTGTCCCTCACGAGGGAGTAGTAGTTCCTTGTCGTATGGGGAGAGGGCACCAGCCAAAAGCGCTTTACCTTCGATTCAATAATTCCCCCCCCCTCCCTATTAACGGGTGAAAGCCTCTAAAGTATAGAAGGCCGCTTTCCCCTGTTAGAATTCAAAGTCTTATCAGTGCCGTCTTCCTTCCGACCCCTTCTCCAACCCATGACGAAGATGGCGATAGTTCGCCCAACTGAAAATGATGTGGACTTCTTCCCTTTCTCTACGAAGGATTCACTGATAGAGGTTTCATTCCCCTGGCGTGCTGTCATCGCTATTTGAACACCTTCTTTTCAGAAGAAACCGACTGGATCAACCCCTTGTGCCTGCCCCTTGGAAAGATGTTCTCTTTTCTTCAGAAGACCATAAAGGACAACCAACTCGCTAAATAGACCCAACTTTTCAGGTCCACTCCCATTCTGAGAGCGGCACCTTTTGACAGTGCCTCGAACCGCATGATGGTCCCTTATTCCGAATGTAATCCCATACAACTTTCCTTTAAGATTCTCCCCTTTCTTCGGCGGCTTCTGGGCATCGATTCCCCCGTTTTTCTTTTTTTTTTTTGTGTCCACTTCCGACGAAAAGACTGCTCCCCCGTACATGAGACCACACTCGACGTAGCACATGGAAGACCATTCCCCTTTTTTCCCCTTCACGGTTTTATATATTCCCTCGTGGCTCTTGCCTCTGGAATATTAATACACTGGTAAAAAATTTTGCAACTACCACTCTCTACTATGTTATATTCTCCTTCTCGGGGAAAGAGATTTCTGATTGGCCGCCGCACTATAGGATCCGATTTTCGAACGGCCGGGATCTCCCCTTCTCCCTTTAACAAAGTTCCCCTTGACCATGATTTCCTCCACCCCCTTTCCGCTGCGATGCAAGCAGTGCTTTCTTAAGATGTGTGGACAGATGTCGATAACCGTCTCTCTTTCAGTACTGATAGGATAGTCACCTTCCTTCCTTACCGAAGATGAGCGCCAGGGTAGGCCGCTTCCTCCCTGGATTTTCTACTTCTCCAGACGAATCGACCATCCCTTTCCTCCAGAACATCCCAGCCAGTGTGCTGACGTAGAGTCTGACTTTCCCTTTTGTGAGCTTCTCCTTTCAAGGAAGCGTCGATCATTCCTCAAAGACCGCACCTTTCTTAACTGAGTTTATCTCTACGAGCAGTCATATCAGGTCCCATTTTCCGCCAACCCCCCCCCGATTAACCCAGACTCTTTTAAAGCCTCCCCCGGTGGACCATCCACGCCTGTGGTGTCGGTTTATTAATGAGGAAATATGACGAGTCCTGACAAAGAGATTAGTTGCATTCATCCATTTGTACAGCGGTTGCTTTCTGCTTAAGTTTCAAGGATCTTGTGCTCTGTATCTTCGATTCGCCCCCTGCCCTATTTGCCACTCCTGTTCCAGTTTTAGAGTCCCCCCCCCGGTCTACGTTTGGCCCGTCCCTCTCTTGACTCGGAATGGTCGCCGCATTCCCGTTCAGAGCGGACCTCTGTGTTCAAGGCCTTCATTGCTGACCCCTTCCCAACCCTTAGAGTGGTACGCTACACGCGCTTTTGCCTTTCTCTTGGGGTGGGCAGGCTGCCCATCGTTTTCCCGGAGGTACTCAGTCTGGTATGTACGGTCTTCGCCTCCCGTGAAACGGAGCCTCAACCTCCCTTTCGGCCTTTTCCGTCGGTGCCTTTCCCTGCCCTGTTTGATATCCAAGGCTGTTTTATTTAAGGGGCCAAAGCAATCTTTTTTCCTGAGTGGGGAAGGCCTCCCTTGCGTTCCCACCAGACCGGATTTCTTCCCGGCCCCCTTTCCGTCCGCGGGCACCCCCACGAAAGAGCCATTCCTTGAGAATGGCTTTCCAAACTTTAGAAAGGAGTGGTGCCACCCCCATCACGTCTCCAGTCCCCCTGTCTCCGACACAAACAAACCGGACCGTCCAGAAAGGGGTCCCGCGCGCGATAGCGCCCGTTTTCGGGCGCCCTGGGTTTTTCTTTGGTTCGTCCCCCCCCCACATCTCCCCTTCCTCATAATAGATCCTGATCCGTGACGAGCAGTCCCAAGCCACTCCCCTGTCGTATTCCTGTGCTCCCTCTGCCCACCGCTCTACCACGTCGGTTGCGTCTTTTCAAAGTCCAACGTGCCTCCACCTTTCCGCGCTTCCCCCATGACTTTTTGAGTACCCCCCCGTCTATCTCGATGAAATCCGACCTCCACGCCCGATGTCCCAGGGCCCAGCGCACCTCGCATCCCATACAGCGCGGTCCCCCTGCGGGGCTGGTGAACTCCCAGAGCGTTGCCCCATTTTTTCCTGTACCCGGGTGACCAATGCATTCATAAGCGATATCTGTTTAGGTTCTCATCGAGAAACCATGCTAAGAAGTTCATAGAGGATGATTGTTCAACCGTCCATCCCCTATCAGGTTAAAAAAAAATCTAAGCCACCATTCCGGTCCCCATTGCACCTTCCGCGTCGGACTTTCTAGAGCCTGGATCTTGAATAAAGCCCCCCCCCCCTGATTTAGAGATCGCTTTACGCCGTGTCCCCGAGGAGCACCCCCTCCCGAGACTCTTTCCCTTTCTTAACTAGGATAGTAAATTCTTTTAGACTCCCATTTGTGATTATTTCAACGCTGGCTCTTTTTCCTTTGCAGCTCTGGCCCCCTTCTTGTAGTTAGTGTGTCTCTTTTTTCTTTTGTCTCCCAAGTTGGGTGATGGGCAGTAGGCGCGATTTTTCATCCTCTCACCCTTCGCCCGTTACTTCTGTGTATCGCTCCTACCTCGAACTCCCTTCCCTAAACAGTAAAGGAGTCTTTTCCCTCCGGCGCCCCCAATCACCCTTTTCCTTTACCTGACTTCTCCCTTCGTCAGGCAGAATACGTTTCCCCTGTGCCCCCCGTTGACTTTTAACTCTCCCCCAACCGACCATCGTTCTAGATGACCGTTCCCTGTTTCGGTTTTTTATTTCCACTTGTTTCCCCCCCGTACTCAGCGAGACTTTCTTAGTGAGGAGATTCCCTGTCAGATTTTGTCCGAAACAAAAGCGGAGTTTTTCCCTTTTCTGCATAGAAGACGAACCCCTTTTCATTAGTGAGGGTTTGCCTGATAATCCCCGACTCTTGTGGTTTTCGTTCCCTCAGAAACCGGCGACGAGGTTTCCCCCCTGCAACGCGCGCTTATGCCGCACACAGTACCCCAAGTCGTTTCTCTCCGATTCCCGAAATTAAGCTTTAGACAAGTTTCCTTAAGCTGAAGCTTGTCAGATGGGATCGCGATGTTTCTCCTTAGGATTTTACTCCCCTTCCCCCGGCGCAATTCCCCCACCCCCCCGTCTCCCAACGAGTTGGTCGTCTCATATATGATCTTTCAGACTTCTTGTTGTGAGCTCTGATGTGATGCTCAGGTGGATAGCTCTCTGTCGGTGCCGGTCGACGACTTCGCGGATATGGTTCCTCTCTCGACTAATATAACTTCTCCTCTCAAGCGTTCATTGCGGACGTGTTCATACTTTTTCTTTCCAGTACCCCAGTAACCCCTCAGTTTCCTCCCCCCCCGTCCCAAGTCCCCATCGTCCCGGAAGCTACAGGGGTCACAGTGACCCCCTAAGTGAACTCCGAAAGAAGCTCGCCCCTTTCCTCTGTGTCTTAGATCGTCCCCCTACCTTCCGACAGCAACCTCTAGACCTTTCGATGTCTTCGCTGATGCATACCCTAGTAGTTCCCAACGAACTTCCGCTTCTCTGTTCCCCATCTCAAGCCGAAGGCCGCTTCCGAGTTATCGAAGTATAACTTGATCTACGATACGCCTTCTAAATTCCCACATCACGCTTCTTCCCAAAACCACTCCCCCGAACTCCGCCCTGATTAGCCGTAACTCCGGGCGCAATCGCCGTTCCCAAGATTCCTTGCTCCGGTTTCGGTTTCCCCTCCGTCCCTCCAAGAGGGAATCCCTGAATTTTCTCTTCGTCCTGTTCCAATGGCCTATCGTTCGTTTTCTAAATTTCATCGCCCAATTTCCCCCTCCCCTAAAAGGATTCTATCCCTTGCGTCCCGGACCCTAAGAAATACATCTTCTCTTTTACCTTCAGTTTGTTTCTTTCTCGACTTCCTGATATAAATGCTGGTTCGGAGCCTCTTTTTCTAGGAAGATGAGCTTTTTTACTGCTGATCTTTCTCATCTCCCTTCTGCGAACCCCTTTTCTGGCTTCCTCTGAGGCCCGCTGCTGATCCGGAGTGGAGGCTCTCCCCCTTCTGACTTCTAAGCTATTTGGAAGGAGCCTGGACTGCTCTAGGACGGATTGATGTAGTGGGTTTTTCTTTCCGAGAGGGTATTTGCCGGAATTCAGGTCAGGAGGTTTTTGGGGGTTCTCCATAAGACATTACTTTCTTCCCATACGACGAAGAGGGTGTGTCCCTAATTCTCGCGTGAAGGCCCCCCTTCTGGGTCGGTTTGTATCCTCCCTTTCAAGAGCCGGCCCGTTATAAGATCGTATCATCGCGACTTGGTTTTAGCGCTACTTCCTTTTTTTGGCTATAGACAAGGTCCTCTCCCCAGAGGATGGAGAGTGCCCACTCTCTTCTCTTTTTTTCCAGGAGTCCCCATTACCCCCCTTTGACAACCGCGGCTCGTTTTTTCGAGTTCATGGGGACTCCCCCTAGTCCCATCTATGCTTTATGGAGGCCCTTTCTCCGAGCTCTATGAATAGCTTGTTCCGTTACCGCGGCAGGTGTCTCTTTTTAGCTCATCGCTCCTCCGGCCTAAGAAGACTTAGCTTCTACTTCCAGCATCATCTGCTCCTACAGCAGCGGCACGTTCTTAATCTCTCCTCCCCCCTCCCATTCCCCCCTTTATTGTGGCGCCAAATTCTCGTTTTTGTTCCCCTTGTTTTTCTCCAGGCAGGAGCCGACGCCCCTTTCGATCGGTACAAAGTGGAAAAAAATCCGCCTCGCACATATGTCCCACTTGTCTTGGGTCTTTTTCACTTTTGCCCGAGGGATGTTTGCGCCGACCTTAGAAGTTTTCGCCCTTTGCACTCGGATTCATTTTTTTCTTCCTGGAAAAAACCACAATCTTCTGATCTCCGCCGTTTCTTCCAGGCCCTGAATGAAACTGAGTTAGGTCGTTTTTCTACCCTCATTCAAGTAACTTGCGGCGAGGATGACCCCCCCAGCGGGATAATCGTCACAGCTTTTTTTTCACGACCTCTCGCGTGGGAAACTTTTGATTTTCCTCCCTCGCCCAGGGGAAGAGACCGTGGCCGATGGACTGTGGAGAGGTTTTTAATTTACCTGTCTGTATCCGTGTCCCTGCACGACTAATTTTCTCTCCGCCGCCCGGATTTTGGCAGGCGAGAAGATGCGCTTCGGTTTGAATTGAGTCGATTTCGCTCGGATATATCTTCAGCGGCTAAGTTGTGGAGTCTCTAGTCTCCATCGACCCCTCTCCGCCTACCCAAGGTCCGCAGTCCAAAAC
>Ga0179593_1658815_pt1 | contig 14867 bp, 20 predicted proteins | sample CZODoug2_1_08_16_FD_185931 | JGI IMG/M metagenome (GOLD analysis project Ga0179593, IMG submission 185931) | Vadose zone soil fungal communities from Angelo Coast Range Reserve, California, USA - CZODoug2_1_08_16fungal (PacBio error correction) | ecosystem: Environmental > Terrestrial > Soil >... | reverse complement strand
GTTTGTCTACTGTGGCTGCCCCAGCTTTTCGTCTATCTCAGTGCCGGACCCCTGACCGCCCGCTTCGTGGTCTTTTTGAGACTGGGCGATTCTTTGTTCGCCCCCTTTGCCCTCTACCCCTCTCCCTTTCTGGAGACCAAAAAATCTTCTCCTGCTCCTCTCATTGGTGATTCCGAAACTCCCTTTCCCCTGTGCCACCTCGCTTTGAGTCTGATTCCCCCAGAAGGTACAGTAAGGATAACCCTCTCCCTGGAATTGCGTGTCAGGCCATCGGTCTTTTTCAAGATTACCGTTTTTCATTTTTTGTCTAGAAAATCTTCTTGGCGGATATGACTTGCGCTGCTCTGCTTTGCTTAGAGTTTTTAGTTGCGCTGCTTCGCCTGGACTTCAGCTTTCATCTATGGCCTTTTTTTTGACGGTGATCCCAATAGTCGAGCATTGCTGTTTCTTTTTCGATCCACCCCTTCAGGCCCTCGCCTATCCCATTTTCACAACCGGGAGGCCACCCTTCGGTATATCTTTTATGTTCGCTTTAACGACACTCTGTGGTCCGGGCCAATGACCCCCCCCCCCCCCGTTTCCCGCCAGTGGCAATTGCCCAGGATTTTTTCCTTTAGTCCCCATTCCACCTGGCCTTTTCCTATTACGGTTCCCCAAGGTACTTCCTTCTTTTGAGGTGTCAACAGCATCTGTCCTCGAGAAAAGTCTCGAAGTTGCCATCCTCCCCATTTCTCAATGATCTTCAAAATCTTACGCTATTTGCCGCCTCCATCGCGATCGTGTCTTGCCCGAAACGTGAGAAACCCACACTTGCATCGTCCTGCCTTGAGAGACTTATTATTGGTCCGCTTGGTTTTCTAGCGCATGCAGCTTGTGACGCCGCTTTCATGAGTTGTATCCCCCATTCTTCACCAAACCATGTTTCCGAGCCACGGCGTCAGCACTTTGTTCATTGCCAGCTTTTTGCCATCTCCTCGGACCAGGAGACAATTATCGAGAGTCATCAACAAATTTCTCCCCCCGAGCTCCACACCTCCCTTCCTGAGACCCATGTGTATCAACCCTCGTTTTTCTCCCCACCCCGTGCAGATCGTTAAACATGCCAGCGCTTCGCTTACCACCCAGAAATGTTCCAGGCACTCTTGCAATTTGTCTAGAGCAAGCCCTGCCCCTTTTCAGCCTCTAGGCGAGTTGTTCGGATTGAACACTAACGAAGATATAGATTTTTTTTTTTTTCCTTTCTCTTGTCCCAATCCACGGACCCAATTAGCTTCTCCGACACGCTAGCCCTACCCCCGCGGCTGTCCCATTTTTTTTTTGGTAGTACGCCCTCGCTGCAAAGAGGGCCGCTCCATTTTTAAGTGCTCATGCTTTCCCCCCCATTCATGACACGTCCACACGGTTTCGAGTTCTTAGTTGGAAGACTTCTCGTAGGGGTAAACAAGTGGCTTTCAGTATCGGGCGCGGCGTGTATTCCATACGCCTACCAGGATTGGGCGAAATCGAAACCTTTCAATACCTCCAAGGAAATTAGAACCTTACCAAGAATCCCCAATACTGGCGCTTTTGGGTCTGCTCTCAACCCTAGCCCCCGGGTTCTTTTTGGAAGGTGGATGTCTATTCTTGTTCTGTGATTTACGCGGCCCCGCACGAGTCGTCCCCCCTCCCACTTTGACTTCTCTAGGAAAACTTTTCGTCAGTAAGGCGTCTTTTGCCATCGAGTTCTCTTGTCCCCTTTTCGATGGTGGCGTTTTAGATGTCTAGATTTTCTTACCCCCCGGCATGCCAGTGTCCGAAGGTCTCTTCCCTTTTCAGTCCCCCCCCCCAAAAATTTGTGTCGCCCCTACGAAAAAAACGCTTTGCTGCATGTTGTGCTAAGCCAATCTTCTTTATCCCCCCCGCCAATGCCCCCCCTTGGCCCCGGCACCTTGATGCCCTCCACGCTTTGGTTGTCCATTTTTTTCGACCAGCTCTGCGATAATGCCACTTGAGTTACCCTCCCTCGCCAGTGCCCCTATAGGCGAGCCGCTTAGTATGATCACCAGCTCTGACGTCAGACCTCCTTCTGTGACCTTCCTGGCACTTACTCACGACTTCGCATGTGACTGACGGGTGCACTCCCCCCCCGCACCTCTCCCCCCTGCTCCAGCTACCGTGAATGTCTTTCGTTTGAAGCAGTCGACGAGCGAACCCTTACCCCCTTCGCCCCCCCCCCCCCCCGTGCGGCGGCCAGAATTCTCTGAGGACTCCCTTAAGTTCGTCCGATCCCGCACCGTCCGTTGACGGGTTCTATTTGGCCTAGAGAAATGATCGGACTCGCCCTATAGAGGACTCTCCCATAACTTTGGAGTCAACCTGCAGATTCTCGGCACGCACCCCCCCCACTTTATGACCCTTGGAAGAGATTTCCAAGGACATCTGTTTGCCACTTGAATCACCCCGACCCATTCCGGTCGTCCGAGGGCCTTAACTTTCCTTTACTAAGTGCAATTTGGTCGTCTTTTACCCAACAAAACGCGGGCTCATCACCCGCTCGCACCAGCCCCTCCCTCTTGTTTCCACACGCAGTTATCAGAGCAATCGCGCCCCAATTCTCCCCAAGTCTATTGACCGCCTCTGACAAGGACGACCGGACTATGGTTGGGTCATGCAAACTGCATTTCTTGCAACGTGCCCCCCCCATCCGTGTTGGCGGCTGATCCTTGACCTTGAACCCCACCTCGAGACATTTCAGTTGTTTGGAAATTTAAGACAAATACAACTACCAAGCGATATCGGTCCCTTCAGAGCGCATCGCCCCTTTTTCTCCCTTCTTTGTCTATCCATTGTTCCTGCTTTGAAGGTAAGATCTAGTCTTAAGTTGGGTTTTTAGCGGTTTCTTCAGGGGGCCCCCCCCGCCGCAACTTCAACGCGTTTTGTGTCCTAAGTCGATGCCCGCAAAACGAATGGCCTTATTCAGCACGGTGTTGCACCCTCGCCACCTACCCGTCTCCCTTTGCACGAGTGAGAAGCTATTCCCAGCTCTTCCGAAACGCGGGTCAAGCTCCGTTACTCGATAGTATCTTGACGGGTGTGAGCCCGTCTATTTGGTTGTCAACACCCAATTCGCTCCTGAAATTTTTTAGACTTAACATGATACCTCCCGCCCTCTCACGACTGAGTTCTGCAGTGACATAAGACTATCGTCTGGATCTCATAGCGTGCCCCCTTCGTCTCGTGAGGAAGATGGGCTTCCGCCCAAGTATTGGATATTTTCCCTTTTGCAGCGACACAGTACCTTTTTCATCCGCTATTCCTAAATTCTGAAGATAAGTTTCTAAAGCGGTGAGGATCTGTCTCCAAACCACAGGATTTCCCCGACAGCCCAAGGCGTCCGGACCAGGAGTGCGTGTTCTCAGGGGGCCTTTGAGCTCGGTTACCCCCCCACCCCAGAGCGGCCGGAGCTTCGCCTTTCCTTTAAAGATGGCGTTAGCCTGCGTCATACTCTCGGTCGGACTGCAGGCCCTGGATTTCTTTGCTCCTACGTTTCCGGATGCTAGTGTTTGCTCCCAAATCGAGCTGCTCTCCTCTGGCACGGGCCGTCACCTTCAGGTTGGCAGCATCGAACAAGGACTTTTAAACACTCTTAGTGGGGACCCGCTCCACCCCCTGATCCCCGTTGTGTAGTTTTCAGCTTCGAGATGTTTTCCACTTCTGCCCTGACTTCGTTAGGTGTTTGTCTGCGTTGTCCCCACCCATTCTGGTCGGAAAGCAGTAACCCTGGCCCCTTACCTCTCGAAACCCTTCCCCCTTAAAACAGCCCGACAGCCTACGCCTGACTGGTAAATGAAGACGCTACCCTATTCTTCTTAGCATCTCTTCTTTCGTAGCATTAACAGTATAAGGGGGCTAGCTCCTTCGGTCGAAAGCTAAAGGTTCAAGCGCATTGAACAACCCCAATTTTTTAGAATGCTATGAGTTGGAGTTTCCTCAAACCAAAGGTAAGATCTGCTCCTTCCATGAAGCTTCTTTATCCTTGAGACCAAGTGGCCTCGACCCCCTAAGCTCCCCGCAAAAAACCCCGCCACAGACAAGTGCCCAATCCCCGAAGGAGCAAACAGGGATCCGATCAAACCGTCGTTCTCCCATGAATGGAGGCGATCCCCCTTTTTGAATACTTCGGCGCGCTCTGGCAGCTCTTCTTTCGGGACTCCCCCGGAGACTCCGAAGTAGGGCCAATCAGCGTTCTCACTCTCCACGCTTGCGTAGCATTGTAAAGAATCTCGGAGCTTTTTTTTCTTACCCCCCCCTCAGACAGATTAATTCCGTCTGTAAGACAGGCGAATGGGAGGGCAGAGAGACAACCTTGTAATTGCCCATTTCCCCTCTACAGGCTGCAAGCCATTCCGGTAGGTCAGAGAGAGAGGATGTTCACGATAGAATTGCAATTTTTTTAGAATTGGTGGAATTTCTGCGGGCCATGATACTCGGCCCTTTGGACTCCCTTCGAAAATTTTTCTCTCCTTCACCCTGAGACTTGTCCCCATTACAAGCTCGGCCCTGAAATGAGAGCGTGTTCCTCGTTTTCCACCTCTGGAGGCTGGAGCGAAAGTTTCATCATAGGGAGAATGTAGAGACTGCAGAGTCAGCTCCAAGCGGAAATACCCCATTCAGCCCATCCAGTTCCCCTGCAACTGTTCCCCTACACCTTTCCTGCTCCAGCGAGATAGCTTCGCGCCCTAGGGCCGAAGCTCCTCCAAGGCGAAGGTCCAGGATCGTCAACCTCTTGCGATCGCTTTGTGCCAAATCTTGAGTGAGCTGCCGGTATTGGAGTAGGGAAAAGCCAGGCTATCAACGTCTGAGAATCGCTCCCTCAGTTCCCTGAGCCCCCTGGCAAGCCAACTCGCCCTCGTTCTACCCGAAACAGACCTTCTCGCGCGTTAATCGCCAAGTGAATCCCCTCTCCAAGGGATCGGCGGAGACAGAATGAATCTTCACACCCCCCGCGCACTATTTTTCGCGAAGCTTTCAGGGACTTTCCTATCTGAGCCCGTGGATAAAAGGTCATTCGCCAACTCCGACTCAGGTTTGCCCCAATTGTAGCTCCCCATTAACTTTACTATGGCACTATCGATTGACACGTCTTGTCGAAGATCTGGGTAGCCCTGTCCTTTCCTTAGTTTTGAAATTCGAGGGGACGGGGTGGAAGGGATTGAGCCCAAAAGTGATACAGTCCGATATTTTCTTTTGGTCAGGCACCTATCTCTCGGTTTTTCCCAAACCATACTCGTATAGAGAGCCCCCCTTTAACCGCCCCCCCCCGCGATTTCTTTCGGAATGCCCAGGAGATCTCTAACATTTTCGACAAACTATATATTTACTCCCCCGTTGGTGAAGATCTTGGGCGAACCTTTATTTAGGAAAGCTTTGTTTTTACCAGAAGCCCCTCTTCGAGTTTTCCGAACTAAGGATTTTCTTGTTCGAACATCACATCGTCCTCCTTTGACAAAGAATATCGCAATTCAATCGATATCCTTGCGTCTTTCACCCTGGCCCCCTCGAGAGGTTTGCCTTGAGTCCCCCTACGGCACTCTCCCAGATCTGAAAAGAGACGGCCGGCTTATCGTTTGTGCCATTGATGGTTGGAGCCGACCCCCCAGCCCTTTTTATTCGCCATTGAGAGAGTTCCCACTACTGCCCCTTGCCTGTTTTCGCTGTCCTTAGGCCCACTCATTCCTGAGACGAAAATCCTTAGAGAATCCCCAGCCGGCCGAGTTGTCGAGTCTTAAAGTCTCTCGCTCAACCCCCCAAAGGTAGGAGTGGTTTTCCCACGATATCTGTATGTTCGTCCTGACTAGCTTGGCGGGCCGCGCTTGCAGAAGATTCTTTTTTGACCCTTCAAAGGATTGCGCACCAATTTTATAGATGGCCCTTATAAGTTTTTCCCCAGGTTTTTCTCTTTCATTAAATAGGCCAAAACCGATGTCTCGAGAAAAAACCTCTAAGTCCTCCATTGGACTTAAATTGCTGCTTCCCTTCCCCCCCAGTAAAGACCCTTCGAAGTAGAGGCCTTTTTAGATTATTTCCCACTTTGAACTTGGAGGAAGACCTTCTTACCGACCCGTGATTACACCTGCCGACTGGGACGTTCCCCTCCGATTTTTCAGATGGGCGCTCTATGAGACAGTTCCGAAGTTTGCTGAGCCCGTCAGCTGTTAAGTAAGTTCCTCCCACGGTATTTTTCCCCGGCGCCGTAAGCCCACGCAGATACTTTAATGCCGGCTTGTCCTGCTCTCCCACTCATTGAGGAGAGTGAACCCCAAATTGGTCCCTTCGGCCAACAAAAGGGGAGGAGCATTCCATGAGACCGCCTTTCTTTTTTTACTAATCATTGGAGAGGCAAAGTTAAATCTCTATCCCCACAAGGCAGGTTGAGTCGAACAACCCAATAAACCAGGAGTTTAAGAAATTACTATGTCAGGCAATTCTTTACTTGACCAAAGCCACTCGCACTTTTTATGAACCCCCTTTAGAGCTTCAAAGGAGGGTGGATTGGAACAGCCCGCTCTAGATTCTTGAAAGCGTTCTCTTTTTCTTTCCAGGCTAACCCCTCTTTCTTGAGCAAAACGATTTTTCCTTCTCTTCCCTTCCCTTTCTACCTCCTCAATAGTGGCAACTCTTCTCCAAATGAAAGCTCAAGGGGACAGGGACCATGGGAGACGGCCTACGAATAATGCTAAGGTGATCGGAATGAATGAGTTGAATTTTTTGGATTGTGACTTAGGCTTTTTTTTCTTAACCTAGAGGTTGTCCCCCTTCCCCTTCTACATTCCTTCCCTCCGGCTGGAACTTTCTTCGCTCGGCCTTCTTGCTGGTGTTTTTGGGAACGCCCCCGTCCTTGATTTACCTTTTTTCAGTTTTTCTTTTCGCCATTTTTTCTGCTTTTAAAGCGCCACTCGAGGTCGACCCTCTCTCAACCTGCAAGTAATGAATTCCTCTCTACTGACCAAATTTTTTGACTGCGAATGAAGTCCGGTTACTTTTTTTTCGGGAAATAGATTCTTGCTCCCTACAAGTAGTAGCAGGAGTCCTCTTCTTTTTTATCTTTCTTGACTCCATGGAGAATTCACGTCCACAAGCCCAAACTTTTGGTCTCCCTCCTTCCAACCCCCCGAGTTCGTGATGCATTCTTCACTTCTTCCCCCCTTTTTTTGGCCCAACGCCGTGACACCCTGTCTAAGCAACTTTTTCACTAATTGGACCCTAATAAGGTTCTCCCAAAAGTCATTGTATTCCTTCAAAGTCTGGAGACATGACTGAGTTGGACGCCCTTTCCATCTTCAGCCCTTTCTTGAGAGACACCCGGTCATTTCCCTCTTCTTTTGAAGCATTCCCGAGCACGACCCCTCCCCTGAACGACAGTGCGGCCCAATTCTTTTCCCCTTTTTCCCTAATTCAGTCCCGTCCCTGTTCTTTCATTTCGAATTCGCACCGGCCCGAACCAGCTTTCCTGGAGTCTTTGAAGCAATGGTGATACGGCCTGATCCATATCCTTGAAGGCTTCTGGACCTTGACGTTGAATAGTTCTCGAACACGGTTTATTTGTGCCGGACACCATAAAGCCCATGTTTCAGTATATACTATTCCCCGATCTTTATTTTTCCACTCCCCCACATCAACATCAGTCTTTCCCCTTGAATCCTGCCCTCGATCTCTTTATCACTCTTCCAGGCACCCCCTCCCGGGCTGGGATTCTCGGGTTCCTTTATATCGCCTTCCTTCCTTTCTCCGTTTCTTCGTTAACCCCCAACAATTAACGTAGTCAACCCGACTTTTTTTCCCCCTCCAAGATTGTTTATACCCCCCCCCCGTTTTTTTTTCCTGAGCCCCGCCTCCCCCCCCTCCCCCCTTTCCCCTATTCTTTCAGTCATGTCCAGACGAAGCCTATTCTGAGGGTTCCCAACTTCAGCAACTTGCCCATTCGTTTCTGGCCTCAATAGGAACCCGATTCCGAGCATTGCAAGTTGGACCTTCTCCCTTTTCCTTACAACTAAAGCCCCACCCGAATTCTCCTCGGCCCCCTATATATATATATTTTTTTTTTGTTTTTTTTTTTCTCTCTATCAGATTCCTCTCTTGACTTATGACTCATAGAAGTGGAAGTTGTTAGGCTTTTTCGGTTGTGCCCTTGAGCCCTAGGACAATTCTCTTGTACCGGTGGAAGGGTACATACCCTGTACCTAACAAATTTGCCCCTTTTATTCACTCCCAGGTTTGTTGCCTCCTCTCCCCCCCCTTCGTACTCCTCACTCCTTTTCGTGGCGAAATATTGGTTGCGCTTCTGCCACCATCCCTCTTCCTGTTCTTCTTGCGAGCGGGTGCTCCCGTTCTTCTGGCCACTTTTTTTCTCCTTCCTGATCATATGAATCCTAGACCCTCCATGACAATAACTCCGCCCATCAGGAATTGTCGTTTTTTTTTTAATTCTAATATAAAGACGCATGGATATGACCAGCAGAACGTAGACCTTATTTTGATGTTTGTCCCTTTTCACGATAGGGAGAGTACCAACGCAAAGCTAGGTCTTGACATGCGCGCCAGTACCGTTTAACGATTTACAGCCAAGTCTTTCCATCCAGGAAGATATCCGTTGTTCTCTCCAATCAACTTATCCATTACAAGATAAATCGGCAGGCTTTTTGAAGTGTTAATCGGTTTATGATCCCCTTAGCAATGAATGTTCATGGCCCTTCATTCTATGGCCTGTCTTTCTTGGACGGAGAAGTCGTTCCCATTCTTTTATGTTAGTCTCTTCCAATTCTACGTGATTTCTCTTGTAGCGTTGTCCTTCCTTTCCCGCCTTTTCCCCTTTCCAACCATACTCGTCTGTTTAACGTCCTCCCAGGTCCTCCTTTTATTTTACTTTTTGGAGCCTCGCCCGAAGTCTTTCCCCACATGTTTTTCTTTCATCCCCCGTTGCTTGATCCAAGTGTGTCCTTGCCCTTATACCCTCCTATTTTTTGAGCGTTCTTAATCAATGGCCTCCGAATAAGTCTTTTTTCTGTTTTAGCTTTTCCTCACCAACATTTTTGACTGTGCTGCCCTATTCAAACAGGACCAGGAAGAGGGTGTGGGTTGGCGAGCCGGCACCCATAGAAGGCCACGACGGCCCGCGACTTTTCCACAGAGATTCCATCTCTTCAATCCCTCTTACCGAATTAATTCTATTTAACCTTCTGGTCTCTTCGGGGTCTACCGACCCCACGGTCCTGACTCATGTCAAAATCCACCCCCTTCAATTTCAAGACTGTTCCTCACGGTATTAGGGTTCGTTTCCACATTTCCCTCTTCTCGAGCTTGCAGTCCCTGAACTTCGAAGGGCCTTCATGGTGACATCCCTTTCGACCCCAAGTGTCATTCCGACCTTCCTTCTTTTAGCAGCCCCAATCCATCCGACCCCCCCCCAAGTCCCTTTCCAAAAGCAGTCTTGAAAAATTAGTTCCCCCCCCAACTCTCGTTAGTCATGATTTAGGATTCCCCCCCTCATAGACATACTCTCTTCCATTCCCCCCTGGAGATGCGCTGTTAGGATTCCTTCGAATCTAAGCCCTTCGGACTGCCTTATGGCATAGTTAGTTTTTGCGAGGTGTTGCGCCTTTTTTCTAAGTAAACGAAGTCCCCCCATAGCTCACTTTTCTTTCATCCCCCCGCTACTTCTAGGAGGCTCCGACATTTTGGCTCGCAAAATTGTCTCCTGTAACCTTTGCCGCTTTGTGAGGTGCCTCCTAGCGGTTTTTAGCATATGAAGGACTGTTTCCGATCCTCGGGTGCATGAGCCCTTTTTTTACCCAGCTCCCTTTTCAGCGTTCTAAACATTTGTCCACTCGTTTCAGGTGCTTCGGGCCTTCCCCTTGCCAATGACCGGTGCGGTATTCGTCGCCTGCTATCCCTTTTTGCGGGCCAGGAGCTCAAGTCCCGCACCGCTAGTTTCAGCCCAATGCTTCCCCTGAGTACTCTTACTTATAGAACAAGCGAAAACCTTTTTGCTCCCAGTTCGCTGCCTTTTGGTTTTTTTCCCCCCGTGGTAATACAAATCACCACTTTCTCTCGAGCTCTCCTGCGAGTCCAACCCTCTTTCCTCGCTTTCCGATACGAGGAACAGGCCCTTGTTACTTATAGGGAACATTTATTTCTTCAGATATGCCTGGGAACCCCACATGTGAAGTTCCTACGTATAGGGCCGGACATTTGCCCCTCAATAATGGGCTTCAACTTAATATGCAAATGCGCCCTGTCCCACGCGTATCTATAAAAGCAAACTTTCCTTTTTCCACTCATCCCGAGTTGTCCCATTTGGGACTCTTGCCGAGCCTTTGCTTTCGACACCCGCCGGCCATGTGATGACTTTTCCATTTTCTCAAAGCTTCCTAGATGCAGCTGAGCTCCGGCTTTACCTTTCAACCTCCCGCTTCCCCCCCCTGTCCTGTAGACTTCCATATAAGGATTGGTCCTAGCTCCCCACCCTCCTCGAAAAGGAACGCCCTCCCCCCAATCCTCGCTCTGACGAGTCTGGATTATCCCCCTCACATTTTTCTTTCCTCCAGGACCCTCTCGATTTCCCATGGTTTCCAGGATCTACAGTCCCCCCTGTCTACGAGTTAGCCTTTTGTTCCCTTCACCTTCTGAGGATCTGATTTGTTTTTCCCCAGCACTATTTGTCTCTGACTTGAACGAACAAGAATGACTTGCATCGACTTAGCTCTTCGTTTCCCCTCTTCCGGAAAAGCACACCTCTCCTACTTTTTGTTGTTGACGAATGAGATTTTTGGTCCCATCTTAGGTCGAAAGCTGGATAGTGTCCTCAGGCCTGAATAATCTTGTCGTTTTTCGGAGCTCGATAATTCCGTAGTTCAGGCTCGCTATACTCTTAGAAGGTTGAATTTTTTTTCACAAAAAAAAAGATAGAACTTGACTAGTCCTTTTTTCCTTCTCGCAAATACATTCACAAATAAAAGACTCCTGGTGCCTTTTTTCTTTCAAATCCCCCTTCCGGGAAAGTCCTCTCTCAGGCTCCAAGAGTATTCGACAAGAGAACGTCCGGACTTTTTAAGATTCTTTTCCTATACTTGTGATGGCTCTCCCTCTCCAGTCTAGAGCTCAGCCTCTTACCACTTGAGGAGTATGTACTGCTTTTCGGACTGACCCTGAGAGCTTAATCTAGTGCCCAGCTTTCCTGACGGTGAGGATGGGCCTGTATTTATAAACAAATTCTGCGCGGTTGACCCAAAGCCCCCCTAAGCTCCTTTTCCAATGGGCCTAAAACCGGGCTTCTTGGCTCAGTCTAGTCTCTGGTCTGCCCTCTCTTTTTCCAGAAACGTCGTTTGTAGTGACACGCGAGTTTTAATCCTCCGCGAAAAGTGAAAGTCTGAACCCAGCCCCCCATTGGCCCTGCAAAAGGTTACCTGACCTTCTTTCCAGCTTCTTCCTCAACAAGCACCTTTAACGAGACCTTCTCCCAGTTTGCCATGGACCTTTGCGTCTTCACACTGGGCATTACCTCCCTCTCGCGTTCTGGCCAATTTCCGTTTTTTTTTCTCTCCGCCGTCACACCCCCCCCCCGTGCGGGATACTTGAATCTTGGGTCTTTGCCTTAGCGGCGCCGCATGCTGACGTTGAGACCGGTCTGCTAATAATTACTCAAACCGGTAGCTCCCCCTGATCCAAAGAGCCCTTTTCCTTGACGAGATTTTCCCCTCCAGGCCCCTTCTTCGAGTGAAACCCCCATTTCTACAGGCCTTAGGGTAGCTTTCCTTCCCCTCTCCTCCGATAAATGCCACGGGCTTTTTCCCAGTTCCCCCCACAGCCCCCAAGACGCCTTTCTCCCCCAACAGAATGTCCCGGAAAATCGCATGCAACCGACAAGCACCCTTGCGTTCTAGAGCCTTTTATGCTTTCATCCTCCCGCTCGGACTTTTTTGCAGATTCTTTTTCTCCTCAAAAGGAAAAAATTCGCGCACCTCCCCCTACTTAGCTTGTTTCAATTAAAGTTCCTAATCCCCGTAAGGCTTTAACCAGTCCTAGATTGAAGTGCCCCTAGAGGCTTTCTTTGATTCCCCATAACTGACTTCTCTTTTTGCGTCAGCTTCTTATTTTCTACCTTTTTATTCTTCCTTCTTGGCATTTCTTTGTTCCCCGAGTCAGCGGGAGAACCTGCTGAACCTTTTGTACAAGGAGGAACTATTGTGAAGACTCTTCGACCCATAGAGTCTCCCTCTGTCTTTTGGGTCTTAAAGCACACTGAAGAAGTTCTACCCTTTATTACTTTATTTGTTCCCCCCGGCAGCTTACCCTGTATTTTCGATTCCCCTCGTCCCTAGAGCTAGCACCAATGCCAAGTACTGTGATTATCTAAATGTACGGAGGTTTCCTATTAGGAGTATCGATTCACCTGCATTTTTTTGCGGTCTTCGCTCTTCGCTTTCCGTCTCATCTCGAGGTATTGAGCCCCTCTCAGACCCATATTCAACTTTTATGATTACAAACTGCCGACGATTGCTTTACTCAACTTTTGTGTTTACATCTTCTTTGATCCTCCCCACATTTTTCCCTGCCGCAAATGATTTGCCCCCTTCCCGCATTTGTCCACATAACCTCGAGGCTTCCTCTGATTTTTCCATCCTCGAGGGGTTGCATTCCCCTGTGCCCACGTAGGTTTAGAGTCTTGATAGAATCAAGCGCTTTTCAGTTCTAAAGACATGAATGGCAGATATACAGATCTTTCCCCTTGACTGCACTCCCCAACGAATCTCCCTTTTTTCTCATACACCACCGTTTGCCTGGATATTCCGCCCGAGCGACACTGCCGCCACTTCCCTCTCAGCTCTTTTTGATGGAACTTCGTTGATTTAGCCCCCCCTCTTCTATTGCAGGAGCTTCTATTCCCGTTTTCCAGAACTCGCAGTTTCAGCGTAAGAGATAAACACGATGACCGTCCTTTCCTTGAACCCATTTCATCGCAAATATTTCCCCATTAAGGACCAATACTCCTCACTACGATCTATTCCACCCAATCTTGGTCGGCGTTCAGGTATCTATCGGCGTACTCTCTCTCAGTGCGACCTTTCGTTCAACCCCCATAACGGGAAGACCCCAATCTCCTCGATCGTACCCGAGTTATTTCCGAGAAATCGCTCTGCCCCCCTTTAAACCCCTCCCAGTTATGAGACGGCCTGAATGACCAAGTCTGGATTTGTTTCCACACCTGCAAGCAATCCCATTCGTGTCTGGCGGAATCGCCAGTTCATAACCTCCCTGCTTGATTAGCGACCTTTCATGGAACAACCCCCCCTAAACGCCACTTCGACCGGCCAGCTTAAGTCCCGAAATCGATATTCCTCTACTCATCTTTGGGGTTTTGTCTCTTCTCATTGCCAGAGATGCAGTCGGCAGATATCAGAGTTTAGTTGGCCTCGTTAGGCTTTTTCTTTTCCCTTGGTCCTCTCTCAGGGCGGAGAGGGATACGGGTGGACGGGTCACCTCATGCATTGAAGTTTCCCCCCCTTGCTTCAGCCAGGTTTGTTGTCCCCACAGAACCCCTTTAGTCCTCCCTTTATCCACACTTTGCGGTGGAGAAGTTTTTTTTTTTCTGAAGATTTTTTCGCTCACTACTCCGAGTACAACCTTTTTTTCTCTTTCCGGTTTTGGCCCCTTTTTATTGTTGGTTAAAGAAGGACAAACTTTTTTTTCTCCCCTGAAGTTTCTTATAGCCCTATCCCTACCGCCGACCATTACCCGGGTCTTTTCTGTTTTCCTCCATCACTTCTCCTCTATAGTCCTTCTCATTATTCAGAACATTGATAATTGCTTTTTATTTTCCTTTTGTCCCGAACCGGGGTCCTTCTGCTCTGTCTCCCCTTTTATTGGATCCGTCGACCAGTACCGTTACACTTATGAGTTTTGAAACTTTCCTCTCTCCGCTAAAACCGTCAGGTTTTCTTTTGCTTTTAGCTTTCCTCCGATCCAGGAGGATTCCCTCTGTTTTTTTGAAATCTGTTGGTTCTTGCCCCTGCTTGTTCAACCCCGCAGGAACGAGTCTCCATGGATCTCGGGATTACCGTAACGTTCCTCCCCTTCTTCTCTCTCCTCCAGTTTTGACAGGAGTCTGGACCCAGGAGAGCTTCACCCCCAGACCCCCTTTGCACCCTGAAGCCCAACCGTTCTCCTTTCTCCTTTTTGGTTATGAAAAGTTTTAGAACTTTCTCCTTGTACCTTTGGGCAATCCACGTGTCTTCTCCCCCGTTGGTCCCTTTTCATCTTTTTGATCTCAAAGAAGTCCGTGGCGACGGCCCTCCTAACTATGAATGTCCTGTTTCTCGACCCATTTCTCTTTTTTTTTTTTTTTTCTCTTTTTTTTTTTTTCTTTTTTTTTTTTTTCCATCAAATGGACACCCCAAGGATTCTTTAGCTTTCTCTAACCTCTTCTTTCCCCCACGAAGCCAGACGAAGCGACCTTGAATTTACATGGAGACTTAAGAGAATCTTCAAAATGCACCCCCCATCTTCTGCCCTTCACTTGGCGGGGAGAGATATACGGGACCCCTTTATTTAAGAAAAAAGTAAGGTTCAACGGAGAATGGCTACCCATCCAAACACCTTCCCCCCGGGGAGACCTGATATTTCCGGTGTTCTCACAACAAAAACTAAAGTGTATTACGCTGTTTCTTAATCCCCCGAAGACGGTTGCTTGAATGAGGCAATTGGAATGACCCCCTTTTTGGCTATCGTTACGAAGCAACCCCCTAAAGCCCCTCACAGGGCCAAGCCCCATAGGCTGCCAAATCCCGTGCCTCTTCCCCCTATTTTTCCTCTATTTTCGCTCGAGGCACTTC
>Ga0179593_1491736_pt1 | contig 14868 bp, 17 predicted proteins | sample CZODoug2_1_08_16_FD_185931 | JGI IMG/M metagenome (GOLD analysis project Ga0179593, IMG submission 185931) | Vadose zone soil fungal communities from Angelo Coast Range Reserve, California, USA - CZODoug2_1_08_16fungal (PacBio error correction) | ecosystem: Environmental > Terrestrial > Soil >... | reverse complement strand
TTTAAGTTCCGGTGCGCCGCCAAAATCCGATGGCCCCACTCAAGCCCAACTTTTCCCCTATACCCATGTAACCACTCTCGGAAATCCTCCAACCCGTCACTGGCCCCTCCCCTCCCCTTTTTTCTTCTTCCTGAGGGCTATTGTCCCCATGATCTCTATGACTTTTTCCTAGACACTCTTATTTTTCCGCAATTCCGTTAGCCGGCCCCCCGTTCTTTCCGCCCCGGGCGGCTTTGAGTTTTCCTTTTCCTTTTCTCTGTTTTTGGGCACCCCTTTTGCACTCTCCCCTTCCCCGGAAGAGATTAAAATTCACAGTTTCTTGGTCCCTACTTTCTCGGCACGGTGGTCGTTGGACCTTTCTTAATTCTTTCCTGCGTTTTAGCTTTCGTGCGCGTCTTGCCGTGTTTATCACGCTTCCGCGGCCATTTCCAATTGTCCTTTACAACATTGATTTTTCAGGCGTTTTTCAAACACGCCTGTTCTTTTTTTGGCCTCTCCCCCCAACGCGCACCCCCCACAGCTTTTTTGGACGAGGCCTCCCAATTTAATTATCCCGCGTTTCCTGACGTTCTTTTGTCCCTCTACCAATACCGCAAAGATCGCCGAGTTTCTTTGCTGCCTTTACTCTCCGTCTTTTTTCTTTTATCTATTCTGCGCCACCAAGCTTCCCCCCACATTTTTTTCCTGCTCTGTTTAAACGCCATCGCTATTGGCTTTTTAAACATTTTTGGGATCCGGCGCATTTTGGAGTCCCCCCTGCGCCTCCGAGTTTTCCCTCCCCTTCTTTTCCGCACCCCTGAACGCGGAGAGAGCGCTCTTCATTACTCCCCTCGTTCCTTCTCCCTTTTCTTTCTGATCCCGGCGGAGATAGTGATCGCGCCCCCCTCAATGGCGTCTTTAGAGATAGCCCCCGCTCTTCCATCCCTTGCCCCTTCCCCCCTCCGTACACTCAAGGTCGGCGATCTGCGTTTTGCTTACTCCCCCTTTCCACCTGCCGTGACGCGCGTTGTTTTCACGTTCTTTACGTTCTCGTTTCTTTCTTTGGTCTGCCGAAGCACGAAGCTTTCCTTCCCTTTTCTCCAAACTTCACCGTTTGTCCGTGGGCCCCCCTTCGCTTCTGAATGGTCAGGCAAGTGGCGATCCTTTGGCGGCCTCTGCGTCAGCCCCTTACTTAAACCCCTTCCCTTTTTCATCCCTTGTTGTCGGGCTCTCTTTTTCCTCGCGCGCATCCGCGTCTGTCGCCAAAGCTTTCATATAGCACTACCCAATCCCCCCTCGCCCCATTGATTTTTTTCACCCTGTTTTTGAGGGTTCTTTGTCGGAACTTCCCTCCTGACCTCTCGACAAGGCAAGTTCCCCTTTCACCTCCCTCCGCTTAGCGCCGTCTCGCATCCCTTCACTCTGGCGTTTCTAGTCAAGTTTTTTTTCCCCCCGTCCCACCAAAAAATGAAAGTCTGGCACCTTCGGAAGGTTGTGGATGACGACGCCACTTGATGCCGTCTTCCATTGAATTTAGCCCCCCCCCCCCCCAGGCAGCCCTTCCCGCCCCTCCCAGTTTTCTTCGTCCCTCTCCCTCCTTTTGGCACCGGACCATCACTGTCTCTCATCGCCCCCTTCCCTGGCAGATTCCCTTAGGGATTCTCTTGAGCTTGCTCCCAACAGATACTTTTTTTCCCTATATGACACTTATTTTACTTAGTTTGCGACGCCCGACTATTCTCCTCATTACTACCAAAAGAATTTTTCTGCGAGACCTTTTATAAGCATTCTCCCCACAGAAACTCGTACACCTGCGAATCCCCCAACTTCCCCCCACCCCACCTGATTTCTCCCCAGCTTTTCTCATCGCTCCCTCCTGCCTGCGATGGCGATTAAGGTTTACCCCTCCGTTGATATTTTAGTTCCTTCTCCTTTGTGCGCTGTAAGACCCTTCCGGCACCTTTTCCGCCTTAGTTGCCTGTGCGACTCGTACAACAACTCTCGCTCTTCGTGCAGCACACACCCTGTTTTTTGCCCTCGATGCCTCCCCTCCTGAAAAATGGTTTCCTCCTCTCGTCAAGTTCTTCTTCCGTTTCGTTTGTGACATCGGTCCCGTCCATCACACGATTAAAGTAACCTTTTCGAACTTTCGTCACCTGATACGCCCACGCCGCCCTACCCCCTTTAGCGTTGCAGACGATGATTCCAGACCACTTATTGATAACCCAAGCTTTTTTTTTTCCCGATCGCTTGACTACTGGGTGTTAATTGCACTGCGCCGCGAAATCCAAGTTCGTAGCCCTTTTGCCCCTTCCTTTCTTCAACCGAAGACGCGCGATGTGTCCTTCTCCCTGCGGTTGTCCGAGATCTGTTTCCTGCCCAAGACATAGTCGTCCAAAGGCTCATTCTCCCTTTTTATTTTATCCCATCCGGCTTTTATTTTTTCTTTTTCGAGCCCCCCAACCTGGGCCCAAACGCCCACCCCCCCCCCCCCCCCCCCCCCCTGCTTCCCCCTCTCAACACCCCCTATAGAGGCAGCCACTGATGGATGATTTCACCCCCCCCCTCCCTCGTCCCCCGTTTAGAAGACCCCCCCCTCTTGAGGCTCGATTCCGTTTCCCCCCCATTCTTCTCCCTCACCCGTCACCCCTTCACAACGCAGTACTGGTACGCCGCTGATAGTACCCCCCCACTTTTGTTTCCGCCACAATGTTAGCCATCCACCTTACCGCCCCCCCCTCCGTGCAGCTGTTGTCGTCTTTGTTTTGATTTTGCCTCCTAGATGAGCGTTCTCCCCGGACACACTCCCCTTAAGAAAATAGATCTTGCGCATGAGCTCGCCTCCTTAGATATCTGGGTCCCTCCTTCAGTTCCCAGTTTCTCTTTCCTGCCCGCCGACGTACCTGCTTTCCCCCCTTCCTCCTTCTTGGTTAAAAGAGTGCGGGCCCTGCTTGATTGTTTTCCTTTGCGGTTCGTTTCAGTCCCCCTTGAGACTCTAGCTTCCTTCCATTTGGCCTCGCCTATCTGACTACGTTTTTTAGGGCCCCCCCAGCGCCTGGCACCGTCATCGCCCCCCGTTTTTTTTTTTTCCCCTCTCTAGCCGCTCGGTATTGTCGCCCGTGCTTTTCCTAATCTCTGCCTCTCCCCCATTTTTTTGAGTTTCGAGAAGAACAGTTCTTCTGTCCTTCTTTGAAAAGGGTGTTGTGACCCGTCGTATTTTCTTTTGTAGTGGTTTTTCACTTCTCTCCTGCCTTCTTTTCCCCCCCCCCGTTCTCCCTCTCCTTGCCTTTTTTGGCTTGGAGGGTACTCCTCGTTTTTTGAGATCTCGCTTGCCCCCCCTCCCGGTCAGTCCTGCGAGTCCTTCCGCCTTTGTCTACCCCTACTTTCCGATTTGTCTTCTTTGTCCAACCCCTTCCACGAAAGTAGCTTTGTGTCCAGAAAATAGGATGCAGCCAGTGGCCTGCCACTCCACTAACTTTGACACGTTGCCGAAAGTCCCTTCCTTTTTGCAGCCTATTATCGCTTCAGCCAGAGAGAAACACCATTTCATTTCCTCCAGACTATGCACAGACTCTTGTCGCCCGGTTTGTGGAAGCGGAAAGTTTGCCCCTTTTCAAGCAATTGTAATTTTATTCAGGAAGTCGTCTATCAGGTTTGTCTTCCCTCTCCGTACTTGGGGATTTGGTTTTCTTTTCCGGTCCCCGAGACGATTTGCGTGTGAGAAGGTTCTGACTTCATGCCTCTGTTCTGTATTTTCGCGCCGTCCGACCACCTTAATTTTTTTTTCCTGCTTAATCCATTCATTTTGCTGTTTGTCTTTGCATTGAGTTCCCTCAGTGCATCTATCTAATACCCTTTTTTTCGAGATGAGTCTCCGTCTTCCCAGTCACACTTCCCCCCCTTTTTCTTCAGCCTGTTCATTTACTCCATCCTTTTTTTTGCGGGCCAGGAGCCCTTAAACGTCGAGCGTGTCCGATTAGCCCAGTCCGATTTTCTGACATGCCCCTCCTGTTTTTTGCAGCTTTCTCTCCCCTTCCGAGGACCGCCAGATACCTTCCCCCCTGAGTTTCACGTTCGACTCATACTAGACTTTGAAAAGTGCCAACGTCTTTCATTTTGACACAGTACCAGATGCTTGCACTTCCCGTTACAGCCGTCCCCCCTCGGTGGCTGGATCGCGACATGACATGATCCCCACGCTCTCAGGTCCGGTTTGCGCACCAGTTTTTTGGGCAAAGGGCTTTAGTGCACTGCCACAACAACCATTCCCCCCAACGGAGTTCGGACGATCATATAGTTACACACCCATCTCCCCCGTGCGACCCGCAATTCTTTGGCTTGCGTTAGCCTCCCCGGTCCACCCCCTGGTTTTTTAGCAGAACCCCCAGCATACGCAAAGGAGTGGTTTCCCCGCCCACTCTTCCCCTTTCACCGTGTCCCCCTGTTTTCGTGGCCGCTTTGATTCTTACCAACGCCAGGTGAGGCATTGGTCTGTTCTTAGTTAGACGGTCATCCAACCTCCCCACCTCTGGACCGCCCCCCCCTCCGGTAGCCGTGCCGTTCTTGACTTGTGAAGATCCAATCTTTGCGGATTCTTTCTGCCTGACTCTTGGGAGCGCACCCTCCGCTTTTCGCCCTGTCGTCCTTCTCTTGTTTGAGCACTTCACCGTCGTTTTCCCCGTACTCCCGCGCCTCTTGCATTTTTCTCCGTTTGTTTTTGTGTGTCCCCCCCCCCCCTGGCTAATGTCGAATATAGCCGGAACCCTCGTGCTGTTGATTACTTTTTGCGTACCCTACGGTTAGACTGTTGGTGCCTAGACACACCCCCTCCGCTCCAGGGTTCCCTCCGTCCCAACACTTTCACGTTCATGACGTATGAGGGTCAAGCATGTAGTTCGGCGCATAAGATTGAGTCTTTTGACGTCATCGTTATTACTTGTGGTGCGCCAGCTTCTCCTGTAGTGGTATTGTACTTCTCATGTGTTGCCCGTTAATGTAGTTAGTATTCATCTATATAAATTGTTCCTTCCCTTTGTGTTCCGCTGTAGGTCCCCGGTTTCCTTTATATCCCTGTTTTCGCTTAGTTTTGTCACTGTGCAAGACTGCTGCACGCCTTCTTCGAATTCTTTGCAAGGGGGTTTTGCTTGTGGTTGCCCTCGCGTGCAGAAAGCTGGCTCGATGACTATGTCTTTTTCCTTCGCTCCGTCCTCTCTGACACTATCGCGGCCGGTTCTTTTTTTAAGTACGTTTTCGTCTTTTTATACCGCGCCAGCCCCCCCCTTTTCACCAGTGACGCGTCGCTCATCCACTCTCATCCACCCCCATCACCGTGAACAGCAATACCAATACCTACGCCCCCCGAGCTCTCCCAACTCTCTCTGGTATGATGTCTTTTCTCGCTGATCCTTTTTTTTTTTGAGCACTGTTCGTCAGCACGTCGGGCACACAGTGGACGTTTTCGGTGCTTTTTTTTTTTCTCCTTTGGCGATTAACTTTTAAAAGCCCACCTTCTTTTCGCCACCACACAACAACCTTGATAGGGTGATCTGATGTCCTTATACCTGGCTGTTTGTTCGGCACTGCAAAATGTGAATTTTTCGACCTTCCGTTTTTCTCTTGACTTATTTTCGTTCGATGTCTTTAATCTCATTTCCTTCTGCCTGTTCTAAAACTATGCTTTTGTTTTTCCTTCCTCCCCGGGGCTCCCCCCAGTTTGCTTTGTGGTTCGATGATTCCTCGCTCTACTCTCAGTTTGATAGGCTTCCCTTGCAGGACCCCTAAACAGTGCCTCGATCGTTCTTTGGCCTCGCCCAAGCTATCAGCAAGTTTTTTTTCTAGTCATTTAATAGGTTTCGCCGCTTCATTCAGACCCACCCCACTTCATGGGGCCGAGTTTTCTACCGCCCATTATATTGATGCATGACCCACTTTGCTTCCCATGAGACCCCCCCCACCGTTTTTTTTAGGAGGCGTCCGGATTTTTTTGACCTATTCCGTCCTTTTTTTTGCGGGCCTATGTTTAATCCCGCTTTATGTTTTCCGAGAGAACTTGCGTTATTTATGTCATGGCTCATTTGGTGTCGCGGCACACCTTGGTGCTAGGCCTGCTTTTCTCTTACCCCGCCTCCCCTATGGCCGTTAAGCATCTATTGTACCAAGGTTTAGTCCAGAGGGTTAATTTTTTGCTTTATCTGGTCGTACCCCTCAAACTTCCTAGTAGTATGCCCTGGCCCCCCCCTTTTTAGGACTCTCCTTGACACAATTCGATTGACCCGTCTTTCGCTTGCTTTGGGACTAAGAAGTTTGTTCCGCCGCGTGTATGTCGTTTTTTCACAATTTTCCCCTTTTTTTTTCTGCCTATAATTTTCCCACGTGTTATTTCTGCGTCAAAGTTACATTGGAGTGAACGGAGCGCTCGTTGAGTATCCGCCTCTATTCTACATGTGATTTTGATAGGCTCCCCGCTCGTCATCCTCCGCTTTCAGAAAATTGCTGGTCTCGTTTTCTACCTTGATTCATGGCGATGTTCGTTTCTCGCACCGTTTTCGTTTTTTTTTGTCCCGGAAAAAATGCTGTTTTGTCTTTGCCTCCCCTCGTAGTTACCACATTTCCGGCGTTGATCCCCCCACAGAAACCCCACATCCAATTTAACCACCCCCCGCCGGTTCCCCGTGCATTACGGCACTCAGGCCCCCACCCCAACAACTGTAGTCCCCGGCCAAACCTGGCACTGCGAGGAAGCCGTTTTGTAAGGTTCGTTTTATATGTCCATCGCCGGATCTCCGTCAGAATTTTTTGTCTTCCCGCGCTCATTTGTTTTTTCTTTTCATTCTCAGACATACGAACCTCCGTTTCTTTTTGCTCTTATTCCCCAGTTTTCCTGAAGATTCTTCATTCACTTGCTCCTCCAGCCTCACCCAGTTCGACTACCCCCTTTTTATGAGGCATGCAATTGTGTCTAACTTTATATGCTTATGGATCGTGTTATCGTTCTCTTAAGCGAATTTCTATCCTTAGTTCCCCTGTTCGACCTTGGCTGGGATTTCACTCTCGTCCCCTTTCTCATTTTTTCTTCTGGTCATCTTTGTTGCTTCTTTCCCCGCGCCGAGCTAAAGAGCGCGCACTATGGCGCCCGGATTCCACGCGTTTCTTTTCCTCCCGCCTCTATAGGACTTTTTCCTTCCATTGCTTTCCACCCGGTTTTGAATTTTTTGGCCCTGCGCGATCCTCGTTCTCCCCACTCCTCCTGAATTAGTGAGTTTTCCCTTTCCTGGATTTCTCATTCTACCGTCCCCCCTTTTTGCTTTTTTCCCCTCCTGCACTTCCCTCAGTTTTGCTTCCCGCTCTCCCGGCAAGTGATTCCCCTTTGTGTCCCGCTGGCGGATCGACTCGGCACGCTACATTTCTACGTTTCTCCATCACCCGATAGATAAATTAAACCAACGCCAGCTTCTGATTCCACCCCAGTTCATTGTGGAAACTGGTTATTGAATTTAGTTACATCGCTGATCCTGGCACTTCGGGCAACCGTCACCTGCCCTATTGACCCCCTTCCCTTCGTGGGAGGCTGTTTGCCGCTGCTGCTCCGTTCATTTTCACAGTCCCACTACCATCATCGATTGTTTCTTCTGCCTAGTTTTCTACTTGTCCATTTCCCCGTGTTACGCGTTTCCTTTTGATTATGCCCGTGTGTTGTCTTCACTTCTTTCTCTATCTTTTCCTGTGAACTTTGGCTTTCGCGGCCTTCCCATTAATCCCATGGCCAACGTGACTTTTCCACCCGTTTCAGGTGCTGGGCATCCTTTCTTGGGTTTTGTTTTTGAGCATTTTGATTTTTTTTTCAGGATGGCAAACTACCTTCCCCGTCTGGCTTTAGCCCCACCATGCGTTCGACCCCTGTGTTCAAATTACCATGCCCCCTTCCAGTCTAAATTGCGCCGCTTATCCCCCCACATTTTCTCCTTCAGCCTTGTCTGGAGCATAGGCCCCCTTTCCTCCTCCTCCCGGTCGTCCTCACCTCTCCCTCTTTTCTGACCATATCTCCGAGTACGACCACCGACCCCAGACTGATCTCTCTAAGTCTTGCCCTGAGTTCCTATTTTGTTTTATCCTCCCTGACAGTTATGTTTGCCTCCGGCTATCAACTTCAGAGACCTTTCCCGACTCCATCTATGCTTTCGCAAACCAGCTCGTCGTTTGGTTTTTTTAGTTTTACAGCTTTCCTTCTCCCCAACTGGGAGCGAGTGTAGGATTTTTGCTCCCGGTTTCACGGTGTTACCAGCTCCTCTCTGCCCTTCTCCTTTTCTGCACTTCGGTTAGACCCTGGTTTTTTTCACCCCCCATACCCCCTCTTCTTTTCAGTCTCGTGACACAGCCTTCGCTTATTTTTTTCGTATGTCGTTTTTTGCGACAGCCATGAGTTTCCCTATGAATTCCCCGTCGGCCCCTCTGTCCGGAATTCGTCCACTGGATTTTTTCAGTCTGTTGGAGTTGTCTACGATCTCCGCCCTAATGTTCGGTACTCCTGTGGCACCCCCTGATCATGGTGCATTTTTGGTGTGCTTATTCTGTGTTTTACCCCTTTGTTATACAGATTCTCGTCCTTCAGCTAGTTGCGGGCAGCCCGAAGAGTTGTGGTCTCGACAGGCTCTTGAGAACCTTAACCCGATTTTTCCTGCCAAGCTTTTTTCTGTCTATCCATTTTTCAAGCAGTTGCCTGCCACACGCGCGGCTTACTGGTGTTCTCCGTCCCACGCCGCTCCCTCATCCCTCCCTGTGACAGCCGTCCCCCCTCCTACGGCTTCTATGCGATGTTACACACACCGGTCCACTAGCTCCCCTACTCTTCGATCATGCACTATTCGTATACTTTACATCGGCTCCACCTGGTATTTGTTTGGTGCCCCCAGTCGTCGCGCGGTCTCGCCATCTCTTTTTCGTAATGGGGACATTCTGCTTGTGCGGCCCTCTCCGCCCTTCACCGTTGATACCTGGTGAGAAGACGGCCCCCGTTATATTAATTTACTAGTCTTCAGCTGAACCCTCAATCCTTTTTTTTCGTGAGATTTTATCTTTTTCCTACCTTGTTTCGAGACGAGCCTTTCGATCAACCCACTCAATTTTTCTTCATACTTGCACTTCAATCCTTCCTCCTAGGCGCTACTTTATCCACCTTCCGGACGTTGGAGTCTCCTTTTTTTATCCCCCCCCTCCACAAGCACGTAATCTACGCCTACCTCCGCGTCGAAGGAAATGGTCAAATACTCATACTTATATCCCCTTTCATTTCGATACCCTCTTTTGTATTTTTTTAAAGAGGATTGCCCGCTTTGTTTCGCCGCCACCGGGTCTCTCCTGTATGCACTGTCCCTTCCTCTCGCTGCGAGACCCCTTATAAGCGATGGTTTCCCTTTTCCCCGTCGAACACGCGCTCCGCCTTTGTTTATCGTCCACGGACCTTTTGGTTTTCGATTTTTTGATCCTGTCCCTGCCCGGTGCTCTTATACTTTTACCTCCCCAAGGCCTGGCGTTTTTTTGTTTTTGTAGTTTTCCCCCTCTGTCCCTGCGATTGAAAACCTTCTCCCTCCTTCCCTCCATGCCCCCCCTCCGATCCAACACCGAGTTTGTGTCCGTGATCTAATTCAAAGAAAACAGTAGAAGTCAGATTTATTCCCCCCCACTAGTCAATAGGCCTGACATTCTCCAGTTTGTCTTGCCCCTTTAGTCAAAGACCTTCTAGGTTTTTTCTTTTCGATCCCTGCGGCCCCTGCCCATTACCCCCCGCCACCGGACACTAGGGCAGAAATGATTTCCTGCCCCTCCCCCCACCAATTTGATTCGTTATTTCTTTCCCAGCCACAGTGAATGTTCCGCCGAGCGCACATACCTCTTCGGCTCTTGGTTGTTCTCCTTAAGTCTGTCCTTCTCTTCTTTTTTCAGAGCGCGATTGTGCAACTTGTCGCGCCCGCTCGGTGCTGCCCAACCATTTTACGCGCTCGGTTTTATTTCTCTCTTCCCTGTCTTTTTCGACCTGAACATCGCGTCCCCACCCCCCCCCCCGTACCTTCATCCCCCTCTACTTTTGAACTACCGCTTTTTTCCCTGCCTTATGTCGCGTGTCACCTGGCACGAATCGCGTTTTGTATTTGGGGGGGATAGTCCCCGTCCTTTTTTCGCTCCTGCGCCTTCCCCCCCCCCTTCTCGAGTACCCTACCTTACTGCTTTTTCTTTAGGTTTTCTGTATGATTTTTCGTTTCACCTCAGGACCGGCCGATTCCAGACGCCCGCTCTTCCTTGCGGTCCCGGATGAGTTTCTTTTTTTTCCCACCTTGTTTTCTTCTGGGTGCTAGGGTAATTCTTGCCTGTGGTTGTCCCTGGTTGTTTTCCGGTCCTGTCAGCAGCATTGTGTTTTTTCCTCCGCGGCTGTTAGTTTCCATGCGCTTTTTTTCCGTTGATCGACTTTGCCTTTCTCCTCCTGTCCCTTTTTGTTTGTGTCCGACTCCACCCCATTGTTGACTGCGTACACAGTGTATCATCCGCGTCAGTTTACCCCTTTCCCCACCCTCCTTGAAATTCCGACTACTGCTTTTGACGCCCTCCATCGTTGTTTTCTCGTTTCCTCTTGCTTTCTGGGGCGTCATCCCACAATTGCCCTTCCTAGTCTTTTATAGCCTGTCCTGTTTGCGTTGTGAATGTGACATTCCGAGCCGAGTGCCCCCACTTTTTTGACACACCCTGCTGTTGCGCCTTGAGTTCAATTTTCGCTTTTTTTTTTCCCTTGTTAGAGCAAGTACGGTTCTTCAGCACATCACAATTCAACCGTTTCTGTGGGAATACATCGATCTCGAGCGCCCTTGTTTTGTAGCCCACGACTCCCTCCTCTTGTTTTTCCTTTGATGGGAATTTCTGTCCCCCCCCCCCCGGATGTGCGAAAGAAGTTAAAGACCCTTCCCTTCTTTTTCAACTTTGACTTGCGCGGTTTATTTCCCTTTTACCTGAGTTTTTTGTTTGCTATTGAACTTCCGGGTTTCCTTGTTTCTGCGGACCCCCTTTCCCCCTTAGGTGTCCCTGTTTGCATCCTCTTCATGTCGAATTACATATCGTTATGATCCTTCCCCCGTCAGGCTCTTCCGTGAAACCTGTTTGCCTCACGTTGGAAGGCCCTTCTTCCCCATGTTTCTCATCCCCGATTTACTTGAAGTTCCTTTTTTCTTTTGATTAATCCTTACAACTCCTAGCGCGTTGCTTCTTTCTTTATTTTGACTTTAGCTTCTTTTTGAGCCAAAGGGAAGAGTCCCCTTAGCCCTCGCGCTGTATCTGACGAACCTTTGCGGAATCTGATTATTAGGTGTTTTTTTTTTTAAGCGTTCGAACGACTCTGCTCTAGATTAGACCCCTCCTGCCCTGATCTATTTTATCTTGCTATTTTTTCGAGGTACATCGGCCTCTCTACTTTAGGTTTCGCATTGCATGCGTTTCTGCTTTTTTTTTTTTTTCGCGCCTTTTACAATTTGAGATTTTTTTCCTCGTCGACCATACCCAGATGCTTGTTCATCTCACCTTACCCTTCGAGTAGTCAATTCAGTTTGACTGCGATTTGGCTTTTAGTCAAATAGAAGTCCCCCCCCTCGTTCCCCCCATGTGTTAGTCCGCCTCCTCCCGTCCCCCCTCTCGCGCGTCCTGCGAATTTCCAGGATTTTCCTTCCTTCCTGTAGTTCTTTGCGCCCACTTCCGTTGGTTCTCCCCCCTCGCAGCCTCGGGTTTCCCCGATGTTTTCCGTGTTCCCGGGATAACAATCGTAGATTTCGCGCTCGATTTTCTCCTCTTTTTCGTTGGAGCTTCTCTCCCACGTCATCCCGCTGCGCCAAAAAAGCGCATTGAGTTTACGCAAAACGATTTCCCTCCACATCGATTACAGTCCTTCCTGTCCCTCCCCCTTGATTTTCTTTTGTCTTTAATCTTGCCCCGATCTTACCCTTCCCACGTTCCCCCGAAGAAAATGACTGTCCCCCTGACCTCATGCGCGCCCTCTATGGAGCGCCATTCTGTATCAGGAAAAGTTTCTAGGCACGGATTTTAAATTGGTCAAGGTTTTTACTGGATTCCTAATAACACCTGTCCTCGTCTAATTTCGATGAGATTCCCCCTAAGGAGCTCCCGGCATCGGTATTGGTTCGCCATCCTCCTTTCAGCGTCCCCTCCCCATTGGTATTTGTTTTGACCAACCGGGTCCTCTTCTACTACAAGTGTGAGTAGACTCTTTTCCAAAGTTGTATTCCTGTCCCCCCGATCTGTTTTTGAGTGCTTTCAGATCCCCCCCCCCCCCATCTATGGATATGTGACTTCATGGATCTTTTCTTGCCTGGCCTCGCAGCGTTGCTCCTAAACTATTCTATCACCCCTTCTTTCCCTATCTCCTTTCATGCGATATGGGAGGTTTCTCCCCTGGTTCCGTTCATTTTCATGAGCATTGATACCTCGCATTGCGTTCTTACGGTTCTGTTTACCACACACCCATGTCGTTAGGGCCACCAGGCCTGCAACGTATTATCTGCACTTAAGACAAGAACTCACAAATAAAACCTGAAGTTGCCTGCTCGGTATCCCCCCACCCCTTTCCTTCTCTATGCCTCTCGTCCCTTCGAGTGATTGCCTTTCGTGAATGACCAATTCGTTTTTCTGGACTGATCCTTTAGTGGTGTGGATGTAGGCTTGAATCTGAGGACGGTGAGCTTTCACTTTGTAGTTAAACCTCATTTAGGAGTCGATGTTGTGGGTACTTTTTTTTGGAGGAGGTATATTTTCTTCAGCCCCTACCTGATGCAAGTTGGGCCCCTTTCTTTCACGATAAGATAATTTGACCCGTCCTAACCAACGTGTTGTGGGTTTACTCCCTTTAGCCGGTACCCCCGTTATGCGACGTTTGATATAAAAATACCCCCCAATCCTCTTTGCCTTACGGCCTCTCAACTTACGTCTTCTTCTTTAACGACGCGTGTGTGCGTTGGCTACACACCCTTAGCCCTGTTTTTTCTTATTCATGTTTGACTTTGACTTTTAGTGGTCCTTTTTTTCTTATGATTTCCCAGTTTTGATCAGCCAATTTACGCCTCTCCCCGAAACTTCTTTGGATCCCACCCTTCTCTCTTGAGGTTTTGTCCCTCCTGCAGTCCCCCTCAGTTGATTCATTGTACTAACCGATCGTGCCGCGGGTAACGGCTGTGCCATCGAGTTGAGTCCTGTTCAATTCTTCCGCACGCCCCAACCATTTCATTTTCCCGGTGCCTTTTTTGGCCCGATTGCGTCCGCCGTTGCGGGGAATTCTGTTTTCTGTGGAGATTTTCCGACGTTGATGGTCGTGGTCATACCCGCGGGCCTAACAGGTGCATTCTTCCTAACATGGCACCTCCGATTTTTGATAGTGGTCGTGTATTTTCACCAACAGGAACTCTTTTGCACCTGCGTGCTGTAAGACTCGTTTTCTTGCTTATTGACGGGGGTAGGCACACTGGATTCCTTGTATGAAAATGTTCTGCCCCTCGCAATGCCGGCCCATACAGTAGCATATCTTCAGTCGAGAAACACCGACCCCAAACTTACACCGTCAGAGTACTGAACTAGTTAAGAACACTCATCTTTATATTTATATCCCTCCCCACCCTTCGACGACCGCTCCCCCCCCCTCCCCACTTGCCCTCATACGCTCTCCAGGCCAACAACCACAAGCGGTAGTCCCCCCCCCCATCCCTGCTGTCCACACCTTTCCTCCGCCCCCCCCCCTTCCAACCCCCTGTCCCCCCCCACCCTCCCTCCCCCCCCCCCCCCCGTTCCGTGCCCCCCTCTTCCCCCCCTCCCTGCGCCGCCCCCACAACACCCCCCCCCCCCCCCAACCCGACCCACCCACCCCCCCCCCCCCCCCCCCCACGACCCCCCCCCCACACCCACCATTTTTGAGTTACCCACACCCACCACACCCAAACTCCCCCCCCCCCCCCTCCGATGCCCCCCCCCCCCCCCCCCACTCCCCCCCCCCCCCCCTCCCCCCCCCCCCCCCCAGACCCCCCCCCCCCCCCCCACCCCCCACCCCCCCCACCCCCCCCCCCCCCCCCACTCCCCCCCCCCCCCGCCCCTGGCAGCTACCTGTGGTCTCCCTTCCCTCTTTCCATGCGTAACCCCTATCTCCTGGGATTGACCTTTGCCCCCCCTATCCACTGACCCTTCTTGAACCCAAAACTTTAAAGCAATGACAGCTCCCCCCAACCCCCCCTCTTGAGAACTTCGGTCGTCGCCCACTATTTCGGTCTTCCTCCCCATTTTCGCATCGTGGCCCCCCAAGAAACCTACCATGCACGGTTAATTCCTCGTCGGCGTGTTTACCCCCCATATATTTGAGGGCTGCACTCCTCTGTGAGTCCCGCCCTGCGATGGTTGGACTCCTTTTGCAGGTTTTTTTCCCCTCATCCGCTCCCTAAGCCTTTTGCTGCACCTCAGAACTGTACACATAGAACCCCCATTTCGACCTTGGGAGTCTTTTTAGCACGATCGTCGAAAGCCCCAAGGACGTTCATTATCCAACATGAAGTCGCTTGAGACCCCGTCCTGTCGCGTAGGTGCCGGTGTGTTTTATTCGCTGACCGGTTATGATGCAACTGTGGGATACAGGCTTCCCATGTTTCTTGATTGGGTTCCTGTGATGGAAGGAATTTGTGAGGGAAGTTTTATGGAGAATATTTTTAGACGCGTCGTATTTACTAACACATTCCTTTAATTTTTGGGATTTTCTTTAGTACCTTGCACCCTCCGACTCCATGTATTGGTGATTTCCGTCTTTATGATTCACTGGTTCTTTTTTGTGTTCTTTAGAGGGTTAGATTCCCAATCCGTTATAGG
>Ga0179593_1472969_pt1 | contig 14868 bp, 20 predicted proteins | sample CZODoug2_1_08_16_FD_185931 | JGI IMG/M metagenome (GOLD analysis project Ga0179593, IMG submission 185931) | Vadose zone soil fungal communities from Angelo Coast Range Reserve, California, USA - CZODoug2_1_08_16fungal (PacBio error correction) | ecosystem: Environmental > Terrestrial > Soil >... | reverse complement strand
CAACTGCCTGGAATCTATAATGCCCGACGGTTAGACGAGAGCCTTGAGAGGATGCTGTACCCGACGCAGAGATAGGATATCCCTGCGGAGTGGAGTGTGGGCCCAACAACCCCGGAAATCGTGTTACGCACGTTCGTCCTATCTTCGCCCAAGTTTGGGCAGCAATTTCGTCATACAGGGTCAACTCATTCTTCTTTCCGCGAGGTTTTGACACCCGTCCCCGACAATACCCTCCTCTCTTTGTTGTGGTCCTTAAAAATGCCCCCCAAACCCCCAACGGGCTAGGGGAGAGTCTTTCAGCTACAAAAGTTTCCACTTTTTCTTTTTTCTTTCTCTGCGAACATACAGGCGGTAGGACTGACATGGGCCTCACGGGTCCCCCGATTCCCGTCTACATCACTTACCTCCCCTAAATTGGTAAATCGAACATTCATACGCGGATCGGAGAGTGATTCGAGGAGGCCGCCCGGGAGCTCTTCATACCTTATCTGAGAGAAATTTTCTAGTGGAAGACGAATAGAGTCCATGAGTCATTACCCGAAGATTTTTTTACTCCCCCTTCAACGGAGTTTCTCCTCAGGCGTGAGATGACGCCTTTCTTTTTGCCAGTGGAGCCCCACAAGTGTGCCTTTGTTTTTTTTCCAACCCGAAGCGGCCATCCTGAGGAATAGCTTGGATCATTGAATTCTTTAGGCTGGAGGGCCAGTGGCCCAGGAGGAGATCTCCCCCCTCGGAGTGCAATTCCTCTTTCCGGACCGTTTTTTTAATGAAGTCTCGCCCCCCCGTGGTAATGTCGGGTTCCCTAGGAAGCACCTCCGTTCAGTTGGCCCTTTTGAAGAAAACCACACACCCCCCCACCTTTTCGACTTTCTTTTGTTTTCCCCAGATTTTTTATGCTCTGCCGTCACTTGTCGGCACAGCGCCTATGGCAAACTTGAGGCTTCCGCCCTCCCCTGGCTTGATCGTCGAGGTAAAGATGCTCCTGAGACGGTAAAGCCTCCCGCGTCGAGGAGTCGTCAGACCGCTCCTGATTCCTCGGCGCCACGTTGTGCTCCTTCCAGTACTCAGAATACGCACATCCCCTCCATCCTTGTAAAGAACTGAACATGGCTTCGTATTACGCGACATTAAGGCCCAATAAGCCTCAGCCAGGCTTTTCCGTGAAAATGGGGTTCTTTCTCCTCTTTCCGCAATTGTTCCCTCCCCCCCACGTGAGCCGTTATTCTTTTCCTATCCCGCCATCTGCCATTTTTTTCGGCGCCCGCTGCTCATATAAGATGTATTTTTTCTTTGTTGCATTTCCCCCCCCTCTCTGCCTCCCCGATGTACTGAGATCAGAGATCATATTCGGAGAGTAATTCTTAGTACCCGTCCCGTCCAAGTCTCCACCCCCCCACGAGACGACCCCTTTCTTTCTGACGCAGACACGATGAGTCGCCGATCTGCCTTTCCACTGTCGAGCGTTCCTTCTGTCGCCGTCCACCAGCTGGTCAAATCGTAGAAAAGTTTCCCCTTACGGGCTCAATATTCCCCATTCGCTCCCTTCTTTATACGTGTCTTTCGTTTCCCGGTTACAAGTGTGCCCTTTCTTCCCCCCCTTGTGTTTACCTTGTCCCCCTCGACAGCTTTATCTTTAGATGTCACTCTTCGTAATCGGGGGGTTTACCCCCTCGACGCACCCTTTCGACCCCTTTCGTCTTACTCTGGTCCTGATACCAGTCGCCTTCCCGAATCTCTTCTAGAGGCACGTCTTTGTTCGGAAGAACGCAGCCGTAGATTAAGCAGGCGATGCTTAATTCCCCGCAGCGCCTGCTGCCTTGAGGCTTTCGGAGATAACGTTTCCCATTCTTCGAATTAGAGTACTTTCGTGGGGGAGTCAGCTTTTCTGCGACTTGCGGTCTTGGTCGAGCGCCGGATACAAGGCGCCCCCTTCCCCCCGGTTAGCCGAAAGAGCTCGCTTAGTTGCTTTGAGATTCCAGGCGTCTATAATCCCGTCGGCCCGGCCTCTTTTTCATGGGAACGTCGTTTTTCCCCCTATTCCCTCAAGTGACTGATTCTCGAGACATGAACCCCCCACGCTCACGAGGATGCCCTTACGTTTTCGATTCCTTCCCCCGTTGAGTTCTACCCTCCCCCCCATCATGGAGGTTTCCAACCCCTTCCTTTTGCAACAAGCCACCCGAATGACATGCCTCGTGCCTACTCGCCAAATAATCTTGAAGTGTGTTTATCTCCTTTAAAATCCTATGAGTCCCGTCCCTCCCCGAGAGAAAGGCCATGATTAACCCTCCGGTACCCCCCATTCAAAGAGATCCCTGCTCTTTAAAATGTCTTTCCCCCTTTTTTCTGACGAAGGAGGTCAGCCGTTCCCTTACCCGCCAGCAACAAGACCGTGTGTCCAAAACGTAGGCCCCTACCCTCTCACCCGCGCTCTCCGACTTTCCCGCTACTCCGCCTCTCGCCTCCGTTCGGCCCCCTCTTCCTCTGACTGTACGACTCCCGAACAGCTTCGGAGCTCCATGACCCCGGTCGGTGTTCTACAGCCGAGAACCTACTGCTCGTCAGCGAGGCCCCCCGACATGCCTGTAGGCCGCCGCCAGCGATTGGTATTATTTGTACTTCTACCTTTTTGAGATTTTTTTATCCCTCTCTTTTCTAGGGGTCCCCAGCCTCTGATATAACCGCTGCGGAACGGATTGTCTGCTGTCACGAACCGGACTCTGAAGCGAATTCTTGTACTTAGTCCTTTCCCCGCGAGACTCGTACAACTGACCGGCGATTGGGTAGCCAGGGATAAGTCGTTGCGAGCTACGGCGTGGATTCCTTCTGATCCCAGGTTTGCTCTTCTCTACCCCACCACAGAATGTGAGTTACCGTGTGACTTAAACGCGCTACCTACACGGTGACCACAAAGCGGGACGTCACTTCTCCCTACAACGAGGTCCTTCCTCGCCTCCCCTCTTCACCAGGCCCAGTATCCTTCTTTTTTTTTTGCATTTTCCTTCTCTTTTCCCTACCTCTAATGATTCCCCCTTTCCCTCCCCCCCTTTTCCCTTGCCCATTCTCCCTCACTACTCCGACCCTCTTGCTTTCTTACTTTCCACCATTCTCTCCCTGCCCCCCCCTCCTCCCCTTCCTTCTTTCATCCCCTCCTTTACTTTTTCTATGATTTCAGTCTTTTAATTATCACACGCTCTCCTCCAAAACACTCCACATACTTCCCCCCTGACCTTACCCCCCCACCCTAGGCTACTCCCTCTCCCCTGTTGCCACTCCTCTTGTCAGTGTACTTCTTCCTTTTCTGTTGTTCTCCCACCTCAACCCCCCCCGACTATCCAACTGACTCCCCCCCCCCTCTCACTTTTTATTCCTTCCCGGCTTTCTGCCCATCCCCCCCTCCACCCTTCACCAGTTCCACTCCCTTACCCCGCCTGCCACTCGTCGGCTACTGCCTCGCCTGTTCAAGCACCTCTTCTTCCTCCCCCCATGCTTTCTTTCGTGAAACTTCCGCCCACTCCCTCCACTTCTCATATCTCTGACCGCTCCATTTGCTCCGCCTTCTACTCACGTCCTTTCTCTACCCCCCATTTTCTTCCCCTTTCCCTCTCTCTACCTCCCCCCACCCCTCATCCTACACATATACCTATTTCTTCCCTCCCTCCCCACCCATACACCCCCCCTCCCGTCTACCCTCCACCCCCGCCCTCCCCCCCCTTTCCCCCCCTTTCGTTTTACCTCCGTACCTCGATTCTCCCCTCATGCCCCTCATTCACTCTGTCTATCCTTTTCTCCCCCACCACCCCCCGTTACCCCCTACTCACCTTCATCCCCGTCCTCACCTCTTTCGCCTATATTCCTGTTCTTTTCACCCCACCCCCCCTCCTCTCGGATATTCTACTCTTTGATCTAACCCTTGGTTTCCTTTGTTCCCCGTATCACTCTCTTTTTCTCTTTGTGCTCTCTTTACCCTTATGCCCCCCTTCCTCCCGTCTTCTTTTTGACCCTCACCTATTTCATTTCTCTCCCCCCCTTGCCTGCCCCTTTCGACTGTTTCCAGACCTTCCTCTCCCTTGCCATGTACTGTGCTTCCCCCCGTCCACGCATTTGTCTTACGGTCCTCTACCCCAATTCCCACCCTCCTCCCCCCTTCCTTCTCCCACTGTTTTTCCTCCTCCGCTCTTCTCCCCTCCCCACTCTGCCTTGTTTATCTTTCTGCTTACTTCTTGCCCGTCTCACACCCACACCCCTATTTTCGTCGCCGTACCCCACGCACCCCCAACACCTACCCCCCTCTACTGTCCCACCTCCTTGTTTCTCGATCCTCTTACCACTTTCTCCCCCTTCCCGTCTCTACTCCCCCTCCTCGCTTTTTCTCCCAGTCCTCTCCTTTTCTCCTCTATGTACGTACATCATCCCATGCACCTTCTCTTTCCCTACACTCCACTTCGTTCTCGCCCTTCGTTACCTGAGCATCCAGCTCCCCCCTCCTGCCCCCTCTTTTCCGCTTGCCTTGTCTTATACTTCCTAGGCTTCACCGCCCCACACCCCCCCACCCCTTGTCCTTTTCTTTGACTGCACTCCGCTTTATCCACAGCTACTTGTCCCTCTTACCCGCGTTTCTTCCTCACGTTATCCCCTCTCTGACCTTCGCTCCCCCCTTACCCCCCCTACCCCGATATCCCTTTCTAGTTTTCGTTCTTTCTCTCCCCCTTTCTTTTCCCTCCCCCTGAAGTCTCCGCCCTCACTGCTGCCCCTGCTCTTCCCTCCCCTCTTCCCCTCTCACCACCATTTACCCCCCGCACTGTTCACCCCATCTCTCCTTGGGCCCTCCCCAACCCCCCTCTTCACCCCGCCCTCACTTCATTTTCCCTCACCGCTCTTCGTTTCCTTGCACCCCTCCGCTGTTATCCTATCCCTTCTCCCCCTGATTCTTGCGTTCACATTCCCTCCCCTCCCTGTCTTTCCCCTTCTCCCTTTTACACCCCCCCCATCTCCTTCCCCTTTACTCTCTCCCCACGTCCTCGACCTCTCCCCTTCTTCCTATCACCCCTCTATCCACACCCCCCCTCACTTATTTCACATCACCCCCCTCCTCCTTATCCCTACCCCCCCCTCTACCTCTTGCCATCATATTTCTGCAGATGTCCGCCTTCCCCCCTCCCCGTTTCTTACTTTCTCCCTCTTCCTCCGCCCGTCTTCTCTCCCTGCCACTCCCCGCTCCCCCCCCTCTCCATGTACAACGCCTATGCCTTGACCCCATGCTACCTCTCTTCCCTCACCCTCCCCTCTTCCCCTTTATCAGACTACTCTCACCTCTCCCTTCCGTTCTCTCCGCCACTGCTCCACCTTACACTGTTACCCGCCCCTGAACTATCCCTCCCCTTCCTCCCCTTATTAAATTGCATTCCCATTACCCCTGCCAGTCCACTTCACTAACCCTTTTTCTCACCTCCTGCCGCCCCTTGCCTAGCAACGCCCTTAGCTTTCCCCCCATGCATTGCTCCCCTCTTAGCCAGCGTTACTCACCCCCCCCTTCCTTCCCATTTCTCCTAGTCCCTCATTGTCACCCCTAGATTCAGCACCGTCTTGTCCCCATCACCATTTTTCCTTCTTCCCTTCCTCCCATCTTTTAGCCGAACTTTCCGCTCCCCTCTTCTCCGTTTTCTCCCATGTCGCACTTCCTATTTCCCTTCTTCTTTTCCCTCCGCTCCTTCTTCCTATCCGCTAACACGCCGCTCTAAACCCCCCCATTTACAATCCGCCGCTCGTTCTTCAATCGCTCGATGCCCTCCCTATACCCTCACCCTTCCCTCGCTCTCCTTTCCACCCTCCCCTTCTCATTAGCCGACGCCATCATCTATCTCAAATGTTCTTCCCCTCCTTTTTCCATTTTCCTATCCGATCTCTCTCACCTTCGCCCGCTTTCTTCCCCAGCATCGCACTTACTACTTCTTATCCTACTGGCACACTGCTTGCTCTCGCTCCCCACCCTTCCCTCGCCCCCCCCGCGATCTGTCTATTATATTTTCTCCCCAGCCTTCAATCCTATGCCCCACCCCAGTTTGTCATCCATAATTTCTACTTTCCTCCCTCACTCCCCCACCTCCCCCACTACTATCCAACCCACTCCCTCCCTCCCCACACATTTTACCATAAGTTCCTCTACGCTTTGCCACCGCTCTTCACTAGTCCTCACATTTACTGACCTTTAACCCCCCCCCCCTTCTACCCTTCCCTCACCTACAACCTTCCCCCTACTCAACATCTCCACCCCAGCTCCTTCTGTTCCCCGCCTCGCTTTACCCCCCCGGGGTACCACCTCTATTCTATGACCCTCCCCCTAGCCATAATCCTTATAAACCCCACCCCTCAAATTTCCCTCCTCCATCTCTGCCCCACTCACCGCCTTACGCAACCTTTAACCCCTTCTCACTTCCACCTATTCTACAAGCGCGTCCCATTATCGCTACTGTTTCTCTACCCCTCCGCCCCTGGCTTTACTCCTTATCCCCAGCCCTTTAATTCCCCTTTCCTCGGTCTCCCCCTGCCTCCTGCTGTTCTGCTCCCCGCCCCTTCTCCAGCACGGTTTCCCATGCGTTCCGACTATACTTCACTTTCTACCCTATATCTACCCCCCCCATAAATCCTCACTCCGCCCGGTTCTAAAGCCTTCCCCACTCTCTTCCACGCCCCAACTCCCCCCCCCCCTCCTGCTCTTTCCCATTCCACACGTATTCCCTTCTCTCACCCCCATCTGCCCCCATTTTCCTCTCCCTTATCCCTTCCCCCACCACCCGTCCTCCTCTGCTTCTCCCCCTCCATTCCCCACCTCTCTCCGCAACCTAGTACTCCCCGCGCGTGTCTCTCGCTATTCTTCCTCCTCCCATCTTGCATCTTGCCCCGCTTATTCTCTTTCCCGATCTTCTCTCCATTCCCGTCTCACCTTCTTTCTTCCCCCGATTGTCCCCCCCTCCGCCCCCCCACCTATCTTCTCCCTTTTGGTGCCCTTTCTGTCCCATCTATTTACTTGTTCCATTCCTCCATTCCTCCCCTCTCTCCTCTCTTTTCCCACCCCGTTTTGTTTTTTTTTTCTTTTTGTTTTTTTTTTTGTTTGTGTTTTTTTGTGTTTTCTGGTGTTGTGGACCGTCATGTTTGCTTTGGCCGGAAGACTCACGTTGGAATCCTTCCCTAGTTTCCTACGGTTTTGTTGTTTTGTGTTGTCTTTCCCTCTTCCACATGCAGGATGATTAGCCGCTTCTTAAACAGATATTGTTTTCAAGGGATGTGGTCTCGTACAGGGATTCCCCGCCATGAGTCCTTTCCCACCCAGAGGAGGAGCGGCTCGCCCCCCCCCCCCCTTTTGCTCGTGCACTTTAGCCTAGAAAAAGTCTTCTAGAGTCTTGGATTAGGGTTCTATTGACGGTGAGGATGGTTTTAGATCCTCGTGTCTGTGTCCTATTCCTGATGCTTCCCAGCCGCGAATCTCCCAGCACCGACCCAAGTGAGTGCGGCGTGACTCTTGTGGGTCGCAGTCACGCGCGCCTGCGAAGTACTTCTGCCCGCACGTTTCCCGCAGAGGAGATTCTCCCTGAGCTCTTCCAGAGAGGATAGTCTTTTTCACGGGATACCTCCCTTTCGACCCATCCCTACCTTTCTGGAGGTTTTTCCCCCGTGAATAGCCTTGCTTCCGATATTGCTTATGATCTTTACTTATTGCGTGCCTAGTAGCCCAATAGCTTCAATTGGGTTACCTCTTTACGGAACCCCTTCACCATTTCAAACTCCCGTTATTAAGGGAAGAGCCCCAAAGCGTCGTCCTTCCCCCATCCCTCCTAGTTATATTCTATTTTCCAACTGTATAACATGGTGTCCCAAAGGATAGCTTCCTATTCCTTTCACCTGTCCCCCCCTCCCCTTTCCCTTCCCTGACGAGTTCTTCCCAGTGAGGCCCTTTCAAACGCTTCCGATTACCGGTAAATTGCCCTCTTTCTCTTGCTAGACGTTTGAAAATCCTTCTCGGATTCTATGCCCCCCCCCCCCCCATCCATGCAGAACTTCAGCGTTTTTTCCTTGATGCTTAAGATCTTTTTTTTTTTCCCCCCAGTTATGGGGTTGGTTTTTTTGCGGACTGTCCTCAGATTCGCTTGCGCGTTTTTGGATCCTTGGGCGGAGCCCTGCTTCTCTTCGTATAACCAAGTTCTTTACTGGATATTGGCTCTCCTACCGAGGTTTGCCTGGCCCTTATAGTTTGGACTTTGAAAGTCCCACCCATCAACATACCTTGGTATTCTTCCTCCCCTCCCGGGAATGCAGACCATCTGTAACTACGCCCCTCCCCTTTCTATTTCTCATACCGACGCTTTCGTCACATGCGAAGATCCCCCCCCTTTTCCAAGTTCAACGTCCCTTTCTTTGAAGAGTCTGACTTCTGATTGTTGGGGCCTGTGACCTCTGCGGCGACCGATGTATCTTCTCTGACCCTTGTAGGGACCACCCGTTTTTCTGTGCGTTAGTCTTCTTTCCTTAGAAACCCGGGCCGAGAGCCCCTTGTACGGCGAAATTTTTTTACTGCTCAACGCCCCCCCTGTCTTTAGTAAAGGGCATCCCCCCTGACTGGTTCTCTTTCCTTCTATTCAAAGATGAACGATTAGCATTTCTTCCTTCCACAGGTTGACCCGACCGCCGCAGTCTGCGGTAAATTTGTCCCCTCCATGTCTCAAAAATAATTTGTGTTACCCCTATCGAACTATGGTCCCTTCTCCACTGAACCGGTGTCCATTTTAATTCTTGCCCCTACTAAATGTTATATTTCCTTAATCCGAACCGCGTTTTTCTTTTTTGGACCTTCTTTCCTGTGAGTCATCCCCGCCCTTTAGTGCACAGACCCCTCCCCCCCCTTACCTGTTCAAATATTTAATCTTCTTTTCTGAACAGGCGGGTTCCTTGTTCGACCCGTCCCCCTGAGAAGACTATAACGTTTTTGAATTTAACCCCCCCCGTCTCACATCAACGGCCCGTTTCTCCTCTTCTAACAGACGTGTTCTGACTCGTCTTTAGGCAAGAAAGTCTGTAGGCGATTTCCCCTTCCTCGGACTTTTTTTTCCCCCCTACCACATTTTTTAATCTCCCCGGGACGTTTTTAGGCCTTTCTTGCATCAGCGTGTCCTTCCTCCTTGGAGATTTTGCCTCCGTTACGTTTTTCCCCCACTTTTGGTTTGTGCTTTTAGACGTCTTAAGAGTTGACAGGAACGTCCTAATGACTCGCCCCCCCGGAGATTTTTGCAAGAAATAATTCCTTCCCCTCCCCCCCCCGGTAAACCTGGGGGTTATCACCCCAACCCGTAAATCCCCCCGTATTCCTTGTGTCCTCAGTATTTTTGTCTCCTCCTTGCCGCCATCCCCCCCTCCACCTCATATCCCCCCCCCTTCCCACCCCTCAACCCATTCTCCTGCTCTCTACTCTTCGTTCTCTCGCCTTCCCTCTCTTCCCCCTCCCCGTCCCAGCCCTTCCCCTCTCACCCTCCACCCTCTCCAACTGACCGCCGCTCTTCATCTTCTCCAGCTCTCTCTCTTCTTACTCTACTCTCCGTTTATACTAAAAACCTGCATTATCCTCAGAGATCCTGCCCTCCTATACCACGCCCCCCCATCATGACAAGCTCACCCGCGTGAGCTACTCTTTTCCCTTGCCCGCAGCTGAGATTCCCCTTCTCTTAACTATCCTATTGACTAAATTTCTCAACCCTACTTTCATCTATACTTATCCATCTCCTATCGTCTCTGTTGATTCACTCTTTCTGCCGTTCTTTTGTCTTCCTCGTCCTTCCTTCCCCTTCTTCCTCGCTACCCTTCGTCTTTCACCCGACAGAGGATCACGTTTTTTTGTAAATGGTGATATTCCCCCCTTCTCCTCAGCCCCTTTTTTTTGAGAAGCGTGCTTCAAGCGGTGCCCCCTTCATGAGTTGGCTTTTTGACCGCCTCTCCCCCCCCGGTACCATACTGGCTAGACTCCCCCTTCCTTTTTGTGTGCCGTTTGTCACCGAGTTGTTTCCAGCCTAAACGAAGCCCGAGCCCCCCCCCTCCGTTCCCTTTTTAGTTTTTTTTTTGAAACTCGGCAACTCTTATACACCCTTTCTCTCGAGCGCCCCCCTCTGATATATCTTTCTTTTCCTACCCCCAAGTGTTTGTTTCTATCTCTCGGGCCCAGGTGTCGTGCATCGATCCCTTTCTTTGCCCGTTGCGATTTTTTCCCCGCCGCAGTTTGGTTCTCTGGACGTGCTGCCCCCACGCTTGCATCCTTTTGCCCCGTCCCCCCTTTTCATTATACTTTTAGGATTTTTTTTCTCGTCGCGGTTCAACCTCTCCTTCTTCCCTTGGTGCCCCAGTCGTTGACCAGGCTCCGTCTCCTTTTTTTTAATATCCCCTGTCCCCCTCCCCAACTTTTTTGCGAGGAGGACTCTGTCCCCCGTCCAAGTCGGGTCCTTTTTCTGTCTACCAAGGAGCTGGGTCGCGCCGGTTTCCTGTGGTCCTTGGTTCCCGCTCTGCCCCGGTATCATCCGCCTCTGAAAACTCCCATCCCTCTTTAATGAGTTCTTCTCCTGCACCCTTGCGGGCCCTGCTCGACGGGGCTTTTCTTAGTGAGTTCAGCCTGCCCCTGTTCCTTCTTCTCCTTCGCTCTTCCCTTCTTCTCTTTTGATAGACTGTGTGCCCCCTTTTTTTTTTCCGTTTGTAGGAACTTTTTTAGTCCCAAGTGCGGAGTCGCGTTAAGAGAACAATCGACTCAGCATGGTGACTACGCCTTCCTCTTTCACGGTTTGAGTAGGGCAATATCCGAATAAAGTAAGGATTGACGCCTCGGGGGCCGTACCCCTCGCGTTGCCCTTTCTCCCCAGTTGTTTTCGTCGTTTCTGGGAAGCACGCGGTGGGTGTTCCGTGTCTTTACCTACAAAGCTTCTCGATTCTTTTCACCTCTTTTAGGTCTCCTTGCTCACTTTCTCCTTTGCGCTTGCCTTGTAGTTGTCGAAGCCTACCCTCTCGACCAGCGGGAAACAGATATGAAGAGTTCATCCAGATTTGTCGAGGGTTCTCAGGAAAGCCGCCCCTTTCCCTGACGCGTTTAAGACGGCCATTGTTTCGTACGAGCCTCTCTAAAAGCCGTGGTCCACAACGTCCGGCGTCTTTCTGATGAAATGGGCCTCCGCCACGCCTTTTCAAGGCCCCTATAATAAGAAGTTGCTTTAGACGTTCCCGTTACTTTTGATGTTATCTTCCCTGGTCCGCTGTTTTTTATTATAGAACTGCCCCTTTATTGACTCGTTCTCCGCCGCTGCGTTGCCTCCGTATCCGCTTTTTCGGTGTCGGGCTTTTCCCTCCTGCTCCCCCGTTAAGAGACCTATCCCCTTCGGCTCGCGAAGATGGCCCCGCTCCCCTGGACCCACGAGCACCGCGCTTAGATTCCAGCATGAGTTTGCTCGCGCAGCCAATATGAGTTCCCACCAAATGGAGCCTCTTTTCGACCCTTCATCGGATTTCCCACGTCGTGGTCCCGCAGTACGGATCACTGTAATTTGAATCCGTTCCTAGGGAATTTCCTTTTTTTTTCGACAAGTTTGTGCGCTGATTCCGGCTCCCCTTTGCCAGTTTGTCCCACCCCCGCCTATTTTTAGATGTCAATCGCCCGGCGTGATCATTCCCCCCAGGGTGGAGCCCTACCAGTCAGTCCAGGGATCGTCCCCCATTTCGAGGGGCCGCCCCTCTTTATTCTGCCCCTGGCCCAAATGTAACCGATTTCTAGCGGCCTCCGGGCATCAAGCAGCCCCCCGAGTGAAAGGCGATTTTTGCTTCAGAAGAGATAGAGATGATGGCTATTTGCGTATACAGGAAAGCTACCCAGAGGAGCTTGGAGTTCTGGAGTAGATGGCTTTCTTCGCTGAGTGTATACCTCATTGCCGAATCGTACTTAAGAACCGGTTTTTTCCCCCCAAATACCCTTAGTTATTGTATGCAGATTCGTTTTGGAGAAGCCGGGTAGTCCATCTGCGCACCTGCAGGAGCCCCACGTGCTCCGACCCACCCCAGTATCCCCAACTACCAATTCGAGCCTATGTTTTTAAGATTACCAACCTAGATCCTGACATCTTCCGCGACTTCCGTTTACTCCCCTTAATGGCTAGACTGTAGAGGAACCAGGACAACCCCTGACCGCCCCATGCTCTTTTCATAGAGAGATTAAGATGGGCTGAATGAAGTACAAACGGACAGGGTTCCGGAAGAGTGCATGGAGGTCAGAACCACCCCCGTGCCCGCGAAACAGAAACTGATGAGATTGAGTACACGCGCCTCTCGGCCGAGTAGACAAGTCCCCTGCTTTGTTCCCTCTGGAACCAAGAACTACGGTCCATCGGCCCTCCCCGCTTCCCCGGCCTGCTCCCGTCGCCGCCGAAGGTTTGCCTTCGCTCGAGGAATTAGAAGGACTTTCCTTCGTCGAATTTGGGAACGACTCCCGTATCAAAACTGTCGTGTTCCCATCTGCTGATCGAATTGTGGAGGAATTCGAAGTCGTTGGAGACGCTTTTCGACCCCATCATCTTTGTGAGGGTGAACTCATCGTTAGACCGCCAAAGAAGGGCTAGACGATCTCCCTCCTCACTGCTGGGTCCCCTCCCTGTCGGCCACGTCCTTTGTTTCCACATTACATGTTCCTGTGTCTGCCCTCCTCCTTCTCCCCCTTTGACCGCGAGGCTCTTCTGGGCGTTGGATCATCGTTTGGATTTCGATTTTATTGCTCGCCCGTGGTCAGGCCCCAATCTGTGAAACAACCTACATTGAAGTCCCTATTACTCTCGAAGCTAGGCGGGAAACATTCCCACTCAAGATAGTTTCGTTTGGCCGAGTTTGTTAACAGGAGGTTGTGCTACATGCTCTGCGCGCCTTACCCCGGGCTCAGGCGTACAGGCTAGTTTCTTTAATAACGCTGGAGGGAGATATTCCGTCTTCACGTAAGGGTCCCATTGTATTGCGGGACTCGCCCCCCTTGGCCTGAACAGACTTCCGGTGCTTTTCCCTACCCTTAACAGTCGTTCTTCCTTACTCCGGGAATCCCCCACTTTTGAGCTCTTTTTTTTTTTTCCGTTCTCCTCAGGGAGAGGCCTTATTCGGCTATTAGTATTCCGGGCTCGATACTACTTTTCTCCCTTTCTGTACTCCCCGGGCCTCCAGTTTTGTAGCTAGAGGCCGGAGAAATACGTCACAGAGCGTTCTGGAGACCCGTTTTGGGTTCCCCCGTAGTCTTTAACGTCAGCTAGCCCGCGAGATCCCCCCCTAGGCATTCTCAATTCAAGGCGGTCCAGACCCCTCCTAGCGAAGCCTTTTGTCCGGGGAACCTGTCCTCCTTTTAGCCCCAATCAGCGCTATTTGGAGTATAGATTAATCATCGCTGCGGTTTTACCTTCAGGTTTCAGATCTCCCCTCGGGATGAGTTTTTCCCCTCGAAGTTTTTCATGCCCTTCGTAAGCCGGACCCTCCCGTTTGTCCGTTGCCCGCCCCGATGGAGCCCCGTTTTTTCCCCGGCTGATATCTTCATATTTGACCCGTAATTGCAATATCTCCCCCCCTTCCATCAACTAACTACCCTGGCGGAAACAGACCCCTTACTCTGTGAGTTTTTTTTTCCGAGTGAAAACTTAGCCCCTTTTCTCCCGCCCCCAGGACCCCTGTTTTCTGCAGATTGCCCCCCCCTTCCGAGTGATATGATGAACCTTGACCTCCCGGAAGCTCCCCAGCCTTTTCCTGCTGTCTGCACGGCGAAGTCCCCTGCGCCCATTTTCCCCCTCCTAGAGTGCGCTTGGGATTTTTTTTCCAGCGGCCGATATTATCTCTCATGATAATTCTCTCTCCTTCCCTGAAGACTTTCGAGCTCTCGACGACCTGCCACACTTCTTTTTTTTTTCCCCCCCCCCCACTTACTCTTTAAGGAGGCATTCCGCAGCGCGCCCCAAAGAGAACGCTCCCCCCCCCTAGAATTTCCCTTTTTTTCTGTTTACAGATGGCTGGAGAAAGATAACGTAGCAACCCGGTTCACCTTTGGACGTTTTCCTTTGTTTCCCGAAGGGCTGAGCGGTCAGGTACTGGGGGCCGACACTCTTTTTTAGCCGACGTCTTTTTTCCCTGCTTCGGCTCTTGGAGTCTCTTTTCACTGTACCCCTGTGCCCCAGTAAGGAGAGAGTGCTCCCCCGGCGACTCCAATCGATGAGTCGATTCATTCTGGATGTTATCGACTCCCCAGCTAACGATCTCCACGTTGACCTAAACTTGCCAGCCTGAGAATAGACCTTGAGCCCCCCCGTGCGGCCAATCTTCCCAAATTGTTAACCAACACATCATTTGTACACAATGCATCCTGAGTGTTTACCCGCGCTGACCAAGACCCACTGGGAGGAGACATATACGCAACCCCGATCCGAGGCACTTCCGGGGCCTCCTCCTTTAGTTTCCCGCCCGCCCCAATGGAACTTAGCCTCGGAGGCGTCGTTGGCGGCGGTCCGTGCCTGAGCCCAGGACCCCTCAACTCCCACAACCTTTTCTTAAACATCATTCCAGCTGCCGCCTATAACTCGGCCCGGTGCCGTGGATTTCGGTGTCGCCAGGACAAGCGAGGCGGATGCTTCTGGAGTTCCGTCCCCTTCGTTTCTCCGTTCTTTGCTTCTTTTTCCCCCTAGTCCTTTTAGAAGCGCGAAGGCGCCGGAGTGATGATGCTCCTCTCGGCGTAAACCGGCTGCGGAAGATCGTCACGAATGCCTATCCCTCCCTTGACGCTCTGGAAATGGTTTTTGCCGTTTCCGCCTTTGTCTTGAAATGTTTATTTACAGC
>Ga0179593_1445044_pt1 | contig 14868 bp, 25 predicted proteins | sample CZODoug2_1_08_16_FD_185931 | JGI IMG/M metagenome (GOLD analysis project Ga0179593, IMG submission 185931) | Vadose zone soil fungal communities from Angelo Coast Range Reserve, California, USA - CZODoug2_1_08_16fungal (PacBio error correction) | ecosystem: Environmental > Terrestrial > Soil >... | reverse complement strand
AACCAGTCCCTGAACCTTCTTTTCCCGAATCAACGAGTGGTCCTTTCTCTTTTCAGACCCCCAATTCACGCCCTGCCCCCCCATCGTGATGTTGTTATTTAGGGATCCGTCGAGGACTAGAGATCTCAGATGTTTTCGTGCTTGCTTTTGCTGGGATTCTCCTGATACTCCACCCTTGTTTCCTCCCTGCTGCAAACGCCTTTCTTGGTATCGCACCCCCCCGCCAATTGAAGCTGCAACGCGTTCGGCGGTTCATCTACCCCTTTTTTTCTCTGAATTTCCCCCGCTACCAGCTTTTTCAAGCGATCGGCGAAGGTTGCTTTTCTGTTTACATGGCGTTGAACAGGTGTGAGACGAGTCCTTGCGGAAGGGTCCAATTTGAAAATCCTCAAGCTTGGGAATGGCCCCCCCCTTAGTTTGTACGATTCTTCGGCGCTCCTGGCCCTGCATGCTGGATCATCTCACAATCTCCACTTATTTGAGCCGCCAGTCCCTGACTTATTTTCCTTCCTTCTACCGAGGTTGAAAACCCCTGTCATATCTCTCATCATTAACTTCCCCCCCCCTGAGCGTCTTTAAGTTTCATTTTTTAAGGCCACCGCCCCCTTGCATCAACCTGGACATCATTGGATATCACAGCTTTCCCACCTTCTTTTTGACCTTTCTTTTTGGGTAGTGATCGATTTTTCTAAAAGCTTGAACCCAAGGACCACACCCTTTTGTCACTGCTCTTCGAGCCTATTTTCTTTTTCAGCCCCTAATCTCTGTTTCCCCGGAAAAAGCAGCACTCCCACCCCAATGTCGAACCCGACCTCCATTTAAAGCCATGTGTTGTCTTTACGCTTTAGACCAGCTCCCCCTTGATATTGATAACCCCGAAATGCTGATGAAATTCACCTCCTTTTTCCGACCCAAGCAAGCCTTTTTCCCACACGTTTAGGCCTCTTCGAGCAATGATTTCCCTCCGTTTTCCCACCACTAAAATCTTTAATCTTGTGTGAATTGGATTGGATGTTGCCCTGTTTTATAACAATCTTCCTGCACCCGTCAATCTTTTACCCCTTTTTCGAACCAGAATTTTTGAGTCTGGACTGTTCCTCTACTGGCTTGTCGTCATCCCTTTTAGGATCTTTGCACCCTCAGGACGGCTTTAACCGAGTTTCGCCGCACGCCCTGACTATTTTTTCTTTTGGGTGTTGGTGTGATTAGTTCCGGGTTTTGTCTTTTTTTCAATCGTTTTGGTCTCCTTTACTTTTCTTCTGCTCTGTATTTGTTCTTCTTCAAGATCTTCGCTCATCCTTTACTTCCGCAGCCCAAGCCTACGTCAGTTTACTCTTTTTTGGAGAACCTTTTTTCCTACTGCTTATGTTGCGAGTGGGCGGTTTTTCCTTCGTTTGTCTCCTGCAAGTCTGACCAAGCCAGCTTTTACTTGACAAGGTTGGTTCCCCCTTCTTTTAAAGTGAAGGGCAATCGCAGTCAGCGGTACCTTGAGTAGTTCTTTTTCGCTTTTTTCTCTTTAAGCTTGGCACTTTTCTTTGTTTTTTTCCCCCAAAGCCCCGCCTTCTCCCTTCGATTTTTAGTAGCACCCCCCCAAATTTTTTTGAGTCCGCCGGTCATCGAAATTTCATATTGGACTTTTCTCTTTTCCAGGTTTCCTCTCCGAACGTCCTGACTTAGACCTGAAGCCATTGACATTAAGACACCCTTCGGTTATTCTTTTCCCACTTGTTTCTGCGAATCCCAGGCTTTGCGGGGACGCTCCACGACACATGAGTGATTGCCCCCCCCCGATTTGACCTGCCTGCTCGGAACATTGCCCGTCGCCCCTGCGTGGCTTTTTTACGATTTTTTTTTTGGTTGTGCAATCTTGCCATCACCATTCGGCCAGACTAAAGGAAGTCTTCTTGTTGAACATTTTCCGTTCCCCCAACATCACCGCTTCCCTTCTCCTCCTTTTTCTCTCCGTTTGGGTTTTTTACTTACTCTTGGAAAATTTCGTTTTGACGTCCCTCCCTTACGAGTACCGAAAGCAATAGTGTCGCTTTCTTACTTTGACTGTTTTTTCGGGGTGGCTCTCTCTTCTACACGCAGCCGTACCTTTCTTTTTCATTTTTGGGGACCCATAAATCGTCTGAAACCTGATCACATTTCTGCTTTTTCAAATAAGCTACGGTTCCCTCACGGCCTTGGCATGTTATGAGAGCCCCTTGCCCTTCTCCTGGCGTGGTTCGTCCAGCTCTTAGCCCTTCTTTGAACCCAGTGTTGTGTACCGGTGGCCCTACTCAGTTCTACATGTTGAGACTCAACCTTCTCTTTTTTTTCCTTTTTCCCGACATGTCTCCGTGGATCCTCTTTGTCCTATTCCCCTCCCCGTTTCGGGCGATTTTGTATTTTTTCCAAAACATATTTTTTCTTTTGTTCTTTTTCCCGACACTCTGTTTTCTTGAGGCCAAATCTAACCAGACCTTTTTTCTCGGCCAACCCCTTTCCACCCCCCCCCCCCCCCCCCAACCCCCACCCAACCCATGCTTTCCTCCCCCCCGCGATTGTCCTCTCTCCCCTACAAGGTTTTTTTAGGCGTCAGTATTTCTTGAATGTTTCCTTCCCTAATCCTTCCCCTTTTCTAACCTCCCCTATTATCCCCACTTCTCAGCTTGGTTGTGAGAACTGCTTATGCATTTTGCCGAAAGCCATAGTTTTCGCCGCTTTTCCCCCAACCGACCTCAATGTCGCATCTATAGGATGGACCAGGCTTTCCTGTCGTTCCTGTTCCCGCCTCGGTTTAAGGTTTTTGGCGACTTGCACATCGTGTCCCAAGAGGTAAATGCGCTTTTTTCCCCTTTCTCGCCACCTGTACTCCCCCCTTTTTTTTGTCGAGACTCCTTTTTTGAAGTTGTTACCACCTTTACCAGCCGCATTTTTCCCCCTTGTTCCCTTTAGAGTTGCATCAAACCAACCTTCCCCGGTCCTTTTGGCCTGTCCTCTTCAAAAGTGGTCCCAACCAACCCCCCCCCTCTCTCCCTAGTCGGTTTTCTGGGCCAAACTCTTTCCGTCCTAATTTTCTCCCCCCCCCGCATCAGTTTTCTAACTTCCCCCCGTCTGACAAAGGTTCAGTCTTCCTCGGAAGGCTTTAGACCCTTTTTTTGCATTGCAAATTCATACGATCAATGCATTGTTATGTTATCGCATTCCGCTCTCTTTCTTCCCACCACCACTAAGCCCGGCTTGTTCGCCCTTTGTTTTTCTTCTTTTTCGTCTGTGTTAGGACTTGTCAGTTCCTTATATTTTAGATGTGACTGCCTCTCCCGAATGCTTGTTTGAACCCTTCCCCCCTCTTTTCCCCCCATCATTTTGCTTCGAGCTTCAACTATCCCATTGCTCCGCCTTCCCTTTCGCCCCATGACTTCCTTGGACACTGGACCCTCCCCCCTTAACCACGAGTTAGGTTTTTGGTTTCTGAAGACATATTCCCTCAGCAATTTCTTCTGCATCGGTCGCATTGAGTACTCGCTCCTTTCCCCAATTGGAACAATTCCCTTCCTGACCCAAGCTTTTGATCTACTGGACCCCTTTTGGATGACTGAGGAATTAGACTTTTCTCTTTGTCTTGGTTATCCTTTAGACTTCCCGCTGAGAAACTTCTTCAGGATGTCCCGTCCCTTTTTTTCGAACACGTCTTTTCCTTTTCTTTCTCGGGTCGCTAATTTCTTTTTTTCTTCTCCCACGTCAATTTTCCCTGTTCTCCTTCAAAGAACCCACCCCCTTCTTCTCCTCGTCTGAGTGTTTTTTGGTTTGACTGACGATTTTGAACCAATTCTTCACCCGCTGTTTTTTTTCCCTTTGGCCGCCCACACATGCACCATTCGTCAGAAGCCTACCACTTTCTGTGCTTTTTCTTTTCCCTGCCCCTTCCTAAATGTCCCTTGGGACCCCCGTCTTTCCTCCTCCTCTTTTTCCATAGTTTAATCTCGTCCCCCCCTCCCACTTGAGCGTTCGCTCAATTTTTTTGATGCTTCGTTTACCAAATCCGGTTTCTCTTCTTCCCCGCTAACTTTCTCCTCTTTTCTTCCCTTTAGCCCATACCCGCAATTCCCAATCGTTAGAGCGAGGCCCCCCTAGACTCTCCCTTCTTTTTTTCTTTCGAATCAGTAGATGTCCTCCAGTGTTTTCTTTTTTACTCCTTCCCTTCCAGTCTTACGAAACGCGCACCCCCCGCAATCCTGCCCTCTTTTGGGAAAGATCAAACCTTTTGTATTAAAGAATTACCTTTTTTTTTAACCTTCATCCGCCGTCTCACCGTATTTTCCTGCAAGGCTGTCCCCAATTTTTCTTCCAACTCTTCCTTTTTTTTTTTTTGGTGTTGGGTGGGTGGTTTTTTTCTTACGTTTTCTATTTTAGATTTCTCTTGATCGGATGGGTCCGTTCCCCACGCTTCTTTTGTATAGCCCCTTCCCGCAACTGACAAATCCAAGTCACTCGCTCCCCATAGACTTCCACCCCAACCCTTTTACAAAGAAATTTGTTTTAACCTCCTCTTACCATTGTACCCCGGTATGTGGCGGGCGCGCGCCTTGAGGGTCCCGGTAGCGTCCTCCCCCCCCCAAACCCACGGGTCGTACCTGAACTTCTGGTCCCCCTTCTCTGTATTTCATCACAATTCCACCAATCCAAGTCCACTGCTTTGCCAAGAATTTGTCGACAGTCAGAGGGGGCCACGTTTCAGTTCACTTCCTTCCCTGTGTGGAACCAGATAGGTTTCTTTTTGTCGGATTACCCTTGCTTCTTTTCATCCAGGCCTTCTTCAGTAACCCATTCTTCAACAGTCTTCTTTAGTCCCCTCGTCACTCCGCCCAAACTGAGGTAAATGTACTTTCTTACGACCTGCGTGTCTTCTGTCCGGCCCCCCTATTCTTTCGCTGAGCACAGCCACTACCGTCCTGCAGTGAAGGGCTTTTCCTGGGTTGTTCGTGCGCCCTTTTTCCCCCATAACCCTATACCCCCCAACGCCCTAAGTAACTCTCATTAGTCAAATTTGAAAGTTTAAGGCTTTATTTATCCCGATGGACTCCCATTTCTCTTTCCCGTGGCTTTTCCTTGGCCAACCCTGCTACCGGTTACAGAACTTATTTCGAGTAGCTGGTCATGTGCCCTTATCCCGTTCTGTCGCCTCGGCTGATTGCGTCTCAACCCCTCTAGGACGTGTTTATCCCCGTCATAAAATCATTTTGGCGATCTTCGTGATGTCTTTTTTCAGCGTCCTTTCGCCCGCCCCCCCTCGTCCCATCCCACTCCTTTGGCCTTCCCCTATGATGATTTCATTTTTTTTCGCCGACAGCCTCCCTTTCCATTTTAAACCACGGAAACCACTTCTGCTATCTCTGGCCAACAGACTAGAGACCCAAGCTTCGCTTTTTTTCCCCCACTCTTGCAATCTTTTTGTTTTCTTTTTATAACCTCTCCCACGTGATCCCTCTTTTCAGCGGGCTTCCCCTTTTGCGTTCAGTTCTGTTTGCCCAGCCCACTCTACCCCAGTTCGATTTGCCAAGATTCAAGGTCAACAAATCACCCTTTTCATTCTTCATTGGGTGATCCTCCCCCTATCCCCCCTGTTCTTCGCAAATCAAAGAATACCGCTTGTAAACTCTATTCCCCCTTCCCTTTTGTGTTAGATTTTTTGGGACCACATTTTCCCCTTGTGTCTTTCAAGCATACATCATTAATGAGTTTATTCGAATCGACCCACCCAATGAACGACTGAACCCCCCTTCTTTATTTTTTTTTGATTTTACCCCCCGCCAGATCAGAAGCGCAACTTCTGGGAGTTAGGATTTTTTTTCCATTCCCTCCCCCCCCTTGAAGGTCTTACCTCTTCTCCTTTTCGATTTTTTACTGGAAAGAATCCCCGCCAAGAGCATCGATTCAAGCCAACTAGTTTTCGGTTCCATTTTTCCCCCCTTTTTTTCTTTTGGAATCTTTACAGCTTTTGAAGAGATAGGAGACTTGTTTTCCCCCCCGGTGCATTTTTTTTCCCCCTTTCGGTTCGGCTGCCGTTCATTAGTCCTTTTTCAACCTTATCACGCTTACTCTACAAGGATCCCCACCCTGCGTTGTTCTTAGGAGGGAGAGCATGCTTTGCTGTATCATCCGATATCAGCCCCAAAGTATTTTATGCGGGTCCCACTTACTCTGGCTACCTTTTTTTGTACCGCTATACCGCAACCAATTCCCCCGACCTGCGATCAAGTAATTCCCTTCTCCCCCCCAAATCTCCCTTTGAAAAACACTTTTCATGAAATTAGTTTGACCTCACTTCCCAGTCCCTCTCATTTAAACAGTTTCCCCTACCTCCTTGTCCCCTCCCTAACTTTATTGGTTTCCACACGGATCGTTGACCGTTTTCTTGTCTTTCTTATTTGGAACTTGCCCCATGAACCCTCCCCAACACTTCCGTTCAAAACACTTTCCCTTCCCCCACTCCTATCTCTTCGTAACTCAGCCACCTCTCCACCCATGGGAACTCCCGCATATGAGCCGACGGTCCAGCCCAATGGCTTGGCTTTCCTCGCACCACCTCACTCCTGGGTTTTTGGTTTAATACTGTTAGGCTACCCAATCTTTCCCCGTATGTCATCCTCCGGTTCTTTCCATCCTCAGTTTCTCCGTGAACAGCCCCTATTGTCCCCCTCAACCCTTTAGTTGGCGCCGACCCAGACTTCCCCCATTGTGCCCCCACTCCCACTTTAACACCCGTTTCTACCCCTTGTATCCCCTTTATCGTTTGTCCACTTTGACCCCCAGATATTTACCTCCCCTTTAGTCCCCGTACTGCCCAGACCTTTTTGCAGATGGGACGTTTCACCGCTCCCTGACGCCGACTCCGCCAGTTTCCCCCCTTTCCCCCTCCAGTACTTTTACAGTTTTTTCCGTTTGTCCTCCGAAACCTCCTGCTATTTGGAGGCGGTTTTTTTTTTTTGTCTGTTTTTTTTTTATGGGTTTGGGATTTTGTTCCTAAATGTTTCCTGTTTTGAACGGTTGCAGAAATTTTTTCATGATCAACTCCGAGCCAGAATCCGCCTGAAAAGCTTCGGCATCACTCCAGAAAGCCGCAGTTCCTCCTTTCTTTCTGACTTTGGTTTAATCCCTGTAGTTTTTGCGCTCGGGCGGTTCCTCCTTGTTTTGTACTCCGGGGACCTCCTTTTGAACCTAGCGCGAACCTTTGAATCCGTCAATTTTCCAGTGCCTGTCTTTCCGGCTTTGGGTGATTTTTATTTGAGTTTCCTTTCCATTCTCCTCCCAAAGACCCCGGCGTCGTCCGCCGCCCTTCCCCCCCCACCCCAAAATCCGTTTTCTCCGAACTGGCTTGAACATCTTTCTAGGTTTGATAGTCTCTATTCCCCCTCCCTCCAGGTGCGAATCTTCCATCCTGAACTCGGCTTTCTTAACTGCGCATCTTTTGCTTGAGTACTGCTCCTTCATTGGCTGGGACGCTTCTGGGAAAACCCTGGAGGAGCTTCAGATTGATCCTTTTCCCGCCAATTGTTCCCTGAGGCTGCTTTCTGAAACGAGTCAACCGTCCTTTCCTGCTTCGTGAACGCTGTTTTGATGTTTTTCTCCCACTTGCATTCCCTCCCCGCATTTTTAGGTGGTTTACCATTTCTTCCAAACAGATAATCGAAGTGACTTTTCTTTTTTACTGTGGTTTTTTCGGTTACCGACGGACGAGGGCAACTTTACGGAATCTTGAACCAGGGGTCCCTCGGTCACTAGCCTTGCCTTCCTCGTTTTTCCCCAACATTATTGCAAGTCTTACTGTCTCATCGGTCTGGTGTCTCATGATTTGCTGACCAAGCCACCCACGAGGTTTCTAATAGTTACAGTCGCCTGTTCCTTTTCCCTTCCCCAATAAGCGGTCCTTCTCCCTAAATACCAGTTTCGACTGAGGACTTTTTTTCCACCCTTGGCCGAGTCGGCCCGAAGGTTTTATGCTCTTCCGCCATAGACGAAAAGGTATGAGCCTTTTCTTCTTCCCACCTCTCCGGACTCTACGACTCCTTTTTGTGCCTTGCTTTTCTGGCCCTGTCCCCCAGTCTATGGCCTTTACTCGCTCCTCCTTCCTTAATTATTGCATGACCATGACATTGGCGATTTGATTCCTTCTTTCCACCACAAGGCTATATTCGTTGTTCCTTTCCCCAAATCGAAAATAGGGCGTCTTTCTGAGCAATCTCCCCCCTTTCTGCCTTCCCCCCCGTGATAAAACCTCCCTCCTTTTCTTTTCTCCCAAATTAGCGGCCTTTCTCGCAAGACAATGCAAGGTGAGTATTCCGGCAGCTTGCTTTTTTTTTCGTGTCTTTTTAATCCTTCCCCTCGTAACCACTATTATCACACTGGCTCCGCTGTTGTTTGGTTGGTTGTCCCCCCTTACTCCTCAGTCCCTTTAGGGTTTTGACGGCTTTTTCCCCCCCCACCCCGAGTCCTGTCGCAAGATAGGATGGCCAAGGATGCCTCTTTCTTTTCAAGGCCTCTCTTTTCGGTGTGTTCCTTTTTCCCTCTCCCTTTGAATTCTTAGTTTGACTCCAAAATAGGAGTTAATTTTCCCCCTCCGCAAGCATGCAGACTATATATTTTACTCCCCCCAACTCCCTTTTGTGTAGAGATCTCTCTCACCATTTGGACTTCGCAGGAGAACAGGTACCTTTTCTTTCTTCTCTTATTTCTCTTTTAGACCCAATGGACTAGCCAGGGACAATTGTCTCCTTCTTCCCATTGAAGGTTTTTTTTCTACGGTCCTCCTTTTTTCGATCAAACTGCCATCCTTTCAGTTTTTGATCCACAGCCCCGGACCAGTGTTTTCCTAGGTGTTCTTTCCATAAAGTCCCAAAGTTCCCCCCTTCTCACTTGTGGCGCGACCCCTCTCGTGGAGTAAAACAATCTTTGTGTTGGGTTATCTGGTTTGCGCCCTTTAGCTTTTCATGCTCTCCTATCCGAGACCCTCCACCCCTAACAAATGTTTGGGTTTCACCCCTTTTCTCTTCATCTCCTTACCCCTTTCCTCTCCAACTCTACTCCCACCTCTCCCACTACCCCGATCCCTCACCTCACCACCTTCCCCCCCCCATCACTTCGTCCCCCGCCCCTAACTTCCACCTCCATACCTTCCCCTCCCCCCCTTCATTCCTCTCATCCTTTCTTCCCTCTCCTTTCCCCCCCTCTCCCCCCCACCCTTCTATCTTCCCCCCCTCGCTTCCCTGCCATCCCCCACCACACGTCCCTATAATCCAACCACCACCGCAATCCGCCCCATCACCTCCCCCCCCTTCCCCTTTACTCCTCTCTCCCTATTCTTGTCTCTCCCTTCCCCATCTTCCCCCTCTAATCCCCCCCCTTTCCACCCCTACTCTCCTCCTTACCCCCCCCCTCCGCACTTACTCCCCCCCCTCTTCCCCTGCCCCCCCCCCCCCCTTCCCTCCTGTCCCCTTCACCCTATTTCCACCCAATCCTCCCTACCCCCTCCCCGACCCTCCCCCAACCTCCCCGCCTCCCACCCCACCTCCGCCTCCCCCCCCCACTCCCCACGACCCCCTCAATCCCCCTCACCCCTCCCCTCAGCCTCCCCCCCCCCCCTCACCCCCACCCCTACCCCACCTACCCTACCCTCCCGCTTCCCCCTTTTTCCCCAACCTTTTTTTCCCCTTGTCACCCCCGCCTCGGCGTACTTTCCCCCACCCCCCCCCCCCTTACTCCTTATGCATACTCCCTCAACCCCCTCCATCCTCCCAGCCCCCCCCCTCTCCCTCACCCCCATCCACCTTACCCCTCTTCTCGCGACACCCCCCACTCCACACCCCCTCCTATTCCTATATCCAATGTTTTCTTCCCCCACACCTGCCCCCTTTTCCTTCTACCCCCCACCTTCTCTTCTTACCACCCTCACACCTCACTACGACTCACTCGCCTCCCCGCTCCCCATGCCCCCACTGCCCCTCCAACTCCTAACTCCCACTTCTCCTCCCCTGTCTCTCCGACCCATGCCTAACTTCCCTTTCTCCCCCTCTCCTATCCGTTCATTTCATCCCCTCTTAGCTCTCACTTATACATCCTCTCCCACCCACAACCCCACTTTGCTTGCCTTCCCCCTTTCTTCGGCCCCCACCATCTTCCCTTCCCCCCCCCCCCTACCCTCCCCTCATCCTTCATCCCTCCCCTCCCCCCCTCCCATTCTCAGCCCCCCGTCTCTCCCTCTCCTTCTTCCCCACCCCTGCGATGACTCTCCCAACACCCCCCCACATCTCCACACCTTTCGATCTCTCACCCCCCACCCCTCACCTTCACACCCTCCACTCCCCGCACTCTCTTCCCTCCAGTTCCCTCCCCGTCCACTGGCCTTTCCTTCTACCCCAGCACCCTCCTCCCTTCTCGCCGCTGCTCCGCCCCCTTCTTTACGCCCCTACAACCTCTCCATTCCTCATCCAACATTCTCTCGCACTCCCCATCCCCCTACTTTCCGCCCATACACACCTTCTTTATTCCTCACACCCTTATCAACTCCCCCTCTCGCTTTCACCTTTTCCCCCCTCCCTACTCTTTCCACTACAATTATACCCCCCCCTTACCTTCCTGCCTTTCCCCTATGAACCCCCGTAGACCTGCTCCGCTTCGATCTTTCGATCCCCTTCTGCTTAGTGGAAAATTCCCTTCCCCCTCCGGCCAAACCTACGTTAGTTTTTCTACTGGAATTGACGCCATTCCTCCAGCGCATTCCCCGTGGCCCCTTTTTCCTCGGCATGCCCCTTCCTTTTTTTTTAGTTGACAATAACCCTTCACTGTCTCCTACCAATCCCTTTGATCCCGAATTTTGCCCTTTCTGGTATTGAAGTTAGCAAATTCCTCCTTCCGGCCTTAGGTGTCTTTTTTCTGCATCATGATCAAGCACCCCTCTCCCCCGATCATTCCTTCAATAGGGTGTTTCCCCGTCTCCCTTTTCAAGTTTCTTGAGAGGAAATTCGGATGTTGTTTCCTTCCGTCAAATTCCCCCCCCTAGTATACCACGGAACCAAACCCAACGCTTCCGGAGAGGCCTCTTCTCTTTTTTGGCAAGCTACTTCCTGAGAAATGTAATTTTCCACTTTTCCCCCTTTAGAATCGTTTGATCGTCCCACACATTCAAACCTCTGTCTTTTTCAACGAATCACGTCGCGTGATTTTTCCCCAGTCCTTCGCCTAAGGATGCTTTCTTTCCTATAATGTTTCAGGTTTCCTCTCAATCCAACTTTAGCGTCTCTGCAAAAGGATGGAGGTAACTTAAGTAACTCTTTTTCCTGATGGCAGGGGCTTTCGGCCGACCCTTGCTCGGTTCGTTGTCCCTCCCGAATTTTACATCTATTTTTTCCCCTTGCGAGGCCAGTTCAGGACTCGCCCTTTTCACAGCACAGCGAAGCCCGTCGACCTTACCTCCTGTTATTTTTCACTTTCACTGCCCACCTTCCAACGCGCCCCCCCCTCAGTAACCTTTACCTCCTTCGTGCTGCTGGTTTTCCATAGATCATTAACCCCCCTCAACTCGCTGGCTTGTCGTCAAGAATCCCCCGGAGCACACGCTCCCTGAACACGTGCCCAGCCCTTTTTCCCTTTTTTTTAACCTTCCCCACCTTTTCAAACTCTGGATTTTGCTCTTCGAGATCTCGTTGCTGGATTCCGTTTCGCCCCCCGCTTCTCGTCTTTCCCCCGACCCGTTCCCGTCGTCACATTTTACTTACAACCCAAGTCAAAGATCCCCCTCGTATCCCCCCCCCCCCCAAGCATGGTCCGGTCTGGGCGACAAGTCCCCTAATTTTCTTTCAATTTTTAACAGTTCCCTTTTGAGGCCTGACCAAGTCTGCTTCCATTGTAGAGTAAGTACCGAGACCCCCCCTTCACCTGTGTTAGTCCTCCCCAGCCTCCCCCCGGTCCTTAGCTTTCCTTTCATCACCTCCAATCCCCCCAATCCCACTCCAAGCCCTGCTACTGTTTTTCAGATTTTTTTTTGGGCCCCTTGTGAAGTCTGGTCGTAAGCTTCTTTTAACTTTTGTGGACGGACAGATCGGTCTTTTCACTTCTTCCCCCTGGATTTCCCAGGCCTCCTCCCCCCCGTTTAATTCACTCCATCTGCAAAAAGGTGGGTAGGTTTCTATTCCTCAGCCACAACCGGCTGTAAATTCAGGTTTCTGGGGGGGCGAGTCAAACGACATGGTGATTTTTGCTGTTCCCGGGCTCATATTCGTTGCGGGCGTCTTCCCCTTCCCCTACTTGTTTCCCAAGTGACAAACTCTTCTTTCAGTGGTGTGTAGACTTTCAATTCCAACCCTCTCCACTACCGGTCCAAGCCCTCGCCGCCCCCCGGTGTCCGTCATTTTTTTGGTTGAGTCCCTCTTGATTAATTTTTATGCGCGTTGGTACACGGCCGTAACCTGTGTCAATACCCCCCCTGTTTCGCTCTTGTTTTTTTTATCTTTTGATTTCTTCCTCCTATCGTACTTTTCGATAAGCTTGAGCTAGAACCCCCCTAACGGCTTTACTCTTGACTGTTGCGCCGCACAAATCTTTTTTCCCTCTATTCTATTACTCCCCTTTTCCCCCCTCCATGTGTCTTCCGCCTTACCATCCGGAACCAATCCTTCCGTCCAGCTTGCTTCCCTTTTTTCCAGGGCTCTTCTCCTCCCCGTTCTCGACCTTTTTGCCCTACAACGAAACCTCTCCCTCGATCTATTTCCTTTTCGCGGCCAATTCGACCCCGCTTTTCGCTGGTGTCACTCCCCCCCTTTTCTCTAAGGTCTTTTCTTTCTTTAGTCCCTCACTTTCCACTTGAGTCTGACTTTTGGATTCCCACCGTTTTGGCGCCTCCCCCGACATTTTAACACAACATCTCCCCCATGCGCTCGTCGGGGCCAATGCCTCTTCCGTAACACCACCTTCCCCCCCTCTTTTCCCTTTCTTTCCATTGTTTCCTTCCTACTCGTCTTTTCCTGCAATCAAAGGGAACTTCCACCTTCAAAATTCTTCATCCACTCGTTGTGTTGTTGAGCTGACTTTTTTCAACCGTGCACTTGATTTTGCAGACACATGGGAATGAGGATTAGCGGACCCACTAGAAATTGCCAAAAATTGTGGTGGCTTGTACGGACTTCCTGATTTGCCTGATCCGCGCACTTCCCTATTTTGCGTTTTGCCGCAGCTACGACAACTTGTGTTTAACCTGACACTCTGAAGTTTTGAGGTTCTTTCCGCATCCCCGCACTTTCTCCCCTCACGATTGAAGCAATTGTCTTTCGTTCAACCAGCGTCAACCCCGGTGGTGATCCCGGCCGCTACAGCTTATCCGCTCCTGTTTTTCCCCGGTTTAGTTACTGGAGTTTACACAAGTCCGGTTCTGCTCAGGTAGCCCTGAAACCTCCTCCCCTTTTTCCTGTTCTCCCCCCCTGCGGATTTTTTACCTCTTTTCGTTGAGAGCCTTCTTCTGGCCTGATTTAATTTCCACTAAGCCCAAATATTTGCTCCTTTTAGCTAACACGAACGGCCTTCTTTTTGTCGACAGCTCAGAGGCTCCCCACACTTATTCTTTGCTCTTTTCCGTTTATTTCAACAAAGTCCGTCCTGTTATTCGTAGGCCCTTTCCCCCCTACGCCGCATAAAATCGGTTAAATTCATTTCCTATTACCCCCCTTTCCACTTTTCTTCCCCACCTCTTTTTGCGATAATGTTTCCGCGTCTTCCTCCTTTTGACAAACCCACCTGAAACCCACCCCCCTTAACAACACACTTTTCCCTTCCCTCTATTTATGATCTTATTTAGACCGGAAAAGAAGCCAATCCCCCCACAACTCTGGTCTACTAGCACAAAAGACATTCCATGGGTGTTTTTCTGCTTTCCCTTCTTCCTTCCAACCCCCACACCTTTTCTTGCAATTCCCTGAACAGACAAGGCTTCTTCAATATCCAGGGGAACTCCCGTAAAAAAAAGACCGTCTGTTTCTTTACACACGTTTATAAGGAAGATGGTACTCTCCCAGACTTCTAACAGCCGTGTCCCCCCCCCCCTCAAAATTTCTCCCATCAGTCATCCTTTGCATCATTTATTGGATTTGTTGTATCTCGTTTCCTCACCTTAGGTACGACCCAGCCCCGTGGTACTCTTGCCGTTCAACCCCTTGGGCCGCTCAATTCCTTCGGTCCCGCCTACTTTGTACAAGTGCCGTCCCCCCCGCCTGCTCTTTGGAGGGTTTTTTGTTTTCTCTTTTTTTTTTCTCTCTCCGGTTGGGTGATTTTTTTTTAATTTTTTACTCGGGAAATTCGAACGAGAGCGGATGGCGGCACGGAACTCCCTGAGCCGTTCCGCGCCCCTCTTTCTCCTACGCCCCTCCCCCTCGCCGTCGGTTGAAGCACCTTGTAATCCCTTTTCCCGTATGTTCGTACTTTGATTCACCAGGTGCTCCGGGGTTTTTCCCCCAGGAAGTCTCCAAGCCCGCGACATTTTCGGGCCTGCTTTCCTTCCTCAGTGAGCCCCCGAAATGTCCCGCTTACAGTTTTCGTAGTTGGATGAGCTTTGCCTCTCCCCCTTTTCGGCTAAAAAACGCTTTTTCTGTCGTCGACGTTTCCACCCAAACCCTTGGCGTAGTTTTCCCTCCCTTTTCCCTATTATCTCCTGATCTGGTTTTCCTCTCTTTGTTCGGGGACTAGACACTAGTTCCTCTGGAAGACCGTGCTAAACGAGGTACTTATCCACGAGCATCCCACGGTGGCTGCGACTTTCTTTATTTTTTTGCTTTGGCCCCTCTCTTAAACTCGTTCCCTTTAGGAGTCTTGTTTGAGACTGTTCAAGAACAGTGAAATGAG
>Ga0179593_1596727_pt1 | contig 14869 bp, 23 predicted proteins | sample CZODoug2_1_08_16_FD_185931 | JGI IMG/M metagenome (GOLD analysis project Ga0179593, IMG submission 185931) | Vadose zone soil fungal communities from Angelo Coast Range Reserve, California, USA - CZODoug2_1_08_16fungal (PacBio error correction) | ecosystem: Environmental > Terrestrial > Soil >... | reverse complement strand
TTTTTTTCATCGATGAATAAAAGACCCGTCAATCGTCTGCACTTCTTTGCCCCCCACCCCCCTCTTCGAGGAATGCTCGAGGCAGTGAACCAGGGGACTGGTAGGATAGTCATTACCCCTCCCTTCCTCTCCCCCCCTCTTTTCCAATTAACGAGGTATAGTATGCGCCACCTCCTTTTTTTTTCCCTCTCTTCCCTCTTTCCCCTCCTCCGCGAGGGAAACAGGAGACGTGATGAATAAAAGAAGTGATAGCCGCTCCCATCGCCTTTTTCTTCCCCTAGAAGAGAAAAAAAAACGAACACGTCTCCCTTCCTCCCCCCCCTTTTTTCCTTCTTTCTTCTTCCTTTTTTTTTCACGGATCGTGTGGAGAAACAATTCTGAAGAGCAAGGAGCACAGCCCCCTAGAACATTCACTCCCTTATTCCCCTTTTTTCTTCGGATTAGTGTTTTAGCTATCAAGGAAGGCTTCCGCCCCCCCTCCCCCCTCATTCCTCCCCTCCTCCCCCGCCACTGACTTGAGCCGCACTGAAGAAGGAAACCCACTCTGCATCCCCCCTGCCCCCTTTCGAGTTTTTTCGAAACATATCCTGGGCTCCCCAAAAAACGAACTTTTCCTCTGCAGAACTGAGAGCATCATCTCCGCATGCTCTCTCTTTCTCCCTTTTCCCCCCCCCCTCCAAGCCAAGAGAAGACAATCTTCCCCCTTCTTCTTTTTTTTTTCATGATGTAGGTAGAATCCCCTTTTCCCCCCCCCCCCTCCCTTTTTTTCTTTTCCTCCTGAGCTGACGCGTACGACGAAATGCAAGAATGAAGCTCGCAATGTTAGCCCACTATCTTTTTTTTCTTCTTTTTCTTTGTATCGAATATTAAGTTATAGCGCAAATCCTCTCTCATAGCGGACGCCAAAATCCATTTTCTTCCCCCCCTCTCTTCCACCTCATCGAGAAAACAGGTGCGATCGCTTCCCCCTCCCCCTCCAGCATTTTTGAAATTGACAATTCGCACCCCCTTCCTCCTCTCCGAGAGAAGAAATAAATTGTGTTCTTGGCTACCTCACCACTTTCTTTCAGCCATAGACTCTTCATCATTCGCCTTATTCTCCCCTCGTTTTTTTTTCCCCCCCTTCCCCCTTCCCCTCTTCTTTCTTTTTCCCCTTCTTAAACGATGCCTGAACATCGGCAGGACCGAATATTGATTTCGACAAGCCTTTACCTCCTCTTTCTTTTTTCTCCCCCTCCCCAACAGCGAAAAAAGCGAGTAATACGAACAGCCACTCCACTCTTTTTCCTGCCGAAAACCCGAAAAGAAGCTCTCCCTACCTCCCTAGCGTCTAAGAAACATGCATCCTTTTTCCCTTTCCTTTTTTTCTTCTCTTCCCCTAGATAAGAATTGATAGAGAAGATCTCGCCCCTTTTCCCCCTGGCTGAATCTCATAAGATGCATGAAAAACTTTCTTTTCCCCCTCCCCCCCCCCGCCGGGACGAAGAATATTGTCCCTTTATTTTTGTGAACGGGTCAAGATCGAAACATCTTTTCTTTCTGTATTCTATGTGCCTCCGATGTCATGATGCTTTTCCGAGCTTCCTAAAAGTCGCGGCCTTTTCCTTCTTCCCTGCACACGCCATTAAGCATAAGGTCACCTATTTCCTTTTTTTCCCCCTTGGCCGGAAAATAGCAGAAGTTCCCCTCCTTTTCTTCTTTCTGACCCACGCTTCATTGCGCCGTCTTCCCCTTCTTTCTTCCTGAACTTCCCAAATTTTTCCTTTCCCCTCTGTCGTAAGAAATAGCGAGAAACCAGGCTCTACCCTCCCTTCCAGACCATACGAAAGATAGACACTAGTAGTCTTTTCCTCCCCTCCTTTCTTTTTTTTCCTTTTTTTTCCCCCCCCCAATGCGAGTAGGATGATAAGGCAAAGATCTACCCCTTCCCCGAAGGAGAGAGGACACACCTCCTTTTTTTTTTTTCCCCTTCCCCCACGGGCGATGACAGTTTTTCCTTTTTTTCCTCCCGGAAACCCAAGAGGGATCGTCCCCCTGCAGTTTTTTCCCTCCCCTTTCCAGCCCTATATGCAACCTGGGAGAGAAGAATACGCCATTTTCCTTTTCTCCCTTCCTTCCCCGCCGGCCCCCCCTTTCTTTTTTTCTTTCCCTCATGCACTCGGAGCACAGAGCCCCAACAGAACAATGCGCCATTTTTTTCCCCCCCTTCCCCTCTTTCGCACACCCCCAATGTTAAACAACGTGATTACCTTTCTCCCCTTCCCCCTTCCTCCCCCCCTCCTTTCAGCACATAAGAATAAAATTGAGAAAGGTTTTTCCTCCTCCCTTCCCCCTTGATAATGAAAGGAAGCCTACGTCCTCCCCTTCTTTGTCTGACGGCGAGTTACGTGAATCGTAAAGCACCTTCTCCTTTTTTTCTTTTTTTTTCGGAAGTCCAACATAGTAAATAGAGATTCCTTTTTTCTTCTTCCTTTTCTCCTGGTCGAGGAAGTTGGAACGTGGTTGGGACTACCGCATTTCTCCCTTCCCCCCAGACCGGTTCCTTCTAGGTTAGAGATTAGGTTTCCGCTTTATCTCCTCCCCCCCTTTTTCTTTTTTTTTTTTTGTTGTCCACGCCGCCCCCAATAACGAGACGAGAAGGTTCAATGGTAACCGTCTTTCCCCCTGTCCGCCCCCCCCCCCCTTTTTCTATTCTTCGGAGACTGGTCACAAAAGCATGGTGTTGTTTCCCCTTTCTCCCCCTCCCCTAAGAACGATCGCGCTGAACGTTTCTCTCTTCTTTTTCCTCGATGCATCGGCGGCAATCTCCTTCCTTTTTCCTCCTTTTTCTTTTTTTTTCTCTCCTTTCAAGCATCGAGATTGCCGCCAGGAGAACAAAGCGCTTTACCCTTGCTCTTTTCCCCCCCCCCCCTTTTTTTCCAAGGCCTTCAACTTCTGATCGAAATGTAATCCTCTTCCTTTCTCCCCCCCCCCCCCTTTCTAGGCGAGTTGTTGCTGGGTGGCCGATGTCCTCTTTTCTTTCTCCCCCTTCCCCCATTGCCGATATGGGGCAGAAGGAATTCAGTAGGCTTGTCCTTTTCTTCTCTCTCCACCGTGACATCGGCGCGGCGAAGATGAGCAGACCCCTCGCCTTTCTCGTTTTTCTTTTTTCGCCGAATAACTTGGCGGGAGAATCGGTGGGTGCACTCTCTGCCCCCTTTTTCCTCCCCCCCTTCTCCAGACTCGTCGTCTGTGATGGGCGGAGAACTTCTTTTTATACCAAATAATCGAGCGTAGGCAGGATGCCCTTCCGCTTCCCTTCTTTTCCCTTCCTTTTCCACCGTATCCGGTGAAACCTGTGGTCTTTCTTCCCCCCGCCACGAACGGAGCGACCGTCCTATCCCCCCTTTGCCTCCCTCCTTCCTGCCCCCCCCCCTTACAAGGCTATGGCGAGCGCATAATAGTGGCAGAAACCACCTGGCCCCCTCCTTCCCTTCTTTCCCTCGCACTACTGTAATCGGTCAACGGCACTCTTTTCCCCCTCCCCCCCCCCCTTTCCCTTTCCTTTTTTCTTTTCTTTCTTCATGCGACCACCATTGTCACTGACCTGCGAGTCCTGACGCCTCTTGCCTTCCCCCCCCCCTTTTTCCCGCGCTGGGTTCGACGCCATAAAACTTTTTTTTTTTTTTTTTTTTTTTTTTTTTTCTCATCGAAGCCACCGAATATGCGCCGACCGCTTGTCCCTTTTGCTGCCAGAACGCATTCGCCATTGCTTTTTTTTCCCCCCTTCCCTTCTCCCCCTTCCCCTCTTTACGCCACAACGTTCCGACGAGATACTTGGCCTCCCCCTCCCTTCCCAGATGCGACTGCTGTACGCTTGGTGTATCCCACCTTTTCCCCCCCCCTTCCTCCCCCCTTTTTCGAAACCGAAAGCCTACCCAATCGCACTGCGGCAAGACTGACGTCCTTTCCCCCTTTCCTCCCCTTTCCCTTTTCCTTCGTTCCTTCAAGATAGTGGAAAAGGATCATCCTCTTCTTTTCCCCTTTTCCCCCTTTCCCCGTCATTATCACTTCGACGCGGATATCCGCTGACTCCTTTTTTTTTTTCTTGCCCCCCCCTCAACAGTTTTTCTTGACAGTATTCTCTTTTCTCAACCCCTCCCTTTTTTCCTTTCTCAAATCGCCGTCGCATGCGCGTTTCCACGATAGGCCACTAACTGCAGCGCCCACCTTTTTTTTTCCCTCCCCCTTCGTGAGCTCGCATACGGAACTCCGCATTCTTTTCCCCTTTCCCCTTCTCTCCTCAAGATTTCTACAAGAGAATGCAATTAAAAAATGGAGACTACGGTCATGGCGTGTATCCTTTCTTTCCCTTCAGCGATGAGGAGAGAGAAACATTTCCCATTCTTTTCTCTTTTTTTTTCTCCCCCTTTTTTTCCCCTTTCTGCGCCGACGGCCTATTGCCTGAATGGGAAGAGCGCACAGTAATTTCGCGTTTCTCACTGCATCCCCTCTTTCCCCTTCAACTGCCACAAGAAAAAGCGAACTATAAGCAGACAGCGGCTATTCCGTTTCCCCTTTCTCCTTTTTTTTTTCCTTTTCCCCTTTTCTTTTTCCCCGCCCTTACACGTGTACGACAACCTGTACACAAGCGAGAGTCAAGGAACGCACAGCCCCTTCTGTCATTCCTTTTCTTTTTTTTTTTTTTTCTCTTCTGTGGATCTTTCATATTGAATAAATAATTAGTGATTGTTGTTTTCTCCTTTCCTTCCTTTTTTCTTGCCATTGACCCGCCTGGCTCGAAGGTTGGAAAGTGAGGGGGGCGGGTTGTGGTGTTTTTTTTTTTTGGAGGGGGTGGGTTTTTTTTTTTTTTTTTTTTTTTTTTTTTTTTTTTTTTTTTTTTGGGGAGGGGGGGCGGCGCTAGTACGGCCCCTTCTCCTTTTCCTTATTTTCCCCCACATTGCCCCAATGAATATGGTGAACGCCTTTCACTCCCCCCCCTCCTCCCTTCTTCCTTTCTCCCCTTTTTTTTTCTCGTGAGCACGAATATGAACCAGATGAAAGAGACGGCAAGGCCCTTCCCTTCTCCCCCTTTTCTTTTTTTTCATGAGGAGTCATGCGCACGAGCCTGCCACTCCTGTTTCCACTCTTCGGAGACGCTGGCGGCCAGCGCAAGAGATGAAACGTCGCGCCCCTTTTCCCCTTGCATATAATGTAGATATTTCCCTTCTTTCTCTGGTACATCTCGATGGCAGTCATTGACTAAATTTCTTTTTTTTCTTCCCTTTTCCTGAAGTGTAGCTTGACAATCTTTTTCCCCCTTCCCTTCTTTCCCTTCTTCCCTTCTCCCCCTTTTCCAACCAGAAGGAGACATGAAAGACAAAACTGATTTCCGTACCTTTTTTCCCCCCCCCCTCTTCAGACGAGGAAGATAGACACGGTCTCACTCTTTCCTCCTCTTCTGCGAGAGAAATCCTTTTCTATATAAGTGATAAAGATGTGCAGCCTTGACCCCGCTCCCTTTCCCCCTCCCCCTCCTCCTCCCCTCCAGGGCGATGAAAGGAATTAAGCCTTTACGCGCACCCCGTATCTCCCCAGTAGCGTGGATCACCTCCTTTCCTTTTTCTTCGCGATACAAGCAGTAAGTTCGGTGTTTCCTTTTTTTTTCCTTCAGTACTTGAAAGATTGCTGGGAAGTACCTTCTCCGCACTTCCCTTTCTTTTTTTTGCACAAAAGCAATGCGATCTTTTCGTTCCCCCGCCCTGAACGACACCTTTTCTTCCTTCCCTTTTTCCCCCCTCCTCTACCTCTTGTAAGTCTGAAACACAGCCGCCTCCTCCTTTTTCCCCCCCATGAGGCATACGGAATGATGAAAAAGGCGCGTGGTCTTCACTTTTCCTTCCCCCCCCCCCCCCCCCCCCTTCCCCCCCCCCCCTCACGAAAGAGTAGTATGCTGCAACAGAAGTTGAAAGAGATTCAGTTCCCTCTTCTTTCACTTCCCTGGCCAACTTAAGAAGGAGGAGGGAGGCCTGTTGCCCCTCCCCAACTCTCTTCCCCCCCTTTTTTTCTTCTTTCCTCACAACAACGAACCGGTAGGCACGAAGAATAGGACGTAATCGCACTCCCCGCTCTTCTGTTCTCCCCCCATTTTTCTGAAAGGTTTTAAAGGGATCGTTTGCTCCCCCTTTTTTTTTTCTCGCATGACATAAGGAATAACAGGATACTGGATTATTTGTACGCTTCCCTTCTGACTTTTCCAGAAACGACAAATGAACGACGTATTTTTCTTCTTTGTCCCCCTTCCCCTCCCCCCCTTGTCTTGCCAGACGAAGACAAAAAGATTCACCCGCCAACTTCTATTTCCCCCCTTTTTTCTCAAATCCGAGTAAGGGGGTCTCTTTTCCCCCCCAGAGTAGATGCCTAGTGATGCACCGTATGGCTCCCCCTCTTTCACACAGAGCCCCTCCCCCTTTTTTCTTCGGAAGACTACCCCCGTACGAACGAAACACGCGCCATCTTTTTCTCCCCCCCTGCAAGACAGAGACGGGCCTCGCGTCCCTCTTCCTTTTCGTCGAAGATGTTTTCCCCTGTGGCAAGCACGACATCGTTTTTTTTTGTTCTGAGAAATATAGAGATAGCACTTTATCCCCTTTTGCACCCCAAATCGAAAACGTCTGTCACTTCTTTTTTCCCTTCTCTAGAAAGAGAAAGTTATAGAAAAAACGTCTATAGTTCTCGCATTTTTTTCATAAAAAAATGATTTGCTTCGATGACGGACTTTTTCTTTTTTTCTTGAAGAAATAGTTATTAAATTTTCACCCTTTTTTATTGAGCAAGTTGGACCCGCCTTTCTCTTCCCTCTAGACCCCCCCCATACATATCATCTGGCTTCCTCCCTTTTCCCCCCACTCGCGAAAGACCGCTATTAGACGATTCTCCGTCTGGTCCTCTTCTTTTCCTAAACCCAAAATTAATACGACAATTATTCCCCATCTACCCTTTCTTCCCCCCCCCCGATACAGTTATGAAACTGCCTACCTTTTTTCCCATCGAAATTGGAACGCACCCCCCCTTTTCCCCTCCCCCCCTATTCGCTAGTAGTAGTGATTGGTCTTCCCCCTTCCCTTTCCACTATTAGAACCTTTATCATCTTTTTTTTTTTCCCTTGCTCAATGTGAGCAGATGATGACTGCACTTATCCCCTTTTCCCCTAGCTAACGGCCCCATCCTCTCTTCCCCTCTTTCTTTTTTTAACAGGAGCTGTAGAAAGATAAAATGACTATGTTATGATTATGTGATAGAGTCATTATTTTCCTTTTCCCTTTTCCTTCCCCCCCCCCCCTTTCTTGAAGACGTAGAAAGGAAAACGAATTCCCCCCTTTTTCTATCCGATGAAGAAAAGCTGATCATTACCTTTTCCTTCCTCTCAGACAAAGAGCAAAGGTAGAAGAAGAAAGGCTTCCCGGCGCGGCGACGATTTTCCCCCCTTCTTTTCGCGCCTACGGGCCGTCGTGTTAGGCCTTCCTTCCCCCCTTCGATCATTAGACCCGAGATCCTTCCCCTCGATCCCTTTCCTCATACTAAGTTGGTGTAGTATGAGAGATCCTTTTCCCCTCCCCCTCCGTCTCGATCCTGAGAAAGAATCTCCACAGTCCCCGCGATTTTGGAACTGAATTTGACCTCAGCCTTCCCCCTTTTTTTTATTCTCTTCTCTGCCGCCCATCGATAACTAAGGAGATCCCTCCCTCTCTTTTCAGTTTCGCAATTACTAGAAGAATATGCCACTTTTTTTTTTCTTTTTTTTTGAATTTTTCGTGGACTGTTTCTTCCCCCCCCCCCCCGGACCCAAACACGACGCGAATTTCGCCCCCTTTCCTTTTCTTTTCCCCCTTTATGACTCGGAGCCACAGAAGCAACAGAACAAGGGCTATCTTCCCTTAAAATGGCCTTTCCTACCACCCCCCCCTTTCCCTCTCGGAAAACGAGAAAGATTATGGTAACCGAACTACTTGCCCTCCCCCCTCTCTCAAATTGAGCCCCCCCCCTGAGTTCAAGCAGACCGTACTCCTTCCCTTTCCCCCCCAGCGCGCCGAGAAGAAGTCTAAAGCACTCTTTCTTCCCTCCCTTTTTTTGACGGAAGAAGTGGACACGAGTTTTCTTTTTTCGATGTTAGTGCACAGTAGAGCCTTTCGCGGTTTTTTTCTTTTCTGCCCAATCGTTGCGGAAGCTAGTTCGTGCTTCTTTCTCCTCCTGGTATCGCATCCTGGAAGAACGGACAGGAGTGTCTTTATGACTAACCCCCCCCCCTTTTTCTCCTTTCCAAGAGCGCAGTCGGCAGATAGCTTAAGAGATTCGTTTTCCCCCCTTCCTTTTTTTTTTTTTCTCGAATCCACATGAAGATGCCCCCTTTTTCCCCTTTTTCCCACGCCGCAATAAACGCGATGAAGAGAGAATTATCAAATTGCTAACGTCGCCCCCTCCCCCCCCCCCCCCTTTATTTTCCCGGACGACTGGCACCCACTCTTTTTTTCTTTCTTTTTCCTTCCCCTCTTTTACGGGCTGTTTTCGAAGACATCGCGTTAGCTCTATCTCTTCCTTCCCCCACTCATGCCTTCGCCCTGGATGCGCGGCGCGATTCTAAGCATCGACGATTGCAGCATAACACCCTCCTTCTTTCCCTTTTTCTCCTTTCCTTAGACGTTATCCAGGCGAACAAGTTAAGAACACATCTTCCTTCAGTCCCACGCTTTTTTTTTTTGTAGGCGTTACGGGAGAGAGGTAAAATTACGTTCCCCCATTTTCTTTTTTTTCCTCGGGTGGTGAGAGGGCCGCCACCGGTTTGGGTGCATCCTACATTATAATAGAGAATATGAGCCGGACCTCCTCCCCTTTTCTTTTTTTTTTTTCTCTTCATTTTGCGGGAATAGGGTAGGAGTGCTTTCTGCTCCCCCCCTCCCCCTTTGCAGCGGCATATTAAAATTATAAGAACTTTCTGCTCTTTCTGTTTCTTCCTTCCCCTCCAATAATCGCAGAAGACGATGAAAACCGATCACTTCTTTCCCCTGCACCGCAACCGCAAAAAGGGATGCTCCCCACCCCTCTTTTTTTTCCCTCCTACTTTAGGGCGATACCCGGATGAAAGCCCGACCTTTTCCGTTTTTTTTTTCCCCCCCTTCTCCCCCTCTTATGGACGAGAATAAGTAGTGGATCAACACCCTCCCTTTCCGTCATCATGGCCACGGCATCTATAAGTAAACGTCCTGTGCGCAGACTCCCTCCTTTTCTTTTTTTCCCCAGATGTTTGCGCGACGATGCGGCATGACACAGCCCCCCCCCCTTTCTTTTTTCTCCTGACGCATGCGTTTGAATACAAGAGATCGCCGCTAGATTTCAGTCCTTTTCCCCAACGATTTTATACGTGCTCATAGATAAAAGATTTCCGTCCTCCCTTTCCCTTTTTTTTCTTCCCCCGGCACTCAGAGAAAGATTACAGTAATAGTCAGCAGTACGCACCCTAACCTTTCCCCTTCTTCCTTTGCAGCTACAGCAACAGAAAGGACTGTCTGGTCCGGTTCGACCACCCCCTTTTTCCCCTTCCTGGGTGGTTTCGCGAACCCGAATCAGTAACATAGACCATTTCCCCTCCAATCTTCCGTTTTTTTCTTTTTTTTTTTTTCTTTTTACTGTTCAGATACAGATAAAATATGGAAAGGATATTCCCTCCGAGTGCCATAGAAGACCATTTTGCTCCCACCATTCTCTCCCCCCCCCCCTCTCCGACGCTTGGATCTGCCAAGAAGAAAAAAAAAGTTTGGTCTTCGCCGCTCCGTTCCTTCCCCCCTGCTCGTCTCCAAGCAGGAATAGCTGCGTCCTTCTGCCCCACTTTTCTCCCCCCCTTTCCCTTCCCCTCCCTCGGCACGTTTCACAAAGAAATTTAGACCAAGAGCCAGCCGAGCGGCTACGATTTCTCTTCTCTCAAGTTTCTACAGAATAGAAACATTAAAATGGCCTGCCTACGCGTTCTAGCGTTCTCCTATCCGCAGAAGGTACTCTAGATATGAACAAGTAAGGAAAGGGCTCCATTCATCTTTTTCTTTTCCCTTCCCCCCCTTTCTTTCCCCCCTCTCCGCAAGATCCTTCCGACTGAGCAAGAGAAGGTATATTCGCGTTACTCACTACCTTTCCCCCTTTCTATTCAAATGCCAAAGAACGCGGATATCCGACATGCATGCGCTTCCCCTTCCCCTTTTCCCCTTCTCTTTTTCCTTTTTTTTTTTTTTTCCCCCCCTTCACGGGCGAAAACGGGTTTCAAAAGCGGGTCAATCGTCCCGACCGCCACCGGCGTCCTTAATACCGGCGAGCGACGGTGTGGATCTCTTTCTTTTTTTTTTCTTTTTTTCCCCACCCCGCGGATATAGGTAAGAAGGTAGATAGTCGGCATTCGACCCGCTGGTGACATTTATTCCTCTTTTTCCTTCTTCCGCCTCCGTCTAGAACCGCGCAAAAATTGAATACCATTTTACCCCCCCCCGTTTTCCTTTTTTTTTTCTTTTTTCGCAGTTGCATGCAGCGTAGGATAGAAGGGTTGAGCCACCGAAATATTCACCCCCCCTCTTTCCCCCTTTCAAGAGCTTACCGGCGCGAGACGTTTCGTTTCCTTCTTTCCCCTTTTCCTCTTGATTAGAGCGCAACCCAAAACGATCAGGGAACGCTGGCGGCGCCTCTTCCCCCCCTCCCTTCTGTCAAAGTCCAATGCAAGGAAGGCATTCTTTACCCTTTCTTTTCTCCCCCCTTAAGGACCGCTTCGATTGGTACCCCCCCCGGCCCTGGAAGTCCCGAAATGATTTGATGAAACGTTTCGTTCATTTTTTTTCCCCCGCCATGCGAAGAGCAGATTTGCCGCAAGCTCCTTTTCCTGATTTTATGCCAGAAAGAATGACTCTTTCTTTTTTCCCGCCTCCTTACAAACTGCGACTGGAGCGCAGGCACCCCTCTTTTCCCTCGAGTTTCATAGAGAGAGAAGGTTGAATGGACTTTCTTTTTTTTCCTCTTCTCTATCCTTTCCTCCAGCCATGTAGACGAAGAGTAAACGACACTGCGAAGTTGGAACTGACCTTCCCCTCTTTTCCTGCATCGGAGATTACTTAGGTGATTTCAGACGAACCAAGCTACGTCTCCACCTTTTCTTTTTTTTTTTTTTTTCCCCGACGTTAGTGTTCTCCGAGACTAACAGAAGTTAAGGTAGGATAAGACGTCAGTCGGCCCTTTCCCCCCCCTTTCCCCCCCTGTTCTTGTTTTTTTTTTTTTTTTTTTTTTTTTTTTTTTTTCTCGAGCGCATAATCAGACGCTGACTGGCCTCCCTTTTCCTGAGTGCTGTGACAAAAGCAATGCGATTTTTTTTTTTTTTTTCCTTTTACAACGTCGGCGGCAAAATTAGTGGCAATCTCTTTTCTCAAGGCGCTAAGCTCGTGGCTAAGTTTTTCTTCCCTCCAGACGTGGGAATTTCACCCCCCCCCCCCCCCCCCCCCCCCCCCCCCCCCCCCCCCACCCCCCCCCCCCCCCCCCCCCACAATGCGTCAGCTGATCCTTCCCCCTTTTTTCCCCTTTTTTTCGCCGAATCCACATACAAGTCAGCGCCCCTTCTTCCTTCTTTTTTTTTTTTTCCCCCCCCTACGTTGACAGTAGATGCCGACTGAGCCGGGTTGGTGCCTCTTTCCCCTTCTTTCCGCCTTCTGCAATCCGCCGGCGAGGAGCTGGTGTTGTACCACCTCTTTCTTTTTTTTTTCGCCCAACAACGAACGGTCGGCGCAGCAGAGGCACCCTCCACCCGTTCTTTTTCCCCCCCGGGATCCGATGGGAGAAAATTTGAACGGCGAGGACCGCCCCCCCCTCTTTTTATCCGGATGACACATCGGTCTTCTCTCGCTTTTTTCCCCCCCTCCCCTCCCCCCCTCCAAAGAAAGAAGAGTATGATGAATCGGGAGAAGAGGCGTGCCCTCCCCACTCTTGCGCAGAAAGCCCCCCGACTTCCTCTTTCTCTTCCTCTTTCGAGGGATGCTCTAGAACAGCCAAGCCATATGATGTCAGTCTGCACCGTATTCTCCCCTAAAATACAAAGTATAGCAACCGGACAAGTTTCCCCCTTTCCCCCCTCCCCTTCCTTACACGCGCCGCGATGGGAAGAGACGGAAAAGAGAGACAACGCGGTCGCGCTGGATGAATGTTCTCCTAAGTACTTGCCTTTTTTTTTTCTCCTGCCCGTGATAAGCATTAGTATCTGCGCAATTTCCTTTTCCCCTCTTTGCTTAGACTCACGAGAAAAAAATCATTCTCTCCTCCTTTCCCCTCCTCGCCATAAGAGAGAAACCGCTTTGACGCTGATCAAAACCCCCTTTTCTTGTTTTTTGAAAAGGAGAAAACGGCCCTTTTCCTTTCCCCAAATCATTTTTTTTTCAGAAATAAGGGGGGTATTGCCACGACGTCTCAATTAGGGAAAATTCTCTTAAGGCTTTCTTCTTTCTCTTTTTTCTCTTTTTCCCCTCCATCTGCGAGCTACGCCTACAGCGAGAAAAAGATAAGCAGCAACATCGGCCTCCCTTTTTTTTTTTTCATCGCGCATGCGCGCATTCGTAACTCAACCAGTCCCCCCCCCTTTTTCCCTCCCTTCCTTTCCGCAACAGATTGAAAGTTAGGTGCCTGGCCGAAACCCGCCCAGCATAATGTGACAAGACATTCCCTTTTTTCCTATCTGCTCAGTGAACTAGTGAATGAGCCAACGTCGAGCCGGGTCCTTCCCCCCCTTTCTAAGATTGAAGCATAACCCTTTTTCTCCCTTTTCTTTTTCCCTTTTTTTTAGTTCGGCGACCAAGAATGAGGCCGACCGCTACTTTAGGTAAAGTTTGTTGAAACAGGGTTGCTTTTTCCTCACCCTCTTTTTTTTCCCCAGCTGATAAGACAAGTCATAGATTTTTCATAACCTAAAATGAGATAGAGGTCTTTCGCAGTCCCCTCCTTTCTCCTCCTCTGGTAATATAGCTATAGGAACAGGGGAGGATAGAAAGAAAGACCTGAACCTCCCCTCCTCATACTAACTGGAAGTAGGAGAACGAACTTCATCGCCCCTTTTTTCTTTCCTTTTTTCAAAAGAGATTAAAGAGAAGAGAAGAAAGGCGGGGAGATAACTTTTTAAACGAAATGGGGGGGGGGTTTGTTCTGATATTGAGCCGGGGATGGTGGTTCTTCGGGGGCTTAGTGGTATGGTGAGAGTTTTAGGTGCGGAGGGGGAGAGTTTTTGTTAGCGGTGGAGGGAGTGTAATGAGCGAGTTAGCTTGGAGAAAGGGAGGGGAGGTTTCAAGAGTGGGAAGGGGTTTTCTTTTTAGGTCTTTTCTTTTTTTTGGAGGAAGGTAGGTAGAAGGGGCTGTTGTGGAGGGGGGCTTGGTCTGTTCATACTATTTTGGTGGCGTAGTGGCCATAAGAGAAGGTTCGGAACAGACGGATCGTTGGGGTGAGTGGAATGCTTTTGGGTGGTAGGTATCCTCCCTCTTTGGTGTATGGTCTGGAGGGTTTTGGAAGAAAAAGAGAGAGGGAATTTTGTTTGATGGCGAAAACCGGTTATTTTTTGTGGGAGGGGAGATAGTGTGGTGTTTAGCAGGGCGCAAGGTGGAATGGGGGGAGGAGGGTAGGGAAGTAATGCTAAGCGGGAGGGTAGGGGCTTTGGGAGATCGAGGGCGTGTTTTTAGATTGAAGATTTTCTTTCAGGGAGAAGAAAGATTTTGAAGTGTGGGGAGGGTAGTTATGGAGCGAGTTAAAAGGGTGGGTAGAAAGAGAGCAAGAAAGGGAGTATACTTTCAAAGGGTGGTTTTCAATTTCCTTCTGAGGAACGATTTGAAGTTTTTGGTTTTTTTTCTTTTTGTGTGGGGGGGGGGGGGGGGGTCTATGTTTTGGGTTGAGAAGGGAGGCTTATTTATAAGGGGGCAACAGTGTTTCTAGGAAAGGGTTGTTTTTTATGTAAAGGGAGCCAAGTGGATGAGAAAAGGTATGGCGTCTTTTGTATGTTTATTGGGAGAAGGGGTGTTAGTGGATAATTGCTCTTTTCTTGGGGGGAGGGGTCCTGAGTTCTGTAGTTAGTTTGTTATCGTGTGGAGGAAAAGAGGTGGGATATGGAAGTGAGGCATGAGGGAGGGAGGAGGAGGGAGTTTTTTCTTTTTTTATACTCATTTGTAGGGGGGGGATTTTTTTGTTTTTTGGAGGTTTTTTCTGGGTTTTTTTTCTTTGATGGTGGGGGCGGGGTGGGAGTTGAGGGTTGTGGGGTAGAGAGGAGGGAGGGGCAAAGACGGTGGGCGGAAGAAATAAGACTCGCCGTCTTCGACTCCCGGGTCCCCCTCCAGGAGACCCAGAAAACAGGAAAGACCAGCGGCAGGCCTCCCCCCCAAAAGGAAAAAAAAAAAAAAAGAAAGGAGTGAAAACCCCCCCGCTCCCCCCCAGAAAAAGAAGAAGGGCAGGGGCCCCACCCGTTTTCCACCTCTTCTCCCTCCCCCCATGCTTGTTTCCCCCCCCCCCCCCCTTATCGTTTTCCTTTGGCCGTCCTCCTCATCCTCCTCTCTTAGTACCCCCCCCCCCCCCCAGTCCCTTCTTATCCACCCCCCCCCCCCCCCTTCCTCCTCTGTTCTCCACTTACCCCCCCCCCCAATCTCTCTCTTCCACTTCCCCCTATTGTTCTCCTTCCCCCCTCCCCCCCTCTCCCCCCCAACCCCCCCTTTCCTCCCCTCTCCCCTCACCACCCCCCCCCCCTACCCTCCTCCCCTTCCCCCCCCCCCCCCCCCCCCCCCCCCCCCCCCCCCCCCCCCCCCTTACCACACGTCGCGACGAATTGAAAAGCAATAGCTCTCCG
>Ga0179593_1554894_pt1 | contig 14869 bp, 16 predicted proteins | sample CZODoug2_1_08_16_FD_185931 | JGI IMG/M metagenome (GOLD analysis project Ga0179593, IMG submission 185931) | Vadose zone soil fungal communities from Angelo Coast Range Reserve, California, USA - CZODoug2_1_08_16fungal (PacBio error correction) | ecosystem: Environmental > Terrestrial > Soil >... | reverse complement strand
AGCTGACGGGGACTTATTCTGGGCCTTTTTCCTGGCTGCAGCTCGTTTAGCGGACTTTTTCCCTGGGCGGGGGGAAGTCAACTTTGGCACATTCCTGGCCCTGCTCCAAGTAGTGACGGACTCTACCCCCCGTCAGCTTTTTTCCATTTTTATCCCTTGATCTTTCCCTTGGACACTCATGATACCCCCATCCCATCCCAAACCCCGGCATTTTGTTTTGAAATCAACTTCCTTGTGCGCACGAAAGATTCCCACCCCGCCACCCCTTCTCCCTGTCCCCAGAAAAAAAATTTTGCCCCCCCCCTTTTTTGGCAGTTCTCCCAGTGTCCCCGCGTTATTATTATTTTCCCCATACGGGTCGATTTCACCTGGGTCCTTATTTGGAGGTTTCTTTTAAGCGGGTTTGTTGTAGGAACAATGAACCGGAAACCGAGTATTCCCTTTTGCCCGCTCCGCAGGGCTCAATGGCCTTTTTTTTTTATTTCGGTGGATGGTTGTTTCCCCCCCCGGTTTTTTCATGCTGGAGAATTTGCGCCCCTGGCAGCATTCTAGACCCCACTCCCGGGATGGAGATTTTTGGGCCCCCCAGGCTGGTTTTTTTTTTCCCAACCAAAATGAACTCCGTGAACTTTTTGCAGGTTTTTCATGAATGGTCGACAGAAAAATCATAGCTACTCCTTTTTAGGGACCCCCTTTTCTTATTATGATTTGCTGGATCAACAGGTGCAGGTTGTTACCTTCCAGGAAGATGGGAGAGTACTCGGTGTAATCGCGGCGTTTTTTTCTTCAATTTTTTTTCCTGTTGTGCCTCCCAGGTTTTTTTGTTATACATTGAATATTGCTCTTTTTGGGTTTGTTGACTTCCGGATCAATTTTGGTACCAATTATTCCCCCAATTTGTTTTTTTTTTTGGAGGAAAAACTGTTTGCTGGTCTCAACTTGTCCGTAACCCTCACGCCCAAATAGGAAGCTGCTGACACATACCCCGGTAGGTGTGCCACAACCGGTCCCTTTTCTTTGACTTTGGTGGTCTTCTGATGAACCCTGGTTCTTTCCCAAGAACTCCTTTCCTCACCCTTCTGGTTCCGATTCCGGTCCTTCTTATTTCTTCGTTTTCGTTTAGCTAATACTTTTCGCCCCTTTTCACTTCATCCTCATACTCATGAGGCCCCCCTTTCTACTTGGTTTCCCAATGGATTTGTCAAATTCAGCCCATGCTGAGTTTTTCGTTCCAGGGAAATTTTTTTACCCGCGAATTTTCCTCGCATCAAGTATTTGTTCGCCCGCGCCCGCAAACCCACGCCCCCTTAGTTGTTGTTTTCGCTGCAAGACGGTGAGAATCCATTTTACAACTCTTCTTTTCCAGCTGCTTGTTCTCCCTGCGAGTCACCTCCAAGCTTATTGTCGCTTGTTGTCCCCCAAGGTCTTTCACGGGACAAAGATAGGCCTGATTGCGGACCCCCTTTTTTCCCCAACCCCCGTGTCTTTGGTGTGTTGAATTTTTCCCTGCCCGAACTGTTTTTTTTTTTGGATCCTCTTGAGACCCCCCTTTTCAACCCCCGGGGCCCCCTTTGGTTTTTCGGTTTTTCTTCCCCTTTTCGTGTTCCCGGTATATTGAATTTCGGTTTTTGTCTTCTTTCCTTTCATTGTGGTTAGTTGTTTGGTCTCCTCTTTTTTTGTTTTTTTTTTTATTTCGCGGACCCCCTTGCCTCCTGCCTTTTTCTTCGGCGAATGTGCTTCCCCGTAGTCTCCTCCCCTCACTTCGAGACGAACTTCCCCCATTCAACTTTTTTTCCTGGTTACTTCTCCGGTGTTTCCGGATCGTTGCCCGGGTAAAACAAACTTTTCCCTCCCGGTTTCAAAGGCCCCCCCTAAACCTCGGACACTGCGTCCCCCTGTGTCTTTTGTGAATGTCGATTTTTTGATGCTGTTTTCTCCAACCACAGGCCCCATACCAGGACACCCTTGAGCAATTTTCCCCACTCCTTTTGCATCCAAGAACTCTTTTTTTGGGCCCTCAGAATCTGGTTCGTTTTTTTTCAATGGCCATGTCCTTTTCTTCTTGGCCCACCCCTGGATTTTTTTCCTGGCCAATTTTCAACAACGTTGGTGCCCCCCTCCTTCTCCCCCAATTGTTTTTTTTCCACTCCCCCCAGTCAGCAATGTCATGGTTCTTACACCCCTGAACCTTTTTCGTCTCACCCTACTTTTGTTTCTTTACTTGGCCTCTCAAATCACCGTGTGCTTCTTTTCCCCTCTTTTCAATTTTTTTTTTTGCCCGTCGGCCGCTGAGTGGGACTTAAATGACACAAAAGACTCTTTTTCCCCTTTTCGCCCTCGAAGGATTCATCTCTGGTCTTTTCTCCTTCTTTTTCCATTTTTGACCCGGACCCCTATTCGGTTTGTTTTTATATTTCGGTGGGCGGGAGACCCTCTTCCCAATTCGGAATAATGCGTTGGGCTCTTCCCACTTATCCTTTCCTTTTCTTGCGACTTATCTTCTCTTAACAAAGGCATCGGGGGGATGACCACACTCCCCCTTAACTGTCAACCTCCTTTCTCTCCCCCATAGTGAACGGAGGGTCACACAAATTCCTCAATACTGGTATCCGATTTGAAAGGACCTGGGGTCGGCCTTGAGTCAATTTGGTTGAATTTGAATTTTCTTTTTTCCCCCCTCTCGCGGTTCAATGAAGGTCTTATTTCCTCTGTTTATGGGTCTTTTTACCTCTTCGTTGTTTTTTGTTGGTCAGGAGGAACATCCCCGTCCTTCTTTTTTCCACAGACAGTACTACCTCTTCTTTTACCTGGCAAGCCCCTTTCAAAGCAAACTGTCTCTGTTGCCAATTTCTTGCTTTCCCTTTGCTGTTCTTCAATTTTTTTCACTTTTCCCTCTCTTCAGGATTTGCCGGACTGAATTTCCTTCTTGTATACCTTCCCTGTGGTGAAAAATAAAGATTTCGGAACCTGCTTATTGGTCCTCTGCCGGCTTCTCCTCCCGAAGAATTGTCTAGTTTTCCTTTTTTTTGGAGCCTCTTTTTCCTTTTTATGGAAATGGTCCCTAGGGAAGGAATTCACTGGGATCCCTCCCTGTTTCCGTTGAACTTTTACCCAAAATTGCATTTCTCTCTGTTCGTATGCCCAATTTCTTTTCCTTTTGGAATTTTTTGAAGTTGACCCGTCAAAAAATTCGGTTATCTTTTTCAGTGTGTCCCCTAGATTCTTTTCTTTTTTTGGGTTTAATTCCCCCTTTCTTTCTTAAAAACTGAGGCGATTAGTTTTTTCCCCCCTATTCTTTTTGGATTTGAGGAAGGACCTCCTCTCCCCCCTTTCTCTGTTTTGCCCCCCCCTTGCTCAAGGATTGTCAGTTTTTGGGAACCTTTTTTTTCCCCCCCCATTTTTTTCAAGATTCGGTTGGAAATTTGATCCACCCTTCGAGCCCCTTTTTAGTGCGTCCACTTTTGAACGTGGGGATTGATGGGGGCCCCCAATTTTCAGTGTCTTTCGACCCTTTGGCATAACAACCAACTCACCCCCCCTGTTCTAGGTTTTTCTTCTCCCATCTCCCACAATGCCACCCCGTTATTTTCTTTTGGTGTGAAGTCTCTTTGGTAGCTTTTTCAGTGTTTGTTACTGTGGTTCCTGGTTTTGTTTTTATACCACAGGTCTCTGCGTTTTTAAGGACCCCCCGGTTGGGTTTTCCCTTCCCCATCCTGGCATTTTTTTTTTTTTTTTTTTGGGGTCGTCCGGGTGTGTGCCCCCGGCCGTTCAGGGTAACACTGTTCCCCTACGTATTCTTTCTGCCTGGGCCGACTAACCTGACGATTGTCAATTTCCCTTTTTTTCAATCTTTTTTCGTGTTCTGGTCTTTTTTTCTTTCTTTTCCATAGGCTTACGTATATTTTCCTCTTTTTTCCAATGGTCTTCCGTCCACAGTTTCCCCTTTCCCAGCACTTTTCCCCCAATTTTAATCTTTCCCTCCCCCCAAACCAACAACAGGCACGCAGGGTGAGTCTTTCAGACGGGGATTGGGCATGCTGACCGCGGCCATTGCTGTCCCTCCCCCTCCCAAGTTTTTGGGGTTGGCTGGTCCATCAGGATTCTCCAAATTTTATCCACCCGCCAATTCGGGGCCACCTCCCCTCAAAAAACGGCCCAACCCCCACCATGAAAACCCCGGTTGTCCCCTTTTCCCCGTCCCCTTTTCCCCGGTCTTAATTTCTCCGTCTATTGTTTCTGGCCCTCTTCTGGAGCAACATTTTTTCAGTCTTTTCCCCTTTGAGTTGTCGTCTAGGGTAATTGGGATTTGGTGTTTTTTCCAAACATATTCTTGGCGGAAGCACTTCAATTTCGTCTTGGTTCCCCTTCCAACAACCCCTGTCCATCAGTGTTTTTTGATGTGTGTGATGATATACCTGTTTTTGTGGTGGTTGGCAAATGAACCTTGATTATCATAATAGTTTATGGGGTCACACGTGTCTGACATGGCGTTTGACCTCTAGAAGTTTCCCCCCTCCCCTTTCTGACTCATTGGGACTGGTCCGTCTGGGACCCGAAAATGGTTTTGGGTTTCCGTGTCTTCCCTTGTTTTGGTTTTAGGGGAAATGCCGCAAGCCCCTGATTTGGCGGAGTACTAATTCAGGGTGGCTTGCATTTCCCCTTTTTTCTGAGTCTGAAGAAGACTCGTTGTTTTAGGTGTTTGTGAGGATCAGCCCTCTGTCTATGACGGGCCTGTATTCGTTAACTCACGACACTATCTTTCCCTATTGGTTAGAACCACCTTTTTGGAACACCATTTGAATCTACATTTATCGGGGTTCTCTTTCGCCCCTGCAAACTTACCCCTTCAGGATTACACACAGGTAAAAACAAGTTTTCCCGACTTGTCTCTTTTTCTTTAATTTGGGGTCGCTCCCCGAAATCCAGTGCTTTCTTCACTTTTTTGGTCACGGATGTGCATTTTCCCTTTGGTTCTTAATCCTTTGACTTCAAGCCAACTCTGCGCTTTTTGTTCCCACACCCTAAGTCTCCCCCCGACCAAAATCTATGACCCGCACTTTTCCAGACACCCACCACCTCGGTCTTCCCTTGCAAACCATTTCTGCACGTAAAATGAGGTCGGCGTTGAAACAACGGGTTAGCCATGACAAAGAGGTGACTCTTGCTTTGATTGTCGGTACGAAGTTGATTTTCGGGGGGTGCCGTTGACCCAAATTTCTCTGGTGGACCCTCCGAGGGGATTGCGTTGACTTGGTCACACCCCCTTTTTTTGTTTCTTTTTTCTTGGAACCCGATTCTTTTTGAAATTCTCTTTGTTCCATGAATCTTTCAATTTCCCAAAACCCGTTTCGGCTTTGGGGGCTTGCTGGTTTTTATGTTTGACTGCCGTGGTTATTACTTTCTTCCCCTAGGTTTTTGCCCTTTTGTGAAGATTTGGCCGGAGAGGTCGGTCATTTTTTCCTTTTTTTCAGAATTTGCCCTGGCTTTTACTTTTGGCACTTCCGAGAACCTTTCGGTCTTAGTCGGGAATTCAGGCAAGAGGAGGATGCCAACGGCCCTTCTCCCCCCTTTTCCTTTTATGTTTAAATCTGTTTGTTATAGGCAATTTTTTTTATTCCCCTATGTTCCCCCCCAAATGGTTCCCCTCCCTTTTTGCGTAGGCACCCCGTCCCTTAACAGTCCCCCCTGGACTTTTTTTTTTCCCACTGGTCAATGTAGGGGGGGTCCTTGCGGTTGGGGGCCTGTCTTTTTGTTTTTTGTCCCCCCCCCCCCGCAAAACCCCCACACTGAGACCGCACCCATTATTACTTTTTTTACCAACAAAAGACATCGGGGGGCACATTGGGTCTTCTCTCTCTTTTCCTGTTTTTGCATGGATATTGCTTCACTTTTTCTTCCACTCAAAAGTTTTGGGAGCACCTATTCCCAATTAGGCTGTTGGTGGCCCTCCCACCTTTTCCTTTCAATGTTTTCACTAAACCCCATTTTCAAGTTGGGCAACGCTCCCCCCCCCTTTCTCCTACCTGTTTTCTTTGTGATCCCCCCCACCGTTTTTTTTTTTTCCAGTAAAGGGAAACCGGTTTTTTTTTCCAACGGATCGCGTTTTTCTTGGCCCCCAAGACATGTAACTTTTCCCCTTCGCTCTCCCCTTTTGATGGGGCCCCCAAATGACCGTTCCCGATGTTGATTTCACTTCCAAGGCAATCCCGGTCTTTTGAAGTGGGGGGGTTCCAATTTACACTCTCCACTGGTCCCCTTTGATATTTTTTTTTGGTAAGGGTTTTGGCCCTAGGCTCAAATTCGTCGTCCCCGTCCCCCCAAAACCCCCCTTCAAGCGAACCCCTCTTTCGTGTGTCTCCGTCCCCTCCCGTCTTTTCCCACTGTGGGCACCCTTAAGATGACTCAATTCTATATTCCCCTTTTTTTCCTCTCCTCCATCCCCGTTAAAATTCGGTAGGCATAACGGCTGAGGGTTGAAGGCAGCTCCTGTTTTTTCCAGGGGGGTTGCCTCGGCGCGTTGCTCATGGGCTGCCTCTTGTCTCGTAGTTTTAACATTCTTTACCGAATCTCCGTTGTTTTTGTTGAGTATCAGTTTACCCAACCGGGGACTACGATAAGTCGGGAGCAGTCGTACTCCCCTCCAACCAACGGGGCGCTGCAATTGACCACCACCTCCCCCCGGTTCCCGATCCAGGACCCCTCTCTTTTAATTCGGTCAAAGTCCTGGTTTTCTCCCGTTTTTGTTCTGAGGATAAAATCCTTTTAGCCGAAACTATATTAAACTTTTTTCTTCCAAACCTTCTTTCCCCGTCCACAAACTTACCCACATTCTAATTCTTTCCTTGTGTGTGAGGTACTTTTTGCAACCCCTACGTTCCCCTGAATTTCCTCTTTTACATTTCCGCGATTACCGACATTGTGTCTATGGACCCCCCACTTTGGAAGGGGGAGTTTTTTCCCCCAAGAATTTTTCTGAACGGCTGTTCTCCTCTCTTGTTGAAAGTTTTGCCTTTTCCCCCCACCCCCATCGTTTTCTTTCCTTCATTTTTTTCCAAAGCCTGGCATTTGATCGTTTCTCTCGGGACTGTCGTCCCCTCCTTTAATTTCTTCTCTTTTTTTTTGCGCCTTCGGAAAACCGTTGCTTAAACCACTTTTTCCGATGGTCGGCTGAATGATCGATGGTGGGAAGTCCGGGCGTTTACCAAATCGTGTCTTTCCAATGGGAAAAGTACATCCCCTTTTCCTTAAGGCTGATTGCTCTTGCCGGAGTGAAAAAACTTCCCTTGAGTGGTTCTTCGTAGTGCTCACCTGTTTGCCCTTTTTTGTGACGCGCACCACCAAGTTCATTTTCTCTTTCCGTTGGGACACTTGGAAATACCCAAACCCAACAAAACTGGGACCAGGGACAACCTTCCCCCAACCCTCCCCCCCCACAGATTCTTGGGGGTTAACCCACCAGTTCTTTTCCTTTTTGTTGTTTCTATTCTTTTTTTTTCCTACCAAAAAGCTCCACCATCTCAAGCCCTTACCTGGGTGGTGAAGTTGCATTTTAGTGGCCCCTGTTCTCTCTAGCAGGGTCTGCACCAGTTTAATTTCTGGCCTTGGACGGAAACAAACAAACGATTCATCTCATTTGCCATTAGGCGTTCCGCCTGCTTACTGGCAGCTGAAGTCCTCTTCCAGCTCGAGGAAATTTTTTCCTCCGTACAAAAGGTTCCATTCCCCTTCCCAAATTGTACCACATTGACCTCTTCCAAAACCAACCCGCCAAAAGGCGAGCACCCGATCTCCTTCCCTGCGACTTTCCCTTTTCCAGGGGCATCATTTATAACCCTCGGCCCTTCACCTGGGAGGTCCCTCCCCCTTTTTGGGCGCAAAATGCCGCCCAATTTAAAATCTGCCAGTGGTTGGTGAACGGGAACCAACAACCCGACAAATGGTTTTGGACCCTTCCCATCGTTTTTTTTCGTTTCACACTCAGTTGGGGTAGACTTTCCCTCCCCTCTTTCGCGGCGTACATCACTTACGATCAAAAAAGTAAGGCGTCGTAGTTTGGTTCGCTCAGTTCCCCTATGTAGGTTTCAATTTGGAAACGTTGTTTATGGAGTGGTGGGTTTTTGTTGCGGACCAAATATTGGCGAGATTTCATCGCTGAGTGGACGGTAATTCTTTCACCTACCCCCCCTCGGCCTTTTTATTATTACAAGCCGGCTTGGGTTGGTCTCATCACCGGGATCCCAATCCTGGATGCTTCGGGTTGTTTTCCCCACGTCTGTTGAAGTTGGCTTGACCCCATATACTACGTTGCCGGCTCGTTCCCTTGAGAGTTTCGGCAGGTTTCCAGGCCCTGACCCCCTCAGGCAACCGTTTGATTAGGACTTTGGTGGAAGCCCCACTGGTTACCCCCTGGGTGAATTTCGTCTATAGATTGGCGGTCTTTGGACTTCGGGCGGGGTTTTTTAAGATAAGAGGGGGATTTTTTGAAGAAGACGCGCGTTTGTGAGAACGTCGCCCCCCTGGTTCTGGGTGGCCTTTTACATCTCCCTCGTCTGACTCCTATTTCCATGGTAAGGGGGACCCTTGATTCAACCCGGGCCCTGCCTCCCTCCATCTGTAGGCTCCTTTGCGCCTGCACACAGTTCCCCAAATAATGTCTTCCCCGTTTAAGTCAGGATCGGGCGTCGCTATACATTGTCCAGGCCGCAACAACTTCCCCCCCCTTTTGCCGATAACATTCCCTTTGATGGATTGGGTCCAGGAAATTATCCCACTTCCTGCCTTTGTTCAACCTTCTTCCCAACCTGGAAGGCGTCTCAATCCCCAGTGTTCCCTCAACACCCAAACCACCATCCTAGACCCCCTTTCCCCCCCAAAAACTACCCCATGAAACCCTTTTTGGGGTCTGCTTTACCCTTGAAGAATCCTTTCATGCTTGTGTGATTAGACTCCCCACTGTGGGCACTCGTTTGGGTTTTGGGTAATCGGACGAGTTCCCCCAACACTAAGGGTTTGGAAGCATTTTTAGATTGTGCGCACACCCCCCAGGAGGGAGGGTGGGGGTGGGCCACGTCACCTGGCAGTAAGAAGGTGTTTTGCGGTACACCTGACGCTGTCTTATTGTTTCCTCTTCCCTGATCAAAACTTTTCGTTTTTCATTCACAACGGCTTGTGTCTTCCTCCTGGCTGGGAGGGCAGGTCCCTTTGGCGTGCCGAGTTTTTACCGCACCGGTCCGCGGTCCCTGTAAATGATTCGGGTGTCCCTTCGGGTTTTTTTTTTGGTTGTTAAGCGCGTTTTTCAGGTTTTTTTGCATGGTGGTTTGCTGAAATTGTGCCCTTCCCTGACTTTTGCCATTTCTCGTCCGATTCTGGACCCTCGTGCCGTCTATTTGTGTGTTGTAGTAGGAAAGATGAGTCCCAAGTAGTCCTCCATCCAGATGTGCCCGGATTTATCTTTGCTTTGTTTTCTCTGGGGCCATCACCGACGTTGACAACCACCCTTCCACTTGGTGGCTAGGGCACGCCACTTGTCAACCTCCCCGGCCAGGAGGACACTGTGGTTTTCTAGGTTCTTTGCTTTTCTTTGGAATGAGGTTGGTTCACCCCAGTTCTACGGGAACCCTGAGCACAACCCCCTGTGGTTAACAGAAATAGGGGGGGTTTCTTTTTTTTACTACTCCCGTCGCTTCCTTTTGGTGGGTGTGTATCCTCGTCCTCCAAAGAAAGTGGAGTTGGGGTCGCCCATCCCTTGTGCACCATACGTTAGGGAAACACCTCCTCACGTTTTGGGGGACCTACCAAACGACAGCTTGTTTTTACGCCGCGTGATATCCCCACAATGCAAACCCTCTTCAAAGTTTTGCTCTCCCCCTACCGGTGGGGCGTCATTGGGGCGCTCCCAAATCCTTTTTTCATTAGTGTTCCGTAGGGGACGCAAGCCTTTTGCAGGGTTGTTGCCGTGAACTTCCTGTGTTTTTCTTCTCCCAGCGATCGGACCGAATCCATGGCTCCCATCCGACTTGTGGTCACTTCCCGGCCAATTTTCCCTTATTTCCGGCGTTCCCAGGGGAAAAGTTGAAAAATTGGCTTTTTCTGCCCCATTCCGGTATCATGTCCCCGTTCTGGACCCCCTCCATTTCCTCTTTGAAGCGGTCATTTCGAGCTATTCGTTATTGCCACAAACTTCCACTTCACTTACGCCACTTCTTTGATTGTACGGCTTCTGGCCCTGGAGAACACTAAGTTTGGGCTAAACAATCTTTTCGTCTCCCCTTTTTTCCCCCGAGTCCACCTTCAGGTCGGCATAGCCGAATGAGTCCTTGGGATGACCCCCCTAGCTGGTCCATTGAAGCGCAGAGTTGACTTTATGTGCTTTTCTTTCCTTTCGTCTTTTTATGGCTTTCATCTCTTAGTCTTTTTCACCTTCCCTTGGACGATCAAAACCCCGCCAGACTTACGATCCCCCTTTCTTTCGGAGGGGCCCTTCCCACTGCGCGAGACCCCCCCCCCCCCCACCCACAAAAAGGCCTCCTGGGCTTTTAAATCCCCCCCCCAGTTGAATTTGGTTTTTTGTTTTCATGCCCGCATGTGCAAATCTTCGTTCTTCCCCTTGAGGCCGAAACCAATATAAGATTTTTACTCCCCTTAGTCTTTCCCCCCACGAGCTTTTTTTTTAAGGATTCCTTATCATTGTTCGCGTGTCACCTCCATTTTTTTTTGTTGCTTCCCACGACTCGTAATCGGCCTCTTGGCAGGTTTGAACTCTTTTGATGCGCTTGCCTCCCTCGTGGGGTGAACTTGGGTTTCAACACAAAAGTGCACTTTCTCCGCTTTTCTATGATCCTGATGCCGTATTAGGGTACCTTTTCAAAAATCGGTCCGTTTCCCCAGTCATTGGTTTTCCGTTGGAAGGCGAAAGTTCCAACTTTTTCATTTTACAATCTTCTTTGCGTTCGTTTCCTTGTTTAACCCCCTGAGGAATTTTGGGAGGTGCTGGGCGCGATTTTTTTGAGGTGGCTTTAGTTGTTAACTTTTTTCCGCGCATAGGCTAGTTTCCCCTTTTCTTCGGTGTTTACCACAGTTTGGGCAACGGACCCCATTTGATTTTCTTTTTTTTTGTTTGAATGAGGACTCCACCCATTTAGGCCGACTGTGATGTTTTCGGTTGATCAAACCCTTTGGTGAAGGTCTTCTTTTAGCCCCTAAAAAACTATTACACGCAATCCCCCGACCTATGGTCTGCAGGGACCCCTCTTCTCCCAACCCCGGGAAAGGCTACCTAACCCCAAAAAAAAAGGTACCCCCCCCCCCCTGCCGACATAATTTTTACAGATGCCATTCCTCGGGCCAACACCTGGACTCGGAGGGCCTGACACAAATTTTAACAACCAGAGTGGGAGGTGTGGAAGCACACACTAACCTCTTGTAGGTTTTGCGGGCCCCACCGGGCTTTCTCTTTAATCCTGGTGCCGCTGGAGTCTTGGTTTCTGGCCTTAGAAACCCCTTAATGGACACACATTCTCTCTGCCCCAGTGACCCCTTCAAGGACGGTAAGGGAGTCCATTTGCCCTTTTTCCCCTAGCTCTTGCCCTTGTGTTAAGGAAAAAGAGCCCCCCCATTTGGTAACCCTTGAGTGAGGGTGTATGAGAATTCTTCTTTTAACCAGGACTTTTCCCGTGACTGTTAGGGAGGGAATTCCCTTTGGGGATGTTCTCCATAGCCCTTGAGGGCGCAGGGATGCAGTAGTATCTTTTTCACCCTTTTTTAATACGTTTCCGGGGAAGGTTCCCCTTCATAAGACCATTCCTTCTCAAAACTATGGGTGTTTTTTTTTTCCCCCTTTCCGTCTTCCAAAACCACAACCCTTATCAAAGTTAGGCATTCGGGGCCTCGCCTTTTCACCACGCGTACGGCCTCGAGTTTCTTTGCGGCCCATGCGGACCCCCCCTTTTTTCCCAAAGCAGAGTTGCCGTTTTTTCTTGACTCCTTCAATTTTGTCAACTTCATTATATGTTTTGGGTTGTATCGGTTTTCCAGTTCCAACCCCCCAGGTTTTTGAGCAAAACCCACACCCCCACCTTTGTTTCCCCCATTTCTTTTCTAATTATTTCCCATTCTTGATTTCCCGCGCTATTTTGCACCAATTCTCTCTGAGCAAAACACGGGCAATTTTTTTGACCAGGATTATTTGGTTTCCGCTTTTTGCATTTGTTTTCTGGGGAAGATGTTTTTTTTTTTCTTCGTTGATTGTGTTCGGGTACCAAACCCACTCTTGATGCGCGCATTCATTCCCGTGGCCTTTTTTTTTCTTTTCCTTTTCCAACCCCCACTGCTCCTGGTGATTGGGACCATGTCGTATGTTCCGCAATTTATTTTAAGGATCCTCATCCTTTTTTTTTTTTTTGGCAAATCTCCTTTGTTTGGCGGGAACAAAATTATTATACTACTTCATTCCCCGCCCCCTTTTTTTCTGGGCCTAATGGTACGGTGAAGAGATTGCATTACAGTTTTTTCTTTAACTTCCGCCCCATTTTGATACGTGGCGTGATTCCTTTCTGCACCGTTGGTCTATTTTATATAAATTTTGAGGTTAGTAAGGTATTTAAAGCCGGTTCCTAATCGTGCCCCAAATGTCTATCTTATTTTCCTCAATTTCTTCCGGGTTGTTGTGTTGATTTCCGCCGCTTTTTCTTTGGCTTTTGTAATTCGTACTCCGCAAAACTTCTTTTTACTTGCTCCCCCTTTTTGTATTCACTGACAAAAACCTTTCTGCCTCCCTTGTATATTTTTTTTGTCTGCCAAAGCACAGTTATTTCCTTAAGTTGCTTCCATCACGTTGTCTGGTCCTTAATCTTGGAAATCGATATATTTCTTTCACCTTTTGTCATCTTGGCCATCATACCCTTAGTGTTTGCCCGCATTTCGGTGAGGTTCCCTTGGCATAAACTTGATTGCCATCCAGGGACCCGCAGTGTTGTTTCTTTGGCACCCTTTCGTGTTCCGAGCGATGTTCGTTTGTCTCACCAACAACACACATAACATGTTTTTAAAACACCCCCTTCGTGAAAACATACTCTTTTCCGGCGTGCATCTTATTTTTCATCTGTGGTTGGCTCGAATGCTTTACGTCATTCCCAACGCTTTTCTCCTTCCGCCCCTTTTCGCCGCCCGGGCCGGTCGGAGTTCGCCGTCATTTTGTGCACCCCGGCCCGCGAGGCACTTTGTCGGTGTGAGTGCCGAGACAATGTACCCTTTTATCCTGGCACATTATCCACTCGAACACTGTGTGTCCCGCCCCCTGATCGTGCTTCTCATCGGTTCTAACCTTCTCTTGTGGTGCTTGTGGGGTCAGGGTGGGGAGTGCTGGGGGAGGGTCTCTTTTTTTCTTCTTTTGTTTTTGAGGCTGTTGTGGTGTGGCCACAACCCCCCCTAGGTTTGAAATGAATGACTTCCTGTCCCGTTCTTTCCCCTTTTTTTCCCCTGGACAGTGTATCCCTCTGGTGCGAGGACGTTGGGACCCTTGGTAAGAGGCCGGACCACCTTAACCTTCCCTGGTTGGGAAAACTCTTGCGTCTCTTTGTGGCGGGATTTTTAACCCGGCTCCCCTGTACCATGGCCCACCGCGCGCCGTGAAGGACTGTTCTCCCCTTTTTGGGTTTTGTCTGAGAGGAAGACTTGCGCACCTACCCGTTCTTGTAAGAAGAGTCGGCGTTGAAGGAGCCCCTCTTGACTCAGTTTGTCTTACCCAACCCCGCTTGGTACAGGCTTTCTATGATTTCAGATTAAGGGGACAACGGTCCGATACTTTCCTCGATTTTTTTTCCCTATACTTGGCGTCAAGTGCCACCCCCGCTTTTTCCTTTGGGATTCAACATCCCAGAGGTCGAATTTTTGATAGGGGCTCAAAGTTCTTTTCTCCCCTTGAAATTTGCTTCCTAAAGTGACGTTGGGAAAAACCCCCCTGCGTGCCCTTTGCCCTTTTAACCGCCCCCCCCCACACCTCAACACACAACCGTACCACTGACTGTCCCTGTTTTTTCTTTGGGGGGAATTTCGGTATTTTCAACCCCCCCAACTTTTTTTTTTTTCTAATCCCCCCCTCCACCCTGAGGGCGCCACCCCTTTCTTTTTTTTTTTATCCCCCCTTCGTTTTTTTTGGGGCAAAATTGGTGTCTTCGAATTTTCGGATCCTGTTTTTTTTCTTTTGTCTGCATACGGGAATCACTTTGGGGTTTCCCCCCCCTTTCAGAACCCTACTTTCGGGAACCACGCGTTTTTTCCGTTTTGTTTTTCCCTTCCCCCCCCTGACTGTCCTTGTTAAAATTGTTTTTCACCCTTTCTTGCCGGTTTGATTTCGCTGCAGCGGGGGAGCTCCCCTTTTTTTGCTTTTCCCCCCGTCCCTTTTCTTTTCCGTGAATTTTAAAAAGTGAGCAGATTCGCGTTTGTTTGCCCAATTTCCGGCCTCTTCAAAGTACCGATAGGCCGAGATTTACGTTTTGGTTTATGGCCATTGCCGGTCCAATTAAATACACCTTTCTTTTTCCTATCTTGCAGGCGGGAGCCAAAAACTTTGGCTTGTTTGGTGTTTTCTCTCCCCCCCCTGAGCTCAAATGATCCGTGTGATCAGGCTTCTTTTCCCCCCTTCGCTTCCCCGTTAGTCCGTGTTTGAACACCAATTGACCCTTCACACCCCTCCACTCTCCCCCTTACCTTTCGGAGGACACTAAGTCCTCCCCTATTTATTTCCCCTTTCCTAGAACCATGTTTGGCATCTCAGCAGAGTAAATTGGGATTGAAGCCGCTCCCGTCCTTTGTCCTCATTCCCCAGCGGTTTGCGGCGTTCAATGTGACTGTCTTAATTTTCTGTTGCCTT
>Ga0179593_1447446_pt1 | contig 14869 bp, 17 predicted proteins | sample CZODoug2_1_08_16_FD_185931 | JGI IMG/M metagenome (GOLD analysis project Ga0179593, IMG submission 185931) | Vadose zone soil fungal communities from Angelo Coast Range Reserve, California, USA - CZODoug2_1_08_16fungal (PacBio error correction) | ecosystem: Environmental > Terrestrial > Soil >... | reverse complement strand
GATCCCCCGGATTGAGCCTAAGACAAGTCCCCCCCCCCTTTTTGCACCGCCACTTTCCCCCTATTTTGATGAAGAAGGATAGACCAGCGGGTTTTGATTGAGAGAACGAATCGCCAAAATGGCGGCGCTCTGGATCGACTGGACACTTCACTGGTTTTCTCTGCGATGTCTGTTTTTTACCGGTTTTGACCCCCAGCCGTTGCGAATGTATTTAGTCGAACGTTCCTGGCATTTATGGCTCCGCCGCCGTTGTTTACGTATTTGATACCCACGGGACATACTTTTGATCTAATTATTTTAAGATCAGAGGCAGGCTTGAATGGACGTGCCCCTCCCCCACGAAAGGTGCCCTGCAACGCCGGATCTTCCTCTTTTTTTCTTGGAAATTCTATTTCGAAGGGCACTTTGACTCCGCGCGGCTTCACACTACTACCGCTTGACAGTTGCTCTTCTCGCTTGATGATCTCTGCATTTCTTGACTGCTAACTGGAAGAGTTTCCTCGTTCACTCTCCTTTCCGCCTCCACTCTATAAGACGTTCCGTCAGCTTTTGCGGGTCCCACGTTTCCCTCGAAAGATGCCCGCGCGTGTCCACACATTCTCGATTCTGGTCCTATCGTGCCCCCTGACTCGTGATTGGTCTCCTGGCCAATACAACCTCCAGTTTCTTGTTCTTGATATAAGGAGGTGTAGCTTTCATCCTTTTAGCACCCAGTGTGGTTTAATTTGCCCCCCTTTTAGCCTCGATTTCGACTGCCGATGGCTTCTTTTCTCCTTCTCATTGCGAAAGTGAGTTATTTCTTTTTCCTGGATCTTTTTTTATCCCGCCCCAAATTGATGAGTGCAAAATCACCCTTCCAATTGAGTTTATCTCCGAAGTAACCCTGGATGGGTCCCCTTAGTTTGACTTGGGGACCAGGTGGCCCTATAAAATGAGCTTTGGTTTTGAGCTCCGCCGCTTGGAGCCCGTCGTTTTTTTAGCCGCCTGCCCTAGAGGATCGTTTTCAAGCAATAACCACTTTTCCTTAAATGCGTCCCACTTCTCCCCTTCCGTTACTAGGGATTTCCTGTTCTCTCTGGTCTCGGGCTTAGGTGAGAAGGACTGGCTTGTTTTTATTGAACGGTCCCATTGCATTTCCCCTCCTTGAATTGCTGTATTTGCGTACCCCCCTCCTAGGGTTGTAGTCCAGGGCTTCTCTTGTACCAGTGACCTAGTCCTCGGTCTCACTTAGAACTTCCCCCCCTGTTTTTGACGGAACTATATAGAGGAGGGTCCCTCATTTTACTGGCAGGGAAATTCAATTGGCTATAAGAAACGCTCCAGGACCTGCGCCCCCTACCTTAACCTAACTTTTTCGGCGAGTGAGAGGCCTTCCCCTTGCCACCCCGTACTACTTCGGACCCCCGTTCCCCCCCCAAACCACTCACGATATGGTTCGAGACGCGATTCCTGTGTGTGTCCCCATCTTGTTCGCGCGACCCTTTTCCCCCTTATTGAAAAACCTGTGCCCTCCCCCCCCCCCCCCCTTCCCTCACCCGTCCCCTCTCTTCCTCTACTCCACACTTCCGCCCTCCTAGTCTTCCACACCCACCCCTATCTCTACTTTCCCTCTGACCCACCCTTTATCCCTCCTTCCCCTATCTCCAGTTCCCTCCTCTCTTGTCCTCCCCCTTACCTTCCCCTTCCCCCTACCCTCCCATCTCTTTTTCCTTCCTCTTATTCCCCTCGCCCCTTCAGCCCCTATACACCCTTCCCTTGTCTTCCTCTACCCCCCCCCCCTCTTCCTTCACCCCTCCTCCCCCCTCTCACTCCTCCCTAACATCCCCACCCCCCCGTTTCTCCTCCCCTATTTTCGCACCTTCTTTACTCTTCTTTCATCCCCTCTAACCCTTCTATTCTCACCACATAGCTTTCTGTAGGATCTCCCACTTTAACTCCCCCCAGGAATTGCCTTCCAACCAGTGCCCATTCACGGTGCGTCCTTTTCCATTTCAAATGGTTCAGTCATCGTTTTTCCGTCCTGTTAAAAATTGATGTCTACATAGGAGGCCACTCGGACTTTCCCAAATAGATTCCGTCCCTGACGCGAGAGTCTTTTCGACCCTTCTAAGTGACGTTCCCCCTTACTGCGCTCGGTCTGTTTTTTTCTGATGTTGTGTAGGTGCCCCCGTCGGACTCTCCCCCCACAAAAGCGCGGTTGTTTGCCTAGAGCGGGGCTCCTTCCCATATCCCCCTTTTGGCCCCCGGAATTCGACACAGTTTTTCTCACTTGATCTAAGTAATATGGCACTCCTTTCGAAAACCTCCAGTGGGACCGCGATTTTTTACCGATTTAGCCTCCAAAGAGGCGAAGCCTCGAATGATTTCTTTGCAAGGCTATATCTCTTCCCACCCGCCGCAGCCAACTCATTTTTTTCTTTGGTTTCCCTGACTTCCTCTGGAATCCTCCTCATTTTTGTTTAGATAGATTTTCTGTTTTTCCCCTTTTTCCCCCTGTTTGCCTTTTATCGATGCAGCGCAGGTCCTTTTCGACTTCGAGCACGACTCTTCGTCTTTTTTTTTTCGTCCTTACTTTCTTTTCCTGTCGAACCCAGTCATAGGTGCTTTTCGTATTTTTTTTCCAACGCTCATTTGGTCCCCCCTCCCCCCTTTCAATCGGTTTGCTAAATGCAATGATCGGTTTGCCTTGTTATGTCAAAGGCTCTCAGGACAAACGAAGCCTTGATTTCCCCGCCTCGTAAGAAAGACCACCCCATCCTACCGCCGCCCCGTTCGTGAATATGATCCCTTTTCCGCAGTCCATCGGTCAGACTCCCCCATTCGATTCCTCACCTGACCAAAACGGACCCAGCCGATTATTGTTTATGGAAGAGCATGTCCTCATCCCCAGGCCTGCCTATCCCCGCGGCTTATTTCCCGCTCCCCCCCCCCAAATTGATGATTTTCTACTTGCTTTTGTCCCCACAGTGTTGCCCCGCCTTGGTCCTTTTCAGAAGGGCCGCCCGGGACCTAGCTCTTTTCCTCCCCTTTCTAGGTCAATCCCACCGCTTTTACTAGCCACATGCTTATTCCTTTTCCTACCCAACATAGTCGTTTTTAGTGTTTTTTTTCCCGTCGCTTTGGCTATTTATTCACCTGTTCCCTGGCTTTACTTTCTTAGGATAGTAAGCTTGTCGATCTCAGTCTTCTCCTCCCATTCCCTCACCAATTCGGGCATGACTTTGTCCTTCCCCCAAAGTCTCACTTACAGTCCCCCGTTTTTTCCCCTTCTACCCTGTTAAACCCGCCTACGTTTTCGCATGAAAGCCACGCGCGTTCAATCCCTCTGCCAAGTGAGTTTCCCTTTTTCTTCCCCACACCTCTAGCCCAGCCACTGCCCCCTCTTGAGCCCCCTCTTAGTCGGTTTCCTAATCCCCTTTTCTTGCGCCCCTGTTGAATTGACAAAAGGTTTTCTGACGTCACCGGATTGTTTCTCTTCCTCCATTTGACTCGTCTCACCTTTCTTCTTCAACGCCAACGAGAAATTTTATACTTCCCAACGGTGGCACCCGTCTGCTTGACTTCTTACCCTTTGGTGCTGCCTACTTCCGGTGTGTTATTGGGAGCAGTTCTTTTGGCCGTGCCCCCTCCAGACCACGACCCCGACGGCTCGCGAGAAATGCGTTTAGGACAGCTCGGCTACACTTGGCACTCTCCCAGAGTGCCAGGCCGCACCCCGGCAGGACACCGCACCCCACCCACACACACCCCTTTCAGAGAGACACTTCCACACACTTCCCAGGTGTTTCGTTTATTGCCACCGACCCATTTTTTGTCCCGATATGCAGCGCTCCGATGCCGGACCCCTTTTTCCCCTGCCGTATCTGGCTCCCTGCCCCCCCCTGTTGCCAGGATACGTACCGGCGGTATAGCCCTTCTGTGCGGCGTCTGCGTTTACTCTTTTTCAGGAAAGATACTTGCGTCAGCCAGCTTCAGTTGCTGGGCCATCATTTCGCGCCTTTTTTTGTACCCCTATCTGGCGTTGAATTTCTTTTTTTTCACCTTGCTGACTTCCTTAATATCTTCTTTCAAACTCGTGGCCGAACATCCGTCTCGTTTGCGTTAACTTTTGCCCCTGCCAGTCCATTCCGCCATGCCCATCTTTCTTCTCGGAGGAATCCCTCGGCCCCGTCCCCCCCTTCCCTTCAGTAATAGGAAACCCCTTTCTCCTGTACGTTACTCTCAGGGATTCACGGCGGTTAGTTCCCCCCCCCTCCCTCGCAAATTCGTGCATCCGTTGTCGCTCACCAAGCCGGGGAGAGTTTTTGAAAGGTACCTCTTTTTAATTCCTTGATATCCTCTTGTCATCCCCTGATCCTGTTACATGGCATTCTCAGGGTTTGTAGGTATTTGAGTTCCCCCCGACCATTCCAGGGCTCCCCTTTTTCTCCCCCCTCCCTTGTGTTGTTGTTTTCAGATCTTCTCCCTGGTTGTCGGTTTTGCTCAAAGCCGAACCATTTTTTTTTTTTTTTCTGCCCCTGTTCCCCCCCCTGATCTGGATGCAGTGACTCTCCTCCTCTTGATGAGATGAAAGATAGTCATCCAACTTTCCGTGTATAGGAAAAAGGCCTACCCTATTGCTTCCGGTTAGGAAAAACACCGAAGTGAAGAACTGACTAAAATTCAATTAACGTAGATTGGCGATTCCCCTAGCCCTCTGGAAGCGCCCTATTTCTATGTCACCTAGTTTTGAACCTCTATGTTTTTGCGATCTGGACGAGATGGTTACTTGCCGTTGCAGAACATTGCCCCGTGAACGCGCTTGATCTGGTTTGTTACAGAATCTGGAGTGCCTTTCGTTCGCCGAGTTTCTTAGTTTTTCTCCCCCTCCCTCTTTTCCTGCCGTTTTTTTGCCTCTTCGCTGAGGACAGATGTGGCGAGGAGCCCTTCGCCCCCTGCTCTCATGGAATTTCGTCCCTACCTTCTGACGACGAATTCGCTCCCGGTTTTCCCTTTAGCTGATTTTGAACGGTGCCCTGCGCTCGATCACTTTTTCGTCACGTGCTTTATACCATTTTCCGCTTCGGTTCATATAGGGCACCGGGCTCCGGTCTTTTTTGCTTTTGCACTTTCCCCGCCCGCAGGTGTCCGGTTTGTCCTTATTCGGCTTTTCCTGATCAGTGCCTCGACTTCCAGCACCCAGTTTGCTGAATTACCCTTGTAGAAGAAGTTCTCCGCCCCCCCCTGATGTCCCCGCCCTCTCCGAGTGCTCCCTTCCCGCTCGTTTTTTTTTAGGCGTCCTTTTTGATAGGCCCCCTGGTGAGCGACTTTGCGCCACACCTGCCACCAATGCTTTTAGAGAAGAACGCAACTCCGGTCCCCATTCTCTCCCTGGGTGCCCACCTTTGCCCTTATACCCGGTTTTGCCTTTTCGTCCTCCGCTTTTTTAGAAGGCACTGTCGCGATCCCCTTGCTGGCAGTATCCACTTCATTCCCCCACCGTTCACTTTCCCCCCATTTTTCGCAAATGGCATCCCAATTTACCTGGATCGTACTTTGGCTTGAGTCGGGTTCGTCTTCATCTAGAATATTATGGTTGAAAATTTCGACTTCAACGCGGTGGTTCATTGCTACATCAGCTGTTTTTCATTCCCGGTTTTACCTTTAGTTTGCCCCCACCAGTCGTCCTACTGCGGTATCACTGAGCCCCCCAAGCTTTTGTGGACCAGATACTCCGGTCCCCCCGAATGCCTGGAGGCATTCTAATCTGGATCTAGTAACCGTGTCAGTTGAGAGCCGATCTTTTCTAGTCATTGTAGTTTGCAGGGTCTTTCCATCTAACGCTTACTCCCCGTCGTCCTTCCTTAGGTGGTCCCCCCACACGACGTTGTCTTTGTCGAAGAAAGCTTGATTTCGTTTTGGTCCCTAAATTTCTGTCGTACCTACAGGCCAGAACCTTATTAATATTTCAGGCTCGGTCTTATAAATGCAATTGCCCTTCCGGAACCACGTTGGCCCAAAGGACTACCCTTCCAATTTTTTGCTAAGAAGTTCGTTCCGCCTGCCATTCCCTTGATGCCCTCTCAAGGCCCATCGGCCCCCACGACCATCCCTCTCTTCCCTGTTTATTGATCTTGCCCCGCTCTTCCTCCCTCTTTTGCCCTCACATTTCTTCAGTTTTCGACACTTTTCTGTCTCTGCTCTTTGATGTTGGGTGCTCTTTCGACCTGGGGAAGTCGCACCCCCCAGCGCGGCGTTGTGTTTTCGTCTCATCAATGATACCGCTTTCCCACCCTTCCTTTCCCCCCGCGAACAGTAGAATGTCAGCGGTGCCCTCTCATATGTTTTCGAGCTTTTAGAAAACCTCATTCACTCTTTACATTCCTTTTTGTCGTGCAGCCCTCGATTTCAGTTACATTTTTTTTCCACGCCCTCCCCCCCCTCTCATCTTCTCCTGACCTGGTTCCCGTACTTTCCTCCTCCGTTTTTTTTTTTCGTCGCGACTTTCTGTCCCCCCGCGTGCGCTCTTGCTGCTTTTTATTTTAATCATCGCTTTACGCCGAATTTCCGTCAGTTTCTTTGATGATGCCCTCCCGCCTGCTTTTTGCTCACTCGGCTCTTTCGTTTCCTGAAAAGCTGGGCACCTACTTCTCTGATCAAGTTTTTTTTTGGCAGTCTCCTGGTGGCCGCTTCCCAATTTGGTTGATCTGTGGACCCTTTGTTTACTTTGCTGCGCGAGGACAAACTGCCTCTTTTTTTTTGGCCCCCCTTTGCCGCGTCCCTTTCAACAATACCTACCCCCTTCGACCTCTATATGACCGTACATGAAGCTGCCGTCCCTGCTTCCAAGTCTACCTTTTATATCGTTCCACCCGCCCCTTTCCACTCAAGACCAAAAGATCTTTTTGTCTTGGCGCGGCGGCCTCATCATTCACAGTTCTGAAAAGGGACGAGCCCACCCTCGCTGATTACTCTCCCCCCTGTCTTGAGAATTGAAGTTACCCCCCACGGGGGTGTCGTTACATGTTCGTTGTTCGTGAGCCTGTTTTCCTCGCCTTGCCTATCTCTTTTCAATGCCCGTTTCTGCTTTGTAGTCGTCCACCTTTCTTTGACACGAACCTTATCTTTGACATTCTTTTGTGGGCACCAGAGAATGGTCTTCGTTTCTCCCGTTTCCGCTAGTCCCCTTCAACCGCTCCGTCAACCGGGAGCTGACTTCACCTTGCTCGTCCTGTCAGCGGGTCTCTCCAGCTTTCTTTTCCTCCCATTTCCTAACGGCCGCCTCTCTATGCGATTTTCAAAAGAATCGCCCTTTTCACACGACTCCGTGACGCTTCGCCCAGAATGGCCCCTCTTGCCCTTGTTCTGCCTAACCCAACCCCCTCGTCCAGTGTTCCTGACACCCCTCCCCCCCCCCTTTTTTCGCGTTCCGTCAGTTACAGTTCAGCCCATCATTTTCTCGCCCCCACTCCCCCCCCCAAGCCGAACCATGGCCTTAGTCCGATTTAGTAAGATTTCTTACTCTCGATTTGCGTCCTTTGAATGAATGGGTGAGTATCCGATGTCTATCTGCAAGCACTTCTCGACGCCGCTTCGCAATTTTCGGTTTCTTCCCCTCCCAGCCTTTTATACCGGTCAACTTTGCCAATACTTTCCAGGCTTTACTTTCGCGAACGAATGTGTGGTCTGTACCTTATCAGTTCTTGTTGCGATCACTCCGCCGCAATCAACCCTTCCGCCTTCGCCATTCTTCGACTTCCCTGGAGGTTTAACCTTATAGTTGAAACATTGTCCCCCCACCTCCAGCAACATGGTGCTTGGCTTCTCTGAAGATATTATCCTCTCTCCCCTCTTTCACCCCAACCGCCACCGGGGGAGCCTCCGAACCCTTTTGTCTGCAAGATGGAAGCCCCCCTCCTGTTAGTTACTCGTTCCCGCATCGGGCCTACACTGAAAAGTCCTTTTCGCCCCCCCCTTCTGTTCTCGCCTATGTAGCTTCACGACGTCGCACCCGTTTCCATTTCCCTTCAAAGGGTAGCCGTCAGATCGCCACTCGGGCTCAGGAGATCCTCCATTGTGGTCAAATCGAAGCTTCGTTTCCCTCCTTCGCTCGTTTTCACCTTTACCGGCCAAGAGACCTCTCCTTCTCATCAAACTCCGGACGAAGACGGTTTTTTGTTTCCCTTTTCCCTTTTTCTGCCGGCAAGTAAATATCCTTTACTTTCTTCGCGGAAACTATACTTTTTCCGGATTGAATATCCGCATCCCTTGGTTTTCAACGTCTCTGTCAGTTTTCCCTCTTTTTCCCATTCCTCCTGTTACGGCGTTATATGGGCTTTTTCTGGCAGTCCTGGTCAAAAGCCATAGAAAAGAGTGTTTTCTTTTTCCTCCAATCTACTCGCGGATGAAATTTCTTTCTTTGAGAGGTCTACATTTTCCCCCTCCCGATGGCTATCTCTCCTTAACAGACCCTTTTTCACAAATGGACGTGGTCCCATGGTCGTTTGGAGCGCAAAAATACCAGGGATACCCCATTCCCCCATCCTCAGTGTTTTTTGTAGTATTCTGTCCATGGAGCCCCTCCTAGAAAAACACCCCCCCCCCCACTTGCCGCCTTTACGTGAAACCCGTTTTCTTTACCCCTGCCCTCGGACCTCGTGGCGTCTATCGAAGGCATCGTACATAACCGGGCTATGTACCCGGCCAGGATGTCGCGGAACCCCCTCTCATGACCAACTCTTTCTCTTTGCGGCTACAACCTCCGTTGACGCCCCTTATCCCCGCCCAGTTTCTTTTCTCATGTCCACATCTCCTAGCATCCTTTTTGCGCCGATGCCCTCTCATATAGGTTCGCGTAACCATCTCGGCCACAGGAAGAGCCCTCCTGGAAGGGAAACCAGTTTTACATTCCCCCCGCGACGACTTCTTTTTTTCAGATCCGTTTTTGAGACTCCAGTTGCTTGAAGGTACCCCCCCTTGCGCCTCGAGCCTTCAACGCCGTCTGCGAGAGCCGTTTTCGTTTCTCTTACCCGAGGAGACCCCTCGATATGGCTATTTTCGCACCTGGCTCCCTTAAGTGATTCCTTTCCTTTCTTGGACGCTGACCCCCTTCTGGCCCTTTTTTCCCGTTTTTTTTCCGTATGTAGCCGGTCTGGCTGGAGCCGATGCCTGGCCCCCTGACCAACCAGGCGAGCTTTGGTAATACCTTCAAAGCTTTTCGAGATTGTTTAGGGGCAACCACAGACCCCGCCTTGTGAGTTTTCCTCTATAGCGGATTGAAGTTTTACTCGAAGCCCCTCACCAGTGTGGCTGAATTGCTTGTTACTCTCTTTTTTTCTCGCTTCGCCTCCGAAGTCGACCCTTCCGCGTCGGTCTTCCTTCCGGTCTTCCCCGACCCCTTTGCTTTGATCTGGCCCCATTACCGAAAAACCTGCCGTAGTTTTAAGACCAAAAGCCTTTCCCCCCCCTTGTCTTGGGCACACTGGCATTTCCCAAGGGACGGCTATCTCCTCTTGTGATCCCAACGGCGGTCGCCGTTTAGTCCAATCTTTTTTAGGATATCCCCCCCATCCCTTTTCCCTTACACGTTTAACTCACATGCTGCTAAGAAGTTTTTATGAATCATCAGGGATCGGTCTGTTCTTATAGGTAGGATCCCTTTGCTTACTGTACTCTTGCCTCGACTATCCTAGGGGGCCTCCTTCCCCCACCCCTGTCCGCGGTGTTGTTCTTTCTTTCAAACTGGAGTCTTTTTACGTTAAGTAGCCTACCAGGTCTCTGAGGCTTTTTTTACTGCGATCTTTGGGCCGGACCAATATTTCTTCTCCTTTTTTTCGGCCCACTTTTCTTCCGCCGGGACCTTATTGAAGATGGAGATCGTCAACCGCGCCGGCCTCGACACGACGACGTCGACCCACTGTTTCCCCGCTTTTTACTTTCTGAGAAACGCCCCCCCCCGACCGTACGTTCGCCCCTGTTCCTTTATTTGTCTCCCCTCCTCTCCTGTTATGTTTTGTAAATCAAAGCGGTGCGACCTACATGCCGACCTGTACACCCTCTCATAGGTCAAGGAGAGGTTAATTTCCCTCACGGCCCCCCCCCCCCCCCCCCCCCCCTGCTTGGCATGCAACAAACGTTGCGAAACCTTTTCCCCCAGTCACCTCCATTGGCGCGTTTCAGCCCGTCCCAGCCTGTTTCAGCCCCTTGGTGCCCCCAATGTGAGGTAGTCATCGGGCTTACTAAACGTTCCACAAGCCCAGCGATTTCCCCCTTTTTATTTGTTAATCCCCTGGGAACCGATTTCTTCCCTTTTCAGCTGGTCACCTAAAGGTGCGAGCCAATAGGTCAGTGACGACATCTTCTGATATCGTAGCGTTGTTTGGTTTACGATTGTCGGTTTTTCCGCGGTTCCGTCGACCCCGTCGTCTGGTTGGCCGTTCGATGATTGATCATTTCCCCCATGCCCATATCCTTTCCACGATCGGACACGCTTGTTTTACCCCTCCGGCCAAAAGTACGCTTCCCCCCACTCCCCTTGGCTTCCCCTCCGAACCCCTCTTTTTTCCCCCCTACCCCCTCCTTAACGAGATTTACGTTTTGAGTTAGACAATCCCTTCCTTGCTTGCGGAGCCCCTCGAATGCGTGAAGACATGTCCTTAATATTTAACTCCGCACCTCTCCTTCAAGTCGGGTTTCACATATCTCTTTTAATACTCTCAGTTGTTTTGTTTCGCTCGTGACCTCGTCATTCAGAGATGTCGGTCTGCTTTCCCCTCTCCCTCTTTGTCAAGCGCAGTTCCCTAATCTTATCTGAAGAAAGAGACTAGTGTTTTTTTCCTCCACTCGGTACCCCCATCGGTACCTTCGGTTTCCCCCTCCCCTCTTTTGCAAAGAAGAGCTTGCTTGCCAGCGACGGTTGTCCTCGGAAATTCCGTTTTTTCCGATCTTTGGAACGGATATTGGAGTGATGATCCGCCCTCGCTTCCCCCCCCCCCCACGTCATGAGCTTTCCCTGACGCGTCCTCCCCCTGCAAACCGCTAACTCTGAAGAGCATTCTGACTAGGTAACTTCCCCTCCCTCAGTCCGGGATAGGCCAGAGCCCCACTTCTATTCCCCGTCGCTTCCCCTCCAGCACGCGCCCCAAAGTACCTCTGCTGTATTCTTGGCGATGGTCATGAAGAGTCCCTCATCCCAACTTTGGCCCAGGGGCCTAGATACCCCCAAAGCTTTTTTTGTTTCTGCCTCTCCCTTTGATGAGTGCGCGAATTTTTTCAAAACGTTTTTTGCACGACTTTTTGGTCGTTTTTTCATTTCCAGAAGTTTCCCCTTGTTTCATGACCTTATTAATGTGGATTTTACACCCTCTTTAAACCCGGACCCCTTCCTCGTCTTTATAGGTCCCCCCCCCCCTAGAGCGTTCTGGTTTTTTTCCCAAGGATAATGAGACGTCTTGCGGTGTTTCCTATGGCCCGATAAAGGCCCCAAAGAGCTCCAACGGGAGTTGACCTATCGGCTCGTAATGCCTTCTTTTTTCGTATTCCCCTTGTCACTTCCGTCACACTTTCGTGCTTTCATAATGATTTTTCCTTGAGTGTCCGTACCACGATCGTCATTGCCCCAAGATCTTGATCAATCTTCTTCACGACTGTCTTTTCAAACCTGAACCTTTTTTTTGCCCACCCCACCCGATTGAAAGTTGTTCTCATGAAAGCCACACTTGTTACCCCCTGATTTTGCAATGATTCCCGTTAACCAATCATTCTGCCCGATCCCCCCCCGGCGCTACCCAAGACCGTTAAGAGAATCTTGCTCCGTTTCATGAAACTCTTTTCCACTCCCTTTTCTTCTATTTTCTTCCGTCAAGGACCTCCCCGTCTTCGACACAAGGTCTTTATATCACCTCCACGCGCCATCTTTATACCGGTTGGGGGGCAAAGGTTCCACACCCCAGGTCTACTCTTGACCGGCGTTACTCCGCCCCCCCCGAACGAAGTTTTTTGTTTTTTGGCTCAGTGATACTCCCGTTCTCGCGTTAGCCTCCTAAAAATTCCTCCGCAAATTCCCTCACTTCAGGCGCTTGCCAGTCCTCCTGCGTTCCAGATAGGCACAAATTGTCAATTCAGCCCCCCTTTTTTGTGGTTCTCTCTTTTCCAGACTCTGAACGAGGCAAACACCCGTTCCGCGTTGGCTGTATTGCCGGATTTCCCCACATAAAGTTTTGTCTTGCCTCTTTCTAACCAGAATAGCTTTTTTGACAAATGCCTCCCTCCGCATCGGGCTCGCCCCCCCCGCGTCTCAAGTACCCTAAGGTATTCTCCCTGGCGGCGTCAAGACTTCTCTCCTGTTCCCTCCCTGATCCTTTTCTCACTTTCATCCAGAAAGAGAGGGAAACTCCCCCGATACGCGCCCCCCCCTTCTTTACAGAGAAACGAGTTTCCAATTTGATCGGTCCCCGGAAAACTTTTACAGTATGTCGCATATCTTTTATTCACCCCTCCGGCCCCCGTCATCCCCCTTCCCCTTTTGTCCTTTCACCGTTTGTAATCTTCCTTTCCCTTCGCCTAACCCCTCTTTCGCTCTTATCGCCCCCCTTTTCGGCAACGCGTGCGCGTCATCGGAACCCCCACCGTCCTCCCGTGCCGTTCACTTGTTTCTGTCACGCGGTTCCGTCCCCGCCATCTACCTCTGCCCTCCCTTTGTTCGTTCACTCCCCGATCCTCCCCCTTTTATGTGCCTTTGAGGAGTGCAATCTCATCCCCTGGCTATCTCGCGTTGCATCCCCCCAAAAATGCATTTTGACCTTTTTTTCGGTCGTGAAACTCCATGTCACCCCCTCTTTTTCCTTTCTTCATTTTGCCCTGATGTCTCCCTTTGATGTATTGAATCAGACCCGTTTAACACCCAACCCTTTGGAAATCTTCCCGTGTAACGATATGGATGAACCCCGAAGATAGACCTCTTGGGATTACCTGCTCGTCATTTCAAACCTTTCGCATCCTCAGGCTTGTAGGAGGACCCCCCTTTTATTTCACAATCTTTAGATTGGTACCGTCCCCCCCTGCAGTTTCCTCCCTATATACTCTGTTACTCTGTTTTTTTCCCCCTGATGTCCCCCCCTCGCAACGCATTCGATAATTAAGACCGGATCTCCCTCTATTGTTCTCTATATCGTAATTTTCATGGAAGTCCGGGCCCCATGACCGAAGTGTAAGGCAACGCGCCGTTCCTCCGAGGTTTTTCTATACCGCTCGAGCTTCCCTTAGTGGCGCCATCTTTTTCAAAGAATCTTGCCTGATTAAGCCCTGTTCTTTCTTCCCCGCTGAAACTCGTCTCCGTTCCTCCTTCTTCCCCGGACCATCTCCCCTGACATCTTCTACCCGTCTTTGAGCCCATAGTCGAGACAGAACCGTGGCCCCTTTTCTTTGAGCACGTTCTTGGGACCTATAACGTCTGCCGCTAACAGATTTCCCCACAGGCCCTCTGCTTCTTCGTCCTCAGACGTCCGGGATTGTTCTTCTTGCAATCCCTCCCTAGGTTGACTTTTTTTCTTCTTATCCTATTTTTTTTTGAAGATCGTCCTCTAATCCCTTTTTGAAAACCAGGTGTCTGCCTCCCTTGGCAGCCCGACGATTGTCCTCCCTCTCTCATCTAGTCAAGACGTGCGCCCTTCGTGGTTCTTCTCGGGATCTCCAAGGGCTGATAATGTCCCCCACCTCAGCCCCTGCTGTAAGTTCCCACGCCGGTCCATTCCCCTTGGCCCCCTTGAATAAACTAAGCACTTTTTTTTGAACATGAGTCATCCGACCCCGCTTTCCGAGAATTCGGTTCGCGAAGCAGCCCCTCGCCTATATATCATCCTTTTCATCCCACAAGCCATTCACGCCCCTCCTGGCGCTAAGACCGCTGACCATAGGGTCTAATGTTTTTTTCTGTTCGTTCATTCTTTATGCCCTTGCCCCTTTTTCATTTCCCTGAAAGTCCATTCGAGGTGGCTTCATTCTCCCAACTTTCCAGGGTTGCTTGCCGTGACCCCTTGTGCTCTTTGACCAGTCGTGACGAAGCGGTACTTTGAGGCTTTCAAGTCTCTTTTGGGGAAGAAAACATCTTCTTCTAGGAGGCCTCCACTCCTTGTTACTGGGTCCTTTGCGCTGGGATCTCCGCCTTGCATTTTTCCCGTCTCCGATCGATTCAGTTAGAGAGTTGACTTGACTGGCAAATCCCAACGGAAGACGGTTCTCACTTACCGTCCCACCTACTATGCCCTGACTTCTTTTCTCTTGTTTTCCCTTTCACTTTTGTTATCTCCCCTACCAGGCAGTCAAACCTTGACCTTCCCTATCTCCTTCGCTGCCCTTCAAGACCCAGTCCCTTTAAGTTCAAAATTTTTTCCCAGGAAATTAGATCCACCCCCCTTGGCTAGTCAGTCTCTTTCCTCATGGTTGCACTTTGACTTCTGCCCTTAATCTTCCCCCCCCCCCAAAGACACCTAGCTACCGTTTTCGAGTTTACTCTCCCTGTTGACGACCCCCCTTCCGCTTCGATCCAGGACTTCGGCGTTGGTGGACGTGCCTCTCCTTTTTCGATCCTCGGCGTTGATGCTGGTTCGCTTTTTTTTAAAGCGGTTCAGTTCGCCACCAGTTTTTTTTTGCACCTTCCCTAATGCGGTTCCTTTAAGGCCATCTCTTTCCCATCTCGAACGTCCTTTCCCCCCCCCTCCGTACCAGTATGATTGCCCTGCCCCTATTCCTCCCGTCCTCTTTCCCGCAAGATCCCCTGACCTAGCTGTAACTATTACCAAATCCTTCCCCCTTCTGCTGCAGCCAGTTCGTTGAAGGGAAATTTTCTTCCCCGATCGTTATCCTCATCGGCGGACTGCTTTGGGTTTCCCTT
>Ga0179593_1431894_pt1 | contig 14869 bp, 28 predicted proteins | sample CZODoug2_1_08_16_FD_185931 | JGI IMG/M metagenome (GOLD analysis project Ga0179593, IMG submission 185931) | Vadose zone soil fungal communities from Angelo Coast Range Reserve, California, USA - CZODoug2_1_08_16fungal (PacBio error correction) | ecosystem: Environmental > Terrestrial > Soil >... | reverse complement strand
ACGAACTGCCCCCCACATGGCAACTTCTCGGGGTGCTGCCACCCTTCCCCCCGCACTTCTCCTTTTCCTTTTTCTTTTTTCTTGGGGTTCCCCTCGTTGACCCCAGCCGCTGGTGTTTTTCTGGACCTTCTCTCTATCACTTGCCCTCGTCCCCGTCAAGGCAACTTCTTCACTGACTCGTCTCCATCCTGGCAAAATACCGCTAAAGGCTCCCGGTCATTTATTGGAATGCGTCCAAGCGGGACTCGAAGCGGAAGGCGAGTTTCTTTCGGGTTTTTTTTTTTTTTTTTTACCCCCTAATTTCTCTTGGCTTATTTTTTGGGTTAGACTATAGCCCACTTGGTAAAGCGATGGTTTTTGAAAGGATCTTCCCGAGCTGTTTTTTTTCCCTTGTCACCCCCCTTTGCCCGGGGTGCTGAGGTTGCGTCCTCAGTGCCTGCGATCTTCTGCAAAACCCTGTGTTTTTGGTGAGTGGGGCCCTTTTGGCCGGCAGCCGCCAATCCTCTTTCCTTTCGAGGGTTGGTTCTCTCTCCCTCCGGTCCCACCGTTTCTGTCCTCAAGCATGCAATGGAGAGATGGTGTGGCTGCGGCCCCCCAGCGACTTCTTATCTTCTTTCGGAAAAAGTTCTGCAGCTGGCCTCGTGCTTCTGTTTATCTTGTTTGAAAGATTTTCCCTACCCATCCTTCACTTCAGGCGCCTGCATTTTTTTTTTTTTTGCGAGCTGGCTTTTTTGGTGCTTGCTGGTCTTCCGGTGTCTTTTTTGATGCCGCATCTCTGGCTTTTTTTCCGGTCCTTCCTAAGCCGGAAACGCAAGCGGCCTGGGCAATTTCTCCGTACCCCCCTTTTTTTTTTCTGTCAGTTGCTCCTTCCATTCCCCCACTCATTGGGTCCCAGCTTGACATCCAACTATCCCCCTTTTCACAGGTTTTGAAATGTTCGATCGACTGGGCACCGTTTCGGAGTGCTTCTTTCTTTTCTGCTCCTCTTCCCTTTTTTGTTTTTTTTTTCGTAGTCTCTTCATCTCGTGGCACGTTTTTTTTTCCCTTTCGGGGAATTCCCTGACAGGGGGCCAATTCAACCCCCCCGACCTTTTTTCCCCCCCTCTTTCGTTTTTTGTTTTTTTTTTGCATTTTTTTCCCCCCTGCTTTTCAGCATGGATTTTCTTCGTTGCACTTTTCCCCCATCCTTTTGTCGAGAGAATTTTTGTTGGCGGCCTACGTAATGTTTCTAACCCCCTGCCCCCTCGGCCCCCCCCCTTTCCTTTCTCACACTTCCCAACAAGTTTCCTTTTGGCGAGGTTCTTACTGGCTCTGTGCGGTGGTCCTCACGGCTCGGCTGGGCGTGCCCCCCGGACGCTGCCTTTTCTTTTTGGCCCTCATGGTTCCTTTTTTTGGCACTGGCCCGCCTTGACGCCATGACAGGCAGTTTTTGTTTGGCAAAAGTCGGCGTTGACCTCCCCGCCTTCCCTTTCTTTGCCCCCTCTTTTTTTTCCCCGCCGGGTCCCCACACGCGTCTTGCTTTTTTCCCCCCTCATGTACATTCGGTTGCCAATGATTCACGACCCCTCCACCCAAAACATTCAGCTTTCTTTCTTTCTTTTTTTTCTGTCCCCCCCCCCAGTCCTTGCTTTTTTTTTTTCTACCACTATAGGTTTCTTTCTTTCGGACGCCCCTTTTTTTTTTCCCCATTGATTTGTCGAAGATAGCAGAGCCCGCGTTCATGGATCCGCCTTCTTGCCTCTTTTTTTGTGAATCCTTTTTCTTTTCTGATCTGATCTGTTTTTGTGTGTTGGCTTTGCCGTGCTGTGGGACCGCAGTTCGTCTTCAGCCCCTCTCCCGTTTTCGTTTTTTTCGTTCGGCGTGCAGGTTTTCGGATGATATGTCTGTCACTATTCAAGGGAGCAATATCGCTGGTTCTTGTGTGGCCGACGTTTTATGACTGTGTTTTCCGCTGGAGTTTTGAACGCGTTTTTTCTATTTTTGAATATACTAGTTTTTTTGTTTTCCTCTCTCTTCTGATTCCCCCATGAATGCAAACCTCCTTCTTCAACCCCAACCACCCTACCTAGGATCGCCATTCCCCCCAACCCCTTGCTAGAGGCATTCTGAGGTCGTTTTTTGGTGGTCGTGGGGGGGTGGGGGGTTGGGTTTGTGTTTTTGGTCTTTTTTGGGGTCTTTCTGTGCCGTCTCTGAACATTCGTCCCTCCCCTTTCCCTGCCCGCCGACCACCCCAAGACTCAAACCCTTCTCGAGCGCTCAGCTTCTCCCCCGGCCCCCGCCCACCGTTTGCACACAACCCACCACCCAACTCCTGCTTCAAACTGAGTCACTGCGCAAATGCGTTTTCACGAACTTTTTTTCCCCGTCGTTTGAGTTCTCGCCCCATCTTTTTGTCTTTTTTTTTCCCCGTCCCGCCTATATGGGGCTGCTGTTCACCACTCCCAACGTTTCAAAATAATTTTCTTTTTCTTCTTTTTTTCTGAGGTTTTTTTTTTGTTTTTTTCCTGCTTGTTTGTTTTTTCACTCTTGACTGATGTGCCAAATGCTTGAAAGCCATCCCCCCCAAACCAAAAAAACCTCGTAGTTTTCCCCTTTCTGGCCATAGGGGTTTACCCTTAGTGTTGCGCTGTTTTTCAAAATGCTTTTTTATCGGCTCAGGGCAGACTTTCCAAATTTAAAACACCTTCTCTATGTTTTTTTTTCCCTTTCCCCCGGCCCTTTTTAGTCTCCCCTTTTTTTTTCCTTGGCCGAGATCCCCGCCTATGTTCCGTTTGTTCGCCCGCCGTTAGGTCTGTGCGGCCGTCCTTCTTCTCTTCTTCCCCTTCGAAAACCAACTTGCCCGGCTGCTCTTCTTTTCTATGTAAGTTGGGTCTGGTTCGGTTGTACGAAGGTAGGAAAATTGTGTTTTTCCTAACCGTCCCCCCAAACCGGTTCTTTTACGTACGTCCTCTTTTTTTACTTTTCAAGGCGCCCCGCTTTTTCCCCCATCAATTTCTGATTCTTTCTCGATACCCCTTCTCATAATTATTTTTCCTCTCTGGGTCTTTGTGACACCCTTTCCCCCTCCTTGAATATGGACTTTTTTGCTTCCCCCCCCGGGTCCAAGGGTTTTCCTTTCCCTCCTCCCCCCGCAGAACCCCGCGTCGCTTGTCTTTCGATCCGCATGGGAACCCTGATCGCAAGGGTTTGCACTGTCCGATGTCTTCGTTTTCTCTTTTTACCCCAAAAAAACCCCCTTTGTTCGGGGTGATTCAGTTGAGTCATGCGGCACATTTTTTCTGCTTCTCGACTCCCCCCCCCTTTCCCATCAGGTTTCCCTTTTTTTTTTCCTTGTCACCTTGTCTGCCGCTTGGATGTGGTCGTATTGTTCCTTTTGCAGGATAACGCCCGAGCTAGATAGCCGTTCCTGTGCGGCCCCCCCCCCCCCCTCTTTTTTCTCGCCCCCCCCCAACCCCGCGTCACCCTGTATTTCCTTTCTTTTCCTGCCGTAGCGGGTTTCTTTTGTCCTTTTTGTCAATCTTCGAGTATCCAGTTTTCGGTTCCCTCCTTCCAGATTTTTTTCCGTTTGGCCCCTGGGGGAGTTTCTTCCCTTCGATTCATGACGGTGCAACCCCAGGCATTGCCGCCGGCCCTTCCTCCCGGCTTTTGCGCTTCCATTCTGCCTCCCTATCCATGGAAATAGGGACTTTCGTCCCCTTCCACCTTCAACCTCGCCCCTCCCTTTTCCTGGCTTTTTCCGTCCTTCCGGATATCGATCACTTTTTCTCCTTAACCTCCTTCCCTGTTTTCCTGGCCTCTTTTTTTGCGGCCCACCCCAGTTGCTCGGTGCTCGTTTCACCTGCTAATCTTAACTTGCTGACGAGCAAACAAATCCCGCCTTTCCCCTTGGTGGTTTTCTCACCTTCCCCCTTCGCCATCGTTTTACCCCTGATGCCGTTCTTCTCCCCCTTTTGCATTAGATTCTTTTTCGGTCTAAATCCTTCGGTACGACTTTAGCTTACTCTTGTAACCCCCTTTCCAAGGCACCTCTTTTTTTGCCATTTCCTTGTCTTGTGGAAAAGCTAAGTGGAATAGCTAAGGGGCTTCTCTGACGGTTTTCTTTCCCACCCCAGGCTTTGCTGCGGTTTTTTTGTTTTTCTGTTTGGAAGTGTTTCCCTGCCCTTCCCTGTTTTTGGGGCCAGTGGGGGACAGCTAGCGTTATCTCTCTCTTTTTCCTACCCCGTTTGTTTGTTTTTTGTCTTTAGTTTTCCCCCTTTTTTTTTCCCCCCCCCCCCTTGCCCACCACATGGGGTCGTTGGCTTTGCAACAATTTCACAAAGCACCGCCCCCTTTCCCCCCGACCCAGTTTTTATTGATTCGGGTATTTTTTTGAACAGCAGCCGGGTCTCAGCCTATTTTTTTTCCCCCGTTTTTCCTTTTTGTCCCCACGAACCCTTTCCTTTCGCACCCCCCTTTGGCTTTTCTCCCGGATTGTTCTTTTTGTGATCCCGCTGAAAACGGTATGACCTTATTTGGATTGAGACGTGGGTTTGTCAAAGTCGTTCCGCAACCCTTTTTTCTTTTCCCTGCTTTTTTTTTTTTTTCCTGCTTCTTTTCGTGGGGAGAAGACCCCCCCCTTTTAGTTATGTTTGGGGCGGGCGGCTTTTTTTGGTCAATGATTCAGGCCTGGGACGTCATGGTTCCAACGTTGTTCTTTCAAGTTTTTGGGCCTTTTGCGCGGGCTGCCCCCAGGAGATTGGGCTGTGGCTGGCGGTAATTGATCCGGGGGGACATGTTACCGATCTACCCTTCCCTGGTCTAGTTTTCCCTTCTGTTTTACCTGGGCCCTCCCGCCCATCCAGATGTTTGTATAGGGTTCGGTCCCCTTTCTGATTTTTTCGACGAGGAAAAGTTGGCTTTGTTCCCTTCGCCTGCACTTTTCCGTGCTTTTTTTTTTTTTTTGCTTGGTCCGCTGGCTTCTCTTACCGTTTGCCGGAAATCTGCCGAGGAACTCCAGCCTTCTGGATTCCTGACCGGATTCCCCCGACCATCCTTTCACACTGGCCCTTCTTTGCGTCTTTTTGTGGACGCTGTTTTTTTTTGATTGAGCCTCTCGGGTTTTCTCCGTGCGCGTCCGTGGGATGGGGCCCGTTTTCTGGGTTTTTTTTGTCTCCCTCCCACTTCTCCCCCCCCCCCTCAAGCCCGGCTCTGTTGCCCACTGGCACTTCTTTTGGGCTGAACGTCACGGAGCGAACCACATGGTCCCTTCCCTCCCCACCTGACAGGGTTTTCCTTTTTTTTCGGCTCCTTTTTTGTCACTTGTTAAACCCTGGCTTTTTGGCTGTCTTTTTTCGGCTGTTCGAACCCCCCACCTGGAACGGGTCTGTGTCCTTTTCTGAAATTTTTTTTTTGCCCTTTTCCCCTGTGTTTTGTGACACCCTCCCCCTGTCATATTCCCTTATTCCGTGGCACAAGATCACCTCGCCGCAGACGGTTTCCACCGATGTGATTTCATCTTTCTTTTCCTTCTCCCCTGGGCTTTTTGCATGTTTCTGGCTTTTTTTTTTCTTTGTTTTTTTGTTTTTTTTTTTGGTGGTATGCACCAACCCCCCCCCTTGCGTTTCGCTTTTGTTTTTCCGGGTTGAAGCACGAATGGTTTCTCCCCCCTTGCGTTTTTTTCCCCTTTTTTCCCCTGGATTTACATCCAGCAGTAATGAGGTTTTCCCTCTTTTCTTTCCCATGTCGTTTTTTTTTTCAGGGGCCCCTCTTTTTTGGGTTGCCCCCCAATGGGACCTTTCTTGCTTCTCTCGGCCCAATCAATGGTTTTCGACGGGCCTGCTTGGGTCCATGTCTGTCTTGATTTTTGCATTTTTTTGTTTAAGTTCTTCCTTTGAGATTTCATTTCCCAGGGACCGGCCGCGGTTCTTGGCCCTGTCTTTTTTTTGGGCCCCCCCTCGATTGTTCGTTTTTTCCGCATTGCCCCCCGGTTTGCTTCTTGCCCACAATTTCGAACCCTCCCCCAAAAAACAATAATTTTTTCGTTTGCTTTTCCCCCCCAGCAGCCTCCCATCAGTTTTTGGTCCCTCTTTTCGGTTTCGCAAAGTTTGCACCCTTCACAATTCCTTTTTCCGGTCCTCTTCCTTTTTTCGAGGGCTATTCTGGAGGACGCCCCGTTTGGCCGGGTGGCATCTCGGTTGGGATCATATATGTTTTGGTCTTTTGCCGTGTTTTTTTTTTTGTCATTTCTTTTGGCTGTTTCGGTTCCCCTGAGAGCCCATTTTGATATTATGTCGTTACGAAGCGCTGTCCTTCTGCGATTCGTTTTTTTTTGACCCCGGTTTCTGTTCGTTGGTTTCTGTTTGTGGCGATCGGATGATTCTTGTTCGCGAGTTTCTTCGCTCAGAGAGCCCTTCCCCTTCCGTGTTTTTTTTTTTTTTTCTTTTAGATTTTTGATATGCCCTCCCCCCCCAGCTTTGCCAACCCTCATCCTCGTTGATCGGTCCACACCCCGAAGAGACGCCTTGCAATGAGGACAGTTTCCCAGCAGCCAGCGCTCCTTCTTGCGCGTTTCGGACCCCCCTCCCCCTTTTTTTTCCCCAACCATTTCTTCCTTTTACTCAGCCCTCCGCCCCCAAGCCACTTCGCACACCAAACACACATAGATTTCTCTCTCTTCCCGCGGACCTTTGTTTTTCCCTCCCTCCCTCCGTTTTCCTCCTGATATTCCCCCAAATCTTTTGTCGGCTTTCCCCTCCAGTCAACTGTTTTTTTTGTAGCCGTTTTGTTTTTTTTCCCCACCCTTGAAATACCCACCTTTCATTTTTTGCTGGGGTGCTGGAAAGCTGTTCACCGCCGCCGACCTTTGTGTGTCGGGGTGTTCCCCCGTAACTTTTTCGTTTTCCCTGTGCTTGTCCATCATTGTGGACCCCTGTCTCTTTGCGCTTTTTCAAGTTTTGGATTTCTTCTTTCTGCTTTTCCACAATTAACAACTTAGACCCTTGGAAGCAGTCTTTCCCCCCCCCCTTGGCTTTTCTCCCCCGTCCCCTTTGCCATTTTTTTCACGGGCGTCCCCATCCCCTAAGGGCGCCAGGCTGCTTGAGTTTCTCTTCGCCCCCATTCGTCCCCAACCACTCGAATTTTGCTTCGTTTTGGATGCCTTGTTTTCAGCATTGTTGTTGGCGCCGCTATTCGTGATTCCCTGTCCCCCCCACGCCCGCCTTCCTTTTTTTTCGGTTTTTTTTTCAGCGTTCCCCGGTACTGCCAATTCCAACTGCTCCGTTGAATTCAGTGTTATCCACCCATTTTGTTTTTCTTAAACACTTCTTCCCCGGTTGTTTTCCCTTGTGTCCCCGTCCTTTTCTTTATTTTCCGATTTTCGCCCATTTGCTTGCCAACCGGCAAAGGGCCTTCTTAAGCGAATCCCCTCCCCCACCAATTTTCTCACTATTTGTTTTGATAGTTGTTTTTACTACCAGGACAGCTCTGATTTGGATTCTGCTCCTCCTCTGAATCGCTTCACCGTAGGTTCAAAAAAAAACCCTGTATATTTGTGTTCTCTTTGTATGTTTCATTTCTTTGTGGGACATTGCATTGGGGTACTCCTACGTGACCCTCCCTCCAGGTCACGGTTTTTTTTTTTTTGACCCTGGTACATTTCCTCTGATTGAGTTTCTTTATTTTACTTGCTTGTTCACTACCACTGTTCGTGCATCTATCCACGATCTTCCCCCCAAAAGAGTTCCCCTCCTCCTCTCCCCCTCCCTCCCCGGGGGTCATGGTTCTCCTGTTCTTTTTTGTCGTGAATTTTTCCCAAAAATCCGGTCCGTTCAGAAACTGTGTACCCTCTTCCCCCCCTTTTTCCGGGCTCTGTTCCGTTTTTTTCCTCCTTGAACTTCACTCTTGATCCCCAAATCTGGCGGGAATTGTCCCGGTTTACCTTCCAAGAACCCCCGTTTTTCCCTTCTTCGCTCCTTTCCCTATTCCCACATCGTTGTTACTTTTCTTTGGCCGTTTAAGAAACCTCCTATATTTTTGCATGCAGCTGTCCTCATATTCTTTCTTCCTGTTCCGTTTCATTTTCTTCTCCTACTCAGTCCCCCCGGGTGTCTTCCTTGCTGAGGCGTAAAAATTATATGTCGAGTTTTTTTTCCCCTTCCTTACAGTTGCTGTCTCCTTCTGTTTCGGCTCCCCCCAAACCGCGGCCAGTTACGTCCAACTTTTTTTCACGAAAAAAAGACGCCCATCTTACCCCCTTTTTTTTTGTTGTACCCTTCTACTGTTCTTTCTTCCTCTTCCGCCCCCTTTTTTTTTTTTCATCCTTTTACCGGTCAGCCCTCTGCTGACCCCGGATTTGGGGGGCGCCTTTCGGGTGCTCCTTTTTTTTTTGTATCGTTTGTGTCCCGTCCCCTTTTGGTTAGACCCCTTTATGATGAATCCTTTTTTTGGTCTTCCCTCCCTCCCCAGTTTTTTATTTTTTTGGGTTGTTTCTTTTTCCACTTTTTTTTGTTCCCCTTTTTCCCTACTGTTGTGTCCAATTTGGTTGGGGTCACAAAGTGCGTAGCTTTTATTTCTTCTTTTTTCTTCCCCTAGCCCCTTTGTTTTTTTTTTAAAATTCTTTCCCCCCTTTCCCCCCTTTCGGTTTTTTTTCCCCCAACTGCTTTCTACCCTTTAAATGCACTAGATGGAATTTGATTTTTCGGGACTTTCCCCATACGCCTATTTCTTTTATCTTCCCCTTTTCCCAAACTGTCCCCCCCCCTCACGTTTCCTTTTCGGGGCCCTATTTTTTTCAGTTTGGTTGATCACTTTTTGCACCCGTTCAAAAGGCTCGAGTTTTACCAGTTTTATCAGCCACAAGGGTGAATTTTCGCTGATTTTTCTCTTCCCCCTTCCTGCTTTCTGGTTTCTAGACTTGCTCTCTTTGTGCGTTTCTTTGGTTTTTTGTTTTTGGGTTTCTTCGACTTTGAGTCAGAAAATGTTCCTGATTTTTTTCCCCCCCCCCTTGAGCGCCCGTTGGTGTTGCCTCCCGGCATCCCTGACCGGTTTTTTTCTTTTTGTCTTCGTATTCTCCCCCTGAAATTTTAATCTGTACCCGGAATGGAATGCATTTCGGTTTCCCTTTTATTGTTTCTCTCCATCCTCTTTGCTTTCGCTTCTCGTGTTCTCTTCTTAGATCTGTCTGGTTTTCGTACTTACTCGTGCCTTGATTTCTGATTTTGTTGCGCGCAGGATCTTATTACCGCCCCCTTTTTTCCTGCGCCATCTTCCTTCCCTTCTTAGGAAATAGTCTTTTTCTGCTTGTTCGACCTGGTGCTTTTCCCCCTTACCCCAAGGTCTAGGTTCAGAACGTCGTCTTTTTTTAGTTTACGATCTTTTTGTTTTCCCTCCCGTTTTTTCCTGCGGTCCCTTCGGTGTTTCTGTGCAGTCTGCGGGCTTTTGTTTGGTTTTAGTTGTTCGGTGACCAGGCACCTTTTCCCCCCCCTTTTCCCCCTTCTTTACCCTCACCCCCCTTTTTTTCCCTTGGGCAGTGACGATCAGACAGCTCAACCCCCAACTTTGCATTTTCTGTCAATTGACATAACCTTCCCAATCGAGGGGTTTTGTCACGGTCGCGATCTCCCTTTGGGTCTTTTGCTTTTTTTTCCTGTTCTTTCTCTTCGTCACCCCCCTCCCCGGTTTTCTTATGCGTGTACTGGTGTTGTTCTTTTCTCGGAGGTTTTTTGTTTCCCTTTTTTTTTTTTTTGTTTTTTTTTTTTTTCGTTTTTCACCCTTCCGGCCTTTCTTAAAACCCCTTTCTCATTGTCCCACCCCCCCCCTCGGACGTCCCAGATGCTTTTTGGTATCCCCTTGATTCCTATCTTTTTCTGGTGTGTCTTTCGTTGGCTTCTTTGTTCCTGCTTCCCCCCTTTTCCGTAGAGTGTTTTGTGGAACGCTGCACGAGGTTTTTTTCCTCCTCTTTTACACCCACGACCCTCCTCTCGGCGTTTTGGCGTTTTTGATGTTGTTCCCTGTCGGCTCCGCTCCATTTTTTTTATGGCTTGGGCGACCGAGTTTTATATTGCAATCCCCTTGTTTTTTTTGATGTTCCTCACTTTTTTTTCTTCCTGCTGGAATTGTTTGTGCCTGTGTCCACAGTTTTCCTTTTCTTTACCCGATTCCCCGGGCCCTTTGACAGAGCCTTCCGTTTTTTCCCCTTTTTTTTTCGCACGCTTACTTCTTCCTTTTTTCCCCTCTTTTTTCCCCCCTTGTCTGTGCCAAATTCTTTACCCAGCACCCCTCCAACACCTAGAATTTTTTTTTTTTGGGTGCTTTACCACCTTGTCCCCCTTCCTTCTCCCATTCAGCTCGGGTTTTGCTCCTCCCCTCCCACACACAGATGGTTCGAATTTGGGTTTTGACTTTCAGGTCTCTTCCCTATTTCCCTTTTGCATTTTTTTTTCTTCCTCGATTTTTTTTTTGGGTTTGTTGTTTTGTCTGCCCGTTTTTTTTGGGGAGTGTTTTTCGTTTTTTTTCCTGAAGGAGCAAGTGTTTTTTTGTTCGCTGGGTTCCCCCTTCTTCCTTTTTTTTGTTTCTCCGGTCATCCACTTCTTCCTTCGCGTTGTTGTGTGGTTTTTTTGTTTTACTTGATTTTGCTTGGAGTTTTCTCCCATAAAGACCTCTCGCCCTTCCTCCCCCCTTTTCTTGGTGTTGCCCTCTCGTCTTCCTTTGATTTCTTTGACCTTGAAACTCCGCTTTGCAACCCAATCATCCTTTTGCTTTTTTGACCTTCGCCCACCACCGCCGATGTGAACCTTTCTTTTGGTCCTCTTCCCCCCAGCAGTCGGTTTTGTTTCCTTTGCCGAGCCATCAAACTTTGGCCGCTGAAGCAGCCCCTAACCCCTCCTTCCTGCAACCACCAAAACCTCTTTTTCGATCTCCCTCCCGACGCCCTCCCCCCTGTCGGCTCGTTTTTTCGCTTCCTGAAGTTTAGCTACCCCTCTTCTGACCCCTCTTTTTTTTCTTTTCTTCGCCCTCAGCGCATTTATCAAAGGTAAGGACAGGGCTGTTTTAACCCCTTCCTTCCCCAACTTTCCCTTTCTGGTTTTTTTTTCTTTTTGTTTTTTATTGTGGACGGGAGGAACCTTTTTTTTTTATCGGGTGGAAACCCCCTCCCCTTTTCTGCGTTCCCCAGGGATTTTTTTCATACTTTTCACACTGCCCCGGCTGGCTGTCAGGTCGTTTTTTTAGTCCTTCATCCCGAATTCCCCCCTAACACCACTTTGGTGCATTGTTTTTCCCCAGGGTAATTGTGCCCGTTGATTTTCTCTCCGAATGGGGGGTTCGTAAGCCTTTTTCCTGTTCGCCAGACGATGATGCTCGTTTTTTTATACCCCCCCATTAACCCCCCCCCTTCCCTCCCCCAATTTTTTGATTTCTTTTCTTCTTTGCCTGTTGTCCCTGAGTTGTTGCTGCAAGGTTTCTTCAAACATTAGTCCACTTCACCCCCAAAAGCTTTGTATCCTCTCCTTATTTCTGTCCTTTCCCCTGGCGCCCCCCTATTTCTTCTATCCCTTTGATCCCGTTTTTCTTTTCATTCTTGGTTAATTAAATCGTGGATGGTTTCTTTTCTGCTCATCCTTTCTTCTGCCTGTCTGGCCCCAACCCTTCCCCTTTCCCGCCCTGGCTACCAGTCTCCAAGGACAGAACCTCTGTGTATCTGTGTTCCCGACCCTGGCCTCCCATTCCAGCCCCTTTTCCGGTTTGCCCAAGGTGACGTCGCTTTAACCCAAAACTCTATGGGTGTAGGTTGATTTTTTTTTCCCCCCACAGCTTTAAATGCTTGTTCGGTTTTTCGATCTTCCTTGGCCCGAAGCGTAAGGGGGACAGCTGAGGTGTTTTTTCCGTTTGGTCTTTTGCTTGTTGCCTCGGTCTGCCTCCCCACGTTTTAGTCTCTTGGCATCCTCCGCGCAACTCTCTTTTCTGTTTTTGCCAACCTCTCTCACCCCTCACCCTGCAGTTGCCGGTTTTTTTTTTTCCGTAGAAGGTTTTGGGTTTGAAAAATTCTTTTTTTTTTTTTTTTTTTTGCGCCTTTCCGTTTTCTCCCTTCAGATCCCCGGCATGAGTTTCCTCCGTTTCCAGAAACAGGTGGCGCCGTTTTCCCCAACCTTTCTGTCATCGGTCTTCTGGCCTGCGGCTTATTTGACCAAGGCCCTTACCCGGGCGGCTCTCCCCCTTTCCCTTCCTCTTCCTCCTTGCCAATCTTTCGACGATTTTGTTTTTTTTCCGGCCTCGTTTTTCAGGTGAAAATCCCCACTACCTGCGTGATCGTACCACTTGGACCTCTTTTCCCTTTTCTGCTCCCTACTCGCCCCTTTCTGGCACCTGATGTCTGCTTAAAACAGCTTCCGGAGATATGTTTTTCCCAAAGGGCCTTAACCTGTTTCTTCTTGGGCTTTTACCCCCCCCCATTCCCGGGCATTTCCTTCCATTTTTTATGATACACCTTACCTATCCGAAAATTTAGCTCGCTGCAGTGTTTTCCCCGGCCCTTTTTTTTTTTTTTTTTTTGTGTTACCCCCTGGCTTGAACACTTGTTTTTCTTTCTCCCTCCAGGTCCCCCCCCACCCCCCCCCCCATCATTTTCCTTTAGGTTTTCCCCCCTGCAGGTCCCCCCCCCAATCACAGATCTTTTGAGAACCTGCTTTTTTTTAGCTTCAACTTTTTCTCCTTTTTCAAGTTACGGCGGAATAAGTTCCCTTGCTGTTTCTCCCCGCTTCGTTTAAATCCCCCCTTCATTTTTGCTGCGGGGTTTTTTGAACAGCTTTTTCTGTTTTGTGACCCTTTTGGGCTTTCCCCGGACCTGTGGGCAAGTTGGGGGCAATTTTTCTGAGTCTTTCTTTCTCTTACTCTTTTTTTTTTTCTGTTGGACTCTCCCCTTTTTATATTTTTTTTTTTCCACCCTGCCCACCCTTTCGTGTGGTTCGGCTGCCATCACAGCACCCCCCCCCCCTTGTTTGGAAGACCCCCCTTTGATTGATTCTTTTTCTTTCCGTTTACCACCAGCCAGCGTTTGCCTCCTTCTCTCTTCTGGTCCTGCTGTCCACAAACGTTTTGATTTTGCCCCTCGCCCCCTTCCCCGGGCGCTGTTAGAGGTGATAATTTCTATGGCTTACCACCCTTCTTCTTGGTGAGGGTTTCTTTTTTTTTTAACTCGGCCTCCTCCGTTGTTCTTCAAGGACGTCCTATTTGGAGCGAGAGAGCGTATTTTCTAGGAGGTACATGGCTGCTGGGCTTTCTTTTTTTTTTTTTTGTCCCTACTTTTCTATCAGCCCTTTTGGACCTCATGGCTTCTGTTTTCCCCCCCCGTTCCTGGACCGTAGTGTTTTTTTTTGGCGGCGGAAGTTTCCTTTTATGGTTGGATTGCCCCCTTCCAAAATTGACTCCGGACCTTTTTCCCTTGTCCGAAGCTTTTTTGACCGCAGGTCGTGCGTTTTTTTGCTTTTTTGCGCCCGCATTCCTTCGGCCCTGGTTTTGAGATAGCGCCGTCTGGTGGCCCACGCCGGGGCTTTAACTCCTTCATTCCCGCGTGCTCTCTTGTTTTTTTAGCGGTTTTTTTTTTACCCCCTTTGCCCATCCGTTTAATCTGCCTTTGTCGCTTATGGAACTGTTTAACCCTGATTTCCTCCCCAACCCCCCAATCCCCCTTCCTTCCCCCCTCCGGTTTTTTTTTTTTTGCTCATTTTCGAATCTTTTTTTGGACGCTTTTGTAGGCGGCTTGTCTGATTCGGGCGTGGTTTTTAGGGCCTTTCCTTTTGGCCGCCCCAGCTTTTTTTTTCCTCTTTCACCAAGTACTCTTTCGTTTGTTCCCCTTCCCCTCCTACCCAGCCGAAAACCATGGCATGGGGCGGTCTGAAATCAACCTACACCCTTTCTTCTTTGTTTGCCCCTTTTTTCATCGATGTTTTTCCCCACACCCTTTTGTTTTTTCCTTCTTCTTACTAACCCTTCCACCAACTGAGGTTGTTTTTCGTGGAGCTGATCCCCCCCTTCCTTGCACTTTTTTTTCAAGCCCTTTCCCTTTTTTCATACCTCTTTTTTTTTTTCCCCATTTCCCCCCCCCCATTCCCTAGCTTTTTAACCCAGATTTTGGTGCGGACTATCCCGAGATACAGCCGTACTTGGTTTTCGAGGGGTCCACTTTCCCCCCTTCCCTCGGAGCGGTTTTTTGACGTTTCCGTCCCCATTTTTTGGGTCTACTTCTTCCCACGGCCCGGCATAGCAGCTTAGCTTGCCGAGTTTTTCTTTTTTCAATTTGCGTCTTTTCCCCTCATCCTTTCTCCCCCTTGCCTGGGAACAATTTCTGTCTTAATCGCCCATGGCAATACTGGTTTTCTGCTCCTGGTTTCCTTTTTTTGTTGGGCCACTTTTTTTTTCCCATTTTTTCCCTTGCTTCTCACCCCGTCTGTCCCTGGCAAGCGGGGTCCCCATATGGTTAAATCCTTTTTTTTGTTTTCCACTGCTTCTTTTTTTTTTTTCCTCTTCCCCCCGGTCGCCTTTGTTGCCACCATTTCACACTTGCCCCCCTCCCCAACACAATGGACCCTTTTTGATGGGGAGTTGGTGAAACCCTGCTCTGCTAATTTGGCCTTTTTTTACTTTCCTCTGTCGACGCTTTTTCTTCTTCGAGGGTTTTCTGTCTGGCTACTGCCCCCCGCCTTTTGCCGCTTGGACTGCCTCGTTCCTTGGAGGATCGATCGTTGTTGACTTTGCGGAAGTGTTGTTATCGGCGCATTTTTCTTCCCCCTTTGTTGTCCTCTCAGGACGAGGTAGTTCTCCTTTTTCCCCTTGCCCTCCAGGTCATCCACGGCCAGACGCGGGTGGGCTTTTCCGGATTTTTAAGTTCTTTTTTTCG
>Ga0179593_1554896_pt1 | contig 14870 bp, 13 predicted proteins | sample CZODoug2_1_08_16_FD_185931 | JGI IMG/M metagenome (GOLD analysis project Ga0179593, IMG submission 185931) | Vadose zone soil fungal communities from Angelo Coast Range Reserve, California, USA - CZODoug2_1_08_16fungal (PacBio error correction) | ecosystem: Environmental > Terrestrial > Soil >... | reverse complement strand
TCCTTAGGGCAAAATTGCTTTACTTTTTCTTCCCTTGAGTGAGTTGATCTTCGGCATCAAAACGTTCGCGCACTCCTTCGTAGTTGTGGGGGTTTGTTGGAGTTTATGATGTAAACTCCAGGCTTGGTTGCAGTTTTTGCTTTTCCTCTTATCGTATATTGTCCTGCACGAACAGCGGCTTGCACGTTGCCCTCTGAGCCCCCCGGTTCTTCATGCGACCAAACGTGCATCAGATCGAATACCCTCCTCGGCACTTCTCCTCGTCCGTTTGAATTCATTTCCCCTTCTCTTCTTGGACCGGTGCACGCCAACGTCCAATTGATTACTCCTTTTTGATCTTTTGGATCAGGCGACGCGAAGGGAGGTCTCGCGGCTGGCTTCATGGGTGTGCGAGATTCGAATCTCCTTTTTCACAATGTGGTCTTTCTGATTGCCTGATTCCGTCCCCTCAATTCTTTTTAAAAGCTGTTCCAGATGGGGCTGCCATTATAAGCCCCTGGTAGCCCTATCCAATTCCGGTCTTCTAGCACCGTCCTGTTTTAGACGATTAGCCTCCTTAAGACGGCGCTGGCGATCCATCATATGGAGGCCTGCCAGCTGGGCATTTTTTAAAGCCCTTCGAGGGCGCCGCGTCTCGACTCGTTCCCTATCTCCCTTTTCCCATTGAATCGCCGACTCCTGAATTGTGTTGGGTTCATCGGAGCCAAAGTAAGCTGGGGACGTTCCCGCGGCTTTTTTTTCGCCACGGAGGTGACCCCGAATTCCCCACTCCGAACATTAGTTGTTTCCCAGTAGCCCCTGTCGTCGACGATGAGCTTGGGCAACTTCACTCTTTTCTTTTATTGATTTGCTCGGGAGCGCACGGTTGAGCGCTCCCCCCCCCTTTTCCACGTTCCACTGGATGCAGGGTGATCTCTGGTTTTTTTTTTTGGGTTTTTTTTGGGTCTTTCTCGGCTTCCCGTCTAGGCCGTCTTATACGGCAAGGTTTTTCCTTTCTTCTTTATTGGTCTGCAGTCCGTAAATACTACCCTCCTATCTTTTAAAACCCCCTTTGTCTAATTTCAAGGAAGAAAAAAGTCTTGTTGAAATGAGTCCGCTAGGAAATTTTTGCCCCTGCCGGGGTATGCCCTCCTTTCTTGAGTTGTATGGCCTTGCTTTCCCTTCGTCATCGGGAGCAGCCTGTTCATCCTAAGGATGCCGAGAAAGCATCTCCAACTGTTGGTACTACGCCCAGCGCTTTTTTCCCTTGGCCCGTGGTGTCGCCATCTTTATTTTGATTTTCCGCACGAGTCCATTTTAACGCGGTTTTAGACCGCGGAGCCGCCCTTTCCCCCGGGTCTCGTGTGAGGCTGATTCGTTATATCCCGCCGGGGAAATCTTCGTTAGGGAGACTCGACCGTGGTCCCTGCCTTTAGCTGAGTTTTTTCCGCGGGACTGGCTGTCTACGTTCTTCACTCTATTTTGCCCTGCGTTCTGAAGGTTAAGGTTAAACCTTTCCGATCCCGGAGGACGACGATGAATTTAAATAGGGTTCTACCTTTTTTCCCCCCTACCAAAAGCCGTGGTTGCCTCGGGCAGCTTTCTTCTCCCCTTGAGATTGCGCAAATTCGAGGTGCTTCGATTGTGCTCTGCTTCTGCGAACGATCCCACGCGGGCCAATCTTACTCTGTTATCTGATGAGTATTAGTCATATCCCTCTCTTATGGAAAGCCCCCCCCCCCCCCCCCCCCCCCCCCCTTTTATTCTTTTTTTGTTTTTTTTGTTTTCTTTTCTTTTTTTTTTTTTTTTTTTTTTTTGTTTTCTCTTTTTTTCTTTTTGCGTGTTCTGGACCCCTTTGCTGGCATGCTGCACCTGGAAACGCATCCACTAGCGAGTTTTTGCCTTTCGTCCTTCTCCAGTACCGATCATCGAGCCACTCAGTCTTCCCCTCTCTCTAGAATTTCTGATTTCCGACCAGTTAAATGTTATTTTTTTTACCAGGATGATCCTCCACCTCTTGCCCTTCCGGCCCTTTTCTTTAGTGTGATCCGCTAAGGGTTTTTCGTGAGCAAACAGTATGTTGGTTTTTCCTTTTTTTCCTTTCTCTTGCGACGGGCGCATGCCTTTTTTTTAGCGCCTCCAATCAAATTCGATGCGTTTCTTTCCTTGCTTTTCTTTCCGGACATCGCGAGGCCTTAATTCCATTAAAGGAGCAATAACTGCGTTTTTGTTTTCCCTTTTTTTCATCATGTTGGGTATTAGTTTTTAAGCTAGAGTGATCTATATAGATGGCTAACGGGTCACTCCGAGATTCTGAGTTCGGTTTTAAGAGGTTCCAGAAAGCGTTTCTGCGTCCGATGATTCTCGACAACCCCCCTCCCAGTTTCCCGTCTCGGCGCGCAGAATGCTCGATTACGTCGGATAAATGGACACCTTCGAGGCGACTCCCCATCCCCGAGGTGGTCATCTCGTCCATGTGTCGATTTTTTCGTTCTGGAATTCGACATTCCGTTCCTCTTTCCAACGGATTGAAATTTTGGTGCACATTTTTGCCCGTGACAGGAGTCTCTTTTTTTTTTTGTAGCCCATTTTGTTCAGCATTCCCGGCATTTTTGGTCCCCCTTTGTAATCCCCTGGATTCTTGTATGAATCAGGGAGAAGCCGTTGTGTGGTTCATTCCTTCTCCATGTCTATATTTGATGTCCGATGGACGACGAGATTTTTCCTGGCCTCTTCCTTCCTCATCTCGTTGGTGTTTTGCTTCCTTTCCTGAGGCAGGAATCTCTGTGCTCCCGTCCATTTCCCCAATTATAGCCTGTCTTTTTTATTCGGGCAACACCCATCCCTTCAGGATCAAAAGATAGTTCTGCCCATTTGCCCCCCGCAATCAGGGGATGGTTTCCGCCCAATTGCCTACCCCCCCCCCTCATAACGTCTCCGGCGAAACATGCCTAGGTTGACCCCTTCCTTTTGCCACTCGAAACGTCCGTTTTTTGTACTCGATTTCGCGCCCCTTTGCCCCCCTGTTTTCTTCCCTCGATTAGCGCTCTCGAGGTGCGTTCACACTTCGACCCAACAAGTTTAACTTAGCCCCCATCATTCCCCAATAGATTTAACAAGAGGAAGAATAAGAGGTTGTATTTCTTTTTTTCTTTTACTTAATGAGATCGGTTGAGGCAATCTACAGTTGTAATAGTCCCCTCATCCGTAGCACACATAAGCAGTGAGACTATTTCTTCCTCGAACTATATTAAGGTGTTAAATAGAATTCCCCACCAGTCATGCTTTTTTCAACACCCCCCCGACCAGGATCCTGGTGAAGTGTTTCTTAATCAGTTTCCTTTTGTTTTCTCAATAAGAAAGACACTCAATATTTTAAGGGGAGAGAGATGAAGGCATTGCCCCGATTTAGCAGACCATTGCCCTGACCAAACATGCAAAAACATCTCTGTCCCTACCCAGAACACAAGTTCCCATCCCTTCGAAAATTATGAAAGAGGTGTTGGCGAGTCTCTGTGTGATAGGGCTCTGCAGCCGAGTCGATTTTTCCTTGCCATTCCTTTGAAGATCTTTACCTCGCCTTCTCGATTTTACCTGATTTCCCGATGATCGGTTCCGCGAAACTCGTCAACCTATACAAACTCCCAAACCTCTCGAGTTATGCTGATGACACGAAGAGAAATGTGCAGCACAAGTCGTGCCACTACCCTTCCCGGGTAGGTGATTCTAGTAATCAGACCTCCCCGGCCTCTTTTATGTCTTTTCTGGATTGGACGCTAGTGTCCCTTGTGAGCCAGACCGGCCGCCCGCTTCTTCTCTCTCTTCTATGAATGCGGCCTCCTTCTCCCCACGTGGCTTTTTTACCTCGAGGCACACTTTGCATTCCCCCTATGGAGCCGGGGTGCGATGGTCTTTTTTTTCTGCTTTTTGGCTCCGACCCTGCGAACAGGACGTTCCAACTCTTCCGCCACGTTTTCCCCCAGGTACCAGCCGATAAAAATCCCCAGCCTTAACTTTGCCCTTAAGTTTTCTACAAAGCTTACGAATTCTCCACACGCTGGCCCCCACCACGGCGGGTTCTGAATTTTTTTTACCTCCAGACAGACAGATTTTTCCTTCCACTTCTTGGAATATACTTTTCGCTTACCCATTTTGATTTCCCCTTTTTGGCAACCGCGTGAACCCATCCTCGGAGATGTCTCTCACCCCCCACTAACCCGGTGTTGACCTTTTTTTGATCGCTTTTCCCCCCGCATGGCTATTCTTTTCTCGGGATAGCGGTGAGTGTCCTGGCCACGCAGAGGATAAGGCTTTCCTACACTTCTGACTTAAACCGAACGGTCTATGACCCAACCCGAAGGTGAGACCATTAATGCTCTCTCAGACCCTTTTTTCTACCAGTTCTCTTAGGCCGAACGATCTAGTTTCCGATTATCATTCTGCAGCCGGAGCCCGTAGAAGCCTTCAATCCCTTTACCCTTTCTCCTGGTCCAGATCCGCGTATCAGGCCGCTTTTCGAGCGCAGCGATCCATTTTAAAATGTTTTTTTTAGGCGCTCAATCCCTCGCTCCCTCCCCCTTCAAGTGCTCTGTCCTTTCGGTTTTCAGTGCCTCTCTTCATAGATTCTCCTAATCCCCTGGTGCATGGTAGTTTTTTTCAGTCAGGTCTGCACTCGCTTCCACAACCTCGGTCCGTCCAGCTCCGTTTTATCGCTCACCTCCCCCCAACATTCTTTTTCGTAGGAAACTCTCTAGCGCACGATTGAGTGTTCGTTTCGCCGTCGCCGCTTTCGATTCACATTCCCATCTTTCCCCCCCCCCTTTTCCAGGCTCCGGCATATTTGGTCCTGTTCAGCGTTCGGCTGATTTTCTCTTTTTCCGAGTGACCACATTGCCGGTCTTGGCCGAAACCAAATCCCTTCCCTTGGAGTATGGCTTCTTTCCCCCCTAGTCTTGCGCGCCAAACCCGAGGACACAGCTTTGCTTTGTCTTGCCGGTAGCCACATCTTGAATAGCATGCAGGCTCTCTCCCCCCAGACGAGCGTACCCTTTCCTTTCTTTCCGCTCGTCATTCGCCCCGACTCTCGTAGACCAGGTCCTTCCGTCCATGATTTTTTCTTGCCGGTCCTGACTGCAGCGCACTTTCTCTCCTTCCTTTCGAGCGGGACGCCGCTTGCCGAATGCTAATGATTCTCTCGGCCGTTTTCGCGCCGCCTGCTCCCGGCGTCTCCATGCAAGCCGCTTTTTGCGGCATGCACATTCAACCTATTTCTTTATCGGCCTCACGCACTTTATTTTCTAGACCCACGCAGGAGTGCGAGCCCGGTCTCTTACAATTTTCCCCCTTTGAGATAGGTCAATTGAAATCCAGTTGCCACTGCTCCCACTTCCCCCTCTTTCTTTGTTGCTAGAGATGACTTGTGAGGGCAACGCGTAAAAGATCTAGTGTTTTTTTCGAGGCTAAACCCCGTTAAGCGCCCCTCGTTTTAACTCCCCGGTTTGTGCTTTGATTAGGAGACTTGTCGGTTCCTGCCAGAGTTCCTTCCAGAAGTTACTTCCTTCCCGAGACCCACGTTCCTTTGCGAGAACCGAAGATTCATATGTAATAGTAACCGTTGCATAATTCGTCTTTTAAGGACTTTTCCACCCCTCAACTTCCCATTGACGGACGCCTGGTCATCGGTCCTTCCCCCCCTGAAGAAGGCGGCCTGCTATCACAGCTGTCGAGTTTTTGCGATCTATATCCCCAAAAAAAAATGCGTTTCCTGTGCCCCCCCCTTACCCAACAGCCCCGCGAAACGAGGTCATTTGTCTCTAATCCGCTGGATCATAAACGGGTCGAGTACGAATTTTTTTCTGTTTTTCCCAGCCGAAAGTGTCTACTTCCGCATTAGGCGAGCTGGAGATCAGCCAACTCTTCTTACTTGCTGCAGATGCAATGCTGCCCCCGACCTCTGCCCGCCGCCTGATTAGTTCTGCTTCCCCCCTCTCTCTTCATCACTCATTTTTTTGGTGGTTCCGCGCGCAACGTCCCTTTGAGCGCGCTCGGCCGTTTTTCGCTCTCGTGAAGACCCCCCAAATCCCTCCCACATTGTGATCCCTTCTCCTCCCCCTAGGTCTTGCTTTCAATTGAACCCCTCGAGAAAGCGGTCGGGGGACGTGCTTAAGGCATTCAGCGCGCAAAAGTCGGTTCCCAGTTTCCTTTTTGGTGATCCCCTTCTAGCCGGGCAGATTACCCCGAGAGTCTATGACCGCGGTTACGGTCAAGGGTAATCTTGCCTTTTATTTTGCGCTTCTTTTCCCCCTCCAGAATCGAAGCTTATGACAAATCTCTTCCCCCTTGTCCGACTTCCTCCAATCCGGAGTTGATATTTGCTAGGAAATTTGTTTTGCCGCCCTGACCTTGTGTCCTAGCCATTTTGCTTCGATGAGTGACTAGAAGTGTCCTGGAGATCCTCCCCCGCCAGAAGCTCGAACCCTCGTCCATCGCGGGGAACTTTCTCTCCTCCCCAAAGTGGAGTCCGTGGTCGCCATCGCGACTATTGGGGGCACTTCCCCTGTTGATCCTGGGGGCGAGAACCCGACGTAGATGCGCCAGGTTTCCCTCGGGAGTAATGGCTGATTCTCCCATCCCTTGGTGCGCGGTTTAGGCGACTCGACCGTGGGAGACGTGGGCACTTTTTTCTTTTTTTTTTTGTACGAGGTTCTTGGGTTTTTTCTCCTTTCCTCGACCGATGGGCCGCCCCCGTAGGAGCAGGTTACGGCGGTCCGTTCCAATTCCCCCCTTTTCCCGGATGCCGCCGCTGTTGGAAGGTTTTCCCTCGTTTTTTTGTGCACTCTCGGTCAACAGCACTTTTGGTGCGTCTGTTTCAAATTCGTGGCGACGTGTTTCATTTCCCCTAGCGGTAGCACCTGGCGCCCACCCCCTGTCCTCGTCCCCCCGCCACGCTTCTAGTGCATCCGCATCACCCTTTCGCTGGGATATCCTCTCATCGAGCACTTGGCGGCGTTCCCGCCGTGTTTTCTACCGGTCGCGGCCGGTAAGTCCCCCTGGAACGCCTCGAAGGTTGCTTTGGGCATTCTAACGATTTCAGCTGAGCCAACTTTCAGTTATTTAAGCGCCGATCTGCGACAACAGACCAAGGAATTGTAGATGACAGGTAGGCTCAGATCACACTGGACCCCCCTCCACCGCGGTTTTCTCGTGCGCGGTTTGATTCGAAAGGGTTTGAACCCCTTTTTTGCGGGTGGGTTGGTCAGTCTCCGTCGCCCTCGGCCGCAGTTCCCCCGTCTTCGCAGTCACTTAAAATCTCGTAGGCGTTTCTTGCGGGCCGGACATTGCGCGGAATTTTTTCATTTGCGTTCTAATCAGCGTGGGTTTACCTACCTGCGCTGTTGCTCGCCTTGGAACCCCATTCTTTTTCCTCTTTTGCCGTTACTCCCGGCTAACGGGCTTTCGTGCCGGATCTCTGTCTTAAAGCAAGCGGAGCTTGCGCTGTCCCCCCCGCCCGACTCCACGCCAAGACCCTCCGCCCGCCTGCTCATCTCAACTGCGCGCCGGAGCCCCCCTAGTACGGGCGGAACCTACTGGGACAAGTTTTTCTCGACTTGTGCTTACCCAGAGCTATTCCTTGTCTCCTCATTTTTGTTTGCTATTATCTTCTTACCCACGACGTCCTCTCTCCCCCGAATGTCTTGGCACCTACTCCAGTTGGTTGCCGACGGATAAGTCTACGGTTGTGGAATGCTTCGTCCCCCCTCTCTGGATACGGAGGGTGAATGTTAAGCTTGTATCTGGAGAAGCATGGGTAGTTTTGTGGTTGAGATAAGCCCGAAGGTAAATGCTTTTTTTTTTTTGCGCGTAAAGCTTCCTTTTCGGTGAGATGTCGGTACAATACATCCTGGTTTTTTTTCGGGAGATCCTGAGTCCAGGATCTTCTTGTACCCCCCACCGGCCACCCCCCAGATCGAATGCGGTTTCGCTCACCCAGACACTTTATCCGAGTTTTCATCTTCTGCCCCATGGACCCCGCGATCCTTGAAGGCTGGGCCCGCCCATGCTCCCCCAAACCGTCATTCCCCCCTGTCAGGCGCACAGTTCTCTGTGAACCCTCATTCCTAACTTCCCCCCTTAAGCGTTTTTCTTAATCCGTCCTCGTACCCAAATGTCGGCCTCCAATATTTTTCCCCCAGGCTCTCTTTGAGTGCGAGAACCCCCACTCTCGCGTCAACTTCGGTTTCCCGAATCACAGTGACATCGTTGACCTCAGCTGCGCGCCTGCGATTTCTCTGGAGACGTCATGTGTTCTTTCGGTGAGTCATTCCCCAGCGATTGCAGAGACAGACCTCCGCCTTTTTTTTGTCCAGTGCTATGTAGAGACGAACCAATACGTTCGCTTCCGCGATAAAGGACCCGCGACTGTCCAAGGTTAACCCTTCGTCATCGGGGGTCAAACCCCCCCCCCAGCCTGGCCCGAGGCACCTTAGATCTTTCTGCCCCCGATGTCAGGGCCCACAGTAAGACCCGCAATCGCAATTTGTCTTGAAAACCGGCCGTATATGCTGAAGGATGAGGCCTAATAGTCATTAACATCGAAAATTTAACCCACCCCACCCGCCGTTTCCCTAAAGCCCCGTTCTCTGCTCCCCCACCCCATGCAGAGGTGTCTTCGTCCCTTATCTTATCCTGACCTGTTCGACGAATAAAGCTTCTTTCCTTTCCAGATCTTCAAAGAGAACTCTCTTGCGATTGACATAACCTGAGTTTGCTCGATGCTTCAAGCTCCAAAATCCCTTTAGTAACAACGTTACCACGAAAAACCTTTAGCGAGTATTTTTTATTGACGGGCGAGAACGGTTCGCCAAAATCGTTGAAGCGTCGCCACTTGATTTTAAGCCTCCGAATCCCCTCCCGGTGATCTTCTTCCTCTGAAGGGGCGGAAACCCTTTGTGCGAAGAATTGAGCACTCAGACGGTCCCCCCGCTTGAAGGACGAAGCCTGAGGATAAATTGCTGGAACAAGAGATAACCTTGGTTTTCCCTTACAGCTCCGTTGCAACAAGAGAGCTCTTGAACCCGAGGGTTAACCCCTTCCCGAGGAGTTGGTCCTGAGGTTTGTCCCTAGGCTTGTCCTTAATGCTGCCGGCCTCGTTTCCCATAGAGTCTGCACCGACCCAACGGTCTGCTTGAACACTCATTCCCAGGGAAAGTTGATCCCACCGAGCCAATAACCCCCCTCCGGCAAAAAAAGGGGGACTATCCTCAGCAAGGTTTAAGCTGAGATAAGTTTTCCCGTTCCCGTCGGTTGAATACCCAGTATACTGAAAAAATGAGCTCGTTTCCCCCCTCTAAGAGTCTGTCGACTCCCCTGTACTCATGGTTTGAAGAGCTTTCCTTTCCTCGATGTCCTTGGGATTCACGTTCGATGTCTCTTTGGCTTCAGGGACTTTCTCCCTTACTAAGGCCGAAGACCCCCGTCAGCCCCGGGTTCCGTATCTCCCCCACGGAGTCTGGCTTCCCCCAATGTTCCCCCGATCATTTTCATAAGACATCGCCCGGTTTCGAAGTAGGAGAAGCGATTTTTATAGGATTAGGTATCGAAGAGTCCTCCGGTCAACGATTACACTGAAAATTGCCTGACAGCCCCCCAACTCTCCTTGCGTAATCTGCCGATCAGGAAGCAATCCCGCTCCCCCCCATGAACAATCTTTGTACCTTTTCCTTATGGCCCATGTTGATATCCTCTTCCCTCCCCCTTCGTCCTTGTCCTGCCCATCGGGAAACGACGCCGTCATCGTCCAACTTTTCCTGTTCGGCGTTGTCCTCGTTCTTACCTCGCCCAAAAAAGGCAATTCCCAGGTGTCGTTTTTAAGTTTCTCTTCTTAAAAGCAACAACACACCTTCCCCTTCTCAGTTCTCTATTCTAGATAGAGTCACGAAGTGATTTTTTTTTTTATAAGATGTATTGCAAATTGCCCGAGTGAAGAAATCTAAGGGCCTCTTTTTTTCCCCCTGAGCTTTTATGAAGTATCCTACCTTCGACCCCAATTGACCCCCGGTGAGGAGCACCCCCACGCTTTAATCGTGAGACCTCCGTGTTTTCTGATCAAGCGGAGTGCGCCCCCCTCTACCTCATTTTCTCGCGGTTTGTCTTTCAGTTTTCAGTTTTATATTTTTTTTTCATTAGTTTCCCTTATAGAAAAAAAACATTAGCGCCCGTTTGCATTACTCTTATTAAGAATGATCTTCGCCGAGCCGCTAGTCTGACCAGCAGGCCCTTTTTCTTGCCCGGGTCTTTTATAAGAAGCCCGTTTTATGAATCACTTTTTACTGGGCCATTTCGCTCTTAATGTAATTATAGACAATGACACGGTCTTTCGTTTCTTCTTGAGCAAGCCGATGTTCTTTTTTATGCACCTTCTCACCCTTTTTCTCCGCACACAGAAAACCCTTCCGGTGATTTTCCTTTCCCCACCGCTCTGTGTCGTTTTGAACCCCTTTTGTTGCTCCCGATCCCCATCACCAGGGCTCTCTTTCCAATTGCATTTAGTTGAAAGCCCGCATTTCCCTTTTTGAGATTGCTGCAGAGTGCTTTTGCAACTTGCGTGGCCAGTGACCGACTCTTGGCGGGACGATTATACCCGCGTTCCGCTCCCTCCTCCTTGGTTTGCCCCCCCCTTCTGTTTTCATTATTGGATTTAACTCTCGGGAAGGTATGTGCATGCACTTACTCAGTTTTCTTTCGTGCCTACTTCAGGTGGCGGTTCTGCAACGTTGCGCCTACTTCTTCCGCCGATGTCCTTCCCGGAATCCTTCTAATAGCTCTCACCCTTTGCACCGCACCTCCCAATTGTGAGGCTGCCTCTTCCGTAAATTCCTGAAGCGGATAGCTTTTGCTCGCCTCGCTTTTTTCGAGCTTCCGAAATCTCCCTCACCCCCTTGTCTCCTCCCTCCGACCACATCTATGGCTCACTTGTTCCCTCTCCCTTTTGGTCGCAAATCATTATCATCCCCTTTTTGCGTCTCCCCCTCGTAATGACGGAGTCCTTTTCATCACAGGTCCTGTGGTCGACCTTTCGACTCATCTCCTCTGATGTCATCATACAACCTATTCCTTCGTTTTGCGCATTGATTCTGGTCAGCGCCTCCGGCGCCCCTCCTCTCCTTCAATTTAGCTTCACTCCAGTGAATAAGCAAGAATTTGCCTTTTGTGTAGGTTTTGGACGGAGACTTCAAGTGTTATGGGAGAAGCGAAAGCTAGGGTAACCCTTTTTTGTGCGCGAAGCAGTTTCAGAACGACTTCCCCAATTCTTTTCCCTCTGCCCCGGGTTGAGAGACCGATTCTCCCCATGAGTAGCGATGGGTAAAACGCATCCTCTCGTTTTAGGGCATTGAGTTCTGAGCCTTTTTTGATCAAAAGGCTTTCTGACCCAGGTTGAAATTCGGGCGTCACAGGGTGGGTGATAGAATTGACGATATATGCCGTCAGCTTTGGATCGGTGCGATCCTCGATACGGACTCGCCGTATTCCATGGTAAAGTTTTTTGGGATATTTGGGACGGGAGGTGGTCTCGAGTTCTTTTCCGACATATTCGAATAATGCGGAATGTGAGTGTGAGCCTGGTCGCACCTTCCTGACGAGGCGCGTTTTTTAGATGGAAAAGGGGGGCCCTTTCCCCCCCCTGCTGACGGTCTCCCCCCCCGTCTGTGCAGGTGGCGATGTTAGAGGAGGCCTAGGATATCACTGCTGCGAATGGCATAATTTCGCCTCCAGTGTCGCACGAAGATCCCTGTCAGAAGCGCCTCCTCCGGCGGGTTTAACTAGGTTATCCACCAATAGTTACAGTTTATTTTTGTATCCGAACATGGAACATTTTTGTCCATCAGAGCATGTTTCGATGTGGGAGACACTAGTCCTCCCTTCACTGGCGCAAAAAGAGCCCTACCCCTGCCCCTCCCGCGTTCCCGCCCCCCCGAAGAACACTACTTGACCCTTGTACCGGGGAGGTAGGTGGATGTCCTTTTTCTTTTGACCCCTAATTGTGTGGGTGAACCTCCGCCGGTGTTTGGAGCTCCGACCCCCCGTCTCGATCCCCGGGAAGCGCGAAAGCGCCTTTCACAGCTTGACGTGTAAGTGAATTAGGCGTAGTTCAGGGTCTCAACGACGAGACTGCATTTTGGCTAATGTTGCGGTGTCTAGAAGGGGAGGAAAGACGCAACCATTTGAAAGACTATTTCTATCTGGACTCCTGAGCCCCCTGCTGCAACTGGGGGAACTTGTGCTTTTCAGCAGGGTGGGCACTACCCCCGTCGTTACCTATCAAGGTGGGGCGACCTTTGCAGACACGGGGGTAGGCCGAGTCACTTTGTTTTTCGGAGCAATCGTGGTCATATGGTCGTTGCTCCCGTTCGGCGACGTTTTCGCGGCCCCTTCCCCTGCCCCCTCCTCGCTCGGAGTGAGTCTTGCTAGCTCGGCTGCGGTAGTTGAACCCCGTCCCCCCTCCAGGGGAGTGGCCTGTCCCTGAAATGAAAAAGATAAGGCCCGGGTTGGGGTACGTTTAAGAATTCTCCCCCTCTCTAAATCAGTATTTACCCTCGTCTTGCTCTTTCTCGTAGAAAAGTGGAAATTTCCCTGCACCGCCGGAAGCGAAACATAGTGTTCTGGCAGTAGAGAAAACGGCCTCAAAAAGATCATCCCCCCCAGAAACCTGGGCATTTGCGGAGTGCTGATACGTGGAGAGATCCCGGGTTTGGGTCGTTGCAGGTACAAAAAAGGTTTACCGGCGGGGCATGGTAAGAGGTTCCCGGGCCCATGGACGAATTCCCGGCACGATATCGTCATCAAGATGAGCCCCGCTTTGCGGGCCTTACACCGTTCACTGATCTTTTCCCACCCCCGGAGGTTGTTTTGACCCTGACTCTTTTTAATTCCCACGGATCTGTTCCGTATATTTTTTGACGAAAGGCTCACGGCTATCGGTAGTCTCTGGACCGAGACGCAAGCCCGTTTGCGTTTCCTGATTTATCCCAGCACGAAACGAAAATGCAATCTCGTCGGCCCGTCGCTGATGTCGAGTCAACTGTCTCACGTCAATGCCCCCCTTCGAGCGCACCTACCCCGAGAGAGTCATTTTATTTAATGGTGCGCCGTTTGGTGATCTGAATCTATTGCCCTCTTGGAAGAGGGTAACCCGTATGGTTTTGGGTTCCCAGAGAAGTGTTGCGCGTCTTCGATGCTTTCCCAGTCCAATTTTGAGCCAAAATCACCACACAGGGATCTTCTGGCGCAATTGGGCAAGCACGGTCTTTTTCTTTGATCCTCCAGTTTGGTGTGGTTGACTATCTCCATTTTATTTTGTGAGATTAAGGGGTGATCTTCACGCTTCCCGGTTATAAGGACTCATTGCTCCCCCCCCTTCATAAGGGTTTGAGTTCTTCCTTAAGGACTTCAATATCCCATTAACAGCCCCCAAGATTAGACCTGTTTTTTTATTTTCCCCCACAAAGACACTCCTCAAAGTTCATCACGATCTTTCTTGACACCTGCCCAGTTCCCTGGCTTGTTTTTTTCCCCCACAATCAATTGCGCACCCCCCCCGTTCCTAAACTTGACGACGGCTACAACTTTTGACCCCACATGATAGTGGTAATCTTTGTATCGATTTATGGACCCCACTTTGTGCCGGTCTCCAAATGATCCCTCGGTTCCGTTAGGTGCGCGCAGTTTCCACTCCCCTTCTATTTGCCCGTGCCTGCATAAACGCGGTCCCCCGTTCTTTCCATGGCTGCGCTTCTAGCCTGAAACTGTCTGGCCGGCACGCCCCCCAGCTTGATCACATAGAAGACTAATGCAGAGTAATTACTAACGTTTTCCCCCAGATAGAGGGCCCCCCCAGCTGTTTTGTTTCCCCCAAAGCGTCCTTTTTTCAACCCCCCCCTTCAGGCGTCACAAACCAAACGATCTCTTTGCGGACAGTTCCCATCATTTTTGTCTTTCAGCGCACCTCCGAACGCATGTCCCGATTTTAGGGAATGGCGATAGCGGCTTCTCGTTCCCTCTATATCCCTTCCACAGAAACTCGGAAAGTAATACAGCAAACGTTCGACCACAGGAGCTCCATATTCCCCACTTTTTTATAGTGTCAGTGCCTTCCTCCTGATTTAAGCTGGACAATTTCCCAGACTCCCGCTTTGACCGTTCCGACGCTTAAAGAGTTGCTATGATCTTCTTCACATTCCAGTCCCCCGTGCCCCCCACCCACTTCGATTTTTTATGCGTTCCAGGTGCCAGTTTCGAATTTGCCGGCCCCCTTAAGTTTGAACCTATGATTTAGCCCCCGACTACATCTCCTCCCCCTTTGGTCCTTTATTTTTTCCTAGAGGCACGTGTCGCTCCCCCTCTTGCCTTCTCGCCCCAATTCTCCATTCGAAGGGACGAATTGTGCCCCTCTCCCCGTCTTTTGACCTCTAGTGCCAGTCGCTTAACCCCAGAGGTAAACCTCTTATTTTTTCGGCCTTGTTCATTGCCCTCTTTGGCACCGCCCTCGCTTAAACTTAGACCAGACGGCTCATCGCGCTCCTTCTACCAATCTTAAGCTCAACCCCCAACACTAACTTTTCTAGTAACGTTACCGGCCGGCTACCCTTTTTTTCTCTTCCACAACGCTGCACCACGCTACTATCAGAAAGTAACCGATTTGCTCCCTGGCACTCACTTCCGTCGCAAAAACTTCGGCCACTCTACTGTGCCCCATACGTAGTCGCTATTTGACCGGAATAAGGTTTTTTAATTTCTGAACGACGAGGCCATAGAGGCTGAGTGAGGCCTTTTCCCGGGCCTTCCTTTTTTGATTCGACTGAGTAAAGTCACCCGCCGATGAGCAACCCCGGCCC
>Ga0179593_1458679_pt1 | contig 14870 bp, 16 predicted proteins | sample CZODoug2_1_08_16_FD_185931 | JGI IMG/M metagenome (GOLD analysis project Ga0179593, IMG submission 185931) | Vadose zone soil fungal communities from Angelo Coast Range Reserve, California, USA - CZODoug2_1_08_16fungal (PacBio error correction) | ecosystem: Environmental > Terrestrial > Soil >... | reverse complement strand
TTCCATTTTATGAGGACCCGCGTCTACGATTTTTTTTTTCCCCCCTCGGTCCTGCTTTTCTTCCCCCTTGACGTCATTGGAATCAAGAGCCCTCGTAATAACTCTAGTAAGCACGAAGGGTCTCCTTTGTTCCTCTTAGAAAGGACGGCGTCCGGATTTCTTTTATAAGGTTTTATTGAATGGTACATTTTGATTACTCCCCCCCTTACAGTAATGGTTCCCGCCGTTGTTACGCGGCTATTTCTATTCCTTTCTATCACGGGGTTGCCCCTCCCTTCCCTGTTCTTCCCCTTCTCAGCCGAATACACCAGCAATTTGCCTACTACCCCCTGACGCCGACAGCCAATTCGTCTCCTGACCTACCCGACTCAGTGCCCTTTTTATTGTTTGTTTCCTTTCCCTAAGAATGTTCCTTAAGGCCATTTTACGGCTTCTTCCGAATTTCCCTTCATTCCCAAGTGTCGAGCGTTACTTAGAGCCGCCTTACGTCCGCGCATTCGTGCGTTCCAAGAATCCCCTTGTTCCGATGAACGCATGTCCTTTCTTGTCCGCGTCAGTTTATTGTTCCGTCCCTCCTCCCCTTGAGCATTCCAAGGCATTTTGGCCTTGACCCTTTTCGAGGACTATTTTGTGCTCTCCCGCACATTGTTTGTCGAGAACTCTTCTTCTCTCCTTCCCTTAGTACCTTACGGTGTTTTCACCTGGTGAAACCCAAAGGGGACCCCCACCGGACACCATGGCTTTCTTTCCGTGGGTCTTTGGTAATGCACTCGCCCTCCGCATTTTTAGCGTTGCTTCTCCCGGACGTCCCTCCCCCAGCTTCCTCTGACTTGAAAATCCTGCAGTCGGAGGAACCAGTTTTTCTCCCTCCTTCCCCTTTTTTGCCCATATTTTGAGCTGCACCGGAGCTCACCCCCCAGTGCGGTCTCTACATCTCTTTTCTTGTCCGACGCTTTCTAACAGAGTTTGAGTAAATTTTGAACTTTTTCAATTCAGCCCATTGGGAAAGCCTTACTGCCTCTCCCCCATCGATCGAGATTCTTAAACTTCCTGCCGTTTTTATCTGTTTCTTCGCGAAGACTCTGAGTCTCTTTTGTTGTCGTTCCCCCTGACTGGCGACTCTTTGCCGTTGGCTTTTTTTCCATCGAGAGACCGGTTTTAACTCTCTTCGGGATATTCTTTTATCACGCGGCCCCCTCGATCGCCAACTGCGCTCGATTTTTTCTTTCCCTTCCGATTATGAGGCCGCGGAGTTGCTTGTCCCTTTCTTTTCTCGACGATTGTCGACTCAAGATTTTTTCTTTTTTTTGTTAGTTGAGTGATAGTACTGCCGGTTACGCTGGATTTTGGTTTTTTGCTGGCCTATCGCCACGAAAGACAGCTTGTTTTGTTGTTTCTCTGACTTAGCGACTTTTTTTCCGCAATAGGCTTATGTCCAAAAACTTTCTTTTCTTATTTCCTATTGGTACCGTCAACTTCCCTTTTTCCCCTCCGGACGTGCGGTTTTTAATCACCCGCCCTCACACCTGTAATGCGAAAGGGACCGACGTTGCTCCCATTCTGTCGCCTCCCTGGTCCTCCATTTGCGATTCTCGCGTTGCGCGCTTGACCACAGTTCCTGGGGAGTCACTTCAGTTATGCGGCGACCTTCCGATCTCAGGCACAACCCCACACTTAGACATTGAATTTCTGCCCTGCACATGCCCTGCAGCTTTTCTCCCCCTCTCACCGGCGTTTTTCCTTTGATAGTGGGCCCCTTTTTACTCACCCCACTGGGGCCCTCCTTTTTTCATTGACTATAGTTTATTGGTTTGGCCTGGAATTCCTTTCAAGGACACAAGACTGCTTTCCTTCGGCCTTCTGTTTCCGTTTCCCAGTCAGCAAAATACCTATCGAAATCTTTGTGTTGAGTTTTTTTGCGCCCGTGAAACGGGAAAAACTGGACGAGGCGCTTTTCCCCCTTACCCCCTGTTCTCGAAGCGGCTTCTCTTCCTTTTGTGAGAGCACTTGCTCCTCTATTCCCTGTGACTTGAGAATGGCGAGTCAACCCGGAACCGCGTCCTTGCGCGCTTTCCTTTTGCCCCTCCTTCGTCCTTCGATGCCCTTTCCAAGAGGGCTTTGCCCTGACGCCATACCAAGCCCTGTCCCCCCTTTGGTCGAGATTCCCTCCCTTGTTGAACGACCCTACGTCCTATTGTCTTGGATGGACATTTGAGATTTGTCATCCCTCCTTCTGAATCATCCTGTAGATGGCCTTGTCTCGCGCAGGTATGTCGCGATTCCTCCCGGGCAGGATGCGAAACTATTGACCCCGCCTATGTCACTTCGCTTATCGGGAATACGTCCCTTGTGGGCCTGGTTACCTGCGCGACTCCTTGCGTTAGACGCTGCTGACTGGCCCGGCCGGTTCCCTTTCCTTTCCCACGCCCTAATTATCCTTTCTTCTTGGGTTCTCGAGTTTTTCCGGCCTTTTTCCGATTTCCTCCGCGTTGATGCGGGGGAGTTTTTGCTCCTGAGTTCGACTCGAACAAAGCGACAGTTTTCAAGAGTCATCAACGAGCCGAACGATTTTCTTTCCTGGTAATACGTGTCGGCCCAACCGCTGTCCGTTTTTTTGCTACTCTGTTACAAGAGGTTGTCCCTTCCCCGTTACTCCGTGATGGGGTTTCAAAACAGCAATGTTTTGATCCCCAGGCACGCCAACCGCCGCCCTTTCCTTGAGATAACGGATAGGTTCCTTCCCGACTTTACAAAACCTTTTCTTCCCCCTTCCGGAATCCCACCTTTTTCTTTTCTCCAGCTTCTGGACACAGATTGTTGGGCCCAAGTCCTTGGCACTGGGTGTTCCTGGGCGGGTCTGTGTTTGCGAACCACAGTTAAGCCCCTCCCTTGTTTAGTCCTTTTCTTCCATCTTATTTCTTCCCTTTTTCCTTTGAGTAACCCTCTTTCCCGTTGGCCTGATTTTTTGTCATCTTCCTTCCGTCGACATTTGTCCTTGACCGACTTCAAGGCGGTGAGCACACTCCCTGGTATGTTCTTTACGTTTTATGGGACACCAGGTCCCTAAGCGCACGTACAGTGATTCGTTCCCGTCCTTTTTTTTCCCCTTTTCCAGGTGTCGCAGGCATTGGGACCCGTTTTTTTTCTTGTTGATTCGCGTGGTCCTCCCTTTCTCCCTTTTTTTTTTTTGTGGTTGGCCTGGGTCTATGCGGCCCCCGGTTCTTCCTTTTTACTGTGGTGACCGGAATTTTATGTTTCTCGATTCACACGACGGATGTTTCGGCATGGTTCTTGTGCTTTTAGTTATTTTTCCCTGTCCACCTCAAACATTCCGGGAATCTCTCTCTAGCCCCTCCTCCGTTTTTGTTCTATCTTTCGGCCCTTTCGTTCCTAACCATCTTCTTACAAATACCCCTCCGCCATCCCACTTTGCCCACCAGTCAGTCTTTGTTATACATCCCCAGTACGTTCCCGTCCGGCTCACGGATCTTCTAACCCCCCCCCCCCTTCGGGACTATTGCGCCAAACCCTCTCTCCCCCGTTCGACTGGGACCGTTCCCCGCACCACCAGTCTGGGCCACCACTGTCGGTCCTGAGCCTCTTTTCTTGGACGGTCCTTTTTGATGGACTTTTCCAGCGAAGCCATTCTTTCGCGAGGACCAAGTTTTTTACGTTCCCCCCCCCCCAGCCGCCTTTTGCAGTGCCCCCCTTTCTCGTGATTTTTGCTATTTCCTAGGCAACCGGTCAAGGCCTTATTACGAGACGTCCCTTCTTCCAGGACCCTCCAGACTATGGCACGCTTCCGTCCTAATTTTTTTTTGAAAACTGGTTTTCTTTCACCCCTTGCCCCCGCGCTAGGGCGCTTCCCCCATTCCGGTTTTGAACCACCCCCATGACTGGGCCTTTTCCCGCTTTTCGGCTTGACCTGACCCACGGTCTTTCCGCTTGGGATCCCTTTTCCTTCGCTCCCGTGATAATTGGCGATCGCCTGGGGCGGGCGTTTGTTCCCTTTTTCTCTTATTGTCTGGGTTGACTTCCCCTGCCCTCACTGAAATTCCGACCGGCTAACCCACCCCCTTCTGCCCTCTATTTCTTACCCAGGTCTTCCAGTACAACCCCCGGTTTTTCCTTTTTTGAACATTCCATAACTCGTCCTTCCCAACTACTTCGCTTTTCGGCCTTTACCTTTCTTCCCTCTTGCGTCCGCTTAGGAAATCGGAAATCTCCCCTCCTTAACACAGTGATAAATACTTCTTTTCTGGCGGCGTTTTCTTGACAGGGACCAACACCTGTTCGTCCTAGCTTACTCAATTGCAATCGCGGCGCCTCGACGGTTCCCCGCCTGCTATTCGATACCCTCCTGTAAACCCAACTCTTGGGCCCCCTTCACTGCGTGATGACAATTTTTTCGTACTTCCCCCCCGTCGTGAGTCTATACTATGATTTCCAGCTCTGTTATGTCACCTTCCTGACCAATCCTCCACTCCCTTGTTTCACCAACAATGTCTTGTGCTCCAGTTGAACGGGCTGGCGATGCGGCCATGGCCCACGTCCCTCTTGCGTGCGACAGTACCCGCTTCCGTCTTACCCCCCCGTCCCCTCAGCCTTTCTGTTATTCTCCTCCATTCTCTGAACTTCGTCGAAATCACTTTCTTCACGACAGGTTCCCCGCTCCGCAGCTCCCTAGTTGATCACGTTGAAAGGGCGTCTCCCTCTCGCCCAGGGGTCCTATCACCTCCCTAAACTCACCCAAAGCTTTTGTGCCTTTCTGACACGTTAACGTACCTTTTTCCGTGCGATGTTCCTACAGGTCTCTTGATAACGTCTGCAAACCCCCCCCTACTTTCACAGGCGTCCTATATGCACCAAAGGTTTCCCTTGATCGCAAAAAACTTGTTCCCCCCCCCCTTCCACTCGCATCCCGGTTCTGCGAGACGGCGGGCTTTACCCTGGTGCAAGTCCCAGGGCTTTTTGTTGAGGAGTTTTAACGCGAAAACTTCCCATCTCATCCTCCCCCCCCCAGCTCCTCCTTTCCTTCTTGGAAGATTGAGTGGAACATCATCACCCCCCCCCAACACCGACCATTCCCTTTAAAACCACCCCGACTCACCCCCCCCACATCAACCCCCCCCAAACAGCTTCCCTCCCCCCCCACACCACGACGCACCCACATCTAACCCCAGCCACTCATAGGACCTGCCCGCCCTAATATCCCCCCTATTTTCCTCCCCCGATATCGCCCACCACTCACCAGCTACACCTCTTTCCAATTACGATCCCCTCCTTAAACCCTTTCTTCACGCATATTCAACTCCCCATTACCCCCATCAGACCCCCCTACTCCCACCCCTCCACTCCAAATCCTTCCCCTCTACCTCACTCATCCACAACCTCCTTTCCTCACCACACCGTCCTCATGTCGAGCGCCTCATTGGCGTCACGTCTTTCTGGTGCACAGTTCTTACGAAAGTGTGATTCCTTTTTCAGCCTTTCGACACCGACCAGGCTTGGGCTCTTTCGGCGCTAATCAAATCACCTCAGTAATTTGAGAATTAGTGGCTGCCGCCCGCGCTTCGCCAATGAGTTTTCGCCACACCCCAAGCAGACGTGCCTGTTGTTCCATTCCGACCACGCAGAGCAAAGCCCCCCCTGTCTGACTATCGATACCTCACCTCTCTTAACCTGTGTCCCCAGTCCCAGCCATGCTCTGTATCGTCATTCTGAAGTCCACGACCCCTTCCTCAGCCCCCGCCCATCTCTATGACTCTCAAAAGTCGCAGGTTTCGCACCTTTTGCTCCTTCTCCCCCTCGCTTACCCCCAAATTTTCCTCTGGCTCAGTCCCTCGCCTTCAGTCCTATCCCCCTCTTTCAAAAGTCTTCTCCCCTTTTTCGCAACCCCGCTTGCCAGAAGCACTTTTTTCAGTAAGACTTCCCTCGATTAGATCTGTATCCAAGTCTTAGACCTTTTCTTCCGTCCCTCAGTCCCCTTACTACCAATATTCACATACCTTTTTTTCATACACCTTAGCTCCGCACGGGTGGAGCTCCCCACTTTTGTGCGTTCCGCGAAACTCATTCCCATTACCTTCCTGTTTCCCTGCATGTTTTATTCGTTCAACGTATTTCTGTCTCTGCACTTTTCTTTTTTCTTGTCCCTCCATGTTTTCATTCTCGCCACCGACAGGCGAGCAACAAAGAACCCATCGGACGCCCCCCTCAGGTTTCTTCTTTTCTTTAAACCCAAACACCCGTTTCTGGGGAATTACTTTTAGGCACAGTCGTTCTCGCCCTCTTTTGCGCAACAAACATCCCCCGGCGGGTTCCAAACTTTTTCAGGACAGTCTTTCTTCAAGTCGCTTCCACGGGACGGTGTGCCTCAGAATTCCCGCGCATCGGCCATGTTGTCCCTCCCTGTAATTCCTTCCTGGCCTGGCGTTCTGGAAGACCGGTAACGCTCCTCCACGGCTTTAAACTGGAAGTCCCCGTGCTACCGCCGAATACACTTCCCTTTTCCGTCGGCGTTTTTTCCCAAAAACGACCCCTGAAATACTCTCGGTGGAGCGACATGTGGCCCTTTGACGTTTTGGCGGCCCCGGGCGGTTCGGTGCTTTCCGTACGGTGTCAGTCTGTCCCGTGATCCTGTTCGGTACTGGGTCCGTTTTTCGCTTTATTTTAAGAACGTTTTGACCGTCCGCGGTCCCGTCGTTCGACCCCTGACAACTTTGGCGGCCTGTTAACCCCCCCATCAAGAACACTTTATTCCGCCACCGGCCCGTTTCCAGCGACCGAGGGCCGTCTCACTTTCTTTTTTCCCCCCGTATCGACGGATTTTCTCTTTTTCTCTCTCTTCCCAAAATTCTCTCACACTCAATCCCTTAACCGCGCCCCCCAAAACACTCGAAGTTCTATCTGCTTTTACCCGGTTGTCTACCCATAAGGTTTGAGTTTCTCCCATTACTTTCGTTCCACCCACGGTCCCGAATCTTGTTCATCAAAATACAGCATCTTTATTTCTCTTTCCTCTCTTCGAAATTCAGGCACCGACCACGGACTCCCCCGATTTTTCACCGCCCCATTTCCCCCCTGGGGGGTGGGCCGGGGTTGTGGGAATTTCCCCGCTGGTCCGCGGAAACTCTGTCCTACGGGGGGTCCCGGTCGTCTGTCTGTATTCCACGAACCCTTTTTCTTTTTTGAACTGAGCACCTCTATAGCCTTCCGAACTCCACTCTGAGCGCGGTGCTTATTTTTCCACTGCGACCGCGCCTGCTCCCCCCCGCCATCCCTCCGTATCCTTTTTCCTGCCACCAGTATCTCGTCTTTTCCTTCTGCCCGTCCGTAACAAGACGTGAGACCACGTCCCACCCTGAATTTCGATCGCGACTCTCCTTTTCTGTCCCTTGTAGTCCCCCCTCGAGGTTTCTTATCTCTCTTCCTCTCTCCTTGTGGTGTTGAGGGCGGAGCGACTACTGGTCCTCCCCCGCGATGAGGCGCATGTGATTTCTTCCCCCCTCCACAAAAAAGAATCGGGTTTTGTCTCGCACCCAGGGCAAAGTCTTTGTGACGTTGCGGCCCTTTTGGACCTCGGGAGGGTCTTTCAGCTCTCATTTTACTCAGGTCAGTCGATTAAGAAGGCGATTGGCTTTTCTCCTTGCGCGTATCGGAAAGCAACATCCCTCGGCAGAACGTTTTTGGTGACGGCAAGCCTTGAATTGAACATATTGAGTTCATAATCGCCACGAAACCGTCTTCCTCGACTCGTCGTTGACCCCTCGTGTTCCCGCCGATATGTCGAGTGCTGGAAACGTGGGATTCCCCGTTTGGCGGTGCAGTCGATCGCTGGGGCAGGTTTTCTTTTCCTTCGGTCTCTCGTCTCAAGCTTCTTGCTCCACCACACGATTACCCGGGTTTTTTTTCCGTGATATTTTTCGGACGTTCTTTTCTCACCCACCACTTGGGCTTTGACGGATTGTATCGTGATTTCCGGCACGCCCGGCTTTCTTTCTTTTGGCAAGACGGAGCGAGGATATCCATTTCTAATTTCTGGAGCTTTTGAAAGCGAAAAGCCTGGCACCCACTAGGGAAGCAATCCTCGAATTTGTCTGCCAAGGGACCTACTTTTTTCGGTAGCGGACTGTGTTTTAGACTTAGGGACTCCTTTTTTTCTTGATTGACGTGACAGGCCTAACACCCATTGTTTGATCGGTTGTCCTCCCCCGACGGGACGCATGTCCTTTTCTTTCTTGCTTTCAAAGCTCTCCGGCTAGAAAAAGTTTCTCATCCTTTCCCTCCAGCCCGAAAATCCACCGCACTTTTTTCCCCTTTCGACCCCACCTTGAGCTCCCCCTTCAGGGCTTAGCGAAGATTAGGATTTTTTCGTTTTTGTGGTTTATTTTATCCTCGTTACGGCCCTTCTATAGGCCTCTCGTCATAAGGAACGTTTCATCCTTCTGTTGTCGATCGTTAACTTTGTGCGGCCAGCCGCGACAATTCCGGGCCCTGAACTCGCGTTCCTCACCACCGGCCCGATGGAGTTTCGGGAATTTCGCGGGCTCCCGTAGCTTGTCATTGTTGACTTACGCTTTCCCAGAGGAACCATGAAATTGTTTTCCCCTTCCTTCTCGACTGACCCTAGTGTTGTCGAGGACCTTCGCTAGAATCCGTCCTTTCCGTCACTTTTTATGCGAAAACCTTCATTGACCACTCAGGAACCTTTCGTGTTCTTTTTTATTTGTTTCAATTGCTCGCCTTCGCCTTCGATTTTTCGCATGATCATGGGGCTTCGCCCCCAACCACGAAACCTGAAAATTCGCCATTTTTCGTTCCTTTTTGGATTTCCCCCTCTCCCTTCCTCTTTTACGAGGGGCCTATAGTGAAGATTTCGCATACACCCGTTTGTCTCTAAGTCTAGTCTGAGTTTATTTTTCTATTTTTCCAGAAGCCGGTTTTCACTTTTTTTGGTTCCACTGTCCCTCACTCCGATTTAATCTTCATTGATGCATCGCTACCCCGACGCATTCCTATATTCTTAATGTTAGCGACGCGTTCTGGTCGGTTGTTTCCTTGAGATTGTGGTTTGTGTCGAGATGTGGTTCTTTTCGAGCACTGGCGGGTTATTTCGTTTTCTTCCGTCCAGAGAGTCTAAGACGTTGCTTGATATAATGGAGGGGACCTGACTCCGGCACAACATCCCCCTTTTCTATGTCTTTTCCCTTTCTTGAGTTGATTGTGGATTTCTGCCGCCTGTCCGGCGATTGATTGCCCTCGACGAGCATGGCGCGCAGCTGTGGTTTATTTTTTTCGAGATTGCTATCTCCTTTTCTCCGATCGATGTTGCTTGCCGGTCTGCGAGGTCAACCAGCAAGCGATCTTGGTTGTTGCTCTCTTTTCGAATTGAAACTGGCTTTTTCCAAAAGTACTTCTTTTTTCTTTTATCTTCGCCCGGCCGCTTTTCCACTAATTTCATAGCCTCTTTCTTTAATTCCCCCCCTTATCCCAATAAATCCGCGAACCCACGGTTCGCCCTGATTTTCTTCCAATTTGACATTTCGGAATTATTGATGTCGGTTTTTTCCCTGAGCTGAAATTTCCCTTTTCTTTTTTTTTTGGACAGTGGTCTTTTTCGCGAAGTCTTCGCCCTCAACATGCCTACTTGTTTCCCCCCCGAAAGGCCCGCCGCGACCCAGGCGCACCTTCTGGCCTTTGATGGTGGCCAACTCTTCTTTCAAAACTGGCTTCTAATTCACCCAATACCCGATTCTGACTTTCATTTTTATCAGGAAATTTTATCCTTGCCCCAATCCCTGCTTGCCATACGCCTTTGTCCTTTCAGTTCCATCCCTCAAGTTTCCGGCTGGATTTTCGTTTTGTCGGATTGACTACGCCTGAAATTGGTCCGAGCGCTTTTCCCCTTCACGACTAGCATCTTTCTCCGAAATCTGTCGTTGTCAGAGTGCGTTCTCTGGCAACAGAACTGGGTATCGAAAATGGCTCAGATAACAGTCCCTCGGCTGGCTTTTTTCTTTTAGGCAGAATACGTAGAGCCGGCCAGTTGGCTTCCCATGGCGCATCCGCCATTCCCCTTTCAACCTGGTCTTTGTTAAACCCTTTCGTGTTTCCCGACTTTTTTTTCAATTTTTGCTTTTTCTACCCCCCTTATGGACCCCCGAGGCGGGTTTCCAGTATCGTTTCTCCGGCTACAACGGAGACCCTACACGTTTGTTCCATGAGCCCCGGAATCTTAATAGCCCCCTTTGCAGTTCCGCTGCGTATTTTTGCTTTAAGGAGCTGTCCGGCCGGCGGTTACCGGTCTTTCAGCCTACCCCTATAGTCGTAATTTTCCGGCTGGCCCGGCCTGTTGCGCGCGGACAGCGAACTCGTTCCTCGATGTGCCGTGACGATAGTACGAGCTCACGTAGTCCGTGATGTTCAATGTAACGCTTTGCCATTTTTCCAAAGCTGGACTCAGATTCCGCTTCCGATCCCTGTTGTCCCTTCTTTCTCGTTGGTCATTCAAAAAACCCTCTCCCTCCCAGGGGGGAACACTCCCCCTCCTCTACCCCTGGAGAGATCGCCGACCTTGGGTTAGACTCCCAACCTTTATTTACCCGCCTGACACCAACGGTTTTCCCGGTAGTCCCCGAAAGCCGTTTAGGTCCCCTCACATTTTTGCCCAAACCTGGGATTTTGCGCTCGTTCGTTTTTCCGGAAATGTTTGCCCCTTCCCCGCAAACCAGTACCTCAAGCACGCCTTTCCATAGATTCGTCCTAAGTCTAGTTAGTATTTTTTCTTTTCATTTGTCCTTTTGCTGTGAGTTCCTCAGAGGTTGGTGAGTCTTTAGTCCTGACGTCAGAGACCCTTTTCCCTCTTAGGCCCCAGGCGGACCCCAATCTCTTCTCTTTTCTTTCGACTTAACATGCCATCCAACCCCGGTCCCCCGTGAATTTCCCTCGGAATTGTGGGGCTATCGGCAGGTGGATCGCCCGGAATGTTACAACGCGTCCCTTGAAAAGGGTTTGATCGCGTTTGGCACGCACGTTTTTTGGGGTTTGTTGTTGCTCCAGTTTGCTGTTATCCTTAACGTGGGCTGCTTGACTTGGTTTGATGTTCTGACCCTGATGGTCGGTTGCCTTTTATCTGTTGCGTAGTTTTTTTCATAATGGTCGAACGACCACCATTTTGGTCAAATCGATCTCTTCATATAGTTTTGGGTTTCTCTAGACGGCAAAATTCCCACCTTTTTTAGCCCATCCCCTAAAGCACCTCCAACAATGCCGACCATTCGTTCTTTTATCCTCCACTCCCCATGGTAAAGTTCCCTCCCGGACGATGGCTCCCCCCCCACCATGCCCACCCGTTGAAACCTTGGGCTCACCGCAACACCCTTTCCCTGACCTGTTCCCCCCTTTTGCGCCAAACTTTCAATGGTCCACAAATAGTTTCCGTATGCGGATTTTCCCGTTTTGGTCCTTTTCCCCGCGAGCACTTCTGCGTAGTTTTTCCGTTCTGTCGTCCGCGCCCTTTAAGTTACAACGGTCTCGTGAGTTTGGCCCCTTCCGGATTCGGGTCCTTCCCCTTTTTGGGTTGCAACTTACTGGCAGCTTCGCACTGCGATACTCTTGCCCCTCATTTCGGCCCTTTCCGGGCGTGCTTCACCTGTTCCTTTCAACACCCCTTCCCGTTTGCGCGCTCCCATCCAGGGTGTGCCCAACGTGTTTTTTTTCTCTGCGCCCTGCCCCACAACCGGTGAGTCTTTCCCGTGGAAACGGGTTTTCCGTGCAGCGCCCTCCCGGGTCGACCTCTTTGACGGCGGCGGTCCCTTCACTTTTTTCTTCATCCTTGTTGTTTCCCTGACCCTCCGCACACTTGGAAACCAACCCTCCTTTCTCCAGGTTCGTTGTCCACCCGGTTTCGACAGCCGGATCAATCACGTCGTCTTAACCTCAATCGCTTCGACGGTCGAACGGATGCACCACGTCCACGTGTCCGCTTCGGAACCTCGGAATCCGCGAATCCTCAAAACAAGTTTCCTCTCAGGCTTGCCTGCTTTAATCCATTTTACCTGCCCCGTCCGTCAGTTTTTTTAAGGCAATCGCGTTGCGCCTACTTCCTCGATATTCCGATTCCCGCTGGACATTCTTGTTTTACAATACAGTTAACATCCGATCCAAATGCCGCATCGGTCCCGCAACCGCCGTCGTTTTCACTTATCGCACACGACCCCGGCGTCTGGTATTCCCACATCTTCGGCCAATCACCGTTCGGTTCGGGTCAACCCTTTCTTGGTGAAAAGGGCTCCCCTGCCCACGGTTCTGGGCAGTATTCTTCCATGGCCCGAGATGGCCTGCCATCGCGGCGCCTGAGTATTCACCGCGTCCTCCCCTGCTTCTGTAACATTTCTCCAAGTCGAAAACTTTTCTTTCTAATCTAGTTTCGGTTCTATAAGAAGCTTCAGTTTGATAAACTTTGTTGAAGGGTCGCGACTCGGGACGGTTTCCCCTTCCTCCCTCGGCACACTCACGATTTCGACTCTAGTTTCGCACGGAACTGCCCGTCACCTTCGATGGTCACTTCCGTCTTGTTCCCTCTTTATTCCGGGCAAAAAATAAATCCTCACTGTTTTAAAAACAGCGTTCGCCCCCCCTTCGGAAAAACGTTTCACACCCTATCCTCAGTGCTCTTTTCGTGCGGATTTCTTTTCCTTTTCTTGTTATTCCGATGTGCCAGTCCGACTTCCCTTCGTTAACCCTCTGATCATCCTCCATTTCTTTTCATCCTCCTCCCCTAACCCCGCTTGAGGAACTTAATGCACGGACTACATCATGGCGCAACTCGTTCGTTTCCAGGTGATACTTCATCTACTCCTTATTACCCCCTCCCCCCCAAGAGGAGAAAGGATAACTGAAAGTTTGGATCCCCCCAGTCGCGCCCCTTCTTTCCACATTCCCCCATTTCTTTTTTTGGAACATCACTTTCGTTGGGTTTTTCTGCTTTCTCCAAGGATGTTCGCAAAAACCCAAAACCGCCTGAAATCGGTTTCTTCCGTGTTTTCCCCGACAAATCCTTCCAAGCCCCCCAAATCGTGCGACGTACCCCGGCGATAATCCCCTCTATTCGTACCCGATTAAGATCCTGATCGTTTCTATGCCGACATTTGACAAACATAGCGCTTTCCTCATCATCAATCCTCTGACTTCATCACATCTACCTCTCTTTTAGCCCTTCTGAGTTCAGTTAAGGTCTCCCCTATATCCCTCCTTTAACCACCGGTCTTCTTTTCGGTGCGCACGCACCGCGCCTGTGATAGCACGCACCCCAATTTCACTATATATTTTTCCCCCCCCCTACAACCCTGAGAACCGCCCTGGACTGCAAGAAGAATGCCTTTTTTCTCCTCTATCCCAACCCGGAATTATTTTCGTTCAATTTTCCCCAACGGCCAGTCCCTCCAATATTACCACTCTTTTCTAAACTCTAGCTTAGGACTTTTCCCGGGTTGGCCATTTCGGTTCCCACCAACCTTTTTCCTTCGTAAGGGAGAAGCTCTTTTTATCATCAAGCCACTTTTGCTCCGTCTCTGCCGTAGCTTGTTCTTGTTATCGCTTCGTCCATGGCTCTGCTCGTTCACCATTCGCGCGTTCCAACTACCCGACCCTCCCCTGACTCCCAAGATTTTTTGATTGGTTCTTTTCCGTTCCCCCGACCCAGGTCAAGCCTGCTTCCGCCCTCTACTCCGTCTTTTTGTTCTAAATACTTTAGACGCCCAAATCGTCGAGAACCCATTTTCAGTCAAGTGTCTTCTGGCTACCCGCGAGACAAGACGGGTGCATCCCTCCTGCAGCCCGTCGTCCGATCCCTGCCCCATGTTTTGCGTCCTCTGCCCTCAGGCGGCTGGGGGCGCGTTTGCACTGGCTCGGCCTTCCGATAGACACTTTTGCAATCGTCACTGGAACCTTTCTTACTGACCATGTCCCCCTGCCCGCTTTACCAAGGAGCTCTAGTCGCCACAGCAACACACCCCCAAAAAACCCCCACAACGGCACTTGATCGGCGGATGAGGATTGACTGTTTTAGACGGGGCTTCATCCCAGTTCCCCGGGTCGTCCAGGCTCTCCTGTCTCCGGCGATATATGTCTACGGGGGGGGAAATTCCTTATAAGCTTCACAATGCCAAAATTGACCTTGTCCCTTTTCACCGGAGAGAAACAATATGCAACTTGGTAGCACTTCCCCCCCCTTTCCCCACCATCCAACCTGATAAGTTAAGTCCCAGGAAGTTCATTGGACGCGGCATTTTTGAAAGTCGGGATTCAGCTCCGATTTTTATGCTGTATATTTTCCGCTAGCTCTTTTACCTTTCTAACTTCATTGACAAAACAGTTCACAACCATATCCGCGCTTTCCCCTCACTCACACACGGTTCAACCTTCCAGTCTGAGTTGATTAATACCCGTTTACTCCCCCCACACTGGCTTACCTGGACTCCTTGTGTTTGCTCCACATTCCCATCTTCGCTACGTCTCATTCAGACCCTTGCCCCCTTCAAGCCGAATTCACCCGTCCATGCACGGACCCCGGAAGCGAACACTAGTGTCCCCCCGGCGATCGTCTGTATTGACTTTTTTTTTTCTTTCCTATTTATTTTTAGCAAACTCGTACCCTCCGCTCTCCGTCCTCCCTTCTGATACGCGGGATGACTTTCGTTTGTCCCTCCGTCCTCCGTCCCCAAAACCGCCCTTTTTAGTTCTCCCTCTTCCGCCAACATTTCTCGCCTGCCGCCTGTCGTAAGTACCCGAAGCCCTTCCCCATCTTATGTCCTCGGTCCCTCGTTCTTTTTCTCCTTTTTTGTCAGCGCCTTCTCGAGTTTCCCCCG